>HLSNC_1000357_pt1 | contig 40583 bp, 38 predicted proteins | sample HotLakmetagenome_2_FD_14041 | JGI IMG/M metagenome (IMG submission 14041)
ATGTGGCATATCCTTTTCTCAGCAGAGAATTGACGGCGACTCGACACCGCCTTGATATGCCGCCCCTCAGGGCATCACCAACTTTCGCGCGTTTCTCGGGCAAGGCGCAGCCAGCGCTGGGTGGTGATCTCGTCCACCTGGCCGTCGCCCAGGCCCAGAAGTTCATTGAGATAGCTGTTCACGACCTCGGTGCCGGTGGTCAGATCCAGTTCCCAGGTGCCGACGCGCGCGCCGCGGATGATGTCGTTCAGGCGCTGTTCGGCACGGCGGATGGCGGTGATGTCGGTGCGCAGGCCGACATGGTTGCCGTCGGGCATGCGCGTGGCGCGCACGCCGATGACGCGGCCATTGCGGTAATGCAGCTCGCCCGAGAAATCGCGGTCGTCGATCGCGTGGATCAGCCGGTCGGCCTGTTCGCGCGCCTGGCTTCCGTCGGCCAGATAGACCCCGCGTTCGGTCGCGGTGCGGATGATCTCGGGCAAGGTGACGCCGGGGCGAATGATGTCGTCGATCTCGGCGTTGATCTCGCGGTATTTGGAATTGCACATCAGCAGCTTGTTGTCGCGATCGAACAGGACGAAGCCGTCCTGCATCGATTCGATTGCGCCATGCAGGCGGGCATGGGCGGCCGCGGTCTCATCAGCCATGCGTTTCAGCTCGGCCTCGTGACGCTTGCGTTCGGTAATGTCGGTGCCGATGATCAGATACCCCTGGAACGCGCCATCGCGTCCGGGCAGGGGCTGCATGGCGATGTCGCCCCAATACCGCTCGCCCGCCTGGTTGCGCAGTTCCAGCTCGATCTGGACGGTTTCATGGGCGTCGATCGCGGCCATGATCCGGTCGATCGTGGCGCGCGCCACGCCCTGGATGGCAAAGGCCTCGTCGAGGGGCATGCCGCGAATATCGTCGAGCGTGAGCCCGGTGCGCTGTTCGAAGGCGGGGTTGGCCCAATGGATGCGGCAGTCGCGGTTCAGCACCAGCGCCCGGTTGGTCATGCGCCGCGTCACCTGGATCAGCAGGTCGTTTTCAGCCTCGCGCGCGCGCTCGTCGGTCACATCGCGGATGCGAAAGACATAGCGTGTGCGCCCGCCGCTGTCGGGGGCGACGCGGGCAACGGTGAGGCGGTACCAATGGCCGTCGATCTCATAATCAGGCGGATGCGACACGCCCGCGTCCAGCGCCTCGGCCATGGCGGCGCGCTGCAAGCGCGCCACGGAGGGCGGCAGCGTTTCTTCCAGCGTGCGGTTCAGAATCGCCTCGGGCTCGCCGGCAAGCAGTTCGGGCGCGGAACAATGATAATCGATGCAGCGGCCGTCCTCGTCGAATTCCAGCATCAGTTCGGGCATCGCTGCCAGCGTGGCGCGCAGACGTTCCAGCGTCTCGGTCTGGCGCGTGCGCATCTTGGACAGGGCGCGCTCGACGCGCTGGCGCCCGACCGCCGACAGCAGGCCATCGGTCAGCGCCCAGAGCATTCCGGCCTCGGCCCCGGTGAAAAGGTCACCCTCGCCAACCCGGTCGAACCCCAGAAAGCCATAGAACACCCCGTCGCGCAGGACCGGCACACACTGGATCGAATGGATCTGCTGGCTGAGCAGGAAGCTGCGCAAGGCCGATCCGGGCAGGGCGGTGACATCGCGGATGAACAACCCCTTTCCCTGAGCCAGGACCGTGGCCATGGCCTCGTGTTCGTCCAGCGCGACGCCTTGCAGGTGATCCTTGACCGGGTCGATCCCGTCTGCGCACCATTCATGGGTGTTGAACCAGCGCCCGTCCTGGCGGACAAACAGATAGGCCCGGTCGGCACCGCTGGCATCGCCAAGCCGGCTCAGCACGTCGTCAATGGCGTCGTCGAGTTCCTCGGGGGATGCGCGCAACAGCGTGCTGAGCGCGCCGACCACCAGCGGATAGTGCGCGGTTTCGGGCGGGCGCGGCGCCAGTTCGATAGCGGTTTCAAAATGCATCTTTTCGCGTGATCCGAAGCTTGGCAATCTAATCAACAGCCTATGCACAAGACTTGCGGTCGATAATGGTAATTTCATGGCGCGCTCTGGGCGCGACGTTGATCTCTCAGACGCCCGCCGCGCAGCAACAGAAGCGAGACCAGATCATGACCCCAGCCCCCGCCGACGCCGATGCCCGCCGTGCCGTTGCCCCGGTCATCTGCTATCCGACCGACGCGCTGCCCGCGCCGGATCTGGCGCGATACGACCGGGCACTGGAACGCGCGCGGGTCACGGCGCAGATCGTGGTCGCCCCGCGCGAGGCCGCGACCTTTCGCCTGCGCGCGGGCACGTTCTTTCGCATCAGCTGCCCCGAGGGGTCGCAGGTCGGCGATCTGAACCTGTTCGACGCGGACAACCCCGATGAGCGGTTCTTTTCCGGCAAGACCCGTGCGCTGCACGGCACCCATGTCAGCACCGGGGCGCGGCTGTGGTCGTGCCTGCCGTATCTGCGCCCGATGGCGACCATCGTGCGCGACACGCTGGACTGGTATGGCACCGATCCGCATGGCGGGCGGGTACATGACGTGATCGGCACCCGCTGCGACCCCCATACCCATTATCTGCTGTCGCACGGGGGGCAGTACCACCATTGCTGTCATTCCAACCTGACCCGCGCGCTGGTCGGCGAAGGCCACCCGCCCGCGATCGCCGAGCGCATGGTGCATGACGTGCTCAACGTGTTCATGTGCACGGGGTTCACCGCTGATACGGGGCAGTATTTCATGAAGGCAAGCCCCGCGCGGCGGGGCGACGCGCTGACCCTGTTCGCCGAGATCGATCTTCTGGGCGTGCTGTCGGCCTGTCCGGGCGGCGATTGCGGTGCCGAGCACTCATCGGATGCGGCGCAGTGTCACCCGCTGCTGGTCGAGGTGCTGACCCCGCCCGCCGATGCCCTGGAGGGCTGGTCGCCCCCCGCGCCCAACGGATACGACGGCAGCCACGGCTTGCCGGGGTAGGGGGCGTTCCGCCCCCTCTTCGGCTGCGCCGAATTCACCCCCGAGCGTATTTTGGGCAAGATGAAAGGCCGGGGGTGCGGACGAACGGGCGCGCGGCGTCGCGTGTAGCGGTCTCAGGCCTCCAGTTCGGCATCCCAATAGAGAAAGTCGATCCAGCTGTCATGCAGGTGGTTGGGCGGAAAGCGCCGGCCGATGTCCAGCAGCTCCGGCGCGCCCGGCCGGCGCGGGACACGGCGTAGCCGCAGCCCGGCCTGGCGCAGGGTTTTCGATCCTTTTTTCAGGTTGCAGGGCGCGCAGGCGGCAACCACGTTTTCCCAACTGGTCACGCCACCCAGCGCGCGCGGGATGACGTGATCGAAGGTCAGGTCATGGCGTGCGCCGCAATACTGGCAGGCGAATTCGTCGCGCAGGAAAAGATTGAAGCGCGTGAAGGCCACGCGCTTCCTGGGTTTGACATAGTCTTTCAGAACCACGACCGAGGGTATTCGGATCTCGATGCGCTGGCTGCGCACCGTCGCCTCGTATTCGGCGACGATATCGACGCGGTCCAGCCAGACCGCCTTGATCGCCTCTTGCCAGGGCCAGAGCGAGAGCGGGAAATACGACAGCGGCCGATAATCGGCATTCAGAACCAGCGCCGGAAACCGTTTGAGCGTCGCCGGTTCGTGCACGAATGCCTGCCTGAAATCGCCGTCCATAAGCCGTTGCTCCCCATGTTCTTGCAACGCTGCCCGGGCCTTCTGCGATCAGACTATATCCAGCGTTCGCGCCCTGACAAGCCTCTTGATATAGCGGTCTGCCAGCCTTGGGTAACAGTTGCGCGACAGCCGGTCATTGCGGCAGGTGGCGATGCAGGAAGCCCAGCGCCAGCGAAAGGCCGTCGGGGGCGATGCCGTGGCCGGTGCCCTTTGAGACATGCGCATAGGTTTCGAAACCCGCCGCCACCAGCGCGTCGCCGGCCTCGGACAGGGCGGAAACGGGAACCATCTCGTCGGCATCGCCATGGATCAGCAGAACCGGAAAGCGCGAGACCACCTCGCCGGCCAGGGCCTGGGGGTTCAGAAGCCGGCCGGAAAAGCCCACCACACAGGCCAGCGGGCGCGCGCGCCGCGGGGCGACGTGCAGGCTCATCATCGTGCCTTGCGAGAACCCCACCAGTGCCAGCGCCTCGGGGTCCAGCCCTTCGTCGGCCAGGACCGCGTCGATATAGGCATTCAGATCCGCGACCGACTGGCGCATACCGGCCTCGGCGGCCTCCTGGCTGGAGCCGTCGAGCCAGGGGATCGAAAACCACTGGAAACCGAACGGGTTGTTGGCGCAACGCTCGGGCGCGTTGGGCGCATGAAAGGCGGTGTGCGGCAGGTGCGGCGCCATCGCATCCGCAAGCCCCAGCAGGTCCGCGCCATCGGCGCCATAGCCGTGCAGGAAGATGACGGCCGAGCGAGCGGTGCCACGTGCCACACCCTTGCGGGCGGTTTCGAGTGTGCGCGCCATTCTTCCTCCGTCAGGCGATGCCTTCGCGATCCTTGGCCACCCGGTAATAGGCCCACAAAAGCCCCGCCGCAACCGTGCGCCAGGGCGACCAGTCCTCGGCCATGCGCCGCAGCGCGGCTTCGCGCGGGCGGTCGGGCAGGTCGAACAACATCCGCGCCGATTCCTGAAGCGCGAGATCGTTCGGCGCAAAGACATCGGCCCGGCCCAGGCTGAACATGGCGTATATCTCGGCGGTCCAGCGCCCGATGCCGGGCACCACGATCAACCGCTCGACGATTTCGGCATCGGGTTCGTGGCGCAAGGCATCGAAGTCGATTCCGGCGGCGGCCAGCGCCCGGATATAGCGGATCTTCTGGCGCGACAGCCCGCCGGCGCGCAACGCGTCGTCATCGGCGGCGGCGATGGCCTCGGGCGTCGTCAGGCCGGCGCCTTCGAGCCGCGCCCAGATCGCGCGCGCGGCGGCCACGGATACCTGCTGACTGACGATCGCGCCCATCAGGGCCTCGAACCCGTCGGGGCGCCGGCGCAGGGGCGGCGGGCCGCACAGATCCAGCGCATGGGCAAAGCGGGGCTCGCGCGCGCCCAGCCAGGCCGCGCCCTCTTTCATGCAGTCTTCGCTGTGCAGGATGCGTCCGATGATCATGTAGGCATGGTGCACCCTGGCGGGGACGACCACAAGAGGTGGGGTGTTGCACATGCACGGCACCCGCGCCGATGCCGGTGTCGCCGGGCTGCTTTTGCTCTGTGCAAGGGGCGCGCTTGCTGGCATGAAGGGGGCAGGGGAACAGCAGGGATTGCCATGGACATCTGGACCGCACTCGCTGCGCGGCACGATACCGTTTCGAACCGGACCATCGCATCGCTTTTCGCCGATCCCGGACGCGCAGCCGATTTCAGTCTGGCATTGGCCGATCCGGCATTTGGCGAGATCCTTTTCGACTATTCCAAAACCAACCTCGATGCCGAGACGCGCGATCTGTTGCTTGAGCTGGCGCAGGCGGCGGGGCTGGAGGCGCGGCGCGAGGCCATGTTCACCGGCGCGCGCATCAACGAGACCGAGGGGCGCGCGGTCCTGCATACGGCCCTGCGCGACCTGGATGGCCGGGTGGAGCTGGACGGACAGGATGTCATGCCCGGCGTGCGCGCGACCCTGGCCCGGATGGAGGTCTTTGCGCGCGATCTGCGCGACGGGCGCATTCGCGGGGTCGGCGGGCGGATCAGCGATGTGGTGAATATCGGCATCGGCGGTTCCGACCTGGGCCCGGCGATGGCGGTGCAGGCGCTGGCCCCCTATCATGACGGGCCACGTTGCCATTTCGTGTCGAATGTGGACGGCGCGCATATCCATGACGTGCTGGACCCGCTGAACCCCGAAACCACGCTGGTGATCGTGGCGTCCAAGACGTTTACGACGCAGGAAACCATGACCAACGCCCTGACCGCGCGCGACTGGATGGCGCGTGGGCTCAGCGATCCCACGCGTCAGTTCGTGGCGCTGTCCTCGGCGCTGGAAAAGACCGGGGCATTCGGCATCGACCCGGCGCGCGTCTTCGGTTTCGAGGATTGGGTCGGCGGCCGGTTCTCGGTCTGGGGGCCGATCGGGCTGAGCCTGATGATCGCAATCGGCCCCGACCAGTTCCGCGCGTTTCTGGGCGGCGCGGCGGCGATGGACCACCATTTCCGCAACGCGCCGCTGGCGCGCAACATGCCGGTATTGCTGGCGCTGACGGGGCTTTGGCATCATCAGGTCTGCGGTTATCCGACCCGCGCCGTCATCCCTTACGACCAGCGTCTGGCGCGGCTGCCGGCCTATCTTCAGCAGCTTGAGATGGAATCGAACGGCAAGCGGGTGGCGATGGACGGCAGCGATCTGGCGCATCCCTCGGCGCCGGTCGTCTGGGGCGAGCCGGGAACCAACGGGCAACATGCGTTCTTTCAGATGATCCACCAGGGAACCATGCCGGTACCCTGCGAATTCCTGCTGGCCGCGAACGGGCATGAGCCGGCGCTGGGCCATCACCAGCGGATGCTGGTCGCCAACTGCCTGGCCCAGGCCGAGGCATTGATGCGAGGGCGGTCCTTGAAAGAGGCGCGCGCGCTGATGAAGGCGCGGGGCCTGAGCGGCAAGGAACTGGAACGGCAGGCCCGCCACCGGGTCTTTCCCGGCAATCGGCCGTCGGTGATGCTGCTGTATCCGCGCCTGAACCCGGCGACGTTGGGCGCCGTTCTGGCGCTTTATGAACACCGCGTCTTTGTCGAAGGTGTCGTGTTGGGGATCAATTCGTTCGATCAGTGGGGCGTTGAACTGGGCAAGGAACTTGCCCAACAGCTCCTGCCGATCCTGGAAGGGCAGGGTGACGCGGACGCCCGCGACGGTTCGACGCGCGGGCTGATCGATGCGGTCATGCGCATGGCCGAGTGAGCTTGCGCGCAACGCGGGTTCGACCTGCACAGCGTTACGCGGCACGGGTTGCGTGCCGCGTGATCGGTTCAAGGCCGGGGCGTCGGGCCGTGCCGATCAGCCTTGGCCAAAGACGCGCGCGAAGATCGTGTCGACATGCTTGGTATGATAGCCCAGATCGAACTTTTCCTCGATCTCGGCGGGTTTGAGCACGGCGGTGACCTCGGGGTCGGCCAGAAGCTCGGTCTTGAAATCCTTGCCTTGTTCCCAGACCTTCATCGCGTTGCGCTGGACCAGCCGATAGGCATCCTCGCGCGTGACCCCGGCCTGGGTCAGCGCCAGCAGGACACGCTGGCTCATCACCAGGCCACGGAACTTGTGCATGTTGGCCAGCATGTTGTCGGGGTAGACCACCAGCTTTTCGATCACCCCGGCCAGCCGGTGCAGGGCGAAATCCAGCGTCACGGTGGTGTCGGGGCCGATCATCCGCTCGACCGAGGAATGCGAGATGTCGCGTTCATGCCAGAGCGCCACGTTTTCCAGCGCCGGCACCACGGCCATGCGGACCAGCCGCGCAAGCCCCGTCAGGTTTTCGGTCAGAACCGGGTTGCGCTTGTGCGGCATCGCCGACGACCCCTTTTGCCCGGCGCTGAAGAATTCCTCGGCCTCCAGCACCTCGGTTCGCTGCATGTGCCGGATCTCGATCGCGATATTCTCGATCGACGCGGCGACGACACCCAGCGCGGCAAAGAAGGCCGCGTGGCGGTCGCGCGGGATGACCTGGGTGCTGATCGGTTCGGGCTCAAGGCCCAACTGTGCGCAGACATGTTCCTCGACGCGCGGGTCGATATTGGCAAACGTGCCCACGGCACCCGAAATCGCGCCCGTCGCCACCTCGGCGCGTGCAACCTCCAGGCGGCGGCGGTTGCGCGCCATCTCTGCGTAAAACCGTGCGAAGGTCAGGCCCATGGTGGTGGGTTCGGCGTGAATGCCATGGCTGCGACCGATGCGCACCGTGTCCTTGTGCTCATACGCGCGCGCCTTCAGGGCTGCGAGAACCCGGTCGATCCCGGCCAGCAGCAGATCGGCCGCGCGCACCAGTTGCACGTTGTAGGTGGTGTCCAGAACGTCCGAACTGGTCATGCCCTGATGGACGAAACGTGCCGCGTCACTGCCCACGATCTCGGCCAGATGGGTCAGAAAGGCGATCACGTCATGCTTGGTCACCGCCTCGATCGCGTCGATCCGTTCCACGTCGAACTCGACATCCTTTGCCTTCCACACCGCTTGCGCATTCTCGTGCGGGATCACGCCCAGATCGGCCATCGCGTCGCAGGCATGGGCCTCGATCTCGAACCAGATGCGAAACTTGGTCTGTGGCGACCAGATGGCGACCATCTCGGGGCGGGAATAGCGGGGGATCATGGCACATCCTTGGTTGGCAGGGATGGCGCCTGATAGACCGCACCCGGTTTCGGCGCAAGGCCGCGCTCAGGCAGTGGGGATGTCAAAGCCGGGCGGTGCCAGTTCGAAATGCTCGAACCGGAATGCGGGCGAGACCATGCAACTGACCAGCGTCCAGTCGCCAAGGCTGCGCGCGGCCTGCCAGTGGCGCGCGGGCACGATCACCTGCGGATGATCGCCCGCGCCGGGATCGCCGCCCAGCCGCCAGTCATGGGCCGGACCCTCGGTCGTGGCGGCGATCGACAATGCCAGTGGCGCCCCGGCGTTGAAAAGCCAGATCTCGTCCACGTCGATGCGGTGCCAGTGGCTGCGCTCCTGCGCCTGCAACAGGAACAGGATGCAACTGCCCGCCGGGCGCTGGCCGTCGGGCGCCGGGGCCAGCCAGGTCTGCCGGAACCATCCGCCCTCGGGATGGGGTTCAAGATCGAAACGCGCGATCACATCGGCGGCGCCGGTCACGGTGCAGCCCTTTCGAACACGGTCTCAGTCATCCGCATACACAGTCAGCGTCGCAAGCTCGGACAGCGGCAGCTCCAACGCCCGCAGCGCCGCAAGCGAGATGTGACTGCCAGCCCCCGGTTCGCGGCCCGAGGGGCGCAGCTCTACCGAGACCGATGCGCCGTTTTCCGCGACCACCCGGCCTTGCGCGGGCGCGTCGACAAGGCCGGTGCGCAACCAGCGGCCCGATTCGCCGGGCGAGCCAAGCCCGGCCAGGGTCTCGCCCAATTCCGTGCCGTCACCGTCGGATGCGGTGTTCTCGGTCTCGTCGCCGCGCCTGCCGGGGCGTTCCTCGGGGCGCGTGACATCGTCATCAGGCGCGACCGTCACGGCGACATCGGGTTCGGCCGGATCGGCCGCATCGGATTGCCATGGCAACCCGCCGGAACAGGCGGGTAGCAGCAAAAGGGTGGAGATCAGGATCATGCGCATGGTTCAAACCTACCCGTGCGGGCAACGACTGGCAACGCCCTCTCTTGCCAGCCCCCCGGCTTGTCACTAGCTTGTCAGTCAACCTAGGAGGCCATCATGAACGCGCCCTTGATCGACCCTTTCCAGCGACCGATCAGCTATCTGCGGGTCTCGGTCACGGATCGCTGCGATTTCCGCTGCACCTATTGCATGGCCGAACACATGACGTTCCTGCCCAAGAAGGAGCTGCTGAGCCTGGAGGAACTGGACAGGCTGTGTTCGGCCTTTGTCGGGCTGGGGGTCGAGAAATTGCGCATCACCGGCGGCGAGCCGCTGGTGCGCAAAGGCATCATGACCTTTTTCGAGGCCATGGCCCGGCATTTGCAATCGGGGGCGCTGAAGGAACTGACCCTGACGACCAACGGCTCGCAACTGGCGCGCTTTGCCCCCGATCTGGCGGCGCTGGGGGTGCGGCGGGTCAATGTGTCGCTGGACACGCTTGACGACCGCAAATTCGCCGAGATCACGCGCTGGGGCCGGTTGCCGCAGGTGCGCAAGGGGCTGGATGCCGCCCGCGATGCCGGCTTGCGTGTCAAGATCAACACCGTCGCCCTCAAGGGTTTCAACGAGGACGAACTGTTCGATCTGGTCGACTGGTGCGCGCATGAGGACCACGACCTGACCTTCATCGAGGTCATGCCGATGGGCGAGATGGGCGAGGAGATGCGCCTGGATCAGTACTGGCCGCTGAAGGATCTGCGCGCGCGCCTGTCCGAACGCTACACGCTGACCGACCTGGCCGAGCGCACGGGTGGCCCGGCCCGCTACGTCCGGCTGGAAGAAACCGGCCAGAAGATCGGTTTCATCACGCCCTTGACGCATAATTTCTGCGAAAGCTGCAACCGGGTGCGACTGACCTGCACGGGCGAACTTTACATGTGCCTGGGCCAGGAAGACATGGCCGATCTGCGCGCGCCGCTCAGGGCCAGCGCGGACGATGCGGTTCTGGAATCGGCAATTCGCGCGGCCATCGCCCGCAAGCCCAAGGGGCATGATTTCGACTATTCGCGCCAGGGCGTTTCCGGGCAGATGAGCCGACACATGAGCCATACGGGCGGCTGAGACCGAACCTTTGTCGCGCGACGGTCGCGGCCCTGACATGGCGTAGCGCTCGTCCGCGTGTTTCCCGCGAATGGCAGATGTGCCGGCAAGGCGCGGATCATCACTCCTGCTCGCCTTGCTGGTCCGGGGTGCGTGCCGCGAACCAGTCTGCCAGTTGCATGATCTGGGTATCGCTCAGGTCGCGCGCCGCCGCCTGCATCCGGGGCGACCCGGTGCGCACACCATCGCGCCAGAGCATCAGTTGCGCGGCGATATAGGCCGCGTTCTGGCCCGCGATCGCCGGGGCGCGTTCCGGGCGTTCCTGCGCGCCAGGGCCATGGCACGCAGTGCAGGCGGGAACGTCGTCGGTGCCGCGTGTCGCCAGTGCCTCGGCCCCGTCGGCGGATTCCGGCGGCTCCTGGCTGCGCCGGGGCGTCATTTCGGCGAAATGATCGGCAAGTTCCTCGAAACTGGATTCGTCGATCAGGCTTGCGGCGTGCTGCATGATGCCGCTGGGGCGTCGGCCATCGGCATAGGCGCGAAGCTGGGTTTCGATATAGTCGGCATCCAGAAGGCTGAGTTGCGGCACCGGACCGGCGACCGCCCCGTGACAGCTTGTGCAATAGGCGACGGGCTCGTCGGCACGCACGGGCGCCAGCGTGGTCGGGTCGGGCGCATCGTCGTCGGCCTCGGATCGGATCGCTTCCAGATAGGCGACGACGGCCCAGACCTCGTCGCCGCGCCCCTCGGCGGGCCAGCCGGGCATCCCGGTCATCTTGGCGCCGTTCTCGACGATCCAGTGCAGGTGATTGGGTCGCCAGCCCTCGATGGCATCGCGGATATGGCGCGGTTCGGGCACCATCGCGCGAATCGTGGACGATCGCTGCGTGCCGGGTGCCGCATGACAGGACAGGCAAGCGGTGGCATAGTGCCATGCCCCCAGTGCCACAAGGTCGGGATCGGACAGGTCGGGCGCATCCTCCATCGACGGGGCGCGCAGGCGCACGGAGTTTCGAAAGATCGTGTGCAGCATCCAGCTGACGCCCGGCCAATGTCCCGCTTGCGCCGAGACGTTGTAAAGCCCGATTGCCACGACCGATACGCCCGCTGCGAGAGCGAGGCCGGCAACGGCAACCAGGGTCAGCACAACCGTCCTCATGGATCGACCCCCTGTTCCAGGGCGCGGCCAGACAGGGCGAGGCCCGCCACCAGGTAGATCGGCGTGCCGATGCCCAGCATCAGCATCCCCCCCAGTTGCTGTCCGGTCAGATCGGGCGGAGTGCCGCAAAGCTCGGAGTAAAGATCGCGCGGCGCCAGAATCAGAAGCGCGCCCAGAAGCGTCATGTGCATCGACGTTAGCAAAAGGCCCCCGGCGCCGACAAGCGGTTGTGCGGCTTGCAGGCAGCCCGCCCAGACCAGCAGCCCGGCCAGCAGAAAGCTGGCCTGTTCGGCCACGAAGCCCGGCGCCAGGGTGCGGCCCAGCGCGTGCGCGACCGGCAGGTGCCAGGCCCAGACCACGACGAATTCCACCGCCGCCGCAATCAGCGGCGAAATGGCGAATATCCCTGCCAGCCGGGGCAGCCCAAGCACCAGAAGCGGCGCGGCGACGGCGACCAGCCCCATGTGGCGCAGCATGTGCACCGGGAAGGCGGGCCACCAGTCATCCAGCGGGGCCAGCCACAGCAGGGCAAGGCAGGCCAGCGCAGGTATCAGGAATACCGGTCTCATTGGCATCCCCCGATGACCAGAAGCGGCATCGACACGAAGATCACGCCCAGAAACGCGATCACCGACAGCAGGAAGGCGGCATGGCCAAGGAACCGGTGCCGGTTTTCAGGCGTCCCGCGCGGGTGCGTGATCTCGCCGGTCTTCAGCGCGCCCCACTGCCGCAAGCTGCGCAGTCCCAGCCCGACTATCGCGGCCAGGGCGGCCACACTGGCCGCGATCAGGACCAGCCGAACGGTGCCGGCCGGGAACAGATCCTTGGCGCAGGCCAGCGACATCAGGCCGTAGCACAACAGGAAATGCAGCGCCCAGATCGCGGGCGCGATCGTGATCTCCCAAAGGGTGTCGGCCTCTTCGGCGAATTCGCGGCGGTCTTCATCCGCTTGGGGGGCGTCGTCCTTGGTCACAGCAACCTCGGAGCAAGGCCGATCACCGCGCAGGCAACCAGCGAGGACAGCACGAAAAAGTGCCAGAACAGCGTGACGTTGCACAGATCCGCGTCATGGCGGGGCGTCAGCTTGCCGGCGATGCTGCCGGCAAGGCAGTAAAGCTGCATCACGAACCCCAGCGCCGCATGCGCGCCGATCCAAAGCGCGATGGCGCAGATCACGGCCGGGTAGACATGCGCTGCCGGCTCCAGCGGCAGGACTGCCAGTGCCAGCGCGCCGCCCCCCAGCGCCGTGCACAGCGCCGCGGCCGACAGCGCGATGCGCGCCACGCCGATGCGTCCGGCGCGGTCGGAACCGCGTGCCAGAACGACCAGCGCCCAGGCGGCGGCCAGTGCAAGCGCGGCAAGGGCGGTTTCCCAGCCGCCGGCATGCAGCGCGTCATCGCGCGGGAAATCGTCTTGCGATGTCCAGTAAAAGAAGAAGCCGAAGATGATCGACGCAAAGGCCGTGGCATCGCCCAGCATGGTGATCCACATCGCCCACCAGCCCACACTATCGGACCCCGAGGCATAGGTCGGAAGCGACAGCCCAAGTCCTGCGTCCCTGTGGTCAGGCGTGGGCGCACGGGCGGTGCCGGCCCATAGCCAGACCAGGATTGCGATTGCGGCGGCGACGCCGCAGATGACGGCGGGCCAATACATCTGGAACGCCGGAAAGATGAAACATCCGCCGGTGAACACTGCGGCGATATGGGTGATCCAGCCGGGCGTGTGCAGGCGCTGTATCTGCATCGGCCGGGCGTCGATCACGCTGGTGATCAGCGTCTCGCGCTGACCGTTCGGGGCGTCGGGCAGGTAATAGCGCCCGTTGTCGATGCGTTCGACAAGGCCGGGCTGATCCCAGATCGGATAGCGGCTGGTAATATGCGGGATCGACCGGATACCCCAGTATTCCTGGGGGATCTGGTGGCTCCATTCCAGTGTGCCGGCATTCCACGGGTTGCGCGGGGGATCGGGTGCCTTGCCCTTGGGGCGAAACACGTCCCAGACAAAAACCGCGAATCCGGCCGCGATGATGAAGGCGCCCAGCGTCGAGATCAGGTTCAGACCGTCCCAGCCCAGCCCGGCCGGATAGGTATAGACCCGGCGCGGCATGCCCAGCAGGCCCGTCAGGTGCATGGGCAGAAAGCAGATGTTGAAGCCCGAAAAGATCAGCCAGAAGGCCCAGCGACCCAGCCGCGGGGACAGCGTCTTTTTGCGGATGACCGGGAAGAAATAGTAAACCCCCGCGATCACCGGAAAGATCATGCCGCCGAACAGGGTGTAGTGCAGGTGGGCCACGATGAAATAGGTATCGTGCACCTGAAAGTCGAACGGGGCGATGGCCAGCATCACGCCGGTCAGCCCGCCGATGGTGAACACCGCCAGCGCGCCCGCGATCCACAGCATCGGCAGGCTCATGGTGACGTGCCCCACCAGCAGCGTCGCCAGAAACGCAAAGAGCTGGATGCCGGTCGGGATCACCACCGCCTCGGACGCGGCCGAGAAGAACCCCAGCGAGATCGCCGGCAACCCGGTCGTGAACATGTGGTGGACCCAGAGCCCGAAGCTGAAAAAGCCGGTGCCCACGGCCGACAAGACGATCCAGGAATAGCCGACGATCGGGCGGCGCGCCGCGGTGGGGATGACCATGGCGGCGATGGCGATCGAGGGCAGAAAGATGATGTAGACCTCGGGGTGGCCGAAGATCCAGAACAGGTGCTGCCACAGCATCGGATCGCCGCCGCGCGCCGGGTCGAAGAACGGCCAGTCGAGGCTGCGCTCCAGTTCGAACAGATAATCGCCCGCAAGCAGCGGCGGAAAGGCGAACAGGATCATCCCGCCCACGACCAGCACATACCAGGCATAAAGCGGCATCAGGTTGACCCGCATGCCCGGCGCCCGGCATTTCAGGACGCCGACGATCAGCTCGACTGCCGCGATGATCGACGCGATTTCGATGAATGACAGGCCCAGAAGCCAGATGTCGCTGCCCGGCCCCTCGTCGTCGATGGCCAGCGGCGGATACATGAACCAGCCCGAGCGCGGCGCGATATTGAACAGGATCGAGCTGATCACGAACAGCCCGCCGATCAGGAAGCACCAGTAACCATAGGCCGACAGGCGCGGAAACGGCATGTCGCGCGCGCCCAGGAAGCCCGGCAACAGCAAGATCGAGATGGCCTCGAACATCGGCACGGCGAACAGGAACATCATCACCGTGCCATGCATCGTGAAAAGCTGGTTGAACCGGTCGGCCGATACCAGGTCGTTGTCGGGAACCGCCAGTTGCAGCCGGATGATCAGCGCCATGACCCCGGCGCACAGCATGAAGATCAGGGCCGTGGTCGCATACCACTTGCCGATCTGGATATTGTTGACCTCGGACCAGTAGCGCCAGCCCTTCGGCAGTTTCCATGCCGCGCGCAACCGGGTGGCCTGGGCGCGGCAGAGCTCGTCGGGGACGGGGGTGTCCAGTTCTGCCTGGTCGGGTGGGTAGGTGCCACGCGGTTCGCGGCCCCGGTCCTGCGGGGGATGGTTGCTCATGCTCATTCGAGACCTCGCAGATACCGGGCGAGATCGCTGATCTCGTCGTCGCTCAGGTGATCGAAGGGGGGCATCTCGACCCCGGGTTTCAGCGCGTCGGGATGCGCGATCCAGTCCTGAAAGTCGGATTGCGACACGCCCAGCCGGCCCGCGGCCAGCGTCGTGCGGCTGCCGATATGCGTCAGATCGGGGCCGACAGTGCCGACATGGTCCGTCCCACGGATGGCGTGGCAGGCACCGCAGCCCTCGCGACCGAAGAGTTCGGCGCCGCGTTCGGCCGCAGCCGATGCGGGCGCGGCCGCATCCTCGGTCTGCGCCGCAAGCCAGTCGTCAAAGGCGTCGGGCTCCATCACATGCGCGTCGAAGGCCATCCAGGTATGGCTGGCGCCACAAAATTCGGCGCATTGCCCGCGAAAGGTTCCCGGCCGTGTCGGGCGCAGGCTCAGAAAGGTCTCGCGACCGGGGAACATGTCCATCTTGCCGCCAAGGGCGGGAATCCAGAACGAATGGATCACATGCGCAGACTCAAGAACCAGTTCGGTCCGTTCCCCGGCTGGAAAGCGGATTTCGTTGGCGGCGATCACCGGCTCGTCGGCGCCCTCGGGCCAGTATTCGACGCGCCACCACCATTGTTCGCCGGTGACATGGATGCGCAACCCGTCGCCGCCCTGACGGTGATCGGGCAGGATCGACAGCCCCCATACCAGCAGGGTGCCGACAACGACGACCGGCAGCACAATCCCGCCCCCGATCATCAGCCAGCGCGCGACAGTCTCGGACTGGGCGTGGACGCGGATGCGGGTGAGATAGAAGAACAAGCCGTTCATCAGGGTGAACAGAACCACCGCGCCAATCAGCATGACCCAAAACAGCGTGGCCAGAACCGAGGCATCCTCGCCCGCCGGGGCCAGTGCCGACTGGACGCCATCGCACCCCGCCAGAACCGGCAAAAGCACAAACAGGGCCAGCCCTTGCGCCCGCACCGAAGAAGGCGGATCACACTGGTTCCGTTTCACGGTCGAAGGCCCCCGTTCATGCCATATCAATGGCTGAACGCGTGAAAGGTTCCACGATGCAAGGATTTGCACCGCGTTGGCGATTACTCGCCGCGCGCGCTTGATGCCGTGCGGCGCAGGGCCCCTTTCAGGGCCCAGGCCTCGATCCGTTCGCGCAGGCCTGCGGGCGCGGCAAGGCCCATCCGCGTCATGCAGCCCTCGGACAGATCGCGCGTGGTCAGCCCCTGCCAGATCAGCCGGGCCATCCCGCGCCGATCCCCCTGTGTTTGCGACAACAGCTTCAACGCCGGTAGAAGCCGCCGTTCCGTCGCGTCGAAATCCGAACCGAAGGGAAAGGACGGCAGATCGAACGGGTCCAGCCAGTGCGCAACCGCGTCGGGGGTATTCGCGCGCCATTCGGGGGGCAGGGTGAAGGCGTCGGCGATCTTGCCGGCGGATTTGGCCTGATCCAGCAATTGCGGCTGGAACCGGCTGTCGACAATGCGCAGCATGGCCTTGACGACATCCTCGTCGCGCTTGCCGCGCAGATCGGCGATCCCGTATTCAGTGACGACGATGTCGCGATAGGCCCGCGGCACGCTTTCGTGCGGATGTTCCCAGACGATGTTCGACGTGACCTTGCCCTTGCGGGTGCGCGTGGCGGGCAGGGTGATGACCGCGCGCGCGCCCTCCAGGGCGAAGGCCTGTTCGATGAAGTTGAACTGGCCGCCAATGCCGCTGACCTCGCGGCCGTCGGCGGTGGCGTCGCTGACGACGCCGCCCAGCAGCGTCGCTTTCATCGCGGCATTGACGAAGCGCGCATCGCGGCGCGCGTGGCGTTTGGCGGCCTCGTCGCCGTAAAGCTGGTTTGTGAACGAGACCGGCATCATGCGGATGCGCCGCAAATCGGCCGCCGGCAGCCGTCGCAGGCGTTCATAGAAATCGCGGCATTCGACGAAAAAGCCCGCATGGATCGCCGCACCCTCGACCTCGCGTTTGACGATGCCGGCTTCGAACAGGTGCAGGATGCCGTCGACCAGCATTTCGGTCACGCAGTAAAGGCCCGTATCGAACGATCCCGCTTCGGCAAAGCCATCGGGGGCAAAGGGCATGGCCTTGTGGATCGGCGCGATCTGATCGCGGTGTCGCAAGACAAGGGTATGTGCCACCGCATCGCCGATCGCGCCGATGCCGATCTGCAACGTGCCGCCGTCGCGGATCAACCGGGCGACATGCAGGCCGATGGCATGTTCAACCGCACCCACGGGCCGCTTGACGACCGAAAAGAGATCGAAATCGGGCGGATCGTCCAGCAGATAGTTGATCTGGTCGCGGTCCAGCCGGGCCTCGGGGCCGGGCATGGCCGGCAGGTTCGCGTTGCATTCCGCGGCAAGCGTGAAGTCCAGCCGGCCGTTGTGCCGGTCGCGCAGCAGATCGGCGGTAATGTCGGTGTTGCACGACAGGCTGAAGGCCCCGTCGTCGCCCTGCGCGACCAGTTGCATCACCAGATTGGGTCGCCATGCGCGGACCACATCCAGGGCATGGGTATAGTTGGCGGCAATGTAGCGACGCTGCGCGGCCGGGACGTTCAGCCAGCGCCCGGCCAGCATGAAGAATTCGGACAGCTCAATATTCGGGGGCAGGGTGCCGTCGCGCAGCATGGTGGCATAGTCGGGAACCGGGTAGTCCCCGAACAGGCGCTGTTTCGCCGGGCCAAGGAAGCGGCCGGCCATGCCCGTTTCGTTTTCTGGGGGTTCCAGCGTCAGGGCGGTCAGGATGGAAAGGCGCACATCCGGGCGCCGCGCGACCGCGCGCGTCAGCGCATTGACCAGCGTGACCGGCTTGCCCAGACCCAGCGGCAGGGCAAGCCGGATGTCGCCGCCGGCCCGTTCGATGATCGCTTCCGCGATCGCGTCGGCCGAGGCGGTTTCGGGCCTCGGCTCAGGCAAGATCGGACCAGCCCGCGTCTGGAGTGAAGCGTGCGCCATGCTGGCGTGCCAGCGCCTCCAGCGCCTGCGGCACGTCGCCCCGCTGCCGGGCATACTGGATCGGGCCGCCCCGGAACGGCGCCCAGCCGGTGCCGAAGATCATGGCGGCATCAAGTTCGTCGGCAGTGGCGACCACACGTTCGCGCAGGCATTCCACGGCGGCGTTGCACATCGGCAGGATCAGCCGGTCGGTCAACCGCATGGCGACGTCGTCGCCCTGTCGCGCCGGGCCGGCCGACTGCGGCGGGGTGTCGCCTTGCCAGTCATAGAGCCCCTTGCCGGCCTTCTTGCCGGTCTCGCCCTTTTCGACCTTTTCGGCCAGCCATTCCGGCACCTTGGGCATCGCGTCCTCAAGCCCGTTCTGCAACGACCGGGCGACCTCAAGACAGATGTTCAGCCCGACCTGGTCGGCCAGCGTGACCGGCCCCATCGGCATGCCGAAGGCCAGCGCGGCGCGGTCGATCTCGTGCTTGTCCATGCCTTCGTCCAGCATGGTCATGGCCTCCATCAGGTAGGGCGCCAGTATCCGGTTCACCGCAAAACCGGGATAGTCGCGCACCTGGACGGGCAATCTGTCAAGCTCGCCCACGAAAGCGGCCAGACGCTCAAGCGTGGCCTGTGCCACCGCCTCATGCGCGACCACTTCGACCAGGGGCATCTTTGACACCGGGTTGAAGAAGTGCAGCCCGGCAAAGCGCGCGGGATCGGGCGCGGCATCATAAAGCGATTGCAGCCGCAGGCTCGATGTGTTGGTGGCCAGGATCGCGCCATCCTTCATCGTGTCGACCAGGCTTGCAAAGATCTTTTCCTTCAGGTCGGCCTTTTCCGGCGCGGCCTCGATCACCAGATCGGCGCGCGCGCGGCCCAGCCCGGTCGGATCCGGCATCATCCGGTCAAGCGCATCGCGTGCGTCGATCGACTTAAGGTGCTTTCGCTTGTAGAGATCCACCGCATTCCTGACCGCCTGCCCCAAGGGTTCCAGCGCAACGTCCTCCAGCGTGACGCGCTTGCCGCGCAAGGCCGACCAGGCGGCGATTTCGGCGCCCATCGCGCCCGCGCCGATGACATGAACATGGGCGATGCCGGATGTTTCGCCCGCCCCGGACTTGAGGGACCGGCGCAGGAAGAAGACCCGGATCAGGTTCTGCGCCGCCGCGCTTTGCAACAACTCGGCAAACGAGGCGATCTCGGCCTTTTGCATCGCATCCGGGTCGCCGCCGTGGTCCTGCCACAGGTTGATCAGGGCAGTCGGTGCGGGATAGTGCTGCAACGGGGCTGATTTCTCGGCCTCCTGGCGCATTCGTGTGGCGGCAATGCTGCGCGCGGGGGCGGTGCGCAGCGCGCTGGCCTTGAGGTCGCGCTCAGTGCGCTCCAGTCGTCCGGCGATCGCAGCCTCGATCGCCGCATCGGCGTGGCGTTCGGGAACCAGCGCGTCGATCAGGCCCAGCCGTTTGGCCTTCTTGTCATGGATCGACTTGCCGGTCAGCATGGCCTGCATCGCCTCGACCGGGTCGATCAAGCCCGTCAGGCGGAAGGTGCCACCCAGACCGGGGTGCAGGCCAAGCTGGACTTCGGGAAAGCCCGCCTTGACCCCGTCCAGCCCGATCCGGTGGTCGCAGGCCAGCGCCAGTTCAAGCCCGCCACCCAACGTGTTGCCGTGGATCACCGCAACGGTCGGGCAGCGCAACGCCGCCAGCTTGTCCAGCACCGCGTGGCCCTGATGCAGCAAGGTGAGCGCGGCATCGCGATCAAGCCCGGCAAAGGCGTCGATATCGGCCCCGGCGGCAAAGCCCGACGGCTTGGCCGAGCGCAGGACCAGCGCCCGCGCCTGCGCGGCAGCGGCATGGTCGATCAGGCCGTCGAGTTCGCGCAACACGGTATCGGAAATGACATTCGTGCCGGTCCCCGGAACGTCGAGCCACAGGGTCACGACACCATCGATCTCTTCGCGCCTCCAGGTTGTTACCTCGGGCGGGCGGGGGGCATCGGTCATGCTATCGGGGGTGATTTCGTCCATAACGTCTGTCATGCAGCCTCCAGAAGCATGGCGCCGCCCTGCCCGCCGCCAATGCATTCGGTGGCGATGCCGCGGCGCTTGTTGTCGGCTTTCAGGGCGTTGGCGAGGTGCAGCACGATGCGGTTGCCGCTGGTGCCAACCGGGTGGCCAAGGCTGATCGCGCCGCCGTCGACATTGAGCCGGTCGCGGTCAACCCGGCCGAACGCGGCATCATAGCCCAGCACGTCGCGGCAGAAGTCATCGTCCTGCCAGGCCGCCAGACAGGCCAGCACCTGTGCCGCGAAGGCTTCGTTGATTTCCCAAAGGTCGATGTCGTCAACGTCGAGGCCGTGGCGCTGTGCCAGAGGCGTCGACGCCAGCACCGGCCCGAGCCCCATGATCGCCGGGTCCAGCGCGGCCCATTCGCTGTCGGTGATCCGTGCCAACGGGGTCAGGCCATGGGCCTCGACCGCGGTTTCCGATGCCAGCAGCACCCAGGAGGCGCCATCGGTGATCTGGCTGGAATTGCCCGGTGTGACCTTGCCGAACGGTTTTTCAAAGGCTGGCGCCAGTTTGGCAAGCTTTTCGAGTGAGCTGTCCGGGCGCACACCGTCGTCTTGCGCGTGCACCTGTCCGTCGCGGTCGAAGGCCGGCATGACCTCGCCGGCCAGACGCCCGCTTTCCTGCGCCGCGGCAAGTCGCTTGTGACTGTCGACGGCATAGGCATCCGCCGTCGCGCGGTCGATGTTGAACCGATGCGCCAGCACTTCGGCGGTCTGGCCCATGTTCAGGTCGGTGATCGGGTCGGTCAGACCGCGCTCCAGCCCGATAATGGGTGAAAAGAAGCCTGGGCGAACCTCGGCCAGTTTCTGTGCCTTTTCGAAGGTTGATCCGGCCCGCGCCATGTCGCCGAACCATTCGGTCGCGGCGTGCCTGAAAACCAGCGGCGCATGACTCAATGCCTCGGTCCCGCCGGCCAGGATCATCTGGTGGCTGCCGTCACGGATATAGCGATAGGCCGTGTCGATGCTTTGCATCCCCGAGCCGCAATTGATCTGGACCGTGAACGCCACTGTCTGTTCGCCCAGTCCCAGCCGCAGGGCGGCGACCCGCGCGGGGTTCATCTCGTCCTGGATGACGTTGACGCACCCCAGGATCGCCAGGTCAATGGCCGAGGGCGCGAAAGGCTGGCGCATCAAAAGCGGACGGCCGCATTGCACGGCCAGATCGACCGGGGTGAACGGGCCGGGCTTGCCGCGGGCTTTCAGGAACGGGGTGCGGGCGCCGTCAACGATATAGACGGGTCGGCTCATTCGGCGGCCTCCTTGCCTGGGTCAGTTTCGGGCGGGGCGCTACCGGGGAACAGCCGCTGCAACGCCTCGGGGGTGTAGTCGTCGACGGCAATCACGCGTCGGGCGGCTTCCTCGGCCTCGGACAACTGGGCGCTGTCGGCATCCGACAGCACGCCCGCATGGCGTGCCGCGTCGGCGCTCTTGCCCAGATCGCGCAGGCGTTTTCGGATCGGCTCTACCGCGATGGCAAGGCGCCAGGCGCGCTCCAGCAGCCCCAGCCCGCTGTCAGGTGCCCCCGGATGCAGCGCGCCGATCAGCCGGTCGCGGGTTTCGCAGGGGTGATAGGTCAACATGGCCACTGCCTCGGTCAGATCGTGCGAGGGGCCGCGCGCATGCGATCCGGGGCGCACGACCAGGCGCAGGATCACGCGCGCCCAGGCGGCGGGCAGGTTGGCGATGGTTTCATCCAGCGCCCGGCCGATATCCCGAAACGATGTCTCGGCGACATACCGCACCAGCGGCAGATCGGCCTCGGGGCGGCCGTCGTCCTCCCAGCGTTTGAGGGTGGCGGCGACCAGAAACATTTCCGACAGCGCATCCCCCAGCCGGGCCGAGATCATTTCCTTGCGCTTGAGCGCGCCGCCAAGCGTCAGCAGGGCCAGATCGGCGGTGACGGCAAAGGCCGACGACCACCGCGACAGCCGCGCATAAAGATCCCTGATCTTGCCGGCATCCGCGGGCGCGTGGCCCCTGCCGGTCAGTGCCGCACCGAAGGCGCGAAAGACCGTCCTGGTCGAATGGCCGACATGCGCCCAGAAATGACGGTCGAATTCGGTCAGGGCCTTGTCGTGATCGTCCTCCTGCAGGGCCTGCATTTCCTTCAGAAGATACGGATGCGCCCGGATTGCCCCCTGGCCAAAGATGATCAGGTTGCGGGTGACGATGTTCGCGCCCTCGACCGTGATGCCGATGGGAATGGCGCGATAGACCGGCTGGAGATAGTTCAGCGGCCCATCGATCACCGACTTGCCCGAATGCACGTCCATCGCGTCGTTGACGCTGTCGCGCATGCGCTCGGTGGCGTGGTGTTTCATGATCGCTGAAACAACGGCCAGCTTGCTGCCCTGGTCCAGCGCGGCGGTCGTCAGGCGGCGGCCGGCATCGATCGCGTAGGCATTGGCGGCAATGCGCGCTATCGGCTTCTGCACACCGCCAAAGAGACCGATAGGCAGGCCGAACTGCGTGCGGATACGGGCATAGGCGCCGGTCGTATGGGCCGACAGCGCCGCCGCCGCCGCCGACAGCGAGGGCAGCGAAATGCCGCGCCCGGCGGCCAGCGCGCTCATCAGCATCATCCAGCCGCGCCCGGCATAGTCCGGCCCGCCGATGATGTGGTCCAGCGGAATGAATACATCCTTGCCCTCGGTCGGGCCGTTCATGAACATCGTGCCCGATGGCAGGTGCCGCCGCCCGATATCGACCCCCGGCAGATCGGTGGGCACCAGCGCGCAGGTGATGCCGATCTCGGTGGTGTCGCCCAAAAGCCCGTCTGGATCGCGCAGCTTGAAGGCCAGGCCCAGAACCGTGCAGACCGGGGCCAGCGTGATGTATCGCTTGGCCCAGTTCAGCCGGATGCCGGTGACTTCCTCGCCTTGCCACATCCCCTTGCAGACCACGCCGTCATCGACCATCGCCGAGGCGTCCGATCCGGCTTCTTCGCTGGTCAGGCCAAAGGCGGGGAGTTCCTTGCCGGAGGCCAGCCGCGGCAACCAGTGTCGCTTTTGTTGATCGGTTCCGAATTGCAGGATCAACTCGCCCGGTCCCAGCGAGTTGGGCACCATCACCGTCACCGCACCGACAACGGAGTGGCTGGAGATGTATCGCACCACCTCGGAATGCGCATGGGCCGAGAACCCCAACCCGCCATGTTCCTTGGGGATGATCATGCCGAAAAAGCCGTGCGCGCGCATGTGCTGCCACGCCTGGGGCGGCAGATCGGCGGTGTGGCGATCTATGTCCCAACCGTCGAGCATGTTGCACAGCGCCCGGCAGGGGCCGTCGATGAAAGCCTGCTCTTCCCGGGTCAGTTCGGGCGCGGGGACGGCGCGGAGCTTCGACCAATCGGGACGACCGGCAAACAACTCGCCCTCAAAATGCACGTCGCCAACGGCGATCGCCTCGGATTCGGTGTCGGACAGGCTGGGCAACGCAGCCCGCGCCCATGAGAAAATGCGACGCGTCACATGATCGCGGCGAAAGGTCATGACGGTTCCTCCTGACGCACTCAACGCGTGGGAGGGTGTGGGGTTCCGTCAGCCGGGGGCTGGGTTGGTCCAGCGGGCGCGCGCAGCATGGCGCGGTCCATGATTTCGGGAGAGGTGGTTTGGGCGTTTGCGCAAAGCGAAAATGGCAGCTTTTCCCGAAACCAACGGCGCGGCGCCTTGACTGGAAATAATCAATAATACCGCTTTGAGCCTAGAGTGGGATGCTGGCAGGATTGGTGTCATGCCAATTATCCAAATTAAATTAATGGGTATTGGCTCCGGCGGTAGGGATCGAACCTACGACCAATTGATTAACAGTCGATTTTTGACAGCTATCAGCGCCAAACGATGTAAAACTATCGTCGCACACAAAGCACTGAAAATCAATATTTCTTGACGTTCTCGGCTATCATCGTCTAACTTTGGGGAACGGCGGGTATCCGCAACTCTGTTCCCCAGACTGTTCCCCAGAAGGGCAAATTGACATGAAGCTGAAGGCGGCGACGATTGAAACGCTACAGGCGACTGACAAGCGGCAGGAAATCCCCGACGACCTTTGCACCGGCCTTTACCTGGTGGTGCAGCCTACCGGCAAAAAGAGCTGGCAAGTGCGCTACAGGCACGGCGGGGTGCATCGGCGGATGACCCTTGCGAGCTTCCCGACTCTGACACTTGCGGCGGCGCGCGTTCGGGCGCGCGAAGTCATGGCAGCGGCCAGCGAAGGGCGCGACCCTGCCGAGGAAGTGAAGGCGGCGAAGGCACCGAAGCCCGAGGACGACCGCGACAAGATCAAGACCTTGATCGGCCAGTATGACAAGCGGCACCTCAAAGGGCTGAAATCCGGCGACGTGGTGCGGCGCGAGCTTGACCGTTTCGTGGTCAAGGAATGGGGCGAGCGGGACATTCATTCGATCACCAGGCGCGATGTGATCGACCTCTTGGACGGCATCGCGGATAGCGGGCGCGTAGTGACGGCGAACCGGGTTCGGGCCTATCTCAACAAGTTCCTGAATTGGGCGGTGGAGCGGGATATCCTGCCCCTGTCACCGGCAACCGGCGTCAAGCCGGTGGCGAAAGAGGCCAGCCGAGACCGGGTGCTGACCGATGATGAAATCCGCTGGTTCTGGCAGGCTTGCGAGGCCGAGGGCTTCCCGTGGGGGCCTCTCGGCAAGGTGCTGCTGCTGACCGGGCAACGGTTGAACGAGGCGGCGCAGATCACCGAAGGCGAAATCCGGGGCGATCTGTGGCACCTCTCGGCAGACCGGACAAAGAACGGGCGGGCGCATGACGTGCCCTTGTCGGACGCGGTGCAAGCGGTTCTCGGCGCGGTGGAGCGGATCGAGGGGAAACCGGGCTTCATCTTCACGACGACCGGCACAACCCCCGTTAGCGGGTTCTTCAAGGCGCGGGCACATCTGGCCGAGGCGATGGAGCGGCTTGCGGCAGAGGAACGCGGCGAGGCGGTGGAAATCCCGCGCTGGACCTTTCACGATCTGCGCAGGACGGCGGCAACCGGCATGGCCCGGCTTGGCATCCCGGTGCGCGTGACCGAGGCGGTTCTAAATCACATCTCGGGCACGGGCGGCGGGATCGTCGCGGTTTATCAGCGGCACGACTATGCGGACGAAAAACGGCAGGCGCTCGAGGCTTGGGGGCGGTTCGTTCTGTCGCTGGTGCAAGGCCAGCCCGACAACGTGGTGCGGCTTTCCCATGGCTGACCTTTGTTCCATGGAGGAAATCCGAAGCATTTGCGCCGAAGTGGCGGGCGTTGATCTAATATCATGCGATCAGCCGACGGCGCAGGAAATCAATCGTCAAGCATTTGCGATTTTTGGATCAGCACTGCCTTTAGCTTGGGAGAACCCGAGCAAGATCGAGACGGAAATAGACGGGATAATCCGTGATATTCGGAAACTTCGTCAACGCATTATCGCGCTTGATGGCTATGCGAAGTCACTGGCGAGGAAACATGCTGTAAGAGAAAAGGAACAGGAAATCCTCGATAGTATTGTGGCCTCGGCGGGCGACTCTGAAAAAATGGCAGAGGCTGTCAGGCAATTCGACGAATTTAGCAAGCGACCTAAAGAGCTTTGGGTTGATATTGCGGCACTGTCGCACCTCGATGCCTTGGAGCAAGCGTTGACCGGACCCGCCGAAGTGGCAATCGCGGCTACTCCACCGGGTGCAGGCAGGCGACCAAACCGCCGCGCCTACCGGGTTGCCCTGGTAGCGGCTCGGGTTTTCCAAGATTTGACCGGCACTAATCCGACATTCTGGAACGGCGGCGAAACTCCATTCAGTAGGATGGTGGCCAAAATCTACAGATGTGCGGGGATCAAGGCTGACCTTCGCAAGCCTATCGAAGCGGCTATGCACGAATTGTCGGGTGCAAGCTGAATTTGGGCATTTAGCTTTCGGCTCGGCCAATGGATTACTTGGGTATCACGTTCTAACAAGAGGCGTGATGCTATGGAAAACAAGCTGATATCCGCAAATGCGGTGCGCGACCTGTGCGGCGGTGTGTCTGACATGACCCTGTGGCGCTGGCTCAATGACTCCGATCTTGCCTTCCCGAAGGCGGTTTACATCGGGAAGCGGCGCTATTTCCGCGAGGCCGAAATCTCCGCCTGGATCGAGGCGCAGGCCGAGGCATCGCGGGGTGCCGCATAATGACCTCGGAAAACGAAACCCCCGGCGCGGCTGGCACCGCGACCGAGGGCGAATTTGAAACCGGGCAGGTTCCGCCAATAGAATACCGTATCCGCAAGGAATGGGCAAACGCGGCGTGGTTCGCGCTCGACCATTGCGACCCGCAAGACGTGGCCCATATCTGCGCGACCTGCCTTGCCGAGCTGGAAACCGGCGGGCCTGTCATGGGTGATCTGCTGGGCACCGTGACGGGGGATGCGCTATTCTGGGCAGACTGTGCCCCCCCGCATGAGCTTGCGGCCTATGGCTGCGCGGCGCTGGACCGGCTGCGCGGCCTGGCGCTCGGATTGAACACCCGCAAGCGGCTGTTTGCCCGGCTCTGGGAAACCTTTGACCCGAAGGACCGGCAAGCCTTCCTGACGCGCGTTGATGCCGAGGGGCGGTTCCTGCGCAGGGGGGCGGCATGAACGTGCATCACGACCCCTTCGCCGATCTGCCCCCGGCGGATGACATGCCCCCGGATGATCGGTTCGGCCCGGCCATGGAAGGCAATAACCGCGCCGCACCTGCCAAGCCCTTTCCCTTTGTTGCCGTGGGAGATCTGGAATACCACCCGCCCGAGTTTCTGATTGATGGCCTGATCGAAACCGACACGCTGGGCCTGATCTTCGGTGATCCGGGCTGCGGCAAATCCTTCATGGCAGTTGACCTTGCCCTGAGTGTCGCGTCCGGGGCCGAATTTCACGGGCGCGGCGTCAAGCAAGGCGCGGTGTTCTACATCGCAGGCGAGGGACACAACGGGCTTGTGCGGCGGTTCGTGGCGTGGGCCAAGCATCGAGGCCGGGGGCTGCAATCCGTGCCGATGTTCAAATCTGAGCGGGCGGCGCAGTTTCTCGACGGCGCATCGGCAATGGCTGTTGCGCATTCGGTGGATGCTCTGGCGGCGCAGCATGGTGCCCCTGTGCTGATCGTGGTGGACACGCTGGCGCGTAACTTCGGCCCGGGCGATGAAAACTCGACTTCCGAAATGGGGGCCTTTGTCGCTGCAATGGATGATCTGAAAGCGCGGTATCCCGGCTGCGTTCTGCTGATCGTTCACCATTCGGGACATGCCGAGAAACAGAGGGCGCGCGGGGCAATGGCCCTGAAAGGTGCGCTTGATTTTGAATACCGACTTGAAAAGGATGGCCCGTCCCTGACGCTGGCAAACACCAAAATGAAGGATGCCGAACCGCCTGCCGATCTGTTCTTTTCGCTGATCACCGTTGATCTGGACGGCAGCGTAACAAGTGCCGTGCTGACGGCGACAGATGCCCCCGAACGGCGCGAGAAAATAACCCCGGCGCAGCGAGTGGCCCTGTCCACCTATGAAGCCGCTGCGAAAGAACATGGCGTCTGGGATGATGGCGCGTTTCGTGGCGTTCATCTTGACCACTGGCGGGATGCCTTCTACGCCAAGCACACCGGCGACACGACAGATGCAAAGAAGAAAGCCTTTCAGCGGGTGCGGGCTGATCTGGCCGAGGCCGGGCGCATCGAAGCCACTGACGACTTTTACCTGATCCGTGATTCTTCCATTCAGTTAGCAATCGTTATGCATCGGGACAAGCGGGCCAAAGCGGGCCATGTCCCGGCCTGTCCCGGGCCAAGCGGGCCACACCCCTAAGGGGTGGCCCGTGTCCCGGCAGGGTTTCAGCCGATTTGCCAATGTCCCGCTGCCCCTGTTAGGTAACGTGATAAAGTGATATAGTTATCAACCATTTGCGCCTGATTTATCATGCGGCGCATGGATGTGTTCGATCTTCTTTCCGATGCCAAGGCTCATGCGCGTGTCGATCATAACGACGACGACGCGGGCATTGCGCTGATGCTCTCGGCGGCGGCGGCTGATGTGGCAGCGGCGGCAGAGTATGACTTGCCCGAGGATGCGGACGATCTGCCCGCCGATCTGCGCTTTGCGATCATCGACCAAGTGGCCCTGCTCTATGATGCGCGCGGCGGTGACACTGACCGGCCCGTGGGCCTGTCGCTGGCCGCAAGCCGGATCGTCGCGCGATATCGCGGGGTGCGCATGTGTCCTGCCAATCCGTGACCGGCCTCGGGCATCGCATGATGCAGACCGACCTTTTCGGTTCTGGTCCCAATGCCCCCGGTTCAGGGTGGCAGGGGACCGACGGTCGGACTGTTGCTTTCTCTCTCCTGGAAAAAATCCGGGGGGAAATTGCGGCAGATCGGGCGATGGCCTTCCTCGAGCTGTTGCACATTCCCGAGGGCAAGAAAGCGGGCACCCCTCTGCGGCTGGCCGAGTTTCAGCGCAAATTCGTTCGCGGCGCTCTGGCCGATGGTGTCATGGTGGCCTGTCTGTCGATCGGGCGCGGCAACGCGAAAACGGCGCTCTCGGCGGGGCTGGCGCTCGGCGCGCTTGTCGGCGTCTGGGACGATCAGCCCAAGCGGGAAATCTTGTTCGCAGCCCGGAACCGGGATCAGGCGAAAACCGCTTTCGGGTTTCTTGTCGGGTTCGTCGAGGGCTTGCCCGAGGAAGATCGGGCGCAATTCACGATCCGGCGCGGCTCAAAGCTCGAGGTGGAGTTTGAAGGCAACGGCGGCGGGCTGGCCCGCGTCATTGCGGCGGACGGCAAGTCGGTTCTGGGCGGTGCCCCGACGCTGGCCTTGATGGATGAACGGGCGGCATGGGAACGCGGCAAGGGCGACGACCTGGAAAACGCGATCCTCTCGGGCCTCGGCAAGCGCGATGGCCGGGCGCTGATTATCTCGACCTCGGCACCGGACGACGCGAACACCTTTTCCCGATGGTTGGATGAACCCCCGCCGGGAACGTATGTGCAGGAACACCGGCCCGCGTTCGGGCTTCCCGCCGATGATCTGGCATCACTACTCGAGGCCAACCCCGGCGCGACCGAAGGCATCGGCGCGACCCCTGACTGGCTGGTGGCGCAGGCTCGGCGCGCGATTGCGCGCGGCGGTTCGGCGCTCTCGAGCTTTCGCAACCTCAATCGGAATGAGCGGATCAGCTCCGAAGATCGTTCGGTGCTGGTGACGGTTGACGAATGGCTGTCGGCAGAGGTTTCCCCCGATCAGCTTCCCGAACGGGCCGGGCCTTGCGTCCTGGGCGTTGACCTCGGCGGTTCCCGTTCCATGAGTGCCGCGGCCTTCTATTGGCCCGACACTGGCAGGCTCGAGGCGCTAGGCACATTCCCGGCTATCCCGTCTCTTGCGGATCGTGGGGCGGCGGATGGCGTCTCTGACCGCTATGTGCAGATGAACGACCGGGGCGAGCTGTCTGTGATGGGCGAGGCAACCGTGCCCCCCGGCCCGTGGCTGGCTGAGATCGTGCGGCACCTGGACGGGGCCGAGGTGGCTTGCATCGTGGGCGACCGATTCCGCCATGCCGAGTTTTCCGAGGCCATGCAGGCTGCGGGCCTTGCGCGGGTTCCGTTCGTCTGGCGCGGGTTCGGGTGGAAGGACGGTTCCGAGGATATCGAGCGGTTCCGGCGGGCCTTGTTCGATGGCGAGATTGTTGTTGCCCCTTCCATGCTTCTGCGCTCGGCGTTCTCGGATGCGATCACGCTGGTTGACCCTGCGGGCAATCACAAGCTGGCGAAGGCGCGTTCTCTTGGCCGGATCGACGCGGCGGCGGCAACCGTGCTGGCCGTTGCGCAGGGTGCCCGGATGAAGGCGGCTCCGGCCCGAAAGGTCAGGATGGCATGGCTATGAGCGGCGCAGCCAAACTTGATCGGCGGGTGCAATTCCAGCGGTTCACGCTGGTTGATGACGGGTTCGGAATGACCGAGGTTTGGGCCGATCACGGTTCCCCCGTCTCGGCATTGCGCACCGATGTTTCGGACATGGAAAAGGCGACGGCGGGCAGTATCGAGGCCAGCCTGTTGTCGCGCTTCGTGGTGCGCTCGACCGGCTTCACCCGCGATCTGGACCCGAAAGACCGCCTGACCCAAGGCGGGCTGACCTGGAACATTCTCGGGATCAAGGAAGCCAAGGACGGGCGGCACCGCTTTCTCGAAATCACGGCGAGGGCGCGCACTGATGGCTAGAACCCGCAAGGACTTTGCCCGCTATTCGCGGCCCGTTCTGAAAACCCGGCGCTGGCAAGTGCTGCGGCACCAAATCCTCAAGCGTGACGGCTGGAAGTGCCGGTGCTGCGGCGAGCGGCGGCGGCTCGAGGTGGATCACGTCCAGCCGGTGCGCAATGCCCCGGAACGGGCGTTCGATCCGGCGAACCTGCAAGTTCTATGCGCGGGCTGTCACACCCGCAAAACCCGTATCGAGTGTGGGCACAAGCCCCCCGATCCAAAGCGCCAAGCGTGGCGCGAAGCTGTTGCCGATCTGGCGGCGGAAACCGAAACCCCGGCTATGGAGTAAGAAATGCTGGACTCTGTGAAGATTGCCAAACGGCAAAGCGAAATCCGCCAAGGGCTTGCGGCTCTGGCGGGCAAGGAAAAACCGACCGAGGATGAAGTGCGCCAGATGGGCGACCTCGACCGGGAATATCAGACCAATGAAACCCGCTATCGCGCGGCGCTGGTGGCCGAGGATGGCGAGCGGCGCGAGGCGGGCCGGGATCTGGAAACCCGCTCCGATGTGCAATGGCGCGAGCTGGTGCAGGGCTTCGAGCTGCGGCAAGCGGTGCTGTCGCTGGACGAGGGCAAGGCGCTGTCGGGCAAGACCGCCGAAGTGGTGCAGGAATTGCGCAACGCGGGCGGATATCGCGGCATCCCGGTTCCGCTTCTGGCGCTCGAGCAACGGGCGGGCGAAACGATTGCCTCGGGCACCCCGGACCCGCTGCAAACCCGCCCGATCATTGATCGGCTGTTCCCTGCCTCTGTCGCGGCGCAGATGGGCGTTCAGCTCATTACCGTGGGCAGCGGGGCGATTGAATGGCCGGTGACGACCTCGGCGGTGACGGCGGGCTGGGCCGATGGCGAGCTTGCCAATGTGGCCGGGCCGACCGTCTATGCGACGACCGACAAGGCGCTGAAACCGGAACAAACCCTCGGCATCCACATGCGGATCAGCCGCAAGGCCATGATGCAGTCGGGCGATGCTCTGGAATCGGCAATCCGGCGCGACATGGCCGGGACCATGCAAGCCGAGCTGGACAAGGCGATTTTCCGAGGCACGGGTGCCGATGGGCAACCCCTTGGCGTCATTCCGGGCGTGGCGACCTACGGCATCACCTCGACCGATGCGGCGGGTTCCGCGTCCTGGGCGGCTCTGCGGGCGGCTGTGGTGCGGTTCATGACCGCCAATGCGGCGGCAGGGCCGGGCGCGGTGCGCGCACTGATCCGGCCCGAGCTGTGGAGCTTCCTTGATGGCTTGATGGTCGGTGATGGCGGGTTCAAGTTCGAGTTTGACCGGCTGAAAGAAAATCTCGGCGGCATCGTCATGTCGTCCAATGCGCTTGCGGCGCCGGCTGGTGGCCCGCCGCTGGAAACCCAAGTGCTGCTGACGACCAATGCGGGCGGCGTTGCCCCTGTCTTTGTCGGCATCTGGGGGGCGTTCGATCTGATCCGCGACGTCTATTCGGATGCGCAATCCGGCGGGCTGCGGCTGACGGCATTGACGACCGCTGACGTGACCGTGGCGCGCGGTTCGCAGCTCGAGCTTGTGACCGGGCTGGAGCTGGCTTGATGCTCTGGGGCGGTAATCTCGGCGCTCTGGACGTTCGCAGCGATGGCGGGGAAACCCGCCTTCGCGCGAGCTTCCCTTATGGTGCGCAAACCGAGCTGGCACCGGGGCGGCATGAGGTTATCGCCCCTCGGGCCTTCGCAGACCGGATCGACGCGGGCGAGGATATTCACCTGCTGTTCGGCCATAGCTTCGACAAGCCTCTGGCCTCGAGGGCGGCGGGCACCCTGACCTTGGCCGACACTGACGCGGCGCTTGTCCTGGAAGCCCGGATCGACGGCGGCACGTCCTGGGCGCGCGATTTTCTGGCGGCTCATGCAAGCGGCCTGATCCGGGGCTTGTCGCCTGGGTTCCGCGTCCAGCCGGGCGGGGAACGGATCGAGCGGCGCGGCGCGGACTATCTGCGCACCGTCATGCGCGCGGCGCTGTTCGAGCTGTCGGCAGTCACCCGGCCCGCCTACAGCCAAGCGCAGATCGAGGCGCGATGCTGGGCTGAAAACAGTGGTGCCACAACTTGTGGCACGACCGTTCACCCCCTGAAACGCTGGAGGCTTTGACATGGGCTTGATGGATATTTTCCGGCGCAGAACGTCGGAGCGCACCGACAATCCCGAAACCCGGTCATCTGGCATGGGCTACACGGCGCAGATCATGGCGGCGCGGCAATCCTTCATCACCGGGGCCTCTGGCCTTGGCGAATTGACCTCGGCGGTTCAATCCTGCGTCACCCTCTGGGAAGGCGGCTTGTCGCTGGCCGATGTGAAGGGCACCGACCTGTTGACCCGGCGGGCACTGGCAATCACGGCCCGCGCTCTGGCCTTGCGGGGCGAGGCGGTGTTCCTGATCCGTGACAAGCTGATTCCGGCCTCTGACTGGGATGTGACGACCCGCAACGGCGATCCGCGATCCTACCGGCTGCAAATCTCCGAGGCGGGCGGCGGGCGATCCGAAATCGCGCTGGCCGGTGAAGTGCTGCACTTTCGTATCGGTTCCGATGCCGTGATGCCCTGGGCGGGTTCTGCCCCCCTGCGGCGTTCGCAGCTTTCGGCGCAACTGCTGGCCGAGGTGGAAACGGCGATCCGCGACGTGTTCCGCGATTCGCCCCTAGGCAGTCAAATCGTGCCCGTGCCCGAAGGCTCAGCGGATGACATGGACGGCTTGCGGCGTTCGTTCATCGGGCGGCGCGGCTCGGCAATCGTGATCGAGGGCGTGGCGCAAGCTGTCGGCGCGGGGATGCACCCGCAACTCGGCAAGGGGCCGGATCAGCTTTCCCCCGATCTGTCGCGGACCCTGGCCGACAAGTTCCTAACCGAAGCCAAGGGCGCGATCTATTCCGCGTTCGGCATCCTGCCCGGCCTGCAAAACCCGGCGACAACCGGGCCGATGGTGCGCGAGGCGCAGCGGCACCTTGCGCAGCTCATCTTGCAGCCGATTGCCGGGCAGATGGCCGAGGAAGCCTCGGAAAAGCTCGGCGGGCCTGTCCAGATTGACGTTGTGCGACCGATGCAGGCTTTCGACGCGGGCGGCAAGGCGCGGGCGCTGGCAACGATGGTGGCGGCGCTGGCGCAGGCCAAGGAAGCCGGGATCGAGGGCGCGACCCTGCAAGACGCGCTGGCCTTCATTGATTGGGCGGATGAATGACCATGACCAAGAATGACCTGAAACCCGGCGACCTGGTGCAACTCAAGAGCGGCGGGCCGGTGATGACCTATGAGGGCGAAGCCTACATGACCGGCGATGCGCTCTGCTGCTGGTTCGACGGCGGCAAGCGGATGCGCGAGGGCTTCACCTTCGCGGCCTTGAAGCGGGCAGAGTAGCCCGATTCATCGGTGGCGCTGGGCGCGTTCCCCCGCTTTCGACCTGTTCCCCCCGTGTTCCCCAATGCGCAAACGAGAAAAGCCCCCGCGAGGGGGCTTGCTCTTAAATCCTTGGTATTTCTGGGTTTTTTTGGCTCCGGCGGTAGGGATCGAACCTACGACCAATTGATTAACAGTCAACTGCTCTACCGCTGAGCTACGCCGGAACACGGCCGCGATATAGCAAGGGCGAAATGCGGCGTCCAGAGGCAAAGCGAAATTTCTGGCGGCTTGGGGAAGGCTCTGGTCCGGCAGCCGCGCACGTGTCTGGGCGGCAGGCCGGATCAGCCCGGCCCGGCCCGGTACTGGGTGTCGCTGACCGCCTCGGCCCAGTCCACCGAGACACCGTCCAGGGCTTCGGCGATGGCGATATGGGTCATGGCGATAGTCGGGGTGGCGCCGTGCCAATGGCGCTCGCCCGGTGCGAACCAGACGATGTCGCCGGGGCGGATCTCGGTGATCGGGCCGCCCTCTTGCTGCGCCCAGCCCAGGCCCGCGGTCACGATCAGCGTCTGGCCCAGCGGATGGGTATGCCAATGCGTGCGCGCGCCGGGTTCGAACGTGATCATGACACCACCGACGCGCGCCGGATCGGGCCGCGAAAAGCGCATGTCCATGCGCACCTGACCGGTGAAATGGGCCTCGGGGCCCGGCGTCGATGGCGTGGCGCCATTGCGCTGGATGTCCATGCCGTCCTCCTCTGTCCGGAAACGGTCGGGGCAGGATGACAGGCTCTGCGCTGAAATCAAGCCCGGCGCGCGGGCAGCGCCGCGACCCGCGCTGACAAGGTGATGGCGCCGTCGAAGGCAACCCGGCCGCGCGCGGCGAGGTCGATCAGATGCGCCAGGACATTGCGCGCCGCGGCGGGCAGCAGGGCTGCGGGCACGTCGGTATAGACGGCATCGGTGATCGTCTGCACGGTGTCCGCCCCGTTCGCAAGCGCGTCCAGGATCGCGCCTTCGCGCCCCTTGCGATGCGCGCGCAGCGCCCGGATGCGCGCGGGCCCATCTGCCACGGGCGCGCCGTGTCCGGGATAAAGGCGGGTGGGCCCCTCGGCCTCCAGCCGGTCGAGGCTGGCCATGAAATCGGTCAGATCGCCATCGGGTGGCGAGACCAGGCTGGGGGCCCATCCCATCACCTGATCGCCGGTAAACAGCGCCTCGCCCCAGTGAAAACACAGGTGATTGCCCAGGTGCCCCGGTGTATGGATCGCGCGCAGCGCGCGCCCGCCGACATCGAGTTCGGTGCCGTCCGGCAACCGTTCGTCGGGGGCGAACCCCTGATCGATGCCCTCGCCCCCGCCGATGGACTGTCGCGACAGGCTGCGCATCCGATCCGACATGCCGGCATCGGCATCGCCAAAGGCGAGCACCGGCGCGCCGGTCTCATGCCCGAGCGGGCGTGCACCGGGGGCATGGTCGATATGGCTGTGGCTGACCAGGATGCGCCCGATTCGTTCGCCGGGGGCAAGGGCTGCAAGGATCGCGCGCAGATGAATGGGGTTGGCCGGGCCCGGATCCAGCACCGTGACCACGCCCGTGCCCAACAGGTACGTGTTGGTGCCGCGTTCGGTCATTGGCGACGGGTTGGGCGCCAGGACCAATCGCAGCCCCTCGTCCAGTTGCAGTGCGATGCCGGGGCGTGGATCGAAGGGCGGGGGGGTGGTCTGGGTCACGGCGGGTCTCGTCAAGGTTGGGGGCGCGGCGTAAGGTAAGCACATGTTGGCGCGAATGCTCAAATCGATAATGCCGCGGAGCCTGTATTGGCGGGCCGCACTGATCCTTTTCGTGCCGGTGGTGACGATCCTTCTGGTGGTTTCGGTGGTCTTTATCCAGCGTCACTACGAAGGTGTGACGCGCCAGATGACCGGCAACTTTGCCCACACCGTTGAGTACATTCGTTCAGAAATCGACGCGTTGCCGGACGCAGAGGCCGCGGGGGATCGCGCCGCGCAGATGGCGCGCGCCTTCGACATCGGTGTCAGTGTCTTGCCGGCACCAGCGCCGGAGCTGAGGGGCGACCGGATTCCGTTCTACGACCTGAACAGCCGCATCGTTCTGGCCCAGATGAACAGCACCCTGACGGGCATCGCCTTTGTCGGCGTGATCGACGGCGCGGTCTGGCTACGGCTTGACAGCGAACATGGCCTGCTGCAACTGATCTTCCCCTTGAATATGGTGTCCGCGCGCAATCCGCACCAGCTGCTGGTGGTGATGCTGTTCAGCGGCCTTCTGATGTCGCTTGTGGCGTTCGTGTTTCTCAAGAACCAGATGCGCCCGATCCGGCGTCTGGCCGCCGCCGCCGAGGCGTTCGGGCGCGGCGAGATCAAGCCTTATCACCCCTCGGGCGCGACCGAGGTGCGCGCCGCGGGGCAAGCTTTCCTGCAGATGCGCCGCCGGATCGAACGCCATATCGAGCAGCGCACCCTGATGCTGTCGGGGATCAGCCACGACCTGCGCACGCCGCTGACCCGGATGACGCTGGGGCTGTCGATGATGGACCACGAACCCGAGGCCCGGGCGCTGTTGTCCGATGTGCGACAGATGGAATCACTGATCGACCGGTTCCTGGAGTTCGCGCGCGCCGATCTGGCCGAGGAGGCCAGCGCGGTGGACCTGAATGCGCTGGTCGATGAAAAGGTGGCCGAGTTTCGGCAGGCGGGGCTTGATGTCGCTGTGGCGCCGGACCCTGGCGCCGAACAGCAGTCCCTGACGCTGATCCTGCGCCCGCAACTGTTCACCCGCGCACTGGACAACGTGCTGGCCAATGCGCATCGCTATGCGACGCGGGCGCGGGTTCGGCTGTGGCAAGAGGGCGACTCGATCATCGTGTCGGTCGAGGATGACGGCCCCGGCATTGCGCCCCGGCAGCGGGCCGAGGCGATGAAACCCTTTGTCCGGCTCGATGCGGCGCGCGGGGCCAGCGATCGTGCCGCGGGGGCCGGGCTGGGGTTGGCGATCGTCGCCGATGCGCTGCGCAGCCACGGCGGCCGGCTTGAACTGGCGCAGGGGCAAAGCCCCGGCCTGGGCGGGCTTGAGGCGCGCCTTGTCCTGCCCGCCTCGTTGCGTGCCGCGCCCGATTGAGCGGGCTCGCTCGCAGGGGGATGGCGCGCGGTCGCACCTGCGGTTGCGCGCCGGTTGCTGCTCAGAACAGCGAAAGCTGCCTTTCTGCCGGGCCGGTGCCGTCGGGTGGGCCGAATAAAGTGCAGTCGAGCGGTGGCAGATCCTTGGCATAGCCAAGGCGGCGACGGGCCAGGGCCACCCGCTGCGACAGCAGCGAAGCGCGCGGCCCGATCCCGCGAAACCGGCTGCCGAAACGCGGATCGTTGGCACGTCCGCCCCGCATCTCGTGGATCTGGCGCAAGACGGCGGCGGCGTGATTCGGTCGATGGCGTTCAAGCCAGTCGTGAAACAGGGCGTGCACCTCGTGCGGCAGCCGGATCAGGCTGCTCCAGGCGACTTGCGCGCCGGCCTCGCGCGCGGCGGCCATGATCGGCTCGATCTCATGGTCGGTCAGGCCGGGGATGACCGGGGCAAGCATCAGGCGCACCGGCACCCCCGCCGCCCGCAGCGCGGCGATCGTTTGCAGACGGCGCGCCGGGGTGGGTGCGCGCGGCTCCATCGCGCGGGCCAGATCGGGGTCGAGCGTGGTAATCGAGATGCCGACCTCGGCCAGGTTCTGCGCGGCCATCTCGGCCAGAATGTCGGTGTCGCGCGTGATCAGCGCGCCGCGTGTCGTGATCGTCACCGGGTGGCGCCAGTCGCGCAGCACTTCAAGCAGCGCACGGGTGATGCGGTGCTGCGCCTCGATCGGTTGCCACGGATCGGTATTCGACCCCAGCGCGAGCGGCGCCACGCGGTAGCCCTTGCGCCCGAATTCGCGCGCAAGCACCACGGGCGCATCAGGCCGCGCGATCAGCCGGGTCTCAAAATCGAGGCCGGGCGACAGACCCAGATAGGCATGGGTCGGGCGCGCGTAACAATAGATGCAGCCGTGTTCGCAACCGCGATAAGGGTTCACCGCCCGGTCGAACCCCAGATCGGGCGACTGGTTCCAGGCGATGGCCTTGCGCGGGCGCTCGACGGCAACCTCGCGCAGGCGGCTGTGGGTGTCTTCGGCGATGTCCCAGCCATCATGGTCCCAGACGCGGGCAAGGGGTTCGAACCGCCCGGCCGGCAGGGCGGTCGTCCCACGGGCCGCCGCGCGCATCATTGGATCGGGCGGAGCAAGGGCAGGCGCGGGGGGCGGATCGGATCGACGCGGCATATCGCAAATATGAACAAAAAGGGAACATTTTGCAATGCCTCGTCGTGCGCCGGGCGGCCGCTGTCGCCTTTCTATCCATGCATGTCGCAATCCGGACAGTCGGCCCGCGCGTTATGGCGCATTGAGCGAGAGATAAACCCTGCGGAGCGCGCCATGGCCGAAGACGACGAGATCATCCTGTCCGAGCTTGATGACGACGAGCTGGTGCAGCAGATGATGGATGACCTCTATGACGGTCTCAAGGAAGAGATCGAAGAGGGCGTGAATATCCTGCTCGAACGCGGCTGGACCCCGTATGACGTGCTGACCAAGGCGCTGGTGGCGGGCATGACCATCGTCGGTCACGACTTCCGCGATGGTATCCTGTTCGTCCCCGAGGTGCTTCTGGCGGCCAACGCGATGAAGGCGGGCATGGCGATTCTCAAGCCCCTTCTGGTGGAAACCGGCGCGCCGCGCATGGGCAAGATGGTGATCGGCACCGTCAAGGGCGATATCCATGATATCGGCAAGAACCTTGTCGGCATGATGATGGAAGGCGCCGGGTTCGAGGTGGTCGATCTGGGCATCAACAACCCTGTCGAGAACTATCTCGAGGCGCTCGAGCGCGAAGATGCCGATATTCTGGGCATGTCGGCGCTTCTCACCACGACCATGCCCTACATGAAGGTCGTCATCGACACGATGAAGGAAAAGGGCATCCGCGAGGACTATATCGTGCTGGTCGGCGGCGCGCCCCTGAACGAGGAATTCGGCCGGGCCATCGGCGCCGACGCCTATTGCCGCGACGCCGCGGTCGCCGTCGAGACCGCCAAGCAGTTCGTGGCCCGCAAGCACAACCGCCTGAACGCCTGAGCCGCAATCCCGCCGGGCTTTTTCGCGCCCTCCGGGACCGCGGTGGGAATTTACCGCCAGCCCCTTTCCTTTTCCCGGCCTCCCGTCCTATCGTCGCGCGCGACATTTGACAGGAGAATGCGATGACCACGCTCAAGACCGCCGCCGATGTTCTGAACGCCTGCGGGCTGGACCCTGCCGCGCTGTCGGGCGGCAGCCTTGCGGTGCATTCGCCGATCGACGGGGCGCAGATCGCCGCGCTGAAGACGACCCCGCTGGAGGACATGCCCGCAATCCGTGCGCGTGCGCAACTGGCGTTCCAGACCTGGCGGGCGGTGCCGGCGCCGCGCCGGGGCGAACTCGTGCGTCTCTTGGGCGAAGAGTTGCGCGCCGCCAAGAAGGCGCTGGGGGCGCTGGTCACGCTTGAGGCGGGCAAGATCACCTCGGAAGGGTTGGGCGAAGTCCAGGAGATGATCGACATCTGCGACTTCGCCGTGGGCCTGTCGCGCCAGCTCTACGGGCTGACCATCGCTTCGGAACGGCCGGGCCATGTGATGCGCGAGACCTGGCATCCGCTGGGTCCGGCCGCAGTCATCACCGCCTTCAACTTCCCGGTCGCGGTGTGGTCGTGGAACACGGCGCTGGCGCTGGTCTGTGGCGATCCGGTGATCTGGAAGCCGTCCGACAAATCCCCGCTCACGGCAATGGCCTGCGAGGTGATCTTCAAGCGCGCGCTTGCCCGGTTCGGGGATGACGCGCCCGAGGGCCTCTTGCAACTGGTGATCGGCGGGGCCGAGCATGGCGACGCCCTCGCCACCGCGCCCGACATCCCGCTGGTGTCGGCCACGGGCTCCACCCGCATGGGGCGGGTCGTCGGTCCCAAGGTCGCGGCGCGGTTCGGCCGGTCGATCCTCGAACTCGGCGGCAACAATGCCATGATCGTGGCACCGTCGGCAGATCTGGAAATGGCGGTGCGGGCGATCGTCTTTTCCGCGGTCGGCACGGCGGGGCAGCGGTGCACCTCGTTGCGGCGGCTGATCGTGCATGACAGCATCGCCGACGACCTGGTCGCGCGGCTGGTCAAGGCCTATGCCAGCCTTCCGGTGGGCGATCCGCGCGAAGCCGGCACGCTTGTCGGCCCGCTGATCGATGCCGCGGCGCTCGATCGGATGCAGGCGGCGCTGGAACGCGCCCGCGCCCAGGGCGGCACCGTTCACGGCGGCGCCCCGGCACCCGGCGGGCCTGCGGGCGGCGCCTATGCCGCGCCGGCCCTGGTCGAGATGCCCGACCAGACCGACATCGTGCGCGAGGAAACCTTTGCACCGATCCTTTATGTGATGCGCTACAGCACCTTCGAGCAGGCGCTGGCGATGCATAATGACGTGCCGCAGGGGTTGTCGTCATGCATCTTCACCCTTGACCTGCGCGAGGCCGAAAGCTTCCTGCAACACTCGGACTGTGGCATCACGAATGTCAATATCGGCCCCTCGGGGGCCGAGATCGGCGGCGCGTTCGGCGGCGAAAAGGAAACCGGGGGCGGGCGCGAAAGCGGCTCGGACGCCTGGAAGGGTTACATGCGGCGGGCCACCAACACGGTCAATTACTCGACCGAGCTGCCGCTGGCGCAGGGGGTTCGATTCGATATCTGACGTCGCGCCCGGTCACTGGCCCCCCTTTCATTTTCTGTCCGGAAATATCCTGGGGGTGAATGGGCGCGACCGCGCCCAGAGGGGGCAACGCCCCCTTTCCCGGCTC
>HLSNC_1000362_pt1 | contig 40275 bp, 39 predicted proteins | sample HotLakmetagenome_2_FD_14041 | JGI IMG/M metagenome (IMG submission 14041)
GACGTCGAATGCCTGCGCCAGCTCGATCAACGTCTTCTCGTCCTTGATAGCAGCCACCGCCACTTTCGCCTTGAATGCCGGGCTGTGGTTCCGCCGTGGGCGTCTCGCCATGCTCTTCTCCTCGCTCGCAGCATCATGCCGCCGTTGCGCGGAAAATCCACTTATCCCGGCTGTTCAGTTTTCTGGAGCCAGCTCTCAGATCGTAGCTTCCGTCAATGTCCGATTTTCGGGGGCTAACTCAGATCGCGCGGCACAGTATTCAGGAAAGGCTGAAATGGTGCGCGCGACTTCTTACCTCGCGCTGAGATGATCCGCGATTTCCTCGGCGGCGGCATGCGTGACATCGATGTAGTTTTGTAGCGCCCTGTCCGACAAGGTTTGCAACGGCATGATCGTGGTCAAGCTACCTACCAGTTCATCGCCGTTCAACAGGATCGGAACGCCGACGCCCATCAAGTCAACGTCAATTTCGCCCCGCCCGTGATAATAGCCGTCGCTGCGAACGGAACGCGCCCATTGGCGCAATTCCTGCCAAGTGCCACCTAGCCCCGCCTCCTTGATCGTGGGGGCATGGGCCAGCATCAGGCTGCGCAATTCGGTTTCGGGAAGCCAGGCAAGAATGGCGCGCGAGGGCGAGCCGCGAAACAGCGGGAATGGGCGCCCGCGCTCCATGCTGGAGCGGATCTTCGCATCCATGCTTTCCTGATGGATCGAAATGACCTGGTTGCCGAAATAGGTGCACAGTAGTTGCGCCTGCCCCAGAACTCGGCAGGCGCGTGCCATTGCCGGTGGCCCATGGCGCAACAGCGGATCGGACAGGCGGATCTGACGATCGATGACGATGAATCGTGGCCCCAGCCGGTAGGTGCCGTTGCCCGACGACGCCAGGAGGCCGGCTTTAATAAGCGCCTTGATATAACGATACTGTGTTGCGCGGGACACGTTCAGAACATGCCCGATCTCGTCAGCCGTCCAGACAGGCCGTTCCGGCGTGAACAGGTCGATGACATGAAGCAGCCGGTAAAGACTGCTGCTGACGCCCTTGTTCGCGGGCGTCTGATCCTTGGCGATTTGTTTGGCGGTTTCGGACAGACTCATTATCCTTTTTGCACAAGATTCCGTTCTTCTGTCGGCTGTCCGCAGGCGGATTGCACACGCTCTCAGATCGCCCGCAGCATAAGCCGATTGCTCATTTGTGCAATCATCGGGCGAACTTTTTCAAGATAGTCTTGCCAACCCGGTTCGGATGCCAGCCGGGCACGCCGTTCTTGCCGCGATTCGAAGCTTTCATATTCCCACAAGCTGACAATCGCGTTCAACTGACCGACCTCGGTGGTGAAATATCCCTGCAACCCACCCAGGATCTCGCTTTGCAGGGCATAGCCGTGCGAACGATAGACCTTCAGATAATCGGCGGGCGAATAGGTCGGGTGCAGGACATAGCAGCGTTCTTCAACGAGCATTGAGAAATCTCCGTGGGCAATCAGCCGGTTGTATACCCGCCATCGGCAACCAGCGTGGTTCCGGTGACGTATTCGGACATGGACGAGGCCAGAAAGACAACCGGGCCGACCATGTCCTCGGGCTGGCCGATACGGCCAAGGGCGACGCGCCGCTCCAGAACCTTCAGTTTTTCCGGATCCTTGAGCGAGTTGGACATGCCGGTCGCCACGACGCCGGGCGACACGGCGTTCACTCGCACGCCTTTCGGACCCAGTTCGCGCGCCAGCGCCACGGTCAGCGACGAGATCCCCCCTTTCGAGGCGGTGTAACCCACCGTGTTCCCTGTATAGAGATGCGCGGCAATAGACGAGAAATTGACGACCGACCCGCGCGTCGCAACCAGTGGCTCAAGCAGGGCATGCACCATGTTAAAGGTGCCGCCCAGATTCACGCCGATGGTGCGGTTCCAGGCCGCTTCGACCGCGTCGCTGTCCATGGCTGCGGTTTCGATGACACCGGCGTTGTTGACGAGCACCGAGACCTGCCCGACACGAGCGACCCGCGCCGCGAAGGCCCGGCATGAGTCGGCATCGGCAACATCCACGACCTCGGCGCTGGCCCGGCCGCCCGACGCAGCAATGTCGTCGGCAACGGCCTGCAGCGCGGACAGCTTGCGGCCCGCGGCGATCACATGGGCACCATGCGCCGCCAACCCGGTGGTAAGGGCGCGGCCGATTCCGCCGGACGCGCCGGTGACAACGGCAAGGCGGCCATTAAGAAGCGGTGTTATCGTCTTTGACATGGCGTGTTTTCCGCTCATGTTCTGGCAAGGGTCTTGATCGCCTCGAGGATGGCCTCGGTCTCGGCGCCGGCGTTGGGAAAGGTGCGTTCGCCCGCTGTATCCGTGATCTCGTTCCAGCGGTCCAGCAGGGCATCCGGGCTGGCGGTCGCCGACGGGTCAAGCTGGATGCCGCGGCTGCAAGCAATCCGCGCCGTGGCGTAGTGACCGGCCGCGGCCGACAGAATCACACCGCTCTCGGTGAAATCGGCGCTGCACAGCAAGGCCACGGCGGCCGAGACATGCGCCGGGTCGAAATGGCGCGCGATCTCGGTCGGCAGCACGTTTTCGGTCATAGGTGTCAGGGCAACCGGGGCGATGCAGTTGACGCCGATTCCGTATTTCGCGCCTTCGAGAACCAGCGTGTTCATCAGGCCAAGCATGCCGGTCTTTGCCGCGGCATAGTTCGACTGCCCAAAATTCCCGTAAAGGCCCGCATTCGAGGTAATCATGACGACGCGCCCGAAACCCGCCGCGCGCATATGCGGCCATGCGGCATGCGTGCAATAGGCACTTCCCAGCAAATGCACCTTCAGCACCTGTTCGAAATCGTCCATGTCGGCCTTAACAAAGCTCTTGTCACGCAAGATCCCAGCGTTGTTGATCAGGATGTCGATACGTCCCCAGGCTTCGATCGCCTGAGCAATCAGCGCATGCGCCGACTCAGGGTCGGCGACGCTGGAGTGATTGGCGATTGCCTCGCCCCCGGCGGCGCGTATCTCGTCGACAACCTCGTCGGCACTGGGGCGGTCCGCGCTCCGTGAACGACCCGGATCGTTCACCACGACCTTCGCCCCCAAACGGGCCAACAACAGCGCGTGGCTGCGCCCCAAGCCGGCACCGGCGCCGGTAATCACCGCGACCCTGTCTTCGAAGCGTATCGTCATGAATTCCGTTCCTTTCCGGTTCTTCGCGCAGCCGCCTGGACACGCAAAAGCTTCTTATCAAGCTTGCCCATGCTGTTGCGCGGCAGGGGTTCGGCCGTGATGTGCCAGCTTTCCGGCACCTTGTAGTCGCTCAGCCGGTCGGCACAGAAGGCCGAAAGCGCCTCTTCGTGCGGCGGTGCGGGGGTGCTGATCACGGCATGGACCCGTTCGCCAAGAACGGAATCGGGCACGCCGACCACCGCCACCTCGACGATATTCGGAAACCGCCTCAGAACGGTCTCGACCTCGGCGCTGTAAATCTTATAGCCGCCGCGGTTGATGACATCCTTGAGCCGGTCGTGGATAACGATGTTGCCCTGGTCGTCGCGCCGTCCGATGTCACCCGATCGCCAGTATCCGGCCACGAAACCAGCCGCCGTCGCATTGGCGTCACCCCAGTATCCCGGCGAGACATTCGGCCCGCGAATCCACAACTCGCCGCTGTCGCCGGCTGCGACCTCGACCCCGGTTTCAGGATCGGCGATCATGACCTCAACGCAGGGCAGCGCGGGCGCGCCGGCGTCCAGCGCCGTGCGGGTGCCGCCGACCGGGGTCATCAGCGCAGGCGAGCAGGTTTCGGTTGCCCCGTAACCATTGACCAGAACCAGGTCCGGCAGCTTGGCCGCAAGTATGCGCAGGGTCTCTTCGGGCATGGGCGAAGCACCGAAATGCCCCAGCCGCCATGCCGACAGATCGAACCGGTCGAAGTCCGGATCCCGCAGGCACAGCGCATACATGGCTGGCACCATGATTGTATAGGTCATGCGCCAATGGCTTGCGGCTTCGAGAAACTCGCGAGCCTTGAACCTCGGCAGCAGGATCAGCGTGCCGCCGGTCCAGAATGGTGCCATGATCGCGCAGATCACGCCGGTGACATGGCTTAACGGAACCGCGACCAGTGAGCGATCGTCAGCCGCAAGGCCAAGGTTCATGGCATGGTTCATTGTCGAATGAACGATATTCAGATGCGTCAGGATCGCGCCCTTGGGCCGGCCGGTCGTGCCCGAGGTGAACAACACCAGCGCGGGGTCATCCTCGTGCGGCGGCGTCGGCGGCGGGCAGTCGCTGCTGTCTCGCGGCGCAAGACCGATCGCCCCGTCAGCGATCTCGACAGCCGACAGGTCGCTGGCAAGCTGCGGCAGCCGATCTTTCAGCGCACCGTCGTGCACAAGAACCTGCGCGCCGCATAACGCCAGCGCATGCGCGATCTCGTCGGTCTGCAACCGCACGTCGAGAGGCACGGCGATGGCGGCCAGACGCTGGGTCGCAAGGAACAGTACCACAAAGGCGGGCTGGTTCGACAACAGCATCGCCACGCGCGCCCCCTGCCCGAAACCCAGTTCACGCAGTCTGGCTCCGGTGCGCGCGACCTCGGCGTCAAGTGCGCCATAGCTCCAAGATCTGTCGCCAAAGACGAGCGCTGTCCTGTCGGGACTGCGCGCCACGCTTTGGGCGAACATGGCAAAGCTGTTTGCCTGCCGGTCCTGAAAGCACCAGACAACGCGGTCGCCGAAATGGCGCTCGCGCCGTTTGGGAATCTTGTTTAACGCCTCGGTCGACATGCTGCGCCCGGCCCTTTTTCAGACGGGTTGAAAGACAGGAACCTTCGTTCCGTCTTCGCTGGCCTGAAATGTCACTTCGACCGCCTGCCCGATCGCCAGGGCATCGAAATCGCAGTTCACGATATTGGTCATCATCACCGGCCCCTCGGCCAGTGTGACATAGGCCAGCGCATAGGGCACAGGAGCGCGGCGCATCACCGACACCGCATAGATATGCCCCTCTCCCGAGGCCTGGCGCAGTTCCGTCTCATCGCTGAAACAGAACGGGCACAGGGCGCGCGGATAGAAATGCGGCTCGTTGCAGGCGCGGCAATGGCCGATCATGAACTGCTGTTCGTCTGCCGCTTCCCAGAAGGCGCGGTTCTCGTGGTTGGTGGTTGGTGTTGTCGGAACACGCTGTTGTGCCATGTCAGTCTGCCCTTTCCAGAATTACCACACCGCTGCCGTGGCGGCTGCCCATCCAGCCCCCCATGCCGCTGGCCAGGGCAAGGTCGCAATTGGGCACCTGCACCGCCGAGTGCGCCTCGCCGCGCAACTGGCGCACTGCCTCGATGATCTTGGTGATTCCGCCCCGATTGTTGGGGTGGTTGTTGCACAAGCCCCCGCCATCGGTGTTCACGGCAAGTCGCCCCTGCCCCGAGATCAGGCCACCATCGGCGACAAAGGCGCCCCCCTTGCCCTTTTGGCACAGACCCAGGTCTTCAATCTGCATCAGCAGCGTAATGGTGAAACTGTCATAGATGGACGCATACTTGATGTCGGCGGGCGTGATCCTGGCCTCGCCAAAGGCGATCTTTCCTGCCTCGGTCGCCGCCGAATGGCTCAAGTCAATGCGCCCGCCGTTCTGGTGCTTGACCGCCTCGCCGCTGCCGATCAGCCTGACCTTCGGGCGCTTGAGTTCGCGCGCGATCTCTTCGGACACGACGAGAAGCGCCCCACCGCCATCGCTGACGACGCAACAGTCAAGCCGGTGCAGCGGGTCGGAAATCATGGGCGATTCCAGCACATCCTCGACGGTTACGATCTTGCGCAACATCGCGTTGGGATTGTGACTGGCATGATGCGAGGCCGCGACCTTGATCCAGGCAAGCTGTTCCGATGTCGTGCCGTATTCATACATGTGGCGGCTGGCGCAAAGACCGTAGGTATTGACCACCAGCGGGCCATAGGGCAGCTCGAACGTCATGTCGGGCACGTTCCAGTCCACCGGGGGTTCGGCATTCTGCCCCGAGGTGCGCGGCCGTCCCGCCAGTACGATCAGCGCGACCGAGCATTTCCCCGCCGCGATGGCCTGCGCGGCATGGGCGACATGCAGCAGATAGGCCGAACCGCCCGTGTCGGTGTTGTCCACATGGCGGACATTCAGGCCCAGGTAATCCACCAGCGAAAGCGGCCCGAGGCCCGGCGCCTCAGTGTCGCAGAAAAAACCGTCCACGTCGTGGTGCGTCAGCCCGGCGTCTTCAAGCGCGCCCTTTGCAACCTCGCCATATAGCTGGGCCAGGGATTTCCCCTCGGCCTTGCGCGTCGGATGCTCGAACGCGCCGGCGATATAGGCTTTGCTTGCAGTCATTTGCGACTATCCCTTCAAGTTTGAGATTTCGACATAGCCGTTGTCAAGCACGACGCCATCGTCACTGGCCACGCGGCTGCGAAAGTGGGCCCCGCCCGGCGCGCGCCAGATGTCGGTGACAAGCGTGTCACCGGGCACGACCGGTGCGGTGAAACGGGCCTCGACATGGGTGATGCGCCCCGCATCGTCAGGGCAGAGTTCGCGCACGATGCCGGCCGTCGCCACGCCATAGCTGCACAATCCATGCAGGATCGGGCGGTCGAAACCGGCGGCGCTGGCCACGGCCGGGTCGACATGCAAAGGGTTCCTGTCGCCGCTGAGCCGGTAGATCAGCGCCTGTTCTGGCCGGATCCCGGAACGAGCCGTCAGATCGGGCGCGCGTTCGGGCACCAGTCGTGGCGCCGGCCCCTTGCCGGCGGGACCGCCGAAGCCGCCATCGCCGCGCGCCATGACTGTCGACAGCAATGTTGCGACCGGCCGGTCCCGCGGATCGCGCAGCCGGGTCTCGGCCAGCAACACCGCCCCTCGCGTGGGCCCCTTGTCAAACACATCCACGATGCGGTGCGACGAGATCACGGTTCCGCGTGGTTCCAGTGGGCGATGTAGGGTCACGCGCATCTCGCCGTGGACGATCTTTTCGATCGTCATGCCGGTGTCTTCCTGCCAGGTGTCATCCCAGGCGATCACCGTTGCGAGGGTCGGCAGCGCCGCAAGCCCGCGCTCATAGACATAGCGCAAATCGCCGGGCTCGCGCCCCATTCCCACGCCAACCGCATAGAGGATGGTGTCGTCCTCGGTATAGGTGAACGTGCGCTCGGGCCAGCGCAGATTTATCAGGTGCTGGTAATTCAGGGCCACGTTTACCTCAACACCAGTCCGAGTGGACACGCAGGAACAGATCGTTTTGCGAGGTCAGTATACGGCCCCAGTGTTCGGTTCTGCCCAGTTCATATTCAAAGAAATACCGGCACGCCGCGAGCTTTCCCTCATAAAAGCTTTCCTCGGCCTCGGACACCCCGGCCGTCAGCGCGGCGGCGGCGACACGCGCCTGGCGAAGCCACATCCATGCGACAATCACATGCCCCAACATATCCAGGTAATACGGCGCATTCGCGGTCTGAAGGCGCATGTCGTCGTCCAGTTGGCGCAAGGCGTTGCTACAGGCGCGGACATCGCCAATTGCACGTTCAAGCTGCCGGGCATGCCCCGCGGTTCGGGTGCCATGCCCCGCCCCGATCTCGGCCTCGATTTCGGAAAGAACGGCCTCAAGGGCGGCGCCATCCTTGAGCCGGATCTTGCGTCCGACCAGATCGACAGCCTGGATGCCGTTGGTTCCCTCATGAATCATGTTAAGTCGATTGTCCCGGTAGAACTGTTCGACCGGGTAATCGCGGGTATAGCCATATCCGCCCAGAACCTGGATCGCCAACTTGTTGGCCTCGAGGCAGAACTCGCTGGGCCAGCTTTTCACGATCGGGGTCAGGAATTCCAGCAGCAGCGACGCATGCTCGCGCGCCGCGCCGGTCTCTGCGGTGCGCATGTCGTCGACCAGCGTCGCGGCGTACAGACACAGCGCAAGAGCCCCCTCGGCATAGCTTTTCTGCGTCAGAAGCATGCGCCGGACATCGGCATGTTCGATGATCGGCACCGGCGGCAACGCCGGGTCCTTTGCGCCCGGATGGCGGCCCTGATGCCGGGTCAGCGCGTATTCGCGCGAATAGAGATGCCCCGCCACGCCCAGCATGGCGGCGCCCACGCCCACCGAGATGCGCGCCTCATTCATCATGAAGAACATATGGGAAAGGCCCTTGTTGGGCTCTCCCAGCAGCTCGGCGCGGCAGGCGTCGTTCTCGCCGAAATTCAGCAGCGCGTTCACCGTCGCGCGATAGCCCATCTTGTGATTGAGGCCGACCACGGAAATATCGTTGTCCTGCCCCGTGACGCCCCCGGCGCCGCCGTCGTCCTCGACCCTGCGGCGCGGCACGATGAACAGCGAAATCCCGCGCGTTCCCGGCGGTGCGCCGTCGATGCGTGCAAGCACGAGATGCACGATATTCTCGGAAAGTTCGTGATGACCGGCCGAGATCCACATCTTGCTGCCCTTGAGAAGATAGCTTCCGTCGGCCTGCGGGACCGCGCGTGTCCTGATATCGGCCAGCCCCGACCCGGCCTGTGGTTCGCTCAGGCACATCGTGCCCAGAAAACGCCCCTCCAGCATTGGGTTCATGTAAAGCCGCTTCTGATCCTCGGTGCCGAACGAGCGGATGACATTCGCCCCGGAAAAGGTCAGGAAGTTGTAGCTCGACGTTCCCACGTTAGCAGCCTGGAAACACGCCAGACACGCCTGATAGACGCTGAAGGGCAGCGACATGCCGCCTTCGTCCAGCGGGCGGTCGGCATTCATGAAACCGGCCTCGCAAAATGCGTCCAGCGCCTCTTTTACCTGCGGCAACAGCCTGACCTTGCCGTTTTCAAGGACGGGTTCGCTCAGATCGGCCTCGCGGTAATGGGTCTGAAACTTGTCGGCGGCGATCTGACGCGCGACATCCAACGTTGCGCGCAGACTGATGGCGTCATGCTCGGCATAATCCGGGCGGTCGGTCAGCCCCTCGACACCGAGCACCTCGAATAGCTGAAACTCCATGTCGCGTGCGTTCATCGTCGGCACAGTGCTGGAAATCGACATCTGAACGGCTCCTGTGATCAGCTTTTCTTTTGCACTGCCATCAAGGTCGTCAGGCCAAACCCGCCATCCACGATGATTTCCTGCCCGTTAACATAGGCTGATGCATCGCTGGCCAGAAAGGCCACGACCGAAGCAATGTCCGAAGGCTCGCCGATGCGGCGTTGCGCCACCACCGACTCGCGTGCCACCCTGATCTGCGGGTCAGCATAAAAGCCGTCGGACATCGGCGTTCGGATCAGCCCCGGACTGATCGCATTGGCGCGCACGCCGCGCGGCCCCCATTCAACGGCAATCTGGCGTGTCAGTGCCAGCAATCCGGCCTTTGTAGGCCCGTATGCCGTTGTGGCGTTGGGAAGATGCGCGGCAATCGAGGCGATATTGACGATCGCGCCGGAACCCGTTTCCAGCATATGCGCTCCGAAATGCTTTGCGCATAACATCGAGCCGCGCAGGTTGACCGACACGATCTTGTCCCACTGATCGGGCTCCAAGCAGTCCAGCGGGCCGCTGTCGCCCAGAACGGCGGCATTATTGACCAGAATATCACAGGGCCCGATCTCGGACTGGACCCATCGCGCGACCTTCTCGACCGCATCCGCGTCGGATATATCGCAAGCCTTGAAATGGAACGGCGCGTTTGCATCGGGCTGGGCATCGTTAAGGTCGAGTTCGACGACGATGGCGCCCAGCGCGCCAAGGTGATCGGCGATCGCGCGGCCTAGTCCGCCACGTGCGCCAGTGACAACCGCGACTCGATCGGCAAACAGGTTGGGGGTATAGACGCTCACCACATGCGTTCCCCGTATGGCGGAAAGTCGATGTAACCCGCCGCCCCATCGCCATACCAGCTGTCTGGGTCGCGCGCGGCGAGCGACAACCCCTTGGCCATCCGCTCGACCAAGTCGGGATTGGCAATGAAATCCCGGCCGAACGCAACCAGGTCGGCGCCGGGATCGTCCAGAACGGCCTCTGCCCGGCCGGCGTCATAATCGCCGCCGACGATCAACGTGTGCGGCCACAGCGGCCGGATAAGCGCGGCGACATCGGGAATATTGGCGGCGTCGGCGCCCTGCTTGGTCTTGTTGCCGGCGATATTGGCTCCGACGATATGCACATAGGCCAGCGCAAAGCGCGACAGATCGCCCAGCAGCGCGCGGTAAAGCGCGCCCTCGTCGGCGCTGGAACAGCCATTGAAACCGCCGAACGGCGTGAACCGTATACCGACCCGTTCGGCACCGATCGCGGCAACGCAGGCCTCGACCACCTCGATGACGAAACGCATGCGATTGTGCAGGCTACCACCATAGGCATCGGCGCGGAAATTGCTGGTTTCATGCAGGAACTGAGCGGGCAGATACCCATTCGCCGCATGGATCTCGACCCCATCGCAACCGGCCTCGAGCGCGCGGCGCGCGGCATTCGCATAGTCCTCGATCGTCTGTGCTATGTCGTCGACCGTCATCGCGCGCGGGGTCGGCGCGGGCTGCAGGCCGCTGGGGGTCATCACGTCCCGCTCGAACGCGACCGCCGAAGGCGCAAGCGGGTGGCACCCCGGCTGCATACTGTCGGGATGGGCGATGCGCCCCACGTGCCATAACTGCAGGAAGAACCGGCTGTCCGCCGCATGAACGCCCTCGACCACGTTCCGCCATGCCGCGACATGGGTGTCGGCAAAGATGCCCGGCGTATTCGGAAACCCCTGCCCTTGGGGCGAGATGTTGGTTCCCTCGGCGATGATCAGGCCGGCACCCGCGCGCTGCCCGTAATAAGTGGCCACGATCGGCTTGGGCACGCCATCCGGTGTGGCGCGGGAGCGTGTCATTGGCGCCATGACCACGCGGTTTTTCAGCGTCATGCCCTGCATGTCATAGGGCGAGAACAGGCGAGTTGGCACGCTATCCCTCTTGCTCATCTTGTCGATCTCCCCAAGTCACGCGGCCATAGCGCGCAGCACAAACAGCCCGCCACCACGCCCGCCAATCTCAGCGAGGTCCATTTGTGTCTCATATTATGCGATTATTTTTCTACTATGGTCGCCTTCGGCTTGTCAACGGCCACAAACTCTATTCCGGCGAATCGATCGATCAGTTGACTTTATAGACACATTTTTCTTTGTTTATACGCCCAGTGCCCAGATAGAACCCCCCCCTTCATGCTGGAAAAATCTGTTGAATGTTTCACATTTAGGGAATAAAAGCTATGTAGCGAATTATGAGACATAAGGAGGAAGGGCGATGGCGACCCTGCATGAGCCCGACATACACGCCACCCAGGCAGGGCGGGCGCTCGTCTTTGATTCCGCCACCCATGTCGAAGCCTATGTCGATGCGCGCGGCGCCGAGGGTGATGTCGTGGTAGCGGCGTCCTACGCCGGTGTTCTGTGCGCGCGCATGGTGATGTCGGCCAAGCCGGCCGCCGCGATTGGCCTTGATTGCGGCATCGGCAAGGACGGCGCCGGTATCGCCGGGCTGTGGTACTATGAGGCCCTTGGCGTGCCCGCCGCCGCAGCTGACTCGATGACCGCGGAAATGGGCAACGGGCGCGACATGTATGAAAACGGCGTCATCAGTCGCGTCAACGATGCCGCGCAGCGTCGGGGTATCGAGCCGGGCCTGTCGGTGAAGGAAGCGGTCGAGGCGCTGATGACCGGATCGCGCCGCCCCGAAACCTTCGACCCCGCGCGGCGGCTGGTCGTCGAATCGGGGCCGCAGGGGCGCAGTGTAGTCTGCACGGATTCGATCGCCTTTGCCGTGCCCGAGGACAAGGACCGCAACGTACTGTGCACCGCTGGTCACACCGGGCGCAGCGTCGTCGAGTATTTCCGCACTTTCCGCCCCTGGGGTTTCATTTGCTCGGACGGCTCTATCGGCAAGAACGACAGCGGCATCACCGCGCTTGAAGATGTCGATGCCGACGGCATCGCCGGCGCATCGGTCGATGCAATGACTGCGCGGATGGGTGACGGGCAGAGCACCTATTTTGATGGCGTCATCAGCGCCGTGAACAAAACCGCAGCAGCGAAAGGCGTGAAGATTGGCCAGACCGCGCGCGAAGCCGCGCGCCTGATGCTGGACTGACGCCGATGTCTGGCGCCCGGACAGCGCAAGCGGAGGAATACGCCGCTTCGGGCCAGGCCGAGTGCGATGTGCTCGTCATCGGCTCGGGCGCAGGCGGGCTGTCGGCGGCGGTCGTCGCAGCCAAGGCGGGCCTCAAGGTCATTGTATTGGAAAAGGAAGATGTTTTCGGCGGAACTACGGCGCGTTCGGGTGGCGTCTTGTGGATACCCGGCAACCCGAAATTCCAGCAGGCCGACACCGACACCGATATCGAAGATGCGCGGCGCTATCTTCAGCACGAGGCCGGCAATCACTTTGACGCCGGGCGGGTTGACGCCTTCCTCAGGACCGGGCCCGAGATGATCAGGTTTTTCGAGGCCGAAACGGCAGTCGAATTCGTTTCGGTTCCAGAGTTCTCGGATTATCATCCCTCAGCACCCGGCGCCCGGTCCGGTGGCCGCTCGATTGTCGCTGCACCCTTTGATGCCGCCAACCTCGGCCCCGAGATAAAGCGGCTGCGCCCGCCCCTACGCGAGATCACGTTCGTCGGGATGATGTTCAACGCCAGTCAAGAGGTGGCGCATTTCTTCAATGTCACGCGTTCTCTGACATCCGCTTGGTATGTGACGAAACGCCTTGCCGGTCACGCCAAGGAGATGGTGCTTCACGGCCGTGCGCAACGGTTGACGAACGGAAATGCCTTGGCTGCCCGCCTTGCGAAGAGCGCGCTGGACTTGGGTGTCGAGATCAGAACAGGTGTTGGCGCCAGCGCGATCGTTCTTGAAGGGTCGGCAGCGGTCGGCGCAACGGCCCGATCCGCCCAAGGGGACACCACCATTCGCGCGCGTCGTGGTGTCGTTCTGGCGACCGGCGGGTTTCCGCAGGACCCTGCGTTGCGCAAGCGGCTTTTCCCTCATGCCGCAACCGGCACCGAGCACTGGTCGCCCGCGCCGCCGGGCAATACCGGCGATGGCTGGCGCCTGGCCGAGGCTGCGGGCGGCAGTACCGACGGCAGCCTGCCGAACACTGCCGCCTGGATACCGGTTTCGCGGGTTCCGCACCGCAAGGGACCCGAGGGCGTGTTTCCCCATCTTGTCGATCGCTACAAGCCGGGCATCATCGCCGTCACCCGCGACGGAAAACGCTTCGTCAACGAGGCCGATTCCTACCATGATTTCGGACAGGCCATGCAGCGCGCCTGCGCCGACCACGGGGAAACCTGCGCCTGGCTGATATGCGATCATCGAGCGCTTCGCCGCTATGGCCTGGGGTTTGCCAAGCCCTTTCCCGTGCCGATCCGGCCGCATCTGCGTTCCGGCTACCTGTTGCGCGCCAAGACCCTGGCCGAGCTGGCCCGGCGCGCCGGCATCGACCCCGCGGGCCTGGAGGCCACCATCGAGGCCCTGAACGGCCCGGCCCGGAAGGGTAGGGACCCCCAGTTCGGCAAGGGCGAAAGCCCCTACAACCGCTATCTGGGTGACAAGTCGCACACGCCTAATCCCTGCGTCGCGCCGGTCGAAACCGCGCCGTTCTATGCGCTGAAGGTCGTTCTGGGCGATCTTGGTACCTTTGCGGGCATCCGCACCGACGCGCATGCGCGCGTTCTGGATGCTTCGAATGCCCCGGTCCCAGGTCTTTATGCCGTTGGCAACGACGCACTCAGCGTGATGGGCGGCAGCTATCCCGGCGGCGGCATCACACTGGGGCCTGCCATGACATTCGGATACCTGGCGGCGCGCGATCTGATCGCGCGCCCTGACCAGGCGTGAAATCCATTCAAAGGAGGAGGACAAAACATGTCGGAAAAGGTCGTTCCGGTCGTTACCCGCAAAGGCAACGAGGACGCGCGCACCGGGCAGTCGGGCGGCGCGGTGCGAGTGTCGGGCGTCAGCCCTCAGCATACACCTGCAACCAAGATATGGTTCGGACGCGTCAGCAATGAGCCGGGCTTTCGCTCGCCGCCGCATCACCACGGTGAGGCCGAAACCGGCGGCTATGTCCTCAAGGGCCACGGGCGCATATATTTCGGCGAGGACTATTCGGAATACGTGGATATGACCGAGGGCGATTTCGTCTTTGTGCCGCCCCACATGCCACATGTCGAAGTGAACATGAGCACCACCGAAGAGCTTGTTTGGCTGACCACGCGCACCCCCGACAACATCGTCGTAAACCTGCCCGACGTGCCCGACGAGGCGCTGGAAGGGTATCGCCGCGCCTGAGCGGCGCGGGCCGCTGCGCGGGGCCGATTGGCCCGCGCAGCGCCAGGTGTCATTCGGCGGTGACGCGATTGCGCAGGGTGCCGATTGCATCCACCTCGACCTCGACCTCGTCGCCGTCCTTCATGAACAGAGGCGGTGACCGCTTGAACCCGACCCCGGCGGGCGTACCGGTTACGATAACATCGCCGGGGTACAGCGTCGTGAAGACCGAGATATGCGCGATCAGGCGCGCAAAACCGTGGATCAGCAGATCGGTCGTGGTTTCCTGAACCATCGTACCGTTCAACCGGGTGATAAGGCGCATTGGCCGGTCCGTGGGAATCGCGTCTGCGGTCACCATCCACGGCCCGAACGCGCCCGTCGCGGCAAAGTTCTTGCCGGCGGTCCACTGCGTGGCAGCGGCTTGCCAGTCGCGGATGCTGCCATCGTTATAGCAAGAATACCCCGCGACATGATTCATTGCCTCGGCTTCAGCGACCCGACGGCCACCCTTGCCGATGATCAGCGCGATCTCGCCCTCGAAATCCAGCGCGTCCGATTCCGGGGGCAGCAGCATCGGCTGGCCATGCCCGGTCTGCGATTCCGGCACCCGCAGGAAAAGCGTTGGATGCGCGGTGACCTGGCGCCCGGTTTCCTGCACGTGATCGGCATAGTTCAAGCCCACGCAGATGATCTTTCCGGGGTCGGGGATGACCGGCTCGAAAGTCACCGCGTCCAGTTCCCGTTCGGGCAGCCCGCCGGCGTCGATCTGTGCACGCACCGCGTGCAGAAGATCACGTTCCAGCACCTGCCGAAGCCCCGGCGCTTGGGCGCCAAAGGCTTGTGTCAGGTCCAGCAGCCGATCACCGACGACAGCACCGAAACCCTGTTCGCCGTTGCGGGAAAAGCTTGCAAGCTTCATGGTCGTCTCTCTCTTGTCTGGAAGATCTCAGGCCGTTTCCGGCCCATAGACATGCACTTCGCGCACCGGGGCGGCGATGGATGCACCCTCGACCTGTGCGACAAAGCGTTCGCGGCTTTGGGCCGAATCGAACCACAGTTCCCACAGTGTGCCATGGTCAAAGCTGGCCCCGCCGAACCCCAGCGCGCTGGCGCTGCCCAGATCCAGCGCGTTGCGCACAAGGCGCGTCAGCCCCCGCGCCCCGGATGGCACAGCATCGGCCAGCATCAGCACCTTCCAGCGGGTGCGCGGCCCGTCGATCTCGGGCTCTTCAGTGCCCAGAACCGACACGGTCTTGCCCACGTCGAACAGATACTGTTCGTCGGGCTGAACCTTGGCGTAATCGGAATGGTTGAAGAACCCCTTGGAATAGTCCTCGCGATGCGACTGCGTTGTAATCGTCAAACCGTCAAAGCCGTGATCGCCATCGCCCTCGACATGGTTCTGACGATACGCGGTTGCGAACTTGCGAAACCCCTCCAACCCGGCAGCCAGCGGGCCGTGGACCTGTTCGTAGTGCGTGCTGAAGGCATCGCGGCTCAGGGCGGCGTTTCGTTTCAGGAACGAGTATCTGCGCCAGATCGGCATGGCATTCTCCTTTGTGGTTGGCTCAGCGCGACAGGTAGCCGCCGTTCACGCTCAGCACTTGCCCGGTGACGAACGACGCATGGTCGCCCGCTAGGTACAGAACGGCATCTGCGATCTCGTCGGGATGGCCCAAGCGACCCATCGGGGTTCCCTTGACCTGCCGCTCGGCGATTTTCGGCGGCAGCAGGTCGCGCATCCCGGTGTCGATGAACCCCGGCGCCACGGCGTTGACGCGGATACCTAGCGGCGCAACCTCGCGCGCGATCGATCGGGTCAACCCCAGAATGCCGGCCTTGGCCGCCGCGTAATGCGGTATTCCCTCGCCGCCATCCAACCCGATCACCGAACCGATGTTGACGATCGCGCCGTTGCCCTGCCCGCGCATCAGCCGCAGGGCGGCGCGCGTGCAAAAGAACGCGCCGTCCAGATGCACCGCGATCATGCGCCGCCAGCGCGCGGTGCTCATGGTGATTGTGCTGTCCAGCGGCGCGGGATCGGGCGCGCCCAGTGAGGCCTCGCGCCTCTCCAGCATCGCGCGATACTCGGCATCGGCGATATGGCCGGCGTTGTTGACCAGAACATCGACCCCGCCCGCCCGCACACGGATCTCGTCAAATGCCGCATCGACCTGCGCATCGTCGCTGACATCGCAGGCCAGCGCGGCCCCCCCCTTGATCGTGCGGGCCAGTGCCTGCGCGCGCTCGGGGTTCAGATCCAGAATGACGACACGCGCGCCTTTCGCCGCAAACGCCCGGCATATCGCCGCGCCGATGCCCGAGGCACCGCCGGTGACAACGCAGGTTCGTTCCGCGAAAAGATCATCCAGGACAGCCATCCTTTCCTCCGGGCCGATGGGTCAGCTGGCAAAGAACAGCGCGATCCCGGGAACGAAGCTCAGCAGCATCAGCCAGACCAACATCAGGAATACGAACGGCATCACCGCCTTCACGACGCCTGTGAACTGTTCTCGAAACGCCACCATCGCCACCATGATGTTCAGCCCGACAGGCGGCGTCAGATACCCGATCTCAAGGTTCGCGGTCATCACGATGCCGAAATGGACCGGGTCAAAACCGGCACGGGTCATGATCGGCTCAAGCAATGGTGACAGGACCACCATGGCCGAGCTGACCTCCATCATGCAGCCAACCAGCAACAACAGGATGTTGACGCTGATCATCAACAACACCGGGTTCTCGACCGCCTCGCCGATGGCGATGACCCAGGCCTCGGTGATGCCTTCGTAGTCCATGATCGTGTTCAGACTCGACGCGATGGCAACCAGCGGCAAAAGCCGGCCCAGCAGAACGACCGATTCCTTGATCACCGAGACATAATCGGCAACCTTCATGTCGCGGTAGATCAGCAATTCCACGAGGACCGCATAGACCAGTGCGACGGCGGCAGCCTCGGTCGGGCTGAACCAGCCGGAATAGATACCGCCCAGCAGGATTACCGGCATCAGCAGGGCAGGTATGCCCTTTCGGATCGCGATCAGGGTTTCTCCCAGTCTGAACTTCCGCCGCGGAACGCGCCAGTTCATGATGACCGAATAGGCGGCCAGCATCACCACCAGCAGTAAACCGGGCATCACGCCGGCGGTGAAGAGCGCCGTGATCGACGTTTCTGTCATGATGCCATAAAGGATCATGGCGATGGACGGCGGGATCATGATGCCCAGCGTTCCCGCTGCGCAGATCAGGCCGATCGCAAATCGGCGCGAATATCCGTTGTTGGTCAGCGCCGGAAAGGCGATGGTGCCGATTGCCAGCAAGGTAACGATGGACGATCCCGAAATCGCCGCGAAAATCGCGCAGGCCATGATACAGGCCACAGCCAGCCCGCCCGGCAGCGGGCCGGCGATGTTAGTCATGACGTCCACAAGATAGCGGGCAACCGAGCCGCGCGCCATGACCGACCCGGCAAGAATGAACATCGGGATCGCCAGCAAGACCTCGCGGTCAAGCGTGAACCAGATGTCCTGAACCAGATATTCGACCGAGCTGTTGCGCGCAAAGAAGACGTGGATGAATGCGGTGCCGGCTACTAGGATCAGCAGCAGCGATTGCCGCATGATCAACAGCAGAACGATCAGGCCAACGAAGGCGATCAGATGGCCACCAAGGAAGAAGGCCGAGAGCGCCACGAGACTGCCAAGAAGCGTGATCCCGAAAGGCGAAGCCAGGCGCAGCGTGACAGGCATCAGACGTTGGTTTCCTCTTGACTGATGCCGGGATCGATCGCTTGCATCAGGAATTTCAGCGCCGAGAAAAGAAAGGCGATCGGAAGGATGATCTGGACGGTCCAGATGGGGATCCCCAGGATCGTGTCGGTCTCGCCAAAGCTGTAGGTGTTATAGACGAAGTCACGGGCGAACCACGCAAGAAACAAGAAAAGCGCGGCCGAGATCAGATCGCCGATGCGCGAAACCAGGGGCTCCAGCCCGACGGGAATGAGGCTGTCGATCGCGGTGATCCGCAGGTGCCCGCCGTTCTGGATGACGATCGAAATGCCAAGCGCCCCAGAAACGGCACAGCAATAGACAGCGAATTTCTGAACACCATAGATGCCGTCATTTAGAACGTGGCGAGTAAAGACATCCGCGCAAAGTGCCGTGGCGGCGGCACACAGGGCAAGCCCGGCAACAAGCAGCTCGCCTCGATTCAACCATTTCGCAACCGTAGCCAGCACGCCAGCGACCTTTCGAACAAATCTGAATGAGAACGGAGGGCGGCGCCATGATACATCGCCCCGAACTGGCCGGGCCAAGAAAACCAATGGCCCGGCCGAGAATACAGGTCAGTCCTGCTGGGCCGCGAATTCCGCCTTGCCATCCTGGATCGCCTGGTACAGACGCGCGGCGCCCGATCCCATGTCTTCCAGAAGCTCGGGCAGACGCTCTTCGACACCGTCGCGCCATGCGGCATCCATTTCGGCATCAACCTCATAGAAATGCCCGCCCATATCGGCGAAGCGGTCCCGCGCCGCCGAAAGCTCGCGCTGAATCTCGACAAACAGCTCACCTTGCGAGGGCAAGCCGTCAATGATCGCTTGCTGCTGCTCTTCGCTCAGACCGCTCCAGGTGCGCTGGCTGGTGAAGAAGATCCAGGGCGCGTGGAAATGGTTGGTATTGATGAAGTGCGGCGCAGACTCGGCGGCGGGCGTGGTCAGGTAGAAGGGAAACGGAATGTCGGCCGCGCTGACCAAGTTCTGTTCAAGCCCCGGCCACAGCTCGGAAATTGGCATCTGCACCCGGTTTGCGCCCCGCACTTCCCAGAACAGGTTTGCCGGAGGCGTCGGCGAAACGCGCACGCGCTCACCTTCCAGCGAGGCCGGATCATGACAGTCGAACCGGCAGAACACGCCATAGAAACCGGCGTCACCCACTGCAAGTAGTTGCAGACCCTGTGCCGCCATCAGCTCAGCCAGAACCGGCTTTGCGTGATTGGCGATCACGTATTCCATTTCTTCCTGCGATCCCCACAGGAACGGAAACGCCAGGACCGACTGTTCGGGCACGACGACGCCAAGCCCCTGCGATGAGGTCGCCCCCACCTGTACGCGCCCGCGCAGCACCTGCTGCACCATTTCCTGCTCATTTCCGATAAACTGGCGCTCGATGGTGAATTCACCGTCCGAAGCCTCGGTCATGGCCTCGGCAACCATGTCGCCCATCGCCGCCAGCGCAGAGCCAGGCGCACCGACGCTGCCAAGCATCCACTCTTCCTGTGCCGCAAGGCTTCCGGGCAGCATACCCGCGACCACTGTCGCGGCAAGTACGGTCTTATGTTTTAGAAACATCTACTCTCCTCCCTTTTTCAGTTCAGCGTCACACCATCACTGGCCACGCTTGAATGACTCTATCTGCCGGTTACGCATGAATAGCCCCCGAACCTGACCACACGAGGCAGGCCGTTCATCGCAGGAACGACTGTCGCACGGCCCCAAGCACACTGAAGCATGAGTATCACATCATGCGACTTTGACTGTATTCCCATGAAGTGATCTTTGTCAACCTTCCTCGCGCCCCATTGCCCAAGCAGGAATCCGAGATTCATAGAGGGTTTTTGCGTGTTCGCCTCCCACTTGCATCAATTCCCTTGAATGCGTCGATCAAGAACCCGTCACTCTTCTTTGGGCCGGGTCTTAAGTTTTGATACTCGCAATCTGCGTTCGTCTATCGGCTTTTGCAGCATTCGGGCCAGAACTCTCTCAACTGTGCCCTTCGCAAAAGCGCTGCCGGGATGATACCCTGCGCGCCGTCCTCCAACAGACCCATCGCGCAAAACGGTGGTCCACCCCAGTCAAGAATTCATGTCATTCGAAACAAGCGCCGAAAACGCCTGAGCGGCACGGCTTTGATGGCGCTCGCGGTGCCGGATGACCGAGAAGTCCCTCGCCGGCAAAGTAAATCCGGCCTCGGACACAACCGCCTGAGCGATATGGTGCCTGGCGGCGCGCTGCGACAGCGCCGTCGCACCGATACCCGCCTGAACCGCGGCGATGCAGGCTTCATTCGAGGGCAATTCCAAAAGCACGGAAAGATCTGCCGCACAAACGCCGAGCGCCGTCATCGCCTCGTCGAAGGCCGCGCGCGTCCCGGAACCGCGCTCGCGCATTACCCAGTTTGCCTGCGCCAGATCGGTTGCCGACAAGGCGCAGCGATCGGCCCAGGGATGCGCCCTTCCGACCAGAAGGCACATCCGGTCGTCAGCGACAGGCCTAACCTCTATGGCCGGGTTGGACACATATCCCTCGACCACGCCGATATCCGCCGCGCCGGAAATGACGGCTTCAAGCACCGAAGCGGTGTTGCCTTGCGCGAATTTCACAACGACCTTTGGATAGTTGGCCTGAAATCGCATCAGGTATCCGGGCAGAAAATAGCTGGCAACGGTTTGACTTGCCTGTATGCGCAGCGTCCCGGCAATATCGCGTTCAAGGTCGATCAGGAATGCCTCGGCTTCGGTCGCCCGTTGCACAACGCGCCGCGCATGCGGAACGAAGCGACGGCCCGATTCGGTCAGCACGATCCCCCGCCCGACCCGGTCAAACAGGGCAACCCCGTGCCGTTGCTCAAGGCCCGAAACCGCTGCACTGACGGCCGATTGCGTCATGTTCAGCGCCTCGGCGGCGCGGGTAACATGCTGCAACTCGGCCACTTTGAGAAAGATGCGCAATTGTTCGAGGGTCACGGCTCCATTCGACTTACTCGATTGTTTTAATCTAAATTATCCGTTGGACCGATTGCTTGTCCAGATGGAATAGAGACGGCCCCAGAAGGGAGCCATCATGCCGACCGCCCGAACCCCTACCTTCCAAAGCGCATCCGGCATGGCCCTTGGCCTGCTGCCCGCCTGCGCCATTGCCGCCGGTGCGATGGGTTTGCGCCACACTAGCGGGACAGCGATCCTAAGTCCGATGTTGGTCGCGGTGCTGGTCGGGGCGGGCGTGCGGGCGCTGATGGGGCCGTATTCGCTGCCGCCCACGGGGCTGGCCTTCGCCTCACGGCCGGTCCTGAGGGCCGGAATCGTCCTACTGGGGCTCCAGGTCACGTTGACCGAGATCGCTGAACTGGGCCTGGGGGCTTTCGGGGTTGCCGCGCTGACCCTGGCGGCAAGCTATCTTGCCATCATCTGGGCAGGGCGCTTGCTGGGCTTGCCGGTGCCCCTTACGCAACTCATCGCGGCGGGCACGGCAGTTTGCGGCGCCTCGGCCGTGGTCGCGGCGAACGCAGTTGCGCGTGGCAGCGAGTCCGACGTGGGTTACGCCGTGGCCAGCGTCACCGTCTTCGGCACCATCTCCATGCTGGCCCTGCCCTTGATGGCCGGGCTGCTGGGCATGGATCCCGTGGCCTATGGCATCTGGGCCGGTGCCAGTATCCACGAGGTCGCGCAGGTGACTGCGGCATCGTTCCAGCTTGGCCCCGAGGCAGGACAGGTCGGCACGATCACCAAGTTGGCCAGGGTCATGCTTCTGGCACCGCTGGTTCTGACAATGGCGTTAATCGCGCGTGGCATCGCGACCTCTGGCGCAGCCCTGGGCGGGGTGCGCTTTCCCTGGTTCGTCCTAGGTTTCGTTCTCTTGGCAGCCGTTAATGGCGTCGTGACCATGCCGGAAAACGTCTATTCCGCAGCGGCGGAGGGCGCGACCTTCCTGATGGCGACAGGGCTTGCCGCGATGGGGCTCTCGACCGATTTGCGCGATCTGCGCAAACGCGGGCTGGTGCCGGTCATACTGGGGGCATTGGGCGGTTGCTTCGTCGTGTTCTTCGCCCTAGGGGCTGTGACGATCCTGCTTTGACGCCGGTTCCAAGCGCCGCGGACACCCGCGAACGCGTTCGATCGCGCAGCAGAGTTGACATCTCTCCTACTGGTAGTATCTTTTACTAATAACATTTGTACTCAGCACCGGCCGGGCCGCGAAAGACTTTGCAAGGATACCCATCGATGACTGAAATCGTCACCCGCTCAGAGGATGAGGCACACTGTCCAGCCGATCACCACGCCGATGTCGTGATCGTGGGAGCCGGAAACGCGGCGCTTTGTGCGGCGCTGGCCGCGCGTGACCGAGGGGCCAGCGTGTTGGTTTTGGAGGCTGCGCCCAAACCCGAGGCCGGTGGCAATTCGACCTATACCGCCGGGGCGATGCGGGTGGTCTATAACGGGGTCGACGACGTCAAGTCGCTGGTCCCCGATCTGGGCGAGGCCGAGATCAAGAACACCGATTTCGGCCAATATAGCGAGGACGACTTTTTCGACGACATGTTCCGCGTCACCGCGTTCCGCACCGACCCCGACCTGTGCGAAGCCCTGGTGCGCAAGAGCCTGCCAACCCTGCAATGGATGCGCCGGCAGGGTGTGCGGTTCCAGACTAGCCACGGCCGCCAGGCGCACAAGGTCAACGGGCGCTTTCGCTTCTGGGGCGGGCTGGTGTGCGAGGTCTGGGGCGGCGGGCCCGGCCTAGTGGACATGCTGAGCGATGCCGCGCGCGGGAAGGGTATCGAGATCCTTTATCAGACGCTGGCCACCGATCTGATCGTCACTGACGGCAGGGTCCGCGGCGTCCGGGCTACCCGCGACGGGAAAGACCTAGTCATCGGCGCCCAGGCGGTCATTCTGGCCTGTGGCGGGTTCGAATCCAACGCCGAGATGCGCGCGCGCTACCTTGGTCAGAACTGGGATCTGGCCAAGGTCCGGGGTACGCGGTTCAACATGGGGCTGGGCCATGCCATGGCTCTTTCCGCCGGTGCCCGACCGGCGGGCCACTGGTCGGGGGCGCATGCCGTCGCCTGGGATCAGAACGCACCCGAATACGGTGATCTGGCGGTTGGCGACGCGTTCCAGAAACACAGCTATCCCTTCGGGATCGTGGTCAACGCGCATGGCAAGCGTTTCATCGACGAGGGCGCCGATTTCCGCAACTATACCTATGCGAAATACGGTCGCGAGATTCTGGAACAACCGGGCCAGTTCGCATGGCAGGTCTTCGATGGCAAGGTCGCGCATATGCTGCGCGACGAATATCGCATCCGCGAGGTCACGCGTGTCGAGGCGGGATCGCTGCAAGAACTTGCGCAAAAGCTGGAAGGCGTCGATCCCAAGGGCTTTCTTCACACGGTCGAGACCTTCAACCAGGCCATCCTCCAGGATCGCCCCTTCGACCCCACTGTCAAGGATGGCCGCGCCGCCATGGGGCTTGAGGTGCAAAAATCCAACTGGGCGAATCCGATCGACACACCCCCGTTCGAGGCCTATGCCGTGACCTGCGGCGTGACTTTCACCTTTGGCGGGCTCAAGATCACCCCCGACGCCGAGGTCGAGCACCTGACCGGCACACCGATTCCGGGGCTGTTCGCGGCGGGTGAAATCGTCGGCGGTCTGTTCTACAACAATTATCCTGGTGGAACGGGGCTGACATCGGGCGCGGTCTTCGGAAAGATCGCCGGCGAATCGGCGGCGGCGCATGTGCAGACGGCACAATCTGCCGGCGAATCCGGCACCACCGCGCGCCCAGCCCGGCCCGCAACGATACGGGGATAAGAGAATGACACACCACCGCGGCCGGCCCGAACCATCGGTAGAGCATGGATTGAGGCGATGACGCTCAGGAACGGTGCTGCGATCGCAGGTGTGGCCGAGTCGCGGCTTGGCGTGGTTCCCGGCGCAACCGTGCTGACCCTTCAGGCCGAAGCTGCGCACGCCGCGCTGGCCGATGCGGGTTTGACCAAGAGCGATGTGGACGCGGTTTTCTGCGCCGGCCGCTGGGGCCGGACCAACCTTCTGGAAGTGTCCGAATACCTTGGGATCCAGCCGCAATTCGCCGATGGAACTAATGTCGGCGGCGCCTCGTTCGTCTATCACTTGGGGCATGCCGCAGCGGCGATCCAGGCAGGGCTTTGTAAGGTTGCGCTTATCCTTTACGGCAGCACCCAGCGTTCGCGGCAGGAACGCTCGCTGTCGGTCGGCGATCACAAGCTGGCATTTCAATACGAGGGGCCGTTCGGATTGCCCTCGCCCGTGGGGGGCTATGCGCTGGCGGCGGCACGGCACATGGCGGTGCATGGCACCACTCGCGCTCAACTGGCCGAGGTTGCGGTGGCCGCGCGGCAATGGGCGGCCCTGAACCCTGCGGCCTACAAGCGCGCGCCGCTGTCGCTGGATGATGTCCTGGCCGCGCCGCCGGTGTCCGAGCCACTGCATCGGCTGGATTGCTGCCTTGTCACCGATGGCGGCGGCGCGGTGGTGGTTGTCGCGCCCGACATTGCCCGCACGCTGCCCAAACCGCCGATCTGGATTCGCGGCTATGGCGAGGCCCTGACCCATATGGTGATTTCACAGATGCCGGACATCCTGCAAAGCCCGGCCGCGGCGGCGGGATCGCGCGCTTTTTTGATGGCAGGGATGCAGGCATCCGACATCGACGTCGCCCAGATCTACGATTCGTTCACGATCACCGTGTTGCTGACGCTGGAGGCCCTGGGGTTCTGCCGGCCCGGCCACGCCGGGGCCTTCGTCGCGGATGGCCGGATCGCACCCGGCGGCGAACTGGCGCTGAACACCAGTGGCGGCGGGCTGTCGTATTGTCATCCGGGCATGTTCGGCATCTTCCTGATCATCGAGGCGGTGCGCCAGCTGCGTGGCGAATGCGGCCCGCGCCAGGCGCCGCGCCATGGCAACGCCCTGGTCAGCGCGACCGGCGCGGTCCTGTCGTCGAACGCGACCTGCATTCTGGAAAGGACCAGCTGACATGTCCGAGCACCATCCCGAACCCGACGAAGACTCGCGGCCCTGGTGGGACGCGCTGGCGCGGCACCTCCTGACCTATCAGACATGCACCGATTGCAACGGCGTCGTGTTCTATCCGCGCAACCGCTGCTGCCATTGCCTGTCCGATGCCCTGCAATGGCACCAGTCGCTCGGGCTGGGCACGGTCTATTCGCGGACACTGGTCCATCGCGCACCCGATCCACGGATGCGCGATCAGCTGCCGTATCCGGTGGCCCTGATCGATCTGGACGAGGGCTTTCGCATGATGAGCCGTCTGGTGGGCCCCGATGCCAACCAGACTCCGATCGGCGCGCGCGTGCAGGTCGTCTTTGGCCTCGGCCCGGACGGTCGCCCCCTGCCGTTCTTTGAGCCCGTCGATCCGGTCGCCGCGCCGGACAAACGCGGCGACGCAAACGGGGGGGGACATGAAACAACGTAAGGCGAACTCGGTGGCCGAGGCGGTCACGGGTATAAAGAATGGCGATGTCGTGCTGATCGGTGGCTTCGGCCGCGGCGGGGTGCCCGAGAACCTGATCGAGGCGGTGTGCGAGCGCAAGCTCAGGGATCTGACGATCGTCAGCAACAACGCGGGCACGGGGCACACGGGGATCGCGCGCCTGCTCGAAGAGGGTTGCGTGCGCAAGATGATGTGCAGCTTTCCCTTGGCGGCCGAGTCGATCGTGTTCCAGGAACTGTTCGCCCGTGACGCCGTCGAGCTTGAGGTCGTTCCCCAGGGCACGCTGGCCGAACGCATTCGCGCAGGCGGCGCCGGGCTGGGCGGGTTCCTGACACCGACCGGCGTGGGCACCGACATCGCTGCGGGCAAGCAGGTTCTGACCGTCGCGGGCCGCGATTACCTGTTGGAAACCGCGTTGCGCGCGGACGCGGCGCTGATCAAGGCGCATCGCGTCGATGCCGTCGGAAACCTGACATACCGGATGGCAGCGCGAAACTTCAATCCGATCATGGCGATGGCCGCGGATCACGTCGTCGTCGAGGCACATGAGGAAGTGCCAATCGGCGGGCTGGACCCGGAATGCATCATCACGCCGGGCATCTATGTGGACCGCTATTGCATCTGTCCGAAACCTTGAAAGGAGCGCTTTGACATGGCCCATCCCGAATTCGCGGCAAAGGCGCTTGATCGAGACCAGATGGCCCGCAGGGTCGCGGCCGAGTTGCAGAGCGACTGGGTCGTCAACATCGGCATCGGTATGCCAACCAAGGTCATCCCGCACGTGCCTGCCGAGCGCGACATCATTTTTCACAGCGAAAACGGCATCATCGGCATGGGGCCGGAAATTGACGGCGTGAACGAGGTCGACAACGACCTGCTGAGCGCGGGCAAGCGGCCGGTGTCGCTGAACCCCGGCGGATCGTTCGTGCACCACGCGGATTCGTTCGCGCTGGCACGCAACGGCCGGCTGGACGCCACGATCCTCGGCGCCTATCAGGTCGCATCGAACGGCGATCTGGCCAACTGGAAACTGCCGGGCGCGCGCGCCGGTAACATCGGTGGCGCGATGGATCTTGCCGCCGGGGCGCGGCGGGTTCTGGTGATGATGACGCATGTCACTGGCAAGGGCGAACCGAAGCTGGTCGAACGCCTGCGCTATCCACCAACCGCTCTGGGGGTGGTGCGCAAGGTATTCACTGATCTGGCGGTCCTGTCGGTGACAGACAAGGGCTTTCATCTGGATGAAATCGTCGAAGGTCTAACGCCCGAGGATGTTCAGCGCGTCACCGACGCACCGCTATACTGGCAGACCGCGCCCGCGGCTATCCGTGTCTTAACTCGCGAAAAAGGCTGACAAGGACGCGCCGCGATGAACGGATTGACGGATATTATGGCACCCGTTCTGACCGAATTCGATACCATCCAGTTGGCGTTTCTGGGTGCGGCCACGATCTTCGGCGCGGTGTTTCGCGCCTATGCCGGGTTCGGCGCGGGCCTGTTTCTCGTGCCGATCTATTCGCTGTTTCTGTCGCCGTCGCAGGCGATCGTTCTTGTTACGCTGCTCAATCTGCCGACTACGTTGCAGATCCTTCCACGGGTCTGGCACGATATTCCCTGGCGCAGGGTTGCCGCACTCAATGTCATGGCGGCGGCGACCATCCCGATCGGGGTCTGGCTGCTGGTGCGCGTCGACGGCGATGCGCTGACACGGGTTATCGGCGTTCTGGTTATCGCGCTTGCGGTGCTATTGCTGAGCGGCTGGCGCTATCGGGGGCCGCAGGCGTTGCCGCAGGATCTTGTCATCGGCATGGCGGCCGGCCTCATCTCGGGCGCGACCGGCATGGGCGGGCCGCCGATCGTGCTCTACTTTCTGTCCGGCACGGCGGCGACGGTGATGGTGCGCGCGGCCTTCATTGTCAGTTTCTTCTTCATCACGGTCGTGACCTTTGCCAGCCTCGTCACGGCGGGACTGGTGGCGCTGCCGGACGTCCTGCGCTTTGCGGTCCTGTTGCCGGCCTATGCGATCGGAACCTGGCTTGGCAGTGCCCTGTTTCAACGCACCAAGGACCATGACCGCCTATTCCGCACGGTCGCGCTGTGCGCGCTTATGGTCGTGGGGGTCGTGGCGGTTGCGCACTGACGCCATCTCAGTAGCAGCTTTCCAGAAACGCGACCACATCGCCCTGCGCCAGCGCCGGGCCAGGGTTGAAGGCCATGCCTGGCTCTTGCAGCACCTGCGCTGCGATGGCGCCGAGCTGGTCGCGCCCGATGCCGACCGCGCGCAACTGGCCTGGCAAACCCGCGGCCTCGCGCAGGCGATCCACCGCCTGTGCCAGTACGCGGGGCGAGTCGCCCTCGGTTTTCAACTCCAGTACCGCGGCGGCGCTATCCAGCAGGCCGGCGCTGACGCGCGCGTTGAAGCGCAGCGCGTGCGGCAAGAGAATGGCATTGGCGACGCCATGCGAAACGCCGCGCGCGCCGAGAACATGACACGTGGCATGGTGCAGGCCGGTGCGCGCGTTGATGATCGCGCGTCCCGCCAGGAAGGCCCCGGTCAGCGCCTGAGCCCGCGCCGCCTGGTCATCGGATTTCAGGATCGCGGTCAACCCGCCGTGCAGCCGAGGCAGGGCCGCAAGCGCCAGTGCCGACGAAACCGGGTCGCGGCGGCGGGAATACAGCGCCTCAAGGCAATGCGCCAAGGCGTTCATGCCCGACGGCAGCATCACCGACGGGGGCGTGCCCAGGTTGCCGACCGGGTCGAGGATGATCGAGCGCGCCGCGATCTGCGGATGCCGCAGGATCCGCTTGTGCCCCTCGGCATCGATCAACCCGGTGCGCGGGATCGCCTCGGCGCCCGACAGGGTGGTGGGAATGGCAATGACCGGCACAAGCGGCGGCGCCGCCGGATTGCCCGGCTGCACCGCGCGTGCCAGCGCGGGCAGCGAAATCCCCTGCATGGCCATCGCGATCCCCTTGGCCAGGTCGATCGCACTGCCACCGCCGATCACGACGATCCCATCGGCCCCGGCCGCGCGCCCTACGCGGGCGCCTTCGGCCGCCAGACCCATATCGGGATGTGGGCGCACCTGATGAAATCGCGCGTGTGGCAGCGCCACGACCGCCCGCGCGACCACCCTGCCTTGCCGCGAGTCCATGGCCCGCGTGCTGGCGACAACCATTGGGCGCCGGCATTCGGCCGCCTGGATGACCGTGGCCAGACACTCGTCCAGCGAGGTGGTCAGTTCCAGCCTGACGCTTGGCAGATCCAGCCCGAAGGATGCCGGATCGTTCATGATCCAGCGGCCGGGTCGCGGCTGACAGCCACCTGCGTCCCCGGCCCGCTGACGTGCACCCGCCGCAAGGATGGCAACTTGCGAACCTCGTTCAGCAATTTCGAAAGGGGTGTGTCCAGCAGCGTGTAATCGGTCACCATCGCGCCCGCCGACAACATGTCATCGACCTGGCTGCCCTTGAACATGAAACGCATGAGCCGTTCCTCGTCCGACATGTCGGGATACCTGCGCCGCAGATCGGGCACGGCCGGTTCCAGCGGCTGGGGTTCACCCGGGATCGACTGCGATCCACGCTCGACGATCCGGTCGAGAATATCGGGATCGACTGGCGCGACAAGTTTGCCGAAATGCCCCAGCGCATAGCGTTTCACCTCATCTGGGACGACCAAGTAACGCTCGCCCTGCATGATGTTATAGACCGCCTGCGTTGCCACGAACTGCGCAAAGGGCGTGACCATGATCGGCCATCCCAGCTCTTCGCGGATGCGGCCGCATTCGCCGAGAACGTCATCAAAGCGGTCGCTGATCCCGGCCTGTTCGAGCTGAAACTGGAGGTTCGTCAGCATGCCGCCCGGCAATTGGTGGCGAAAATGGTAATCGTCGTATTCACAGGGAATGCCGACCGGCTTGCCCTCCTGTTCGGCCACCGCCGCGAAATGGGCCGAGACCGCGTCGATGCAGGCGTCATCCAGCCCTACATCAAAGCCGCGCCCGCGCAGGTTGCGCGCGATGGTCTGGGTCGCGGGTTGCGCCGGGCCGTTCGCAAGCGGTGCAACCGATGTGTGCACGCCGTCGGCGCCAGCCTTGATCCCCTCAAGATAGACCAGCGGCGCCAGCCCGGTCATGCAATGGCTGTGGATTTCCAGCGGAACCTTGCCCAGCACCTTCTTCATGGCCGGCACCAGTGTCCGAATGCGATCGACCGTCAGCAGACCGCCCGAATCCTTCAGCATCAGGTGGTCGATCTCGACGCGCTGCATCATGTCGCGCACCTTGCCGACAAAATAGTCGTCGGTATGCGCCGGGCTTTCGGTAAAGACCAGCGCGCCCCCGACCTTTGCACCAGCGCGTTGGCCCACGCGCATGGTTTCGGTGATGTTGTCCAGATCGGCCAGCGCGTCAAAGGCGCTCAATTTTCCGATCCCGGCCCGCACCAGCAGCTCGACCCACAGATGCACGACATCATCGGGAAGGATGCGAAACGTGACCAGGCTTTTCGATCGCAAACCGGCCTTCAGCGGGGTTTTGGCCGCCCGCTCGCGCACCAGTCGAATCCGATCCCACGGGTTTTCGCGCAGATAGCGGACGCAGACATCAAACTGGATCGACCCCATGAGGTCGAGCGCGTCGTAACCCGCATTGTCCAGATGTTCCACGGCGGGCAGCATCATCGCGGTGGTCATCCGCGTGGCCCAAAGACATTGCTGGGCATCGCGCAGCGTGGTGTCGGTAAACTTGACGCGGGTCATTTTGCCCTCCAAGCAGGCAGGAATTCCATTTCGATCCATTTCGTGTGTATCGCGCCGCTGCGATAATCATTGTGTCGCATGATGGCGCGGTGCATCGGTGCCGTCGTGGTGACACCTTCGGCGCGCAGCGCGGCAAGCGAAGTCTCCATGCGCGTGATTGCCTTCTCGCGATCATCGGCGTGCACGATGATCTTGGCAATCAGCGAGTCATAGTGAGGCGCGATCAGGTAGCCCGAAAAGCAATGGCTATCGACGCGCACACCGGCCCCTTTCGGGGCGTCCCATCGCATCAACCGGCCCGGCGAAGGACGAAATCCGTGCTCGGGGTCCTCGGCGTTGATACGACACTCGATCGCGTGGCCCTGCAGCGCGATGTCCTGCTGACGCAATCCAAGCGCGTGTCCCGCCGCAACGGACAGTTGCAACGCGACCAGATCGATGCCGCTGACCATTTCGGTGACCGGATGCTCGACTTGGATCCGGGTGTTCATTTCGAGGAAATAGAACTGCGCCTGGTTCTCGTCATAGATGAATTCGACGGTCCCGGCGCCGACATAGCCGACATGACGCGCCAGATTCACGGCCGCGGTGCAGATCTCCGCACGCTCGCGCGGTTGCAGGATCGGCGAGGGCGCTTCTTCGATCAGCTTCTGATAGCGGCGCTGAACCGAACATTCGCGCTCGCCCATATGGACGACATTGCCCTGCCCATCAGCAAAGACCTGCACCTCGATATGCCGCGCCCGTTCAACTAAGCGTTCGACAAAAACGGCGGCGTCGCCAAAGGCGGCCTCGGCCTCGGCGGCGGCGGCCTGCACAGCGCCGGCCAGATCCGCCATGGCGTGAACCTGACGCATTCCCCGGCCGCCGCCCCCCGCGCTGGCCTTGACCAGAACCGGAAAGCCGTGTTCGCGGGCAAATGCCTCGGCCTTTGCCGCGCCCAAGATACGCCCCGTTCCCGGCGGAACCGGCAATCCCGCCTGTTGCGCGCACTCGCGCGCGGCGACCTTGCTGCCCATCAACTCGATCACGTCGGCTGGCGGGCCGATGTACGCAAGGCCGTTGTCCGCGACCATCCGCGCGAACGCGGCATTTTCGGAAAGAAAGCCATAGCCCGGATGCACTGCGTCGCAGCCCTTGCCCAGTGCCGCGGCCACCAAGGCGGGCATGTTCAGATAGCTCTTCTGCGAAGGCGCCGGACCGACACAGACCACGTCATCGGCAATCAACGCGCCCAACGATTCACGGTCGGCGGCGGATACCGCCAGGACCGACTCGATCCCGGCCTTGCGACACGCACGAATGACGCGCACCGCGATTTCCCCGCGGTTTGCAATGAGGACGCGTTTCATCGCCAACTCCGGTCAGTTTGCACGGATTCGAATGAGGGGCTGGTCGAATTCAACCATTGCGCCGTTCTCGACTTCGACGCCGGTGACCACGCCGTCGGTCTCGGCTTCGATCGTGTTGAACAGTTTCATGCATTCGATGAGGCACAGGATCTGACCCTTGGTGACGGTATCGCCGACGTTGACATAAGGCGGCTCCTCGGGACTCGGGGCGCGATAGAACGTGCCTAGCATGGGCGAGCGCATGACGGTATCGCCATCATCCGGCAGGCTTGGCGCAGCGGCCGGGGCCGGTGCGGGTGCCTCGCCGGTCGGGGCAGGGACCGGCGCCGCGGCGGCGGGTTCGGGCACCGCGGCGACCGGAGCCGGAGCCTGAGCCGGGGCCATCAGGCCAGACAGGTCGCCGCCATCCTTGGCAACACTTAGGGAAATTCCCGCCGTTTCGATACGCAGCGCGGTGAAGTCCGATTGCTCGAACAGCCGCAACAGCACCATCACTTCGCTGGTTTCTTTCGTCATCATTGATTTTTCCGACATATCGTTTGCGGGCCCGAACAGCCCTGACACAGAGCGGGTGCGCGACCTGACGTCAGCGCACCATGCCCCATTTGCGAACCGTGTGGTCTTCCAGCACCCGGAAAATGACGTTCTCGACGATCAGCCCGATCAGGATCACCGTTCCAAGGCCCGCGAAGACGTTGGCGATCAGCAGTTCGTTCTTGCTGACAAAGATAAACCACCCCAGACCGCCGGAAGAAGAGCTGACACCGAACACCAACTCGGCCGCGATCAGCGTACGCCACGCGAAGGCCCAAGCGATCTTGAGCCCGGTCAGGATCGACGGCAGCGCCGCCGGGATCAGGATGCGCATGACATAGAACAATCCGCGCAGGCCATAGTTGCGCCCGCACATCCGCATCGTCTCGCTGACCGAGGTGAAGCCGGACAGGGTGTTCAGCGCCAGAGGCCAGAGCACCGCATGGACAAGAACGAAGATCAGGCTGGTTTCCCCCAGACCGAACCACAGCAAGGCCAGCGGCAAAAGCGCGATCGCGGGCAGCGGGTTGAACATTGATGTGAGCGTCGCAAGGAAATCGTTGCCGATGCGCGTCGATACCGCCAGTGATGTCAGAATTGCCGCGACCGCGACCCCGATCAAATAGCCCTTCAGCAAGACCCCAATAGACGACCACGCCATAGCAAGCAGACGGCCTTCGGTGAACTCGCGCCAGAACGCTTCGGCAGTCGCGCCGAAGGTCGGCAACATCAGCGAATTGTTTACCCAAAGCGCGTAAAGCTGCCAGACACCGGCCAAGATTACCAGGATTGTCAGGCGGCGGACTAGCGTGATTTCGCTTACTCGCTCCCACAGGGTCAGCGGGCGCGCAACGTCAACGCGATCATCGAATGGCTTGGGCTCGCGCTCGAACTCGGGGCGCCGCGGCGGTTCGCGCCGTCCCGGCGTGCCTTGCGCGTCAAAGGTTTCAGCGGTCGTCATCTTCGATCTCCTCCACCCGATCGGCAAAGAGCATTTCGTGGATGTGATTGTGCAGCGCCTGGAACTGCTCGCCGCCAATGCTGCCAATACCCAAATCGCCCGAATTCAGTTCAGCCTTGACTTGGCCGGGATGTGGCGAAAGCACTAGAATCCGGTTGCCGATGATCAGGGCTTCCTCGATCGAATGGGTGACGAACAGTACGGTAAAGCGAACATCGTCCCACAGCTGCAGCAATTCCTCCTGCATCCGCCGGCGCGTCAGCGCATCGAGGGCGGCAAAGGGCTCGTCCATTAGCAGGATCGCGGGTTCCATCGCCATGGCACGGGCGATGGCGACGCGCTGCTTCATCCCGCCTGACAGCATGTGCGGATAGGCGTCGGCGAACTTGGTCAGGCCAACCTTGTTGACATAGTCCATCGCCTGGTCGGTCGCCTCGGCCCGGCTCATGCCACCGCCGGTGATCAGCGGAAACATCACATTCTGCTTGACCGTCTTCCACGGCAACAGCTGGTCGAATTCCTGAAAGACCATCATGCGTTCGGGGCCGGGCCCGCGTACCGGCTTTCCGTTCAGCTCGATCTGGCCATTGGCCGGCTTCATGAATCCGGCCACACCCTTGAGCAAGGTCGATTTGCCGCAACCCGACGGCCCCAGCAATATGAAGCGGTCGGCGGCATAGGTGTCGAAGCTGACGCAATACGTTGCCGTGACCAGATGATCCTTGGTCTTGTATTGCAGCGTGACATCCTTGACCTGCAACAGTGGCCGCTCGGGCGGGATCTGCGATCCCGCCTTGGCAGTCGTCTTATCTTGCGACTTGATTTCCATGTTCATCGCCGGCAACCGATCAGCTTCCGTCACGATCATGAATCTCGGGGAAATACAGCGCGCGCCAGTCCTCCGGCCGATTGTCGATGCGGCCGATGTCGGCCATGAAGTCGGCAAACACCATCGTCCGCGTCGGCGTGGATGAAAAGACTGTGTCTTCGCGCCCGAGCATCTCCAGAACGAAGTCGAGTTCAAGCGTCGATCCCGATTCCTCCAGATAGATCTCGGCGCTTTGCTCGGGATTCTCGGCGATGAAGTCCATGGACTCGTCCAATGCCGCAAGAAATGCTGCATAGACGGTGGGATTCTCCTCGCGGAAGACGTCTGTCGCCGCTATGATCCCGTTTGTCACCGGCCCACCCATCACGTCGAACGAGCTCAGCACCATCCGGATGTTGTCTTCGGCAAGCGCCTGATACTGGAACGGCGGGTTGGTGAAATGGGCCGTGATCTCGGACGACCCCGACAAAAGCGCGACCATTCCGTCAGGATGCGACATCGAAACCGTGATATCATCAAGACGATCATAGTTTTCTGGGCCCCAGACCTGCGCCGCCGCCATCTGGAGTTCGGTCGCCTGAAGCGACACCCCCACAGCCGGAAGCGCGATCCGATCCTCGGATGTGAAATCCTCGATCGTTTCGACATCCGGGTTGCGGGTCACAAGGTATTGCGGCAGTGCGCTGAAGGCCGCAACACCGCGCACATCCAGGTTCTCGCGGGTGCGATCCCAGATCGTGATCAACGGCGGGGTGCCGGTCGCTGCAAAATGCAGGTTGCCGGAAATCAGCGCGTCGTTCATGGCAGCGCCGCTGGAGTATGTGTTCCAGTCCACCTCAAGCGCATCCATGCCCATCTCTGCCGCATGCTTTTCGATCATTTCCTGATTACGCATGATCAACAACGGCAAATAGGTGATGCCATACTGATAGGCGACCGTCGTCGTTTCGACCTCCGCCTGTGCAGCGCCGGGCGCGAGCGCGATTGCCGTCGACATCGTTGCCGCGGCACCCGCCATCAAGACACAGCGCCGTGTGGCCTTTGATTTGGCCGGCCGGATATTCCGTTCCATGGCTCTTCCTCCCTGATCGAAATTGCGCGCCGCCATCCCGGCGACGTACATCATTCTGGCGTCCCTTGCATGATGTGGCGCACCGCCCTCCATCGGCGCGCGCCGCGCCGGACCCCCCTGTAGGCCGATCCGAGCTTCCCAGAAATGGCGAAGCTGGCGGACTTGCCTAGATCAATACTAGTCGTTGATAGTAGCAAAAGCAACTACGGTTTTTCGGCCCGCTCTTTTCGGCCCGATTCCAAGCGCCGTGGCGCCAAATCCGGCAAAGAATACCTGCTAAACCGACTTGGGAAAGAAATTCCGCATTTGCCTAGCGCGATTCTGGATCCAGGTTCGAAACGATGCTCCGCGCCAAGCTTCGACACCACGCGCATGCCCCGCTCTCCAGCAGCAGGGCACGCGTGATTCGCCGAGCGGCGCCTCGCGGCGAGTCCTAGAAAGCGCCGGCAGACGCAAAGTCGTTATTGACAGAATTAACAGTAGTAGCTAATACTAATACTTATTTGATCGTCCGGCTTCGCCCGGAACGCTCTCAACTCGCGCGAAGCCCGGAGGGAAGCATGAACATCCAGACCCACACGAAAGCAGATCTTGACGGTCTGACGATGCGCTTTGCCGCCATCGGCGCAGAGCTTGATCATGACGATCTGCCGGAAGACGTTAGCCATAAGGCCAAGCTGATTATCCGCGATGGCATCGCCAACCAGATCGCGGCCTCGGCAACCAGCGAGGCCGCAAAGGCGATGGTTGACCTCGTGCGTGAATGGGGCGGTGCGCCGCAAAGCACGGTCTCGGGCTCGGGCCTGAAGCTGCCGGCCCCCATCGCCGCCATGTGCAACGGCATGATGGGCCATGGTGTTGAACTGGACGATGCGCATGGCTCAGGCCTGATCAAGGCCGGCTCGGTCCTTATTCCGGCGGTCTTTGCTGCGGCCGAACTCAACCCCAAGGCGACTGGCAAGGATGCCGTTGCCGCGATCGTCGCGGCGTACGAGCTTGCGATCCGGGTCGCCAAGGCGATCAACCCGGGCCATCGTCACCGTGGCTATCATACGACCAGCACGGTCGCCTGCATCGGCGCCGCGGTCGCGGCTGGCCGCATGCTGGGCTGCAACACCGAGCAGATCGCCAGCGCCATCGGTCTGGCCGCGATGCAGTCCAGCGGCATCCAAGCTTATCTCGATGATCCCTGCATGGCGAAACCCTTCGGCCCCGGCAAGGCGGCATTCAATGGCGTCTTGGCAGCGATCATGGCCTCACGCGGGTTCACCGGCCCACGCAAGGTTCTGGAATCGCGCGAGGGCTTCTTGAATGCGTTCACTGACGAGGTGCGCCTGTCGGACCTGCTGGAAGGTCTGGGCCATGAATTCGCGATTATGGAAGTCGGGTTCAAGCCCCATGCCGCATGCCGCTATGCGCACGGACCCATCGACATCGCCCAGCATTTCCGCGCCCAGGGAACTACGCTCGAGAACACAGCGAGGGTGCGCGTCGAGATGAGCAAGCTCGCCATTCGGCAGGCGTCGAAATACCCCTGCCCCAGCATGAATGCGGCGATGGGCAGCACCCAATTCGGTATAGCGCTGGCCCTGGCGAAAGGCAGCAATGGCCTGCGCGATTACTGGGACGGATACGGCGATCCAGTGATCCACGACGGCGCCGGAAAGGTAACGCTGGAAGAGAACCCCGAATTCGGCATCGGCGGGCGCCAATCGGTCGTGCATATCGAAACCACCGACGGTCGAAAGCTGTCACACCGGCAAGAGGAACCCAAGGGCGAACCTACCCACCCGATGAGCAATGACGAGCTTGAAAAGAAATTCGCCAGCACAGCGGGACTGGTCATCGATCAGCACCGCACCGTCGAGATCAGCCGCAGGATCATGTCGCTTGAAACCGAACCAAGCGCCGCCGCATTTCCGCAGTTGACCGTCGCTGTATCAGACGGCGGCACACCGCAGTTGCGCGCGGGCTAAGGGCCTCCGATGGCCTTGGCAGCCAAAACAGCCGACGCAGGCCACGCCCATCCCGAACAGATCGGCGTGGACTGCCTGTTCATGCGCGGCGGTTCCAGCCGGGGCGGGTTCTTTCTGGAAAGCGACCTGCCCGCCGACCCGCGCGCGCGTGCCGCGCTGCTGCTGGCGCTCTATGGCTCGCCCGATCTGCGCCAGATCGATGGGATCGGCGGCGGCGACCCGCTAACCAGCAAGGCCGCGGTCATCGGGCCGGCGTCGCACCCCGATGCCGATCTGGACTACACGTTCTACCAGGTCGGCATCGACCGCGCGCAGGTCTCGACAGGCGGGAACTGCGGCAACATGCTGTCCGCCGTGGGTGCATTCGGCGTTCTCAAGGGACTCTTGCGGCCCACCGAACCCGAAACCGCGGTGCGCGTGCATGTCACGAACATCGGTCAGGTCGTGACGCTGCGCCAGCCCGTGCGCGATGGTTTTCCGCGAGTCGATGGCGACACATCCATTCCCGCCGTCCCTGGTACCGGCGCCGGCATCACGATCGATTTCGGCAATTGCGCGGGGTCGTTGTCCGGGCGTTTGCTGCCCACCGGCGCGCCGTCCAACATCGTCGAGGTCGCCGGTCGGCCGGTGTCAGTTTCCTTTGTCGATGCCGCAACGCCATTCGTCTTCGTAGCCGCCTCCGACCTGGGCGCGACAGGCACCGAACTGCCCGTGCAGATCCTTACCGATACCGCGCTCATGGAGGCGCTCGAATCGATCCGCAGCTGGGCCGCCGTGGTCCTGGGCCGTGTCACCCGGGCCCAAGATGCCCGAAAGGTCACGCCGAATGTGCCCCGCGTCATCATGGTCGCACCACCGCAGCAATATACCACCACCAACGGCGCCCAGGCCGGGCCAAGCGACATGGACCTTTGCGTGCGCCAGCTAGCGATGCAGAAACCGCACAACGCGCTGGCCGTTACCGGCGCGGTGTGCACGGCCGTCGCGGCCCGCGTGCCCGGCTCCATCGTTGCCGCGCTCTCGGCCTCGGACGGGCCATATACGCGACTTGGCCATCCCGGTGGCGTCTTGCAGGTATCCGCGCAGGTCGAGGACGCAGGCCCCGAACTCCGGGTGACAAGCGCGATGATCGAACGCACCGCTCGGCTGATCATGGCCGGCAGGCTTTACGCACCACGCTCGCGCATAGCTGCACTGGCCCCACAGGTCGAGATCTGATCGCAGCAGCAGAAAGGGAGCTCATGCCTTCCCTATCTTTCACCGGCCCGCCGCGCAGCCCGAAGCCGCGTGCGCGTGGGCTGACTTCGATAATCGATTTCGGACCCGACGGATTCGGCTGGACCGGGCCGCGCGGGGTGCGCGACCTGCTCGACGTGGCCGCCGAGCATATCGATTATGCAAAGATCTATGCGATGAACGCGCTTCTCATCCCCGAGGAGGTCGTAACCCGCATCGTGCGCCTGTATCGCGACGCGGGTGTCACTCCCTATGCCGGTGGCATCCTGTTCGAACATGCCGCCCATACCGGTCAGATCGACGGCTATATCAACCACTTGCACAGGATCGGGATCAAAACGGCGGAAGTGTCCGAGAACTACCTGCAATTTCCCGACGCCACACGCGAGCGCCACATCGAGACGTTGCAACGCGCCGGCATTTCCGTGATCTATGAATTTGGCCTCAAGAACCCATCCGAACCGTTCGATCTTGAACGACTCGAAGCCATTGTTCGATCGAATATCGACCAAGGCGTCCAGCACGTCATTGTCGAGCAATCCGAAATCGACATGGCGCGCAGCCAATCACCCGGATTGCTTGGGGAACTGGCCTCGCGCCCGTGGTTTCGATATATTCTCATCGAGGCCGATCCATACGGGTTTCCGACGCAGCACGCCCAGCTTCTCGGCGAGTTCGGGCCTGATGCGAACCTTGCCAACATCGCCGCCGGTCAGGCGCTGCGACTGGAGGGAATGCGAAGGGGAGTTGGGCGCTCGGTCAATTACGCCATGTTCAAGGAATAGATTGAATGGATATCTCTGTCGCCAAGGCCAATTTGCAAGGCCTGATACGGAATCTTCAAAGTCTCGGTTTCAGCGATTACGAGGCCAAGGCGTATATCTCGCTGCTAAAGGTGCAGCCCGCCACCGCCTACGAGGTCAGCAAGGAAGCGGGCATTCCAAAGGCGAACTGCTACACTGTTCTCGAAAGCCTGAGCAAACGCGACAGCGTCCAGCCGATTTCAGAGAGTCCGTTGCGATACGTTGCGGTGCCGCCCGAAGTTCTGTTCGAGCGCATTGCCAAGAGCACCGAGGAGCGCTGCAACCAACTGGTGAATGATCTCAAGGCGGTCGGCACGGGCCCCGACTATGATTATGTCTGGTCTCTGTCGGGGCGCGACCCGATCAACCAAGCCATCGACCAACTGATCCGAGATGCCAAACACCAACTTTGGGTCAAGGCGACGGCATCGGCACTTATGGTTCACCGCGAGGCCCTGCGCGAATGCGCCGCACGCGGCGTGATCGTGCGGATCATCCTGTTTGGGGATGACCCCGAGCCGTTTCAGTTCGGCGACGAGAACCGCTGCTGGCTGCACGAGGGCAACGGGATCGCGGTCGGCATCTCGCATCTGTTGTTCACAATTGCCCGCGACTACGAAGAGGCCATCGTGGCCGAATTCGGCGAGGCGCCCCATGCCTCGGTCACGCGCAACCGGGCCATGGTCAACGTCGTCGACAGCCTGATCCGCCACGAGATCTACTTTGCCGAGATATTCGAGGCGTTCGGCGACGAGATCATGGAATGCTTCGGCCCCGCGCTCTATCATCTGCGCAGCAAATACCTGCCGCGACAACAGGCCGAGGACCTCGGAAGCCGCCTTGATGACATCCGTATGGCGTCGCGAGGCTGAGCGCAGAGAATCGGCGCAGCTTCCTCATGCGGCCGCCCTTTGCCCCAACCGGGCGTCAGGAACCTGCGCACAGCGCGATGGTCCCTGCGCCCTGTCCGCATTCCGCGACCACGCTGTTGACAGCTGTCTGAATCGCCCGCTGTTTGGCAAGCGTAGTCGTCAAGATTCGGCGGGGTATTCGATCGAATATGTGTCAGGTCCCTATCTACGTCCACTACGACGGATAACGTAAAGAATCTTTCGCACTTTCAGATTTGACGGCTCCTTCTACAGTGACGGAAGGAGCGAAAGGATGGCTGACGAGAAGAAGGACGGTGCGAT
>HLSNC_1000368_pt1 | contig 39784 bp, 39 predicted proteins | sample HotLakmetagenome_2_FD_14041 | JGI IMG/M metagenome (IMG submission 14041)
GGCGCAGGTCGGGCGGGCTCATCGGCCGATCTGCTCCGCGATCTCGTCGATCAGCTGCACCCACAGCTGGGTCGGCTGGGCGCCCGGCACGACGTGGCTCTGCGCGACGATGTGGGTCGGCACGCCGGTGACGCCCCGCTCGCGGGCATGGGTGTCGCGCGCGGAGACGTCAGCGACGTCGGCGTCGCCGGCCAGCAGCCGGCGGATCATCGCGGCGTCGAGCCCCGCCCCGTCGGCGATGTCGGCCAGCACGTCGCGGTCGCCGATGTCGCGGCCCTCGAGGAAGTAGGCGCGAAAGAGGGCCGAGACGACGGCGATCTGCCGGCCCTCGACCCCGGCCCAGTGGATCAGGCGGTGCGCGTCGAGCGTGTCGGGCGTGCGCTCGATCCGCCCCCAGTCGATCTCGAGCCCCGCCTCGGCCGCCGCCGCGTCGATGCGGGCATGGACCTCGGCCGCCTGCGCCCTGCCGCCGAACCTCGCCTCGAGATAGGCGCGCCGGTCCATCCCCTCGCGGGGCATGTCGGGGTTCAGCTGGAACGGGTGGTATTCGATCGTGAACGGGTGGTCGGGCCGCTCGGCGAGCGCGGCATCGAGCCGGGCCTTGCCGACGAGGCACCACGGGCACACGGGGTCGGAGAAGATGTCGAGCTTGATCACCTGCCTCACCTATCAGGCCCGGCGGCGATGCCAAGGGGGCGGGAGCGCACAGGCCCCCCGCCGGCGGCGCAGGGAGGCGAGGCCGGGACGGGGGGGCGCTGCCCCCCGGCCGCCCGTGCCGGGCGGCTCCCCCCTGAGTATTTCGGCCAAGATGATGGGGCGGGGCGGGAGCCTCAGCCCCCCATCATGGCGGCGAAGGCGCCGCGCCAGAGCGCCGAGAGTTCGTCGAGCGGGGCGTGCGCGGCGCCCAGGCGCACCTGGTCGCCACCGAAGCGGCCGACGGTGACGAGGGGGACGCCCGCCCGCGAGGCCGCCACCATCAGCGCCTCGGCCTTGTCGAAGGAACAGGCGATGAGGTAGCGCGCCTGGTCCTCGCCGAAGAGGGTGGCGCAGTCGGCGGCATCGAGCGTGACACCCACGCCCGCCGCCTCGGCCATCTCGAAGGCGGCGAGGGCGAGGCCGCCATCGGACAGATCGGTGCAGGCGTCGATCCAGTCGCGGTTGGCGCGGATGAAGTCGGCGTGCTTCGCTTCGGCCGCGAGGTCGACCGGGGGCGCGTCGCCGTCGGCGCGGCTGAAGACTTCCCACAAGAGCGCCGAGCGGCCGAGATGGCCCTGCGTCTCGCCCAGCACCAGCGCCACGTGGCCGTTGCGGGGCACGCGGTCGATCATCTCGCCCACGTCGTCGATCAGCCCCACCGCGCCGATCGTGGGTGTGGGCAGGATCGGGCGGCCCTCGGTCTCGTTGTAGAGCGAGACGTTGCCGGAGACGACGGGGCAGCCGAGCGCGCCGCAGGCCGCGCCGATGCCGCGGATGGCGCCCACCAGCTGGCCCATGATCTCGGGCTTTTCGGGGTTGCCGAAGTTGAGGTTGTCGGTGACGGCGAGCGGGCGCGCGCCGAGCGCGGCGAGGTTGCGACAGGCCTCGGCCACGGCCTGCTTGCCCCCCTCGAAGGGGTTGGCCTCGACGTAGCGGGGGGTGACGTCGGCGGTGAAGGCGAGCGCGCGGGTCGTGCCGTGGATGCGCACGACGCCCGCGCCGAGGCCGGGGCCGCGCAGGGTGTCGGCCATCACCTGGCTGTCGTATTGCTCCCAGATCCAGGCCTTGTGCGCGTAGGAGGGCGCGCAGAGCAGCGCCTTGAGCGCGTCGATGGTGTCGAGCTCGGGCACCGGGTCGAGCGGGGGCGCCCGCGGCGTCTCCTCCCAGGGGCGGTCGTATTCGGGGGCATTGCCGGAAAGGGCCGCGAGCGGCAGGTCGGCCCGCACGGCACCGCCATGCTCGACCACGAAGCGGTCTTCGGCGAGCGTCTCGCCGATCACGGCGAAGTCGAGATCCCACCTGTCGAAGATCGCGCGCGCCTCGGCCTCCTTCTCGGGGCGCAGCACCATGAGCATCCGCTCCTGGCTCTCCGAGAGCATCATCTCGTAAGCGGTCATGCCGGCCTCGCGGCAGGGCACGCGGTCGAGGTCGAGCCGGATGCCGAGGCCCCCCTTGTCGCCCATCTCGACGGCCGAGCAGGTCAGGCCCGCCGCGCCCATGTCCTGGATCGAGATGACGGCGCCCGTCTGCATCAGCTCGAGGCACGCCTCCATCAGGCGCTTCTCGGTGAAGGGATCGCCCACCTGCACGGTGGGGCGCTTCTCGGCCACCTCCTCGCCGAACTCGGCCGAGGCCATCGTGGCGCCGCCCACCCCGTCGCGCCCCGTCCTGGCGCCGAGATAGACGACGGGCATGCCGACGCCGCTCGCCGCCGAATAGAAGATGCGGTCGGCCCGGACGATGCCGGCGGCGAAGGCGTTGACGAGGCAGTTGCCGTCGTAGGCGGGGTGAAAGCGGGTCTCGCCGCCCACTGTGGGCACGCCGAAGGCGTTGCCGTAGCCGCCGATGCCGGCGACCACGCCCGAGACGAGGGCGCGCGTGCGCGGGTGGTCGGGCGCGCCGAAGGACAGCGCGTTCATCGCCGCGACGGGCCGCGCGCCCATGGTGAAGACGTCGCGCAGGATGCCGCCCACGCCCGTCGCCGCGCCTTGGGTGGGCTCGATGTAGGAGGGGTGGTTGTGGCTCTCCATCTTGAAGACGCAGGCGAGCTCCACGCCCTCGGCGTCGGGGCCGATGGCCACGACCCCCGCGTTCTCCCCGGGGCCGCAGATGACGTGCGTGCCGGTGGTGGGCAGCGTGCGCAGCCACTTCTTCGACGACTTGTAGGAACAGTGCTCGTTCCACATCGCCGAGAAGATGCCGAGTTCGGTCAGGTTTGGCGGCCGGTTCAGCAGGCGGAGGATGTCTGCGTATTCGTTCTCGGCGATGCCGTGCTCGGCCACGAGTTCCGGCGTGATCTCGGGCTCCGGCGTGATTTCGGGCGCGCGCATTCCATCCCCCCTCGGCTGGAGCCTTTCTTAGGGGAGAGGCCGGGCGAGGGAAAGGGCAGGCCGCCCGGAGCCGATCGGCCAAAAAAAAGGCCGAGAACAAGTCTCGGCCCAAGTCCAACAGGGAGGTAAAGAACGGCCGCGCCAAGGCTACCGTTCCTCTCCGATATAGATGGCGCGAAAGCGCGCGGGCAAGATCAAAACCGTCTCGGTCGTGGCATGGCCGCCCTGCCTGTGGCGCATGGGTGACTCAACTGCTGCGAGAATCATTGCCCCTGCGTCGGGCCGCGCCTCAGGCGGCCGGCCCCAGCTTGCGCCTGTGCGCCTGAATTTCCGCGATGACGAAGTCGCGGAACGCCCCGATCCGGCGCGACTGGCGCAGCTCTTCGGGGTAGGCCAGGAAGACGGGCACCTCGTTGCTTTCCAACTGGGGCAGCACACGCGTCAGGTGAGGGGCGTTCTCCACGATGTAGTCGGGCAACACACCGATGCCGAGGCCGTTGATCGTGCCCTGCAGGACGCCGAAATAGTTGTTCACCGTCAGCCGCGACGGGATGTCGTGGGTCAGCAGCCACTGCACCAGTTGCGCCCCGGCACTCACCTGCACGCCCCCCGGCGCCTGGCAGATCAGGCGATGGCTGCGCATGTCGTCGACGTTCTCCGGGGTGCCGGCGCGCTCGAGATAGTCGGGCGCCGCGTAGAGGCGCATCCGCACCCCCATCAGGCGCTTGCGGATCAGGTCGGCCTGCGAGGGCTCCTTCATCCGGATCGCCACGTCGGCCTCGCGCATCGGCAGGTCAAGGACCCGCTCCTCGAGCATCAGGTCGATGTTGAGCTGCGGATACTGCTCGTAAAGGCGCGTCAGCCGGGGCGCGAGCCACATCGAGCCGAAGCCGATCGTGGTCGTCACGCGCAACTCTCCGAACACCTCCTCCTCGCTGTCGCGAATGCGGGCGGCGGCGGCGTCGAGCCGTTTGCGCATGGCCTTGGTCGCGTCGAACAGCAATTCGCCCTGCTCGGTCAGGATCAGCCCGCGGGCGTGCCGGTGGAAGAGGGTGGTGTTGAGCATCTCTTCCAGCGCGCGGATCTGGCGCGACACGGCCGACTGCGACAGGTGAAGCTGCTCGCCCGCGTGGGTGAGAGAGCCGGCATCGGCGACGGCGTGGAAGATTCTCAACTTGTCCCAGTCCATGATCCATCCGTCGGCGCCGCTTGCGTCGTCCGTTAGCGCCCACCCGTCACCTTGCTCTGACACGGGCGCCGGGGCCTTGGCAATGACGCCGCCGTCGCAGGGCAGGCTGGCGCGGCCGCGCGCGATCGTGTTTTGTGAGCTGGCAGCGCCACCCTTATGGAGTGTCTGGGAGATCGCGCATGACACGACAGGATGTCCGGCTGACCGACCGCTTCGACCTCGCCCGGAGCCCGGTACTGCTTTCGGGCACGCAGGCGCTGGTGCGGCTGATGCTGATGCAGGCCGCGCGCGACCGGGCGGCGGGCTGGCACACCGGCGGCTACGTCACGGGCTACCGCGGCTCGCCGCTCGGCGGGCTCGACATGGCGATGCAGGGGGCCTCCGGGGCGTTGGCCGATGCCGGCGTGGTGTTCCAGCCCGGGCTCAACGAGGATCTCGCGGCGACGGCGCTCTGGGGGGCGCAGCAGGCGGCGCTGCGGGGCGAGGGGCGCGTCGAAGGCGTGTTCGGCCTGTGGTATGGCAAGGGTCCGGGGGTCGACCGGTCGGGCGACGCGCTGCGCCATGCCAACCTGGCAGGGACCGCCCGGAAGGGCGGCGTGCTGGCGGTGGCAGGCGATGACCACACCGGCGAGAGCTCGACCACCTGCCACCAGTCCGATCTCGCACTGATCGACGCGGGCATCCCCGTGCTCTACCCGGCCGGCGTGCAGGACATTCTCGACTTCGGCCTCTACGGCATTGCGATGTCGCGGTTTTCCGGGCTCTGGGCGGGCATGAAGGCGGTCAAGGACACGGTCGAGAGCTCGTCGGTCGTCGATGGCCGGCCGGTCCGCATGTCGTTCGGATTGCCCGACTTTTCGCTGCCCGAAGGCGGGCTGTCGATCCGGCTCGGCGATCACTGGGTCACCCAGGAAGAGCGGCTCGTGGCGTGGAAATGGCCCGCCGCCCGCGCCTTCGCCCGTGCCAACGGGATCGACCGGCGCGGCCACGGGCGGGCCGGGGCGAGGATCGGGCTGGTCGCCGCCGGCAAGTCGTGGCTCGACCTCGTGGCGGCGCTGGACCTGCTCGGTCTCGACGACGCGGCCTGTGCGGAGGCGGGCATAACCACCTGGAAGGTAGGGCAGACCTGGCCGCTCGAGGAGGAGGGCCTGCGCGACTGGGCCGAGGGGCTGGGCCTGGTGATCTGCGTCGAGGAAAAGCGCAAGGTGATCGAGCCGCAGGTGGCGCGCGCCCTGTTCGGGCGTCCCTTGCGTCTTTGGGGCGCGCACGGGGGCGGCGGCGCGCTCTTTCCCGAGCACGGCGCTCTCGATCCGACCTCCATCGCCCTGCGACTGGGAGATATCCTTCTCGCCGAGGGGATCGGCGGGTCGCAGCTTTCCGGGCGTCTCGACGCCTTGCGCGCCGCGCCCGTCGAGGGGGGCGACCTCGCCCAGCGTCGCCCGTTCTTCTGCGCCGGCTGCCCGCACAACACTTCGACGCGGGTGCCCGAGGGTGCGCGCGCGGGCGGCGGCATCGGCTGCCACACGATGGCGCTCTGGATGGACCGGGGCAACGAGGGCTTCACCCACATGGGTGCCGAGGGGGCGAACTGGATCGGCGAGGCGCCGTTTTCGGAAAGGCCGCATGTTTTCCAGAACCTTGGCGATGGAACCTACAACCATTCCGGCATCCAGGCGATCCGCGCGGCCGTCGGCGCCGGCGTGAACATCACCTACAAGATCCTCTACAACGACGCCGTCGCCATGACCGGCGGGCAGGCGAACGACGGCGGCCTCGGCCCCGAACGCATCGCCGCCGAACTGGCCGCGATCGGCGTGGCGCGGGTCGCGGTCGTCCATGACGGGGCCGAAGGGGTGGAGGGGCTGACCTTTCCCTCCGGCGTGCAGCTGCATCACCGCGAAAAACTCGACAATGTTCAGAAGGAACTGAGCGGGATCAAGGGCGTGACGGCCCTTCTTTACGTTCAGACCTGCGCCGCCGAGAAACGGCGGCGGCGGCGCAAGGGCACGTTTCCGAAGATCGAGCGCCGCGTCTTCATCGACCCGGACGTGTGCGAGGGCTGCGGCGATTGCGGCGTGCAGTCGAACTGCGTGGCGATCCTGCCGCTCGAGACATCCTTCGGCCGAAAGCGGCAGATCGACCAGTCGGGCTGCAATGCCGACCTGTCGTGCCTCAAGGGCTTCTGCCCCTCCTTCGTCACGGTCGAGGGCGGCACGCCGCGCAAGCCCGCCGCGCAAGACCTTGCATTCCCTGACATTCCCGAGCCCGAGATGCCCTCGATCGCAGGCACATGGAACATCGTCGTCACCGGCATCGGCGGCACCGGCGCGGTGACGATCGGCGCGGTGCTCGCCATGGCCGCCCACCTGCAGGGAAAGGGTGCGGGCGTGATCGAGATGGCCGGTCTCGCGCAGAAGGGCGGGGCGGTGCACATCCATTGCCGCATCGCCGATAAACCCTCCGACATCAGCGCGATACGCATCTCGACGGGGCAGGCCCACGCGGTGATCGGCGGCGATCTCGTGACGACGGCCACCGCGCAGACGCGCGCTCTGATGCGCCCCGGCGCCACGCGCGCCGCGGTCAACGCGCATCTCACGCCCACCGGCTCGTTCACGCAGGACCCCGACTTCGCCCTGCCGGGCGAGGCGCTGGAGGAGCGTCTGCGCGCGCGCATTGGCGACGGGCTGACGCTGCTCGACGCGACCGCGCTGGCGCAGCGGCTGCTCGGAGACGCGATCTACGCCAACATGCTTCTCACCGGGGCGGCGTGGCAGAAGGGCCTGATCCCACTCGACAAATCCGAAATTCACGAGGCCATCCGCCTGAACGGCGCGGCGGTCGACGCCAATATCCGCGCCTTCGAGCTCGGCCGCTGGGCGGTCCACGACCCGCAGGCGGTCGCCGCGCCAAGGGTCGTGGCGATGCCGCAGACGACCGACGCGCTGATCGCCGAGCGGGAGCGCCACCTGACCGCCTACCAGGGCCCGCGCCTCGCCCGCCGCTATCGCGCGCTGGTCGACGCCGCGCCGGCGGAGCTGCGCGCTCCGGTGGCGAAGGGCTATCACAAGCTCTTGGCCTACAAGGACGAATACGAGGTCGCCCGCCTCCTGCTCGACACAAGCGTCAAGGCGGAGGGAGCGTTCGAGGGCGATCTGCGGCTCACCTACCACCTCGCGCCGCCACTCCTGTCGCGCCCCGGTGCCGACGGGCGGCCGCGCAAGCGCGCCTTCGGACCGTGGCTGCCCGCGCTGCTCAAGCCGCTGGCAATGCTGAAGTTTCTGCGCGGCACGCCGCTCGACCCGTTCGGCTACGGCGCCGATCGCAGGCTCGAGCGCGCGCTGCTGCGCCAATACGAGGCCGATCTTGCCGAAGCGCTTTCCCGCATCACGCCCCAGACCCGCGACGCGGTGCGCGAACTCGCCGAATTGCCGTTGCGCATCAGGGGGTTCGGCCCGGTCAAGGAGGCCGCCGCCGAGGCGGCAGAGCAGCGCCGCCGGCATCTCGTGGCCGCGATCCGCGACGGACGCAAGGCACCGTCGCTCGCGGCGGAGTGATGCGGAAAACGTCGCGCGCCCGTCATAAACGCTCGCCAGACTTGCCCGACCCGGTTATCCGACGCCTCAGGGTCAACCACGCGCCGCGCCATGCCTGACAATCGTCTCGAACAAGTCGCCCGCCATATCGCCCGCGATATCAGCTATGCCTCGTCGGCCCGGTCGCGCTCGGGGCGCGCGGTCATCCGCGTGCTCGAGAACGCCACCGGGCGTCTCGGGCTGATCCGGCGGGCCGACGGCTACGAGCGGCAGGTCGCGGCGGGCGAGGACTTCTGGGAGGTGATGGTGCGCCGCTACGGGCTGAGCCTCGACGTGATCGGCGGCGCGCTCGACAACATCCCCCGCGAGGGGCCGCTCATCCTGATCGCCAACCATCCCTACGGCATCCTCGACGGGCTGATGATGGGTCACATCCTCAGCCGGACGCGGGGCGACTTCCGCATTCTCGCAAATCGTGTCTTCCGCCGTGCCGAAGAGCTCAACCGCGTGATCCTGCCGGTCGACTTCGACGAGACGAAGGAGGCGATGCGCCAGAACATCGAGACGCGCAAGGAGTGCCTGCGCTATCTCGCCGCCGGCGGCGCCATCGGGATCTTCCCGGGCGGCACGGTGGCGACGGCGGCGCGGCCCTTCGGCCGGCCGATGGATCCGGGCTGGCGCGGCTTCACCGCGCGGATGATCACCAAGAGCGGGGCGGTGGTGGTGCCGATCTATTTCGAGGGGCACAACAGCCGCCTCTTCCAGATCGCGAGCCACCTGCACTACACGCTGCGAATGGCGCTGCTGATCAAGGAGTTCCGCGCGCGCATCGACGAGCCCGTGCGCATGGTGATCGGCGAGCCGATCCCGCCCGAGCGGCTGGCGCCCCATGCCCGCGACACGAAGGCGATGATGGAGTTCCTGCGCGCGCAGACCTACGCGCTGTCGCCCGAGCCGCTCAACGCGGCGCAGCTCGGCTTCGAGTTCGAGGCGCGGCATCGCGCGGAGGGCGCCCGCGAGGGGGGCCGCGTCTACTGATGGCGGTGGGTGTGTTCGATTCGGGGCTGGGCGGGTTGACGGTGCTCTCTGCCCTCGAACGGCGGCTGCCCGAGGTGCCCTTCGTCTATTACGGCGACAACCTGCATGCGCCCTACGGCGTGCGCGACGCCGACACGGTCTACGAGCTGACCTGCCGGGGCGTGGAGCGGCTGTGGGAGGCGGGCTGCGACCTCGTGATCCTTGCCTGCAACACCGCGTCGGCGGCGGCGCTGCGGCGGATGCAGGAGGCCTGGGTGCCGCGCGACAAGCGGGTGCTCGGCGTCTTCGTGCCGCTGATCGAGGCGCTGACCGAGCGGCAATGGGGCGACAATTCTCCACCCCGCGAGGTGGCGGTGAAGCATGTGGCGCTCTTCGCCACGCCCGCGACGGTGGCCAGCCGCGCCTTCCAGCGCGAGCTCGCCTTCCGCGCCATCGGGGTCGACGTCGAGGCGCAGGCCTGCGGCGGGGTGGTGGACGCGATCGAGGAGGGCGACATGATCCTCGCCGAAGCGCTCGTGCGCTCCCATGTCGACGCGCTGAAGCGCAAGATGCCCCAGCCCGAGGCCGCGGTTCTGGGCTGCACGCATTACCCCCTGATGGACGAGGTTTTTCAGGACGCACTGGGAGAAGGGGTGCGGGTCTATTCGCAGGCCAGCATCGTGGCCGAGAGTCTCGCCGACTATCTCGGCCGGCGCCCCGAGATGCGGGGGCCGGGCGAGGCGCGCGCCTTTCTCACCACGGGCGATCCCCGGCGCGTGTCGAGCCGCGCGACGCAGTTCCTGCGCCGCGAGATCCGGTTCGACGCCGCCTGAGCCCGTGGCCCCCCGGCTTGCCCCCGGCCCCGGATCGGGGGTAGGGCGCTCGCCGGTCGCAGAGGAAGGACGCCGCCCATGACACACCGCGCAGCCATTCTCGGGGCCTCCGGCTACACGGGGGCGGAACTGGTGCGCCTGATCGCCACCCATCCCGCGCTGGAGGTCGCGGCGCTGACGGCCGACCGCAAGGCGGGGCTGGCGATGGCCGAGGTCTTTCCGCATCTGCGCCACCTCGACCTGCCGCCGCTCCAGCGGATCGAGGAGGTCGATTTTTCCTGCATCGACATTGCTTTCTGCGCGCTTCCTCATGCAACATCTCAACAGGTGATCGCGGCGCTGCCAGAAAGCCTGAAGGTCATCGACCTCTCCGCCGATTTCCGCCTGCGCGACCCGGCCGCCTACGAGCGCTGGTACGGCAAGCCGCACTCGGCGCGCGAGCTTCAGGCGTCTGCCGCCTACGGCCTGACCGAGTTCTACCGCGACGAGATTCGCGCCGCGCGGCTGGTGGCGGGCACCGGGTGCAACGTGGCGACGGGGCTCTACGCGCTCCTTCCTGCCGTCACGGCGGGCGTGATCGGAACCGACGACATCATTCTCGACCTCAAGTGCGGGGTGAGCGGGGCGGGCCGGTCGCTGAAGGAAAACCTGCTCCATGCCGAGCTCTCGGAGGGCTGGCAGCCCTACGGCACGGGCGGCACGCACCGCCATCTCGGCGAGTTCGACCAGGAGCTGAGCCACGCCGCGGGCCGCGAGGTGGCGGTGCAGTTCACGCCGACGCTGATCCCCGGCAACCGCGGCATCCTCGCGGCGGCCTATGTCTCGGGCGAGGCGGAAGCGATTCGTGCCGCGCTGAACGAGGCGTATGCGGGCGAGCCGTTCCTGCACGTCCTGCCAGAGGGTCGGGTGCCGAGCACGCACCATGTGCGCGGCTCGAACCTCGTGCATCTCTCGGTCGTGGCCGAGCGGCGCACGGGGCGGGCGACGATCTATGCCGTACTCGACAACCTGGTGAAGGGCGCCTCCGGGCAGGCGGTGCAGAACGCCAACCTGATGCTCGGCCGGCCCGAGACGGATGGTCTCATGCTTGCGCCGGTCTTTCCGTGAGACATATTCATACATGACGGGCGCGCACGCGACATCGCCAGGGACGAACGGATGAAAAGCCTCAAGAAACGACGCAGGATCCAGATCATCGCCGTTGCCGCGGTGGCGCTGGCCGGCTCCACCGCGCTGGTCGGCTATGCCATGCGCGACGGCATCAACTTCTTCCGGCCGCCCTCGGAGGTGGTCGCCGCGGTGCCGCCCCCGACAGAGGTGTTCCGCATCGGAGGGCTGGTGGAGGAAGGCACCCTCAGCCGCGGCCAGGGCGAGACGGTGACCTTCCATGTAACAGATGGCGGCGCTTCGGTGCCCGTGGCCTATACGGGCGTGCTGCCCGACCTCTTCGGCGAGGGCGAGGGCATGGTCGGCACCGGCTCGATGATCGACGGCACGTTCGTGGCGACCGAGATCCTCGCCCGTCACGACGAGACCTACATGCCCAAGGAAGTGACCGACGCACTGAAGGAACAGGGCGTCTGGCAGCATGGCGAGGGCGGCCCGGAGGTAGGCGGCTGAGACGGGCGGCCGCCGCCCCTTCCTGACCAAGGAGCACGCGGCGGAGAGCGGGGCGGGGGCGCAACCCGCCCGTCAGCCGTCCGGAGGCGTGACCCGGCGTCTTGCCGGTGCCCCTTCGTCACCGGGTCGGATGCGCGGGGCAGGGCATCGCCTTTCCGCCATGGATTACCCGCGCAGGCACGGCGGACGATGCTGCGCGCCTTCTCGGGGGCGGTGCCCGGGGCGGTGCCTGGACGGTGGCGACCGCGAGCCGGCGTCTGGAGCCGGGCACGGGCGACCCGCGCGATCATGCAGGTCTGAACGCCCGCGAACCCGACCACGAGCCCGGCCTTGAGCCCCGCCGTGGCGCACGGGCCGGAGATGTCCGCCGATCGAGGCCGGCGCGAGGCTCGGCCGGGGCAGGGTGGGCCCGCCGGCGCAGGTCAGGCGGTGCTGCGGCCCCGCCGGGTTGCACCCGCGGGCAAATCATGTAGGTGCGGCGTTGATCCGTCACGCTCCTGCCGCGCGCCGAGCGGAACATTTCGCGGGCCGTCCATCGGACCGTCCCCGCTCAACGACACGGCACGCCCGGCACCGGTGGCGGCGCAATTGCTCACGGGGAAGCATGAACGCGCTCTACGTCTATCGCGACCAATGGATCGGCAACGTGCGCGGCGACATCCTCGCCGGGCTCGTCGTGGCGCTCGCGCTGATCCCCGAGGCCATCGCCTTTTCGATCATCGCCGGCGTCGATCCCAAGGTCGGACTCTACGCCTCGTTCTCGATCGCGGTGATCCTGGCGATCACCGGCGGGCGGCCAGGCATGATCTCGGCCGCCACGGCGGCCACGGCAGTGCTGATGGTCACGCTCGTGAAGGAACACGGGCTGGAATACCTGCTGGCCGCCACCGTGCTCGCCGGGCTCATCCAGATCGCCGCCGGGGCGGCGAAGCTGGGCCGCCTGATGCGCTTCGTCTCGCGCTCGGTCATCACCGGCTTCGTCAACGCGCTGGCGATCCTGATCTTCCTGGCGCAGGTGCCGGAGCTGACGGGCGTCAGCTGGGTTACCTACGCTATGGTCGCGGCGGGGCTCGCGATCATCTACCTCTTTCCGCTGCTGACCACCGCGGTTCCCTCGCCGCTCGTCACCATCGTCGTGCTCACGGCCGCCGCCATGGCGCTCGGCCTCGACGTGCGCACGGTCTCGGACATGGGCGATCTGCCCGACACGCTGCCGGTGTTCCTGATCCCCGACATTCCGCTGACGCTGGAGACGCTGCAGATCATCCTGCCGTATTCGCTGGCGGTCGCCGCCGTGGGCCTGCTCGAGAGCCTGATGACCCAGACCATCGTCGACGACCTGACCGACACGACGAGCGACCGCAACCAGGAGTGCATCGGCCAGGGCATCGCCAACACCGCGACCGGCTTCATCGGCGGCATGGCCGGCTGCGCGATGATCGGCCAGTCGATCATCAACGTGAAGTCGGGCGGCCGCGGGCGCCTGTCGACCTTCATGGCCGGGGTATCCCTGCTGTTCATGATCGTCGTGCTCGGCGACCTGGTGGGACAGATCCCGATGCCGGCTCTGGTGGCGATCATGATCATGGTCTCGATCGGCACCTTCTCGTGGACCTCGATCCAGAACCTGCGCGAGCACCCCAACTCGTCCTCCATCGTGATGCTCGCGACGGTGGTGGTGACCGTCTATACCCACAATCTCGCGCTCGGCGTGCTGACGGGCGTGCTGCTCTCGGGCATCTTCTTTGCCGGCAAGATCGCGCAGTTCTTCCGCGTGACCTCGGAGATATCGCCCGACGGCCGCGCGCGCACCTACAGGGTCGAGGGGCAGCTCTTTTTCGCCTCCGCCGAGGATTTCATGGCTGCGTTCGACTTCCGCGAGGCGCTGGAGCGCGTCACCATCGACGTCAGCCGCGCCCATATCTGGGATGTCTCGTCTGTCGCCGCGCTCGACATGGCGGTGCTGAAATTCCGCCGCGAGGGGGCGGAGGTGGAGATCGTCGGCATGAACGAAGCCTCCGAGACGATCGTCGACCAGCTCGCCGTGCACGACAAGCCCGGCGCGATGGACAAGCTGATGGAGCACTAGGGAGGGCCCCATGGCCGAAACCGTGGCCGAAACCTTGTCCGCAACGCTGATGGCGCTGGTCGACGGCTCGGCCTATTCCGAGAGCGTCTGCCGCCACGCGGCCTGGATCGCCCGCCGCACCGGCGCGCAGGTCAAGCTCTACCACGTGCTCGACCCGCGGCGCGCGCCGGCGCAGCGCGACCTGTCGGGGTCGATCAAGCTGGGGGCCCGCTCTGACCTGCTGGAGAAGCTGAGCGCGCTCGACGAGCAGCACGCCAGGCTCTCGCAGGCGCACGGCCGCGCGATCCTCGAGGACGCCAAGGCGCTGATCGAGGGCGAGGGGGTGGACGACGTCGTCACCCGGCTGCGCAGCGGCGACATCGTCGAGACGGTCGCGGCCAAGGAGGGGGCCGCCGACATGATCCTGATCGGCAAGCGCGGCGAGGCCGCGGGGCTCGAGGCGCCGCATCTCGGCTCGAACTTCGAGCGGATCGTGCGGGCAAGCCACAAGCCGGTCTTTGTCGCCAATCGCGCGTTCCGCCCCATCGGCCGTGTGCTGATCGCCTATGACGGCGGCGTGTCGTCGATGAAGGCGGTCGACTACGTGGCGCGCGATCCGCTCTTCGCGGGCCTCGACGTCGTGGTGGCCACGGCCGGCGCCGAGACCGGGGAGACGCGCCGCGCCCTCGACGACGCCCGTGCGACGCTGAAGGCGGGCGGGCACGCGGCAGAGACGCATGTGCTGCGCGGCCACCCGGGCAAGGCCCTCGGCGAGTTCGTGGAACAGGGCGGCATCGACCTGCTGGTGATGGGCGCCTACGGCCATTCCCGCATCCGCACTCTTGTCATCGGCTCGACCACGACCGAGATGATCCGCTCGTGCCGGATTCCGGTGGTGCTCATGCGCTGAGAGCCTGCGGGTGGCGCCTGTCTTGCGTCAGGCCAGTCAACCCGCCGCACAGGGGGCCGTGCAGCCCCGGCTGGATCCGCGAGGGGGGCGGCGCGGGCCGCAAAGCGTCGATCCCGGCCTTACGGGCATCGGGCCTCGATCAGGAGCGCCGCCAGTTCCCTCGCTTCGCGCGCGGGCCGGTCCGACCGCTCCAGCATGGCGGTCACGATCGCGCCGTCGATCAGCAGGCTCAACTCGCGCACGAGCCGCTCGGGATCGGTGGCGGCGGCCTCGCGCGCCACGGGGATCAGGATGTCGTCGGTCAGGCGCCGATGGCGGGCGACGATGTCGGCCACGGGCGGAGCGAGCTTGTCGTGCTCGGCGACCGCGTTGATGAAGGCGCAGCCGTAGAAGCCGTCAGAGCGGAACCACTCCTCGAGCAGGTCGAACACCGCGAGCAGGCGGTCGCGCGCAGGGCCGGGCGCCCGGCCGAGCCCGTCGGCGAACCAGGCCCGCCACTCCTCGCCCTCGCGGTCGAGCACGGCATGCAGCAGCTCGTCCTTCGAGCGGAACCGCTCGTAGAGCGTCTTGCGGCTGACGCCGGCCTCCTGCAGCACGCGCGCGATCCCCGTGCCCTGGACGCCATAGCGACAGAATAGCCGTTGCGCGGCCGTCATGAGGCGTTCGCGCGGAAGATCCGGCAGGGGCGGGGCGTCCTTCATGGGTCTCCTTGCGGCAACGCGCGGCGGGCAGGGCCGCCGACCTGACGCCTTATCTTGTCTCGCCGCGATCGCATGGCAAGCCCGGACCGGCCGAGCGGACAGGTCGCGCGGCGCGCTGTGCTCGACGCAGCGATTCGCCGCGATCGGTCAGGACAGCGTGCGGAAACTGATCGGTCTCCGCGCAGGGCGGCGCATCTTTCAGCACTCGCGCGCCGCAGCGCAGAAAAGAGCGTTGCCCGGAAAACGGGCATATCTCGTCCAACGTTCTGGCAAGGCGTGCCTTTCCTCCTGTCGCGTGCCTGCTGCCCCATGTTGACGGCGCGGCGATCCTCGCAGTCTCGTCAGACAGACCAATCGGTTTCCCGCCCGTGCAGGGCCGATCGGGGGCCCGCCGACGGTGCGGCGCAAGAGAGAGGACGAGAGAGATGACAGACGACATCCATGATCATCGCGGCCCCGAGCCCTGCCGCCCCGAGCCCTGCGGGTCGGAGCCCTGCGGCCACGACCACCCGGCCGAGACCGCGACGGCCAAGGCACGCTCCGGCCTGTCGCGCCGCAGCTTCCTGACCGCCTGCGGCTGCGTCGCCCTGCCGATCTCGGCCGCGGGCTCGGCCATGCTCGCCGCGGCCGGCCGGGCCGAGGCGCAGGTGTCGGACGAGGTGCTGCGCATCGGGCACCTGCCGGCGGGCTGCGTCTCTCACCTGCTGCTGGCCAAGGCGACGGGCATGTTCGCCGAGGCGGGGCTCAACGTCGAGCTGACCCAGTTCAACGGGCCGGCCGACAATCTGCAGGCGCTGGTCGCCGGCGGCATCCACGCCATGCACAACCCCTGGACGACGACGCTGGCCGCCTACGCCAACGGCACCGACAACCTGCGTATCGTGGGCGGCTCGGGCATCTCGGGGGTCGAGCTTGTGGCCCGCGAAGGCTCGGTAAAGAACGTGCGCGAGTTCATCGAGGCCGCCGGGACGGGGCTGCGCGTGGGCACGCTGCGCCTCGATACGCTCGAGGTCGTGGGCTACGGCACCATGGCGCAGAACGGCAAGTCGTACGAAGATTACGAGATGACGTTCTTCCCCTCGATGGTGGGGATGGGCGAGGCGCTGGCCTCGGGCGACATCGACGTGTGCACCCTCGTCCAGCCCTATGCCGAGACGGTCGTGCGCGAGGCCAACGGCATCTACCTCGCCGACAGCAACGACGTCTGGGGCCCCGAAGCGCCCGACTGCGTCATCACCTCGACGACCGGGATGATGGACGAGAAGGGCGAGTTGATGACCGCCTACATGACCGTGCTCTCCGAGGCGGCGCGCTCGTTCTACAACGATTTCGAGGGGGCGCTCGACGTGCTGCAGCCGATCTACGGCGCACCGCGCGAGATCCTCGCGATCGCGCTGAAGCGCCAGTCGCCCGACCCGGTGATCAACGCCGCCGGCGCCTCGGGCATCCGCGACGGCGTCAGGTATCTGATCGAGCTCGGCTATTTCGAGACCAACATCGCCGACGAGGTGCTGATGCTCGAGCGCCAGCCCGGCGTCGTCGTCTGATCCACCGCGCATCCGGCCGGCGCGCGGCCCCATCCCCGCGCCGGCCCCCGCATTGCTGAAGGGAGGCATTCATGCTCGACCAATCCCCCGACACGACACGGCCCGCCGGAAGCGGCCGCATCACTGCCGATGTCGTGATCGTCGGCGCCCGCGCCGCCGGCTCGTCGCTCGCCATCCACCTCGCCCGGCAGGGCCGCAAGGTCGTCGCCGTCGACCGCGCGACCTTCCCTTCCGAGACGATGTCGACCCACGTCATCTACCCCAACACCCTGGCGCGGCTGGAGGATCTGGGCGTGCTCGAGGAGATCGAGGCGCACGGGCCGCCGCCGCTCTATACCTCGTGGTATCACGAGGGGCGCATGTTCGTGGCCCCGCACACGCCCGAGCGCGGGCGCGACTGGGCGCACTGCGTCCGCCGCGTGACGCTCGACGACATCCTCGTGCGGGCGGCCCGCCGCGCGGGCGCGACCATCCTGGAGGGCCATCGCGCCACCGGTTTCATCGGCGCCGGCACCGGGGACGATCCGCTGCGCGGCCTCACCTGCCTGACGCCCGAGGGCGCGGAGGTGACGATCGAGGCCGACATCGTGGTGGGCGCCGACGGCGTGAACTCGGCGCTCGCGCGCCATGTCGGTCTCGACCGCGAAAAGGTGATGCCGACCGAGACGATGCTCTACTACGCCTACTGGACGGGCGTCGACACGCGGAACACGCAGGATTTCTTCTTCGAGTGCCCGTGGATCTGCGCCCACTTCCCCGCCGACGACGGCCACCACGTGATCACGATGAACGGCCCCGCCGAGGCGCGGAAGGAGATGGGCGACCTGCAGGAATTCTACCTCGACAAGATCAGGTCGATCCCGGCGCTGGCGGCGCGGCTGAAAACCGCGACGCAGGTCAGCCGCGTCACCGGCACCACCCGGCTCGACGGCTTCTACCGCCAGCACACCGGCCCCGGCTGGGCGCTGGTGGGCGATGCGGCCCACTTCAAGCACCCGGCTTCGGCGCAGGGCATCTGCGACGCGCTCCACGCGGCCGAGGTGCTGGCCGAGGGGATCGCGGCAGGCGACTGGGCGACCTCCTACCCCGCCTGGCGTGACGCGGAGAGCCCCGAGCTCTACGCCTTCTGCAAGCACCTGCGCGAGGCGCCGTCCGACGCGGCGATGCGCGTGGTGATGGACGCCTTCATCAAGGACGCGCATCTGGCGCGCAAGATGGTCGACGTCTGGGCGCGCTCGTCGCGGCCCTGGACCGACGTGATCCCCCACGTCCCCGGCATGGAGCAGGTGACGGGTCTCTCGGTCGAGAGCGTGCTGGCCGAGTTTGCCGCCAACACACGCGTCGCCGCGCCGAAGCCCGCCGCGATCGCCGCGGAATGAGCGCCCGGGACGACCTGACCCCGGCCGACCGCGAGGCGGTCGGCCGGATCATCGCCTGCCGGCCGGTGCTGACCGGGCTCGAGATCGCCCGCGACGCGCTGGGGCTCGGCGATGGCGCGCTCGGCCATGCCGGCCCGCCCTTCCGCTCGCGCGACGAGATCCCGGCCGTGGTGCTCGGCGCGCTCGCGGGCGCCGCGGTGCACGAGGGCTGGGCAGGCAGCGTGGCGCAGGGGCGCGACATGGTGCTCTCGGGCGAGATCGCGCTCCACGCCAACCACGACCTCGGCACGGTGTCTCCGATGGCGGGCGTCGTGCGCCCCTCGCAGCCGGTGATGCGGGTCGAGAACGCCGAGGGCAGCGGCACCACCTGGGCCACCTTCGCCGAGGCGGGGCGCCGCGCCCTGCGCTTCGGCGTCTACGACGAGGCGGCCGCCGAGGGCCTGCGCCACGTCGACACCGTGATCGCGCCCGCCGTCGCCACGGCGCTGCCCAAGGAGGGGCTGCCGGTCTGGCCGCTCGTCGCGCACGGTCTGACGCTCGGTGACGACACCCACCAGCGCAACATCGGCGGCATGTCGGCCTTCCTCGCCGCGCTGCCCGACCTGCCCGGCGACGTGCGCGCGTGGCTGAGCGGGGTGCCGCAGCACTTTCTCAACTACGCCATGGCCGCGGCCAAGCTCTGCCTCGACCGCGCGTCGGGCGTGCCCGGCGCGCGCATCGTCACCGCGCTCACCCGCAACGGCGCCCAATGCGCGATCCGCGTGGCCGGTACCGGCGCGCTGTGGCACCGCGCGCCCGCCTCCGACCCCGTGGGCGGGTTCTTCGAGGGCTTCGCGCAGTCCGACGCGCAGGCCGATCTGGGCGACAGCGCCATCGTCGAGACCTTCGGCCTGGGCGGCTGCACGGCGCATACCGCGCCCGAGATCGCCCGCACGATGGGCCGCAACTGGGACGAGGCACGCCGCGAGGGCACGCGGATGCGGTCGCTCTTCGCTGCCCGATCCCCGCATTTCGACCCCGCGCTCGCCGGGGCCGAGGGCCTCGGCGCGGGCCTGCATGCCGCACGCGCGGCCGCGGCGGGGGGCGTGCGCATCCATACCGGGATCGCGCACCGCGACGGGGCGACGGGCTGGATCGGCATCGGCGTCGCCCGCGCGCCCGCCGCCTGCTTCGAGGCGGCGCTCGCCGCCATCGCCGAGACCCACGAGACGGAGGTGACATGACCGCCCAGGCCGCCACCACGCACGCCCCGCCGGCCGACGCTGCGCCGGAGGCCGCCACGCCGCCACCCCGCCCGCGTGCCGCCGCCGCCCCGCCGCTGTCCCGGCGGCTCGTCCGCCGCTTCGGCACGCCGCTGTCGTTCCTCTTTGCCTGGGCGGTGCTGCTCGGGCTGTGGGAGCTCGGCGCCGCCGCCGGCTGGTTCTCCGCCCGCATCCTGCCGCCGCCCTCGCAGACGATCCCCTTCCTGCTGGCCGGCGAGGCGACGGTCGGCTTCGGCACCCAGCGCACCGGCCTCGTGGAGGCGATCGGCGTGACGCTGGTGCGCATCTCGGTGGGCCTCGTGCTCGGCCTTGTCGCGGCCATCGGCGTGGCCTTCCTGATCCTGCAGGTGAAGCTCTTGCGCGCTCTCGTGCTGCCCATCGTGCAGTCGATCGCGCCGATCTCGCCGGTGGCGTGGGTGCCCTTCGCCATCGCCATCGTCGGCATCGGCGATCCGGCGGCGATCTTCGTGGTGTTCATGGCGATCTTCGGCTCGATGTGCTGCGCCGCCGTCGCCGCCTTCGACTCCGTCCCGCAGGAATACCGCAAGGTCGCCCGCTCGCTCGGCGCGGGCACGGCCGAGATGTGGCGCACCGTGCTGCTGCCGGCCGCCGCGCCCTCGCTGATGACGATGGTGCGGATGAGCTTCTTCGCCGCGTGGATGGCGGTGCTCGCCGGCGAGATGGCCGGCATCAATTCGGGGCTCGGCTACCTGATCATCATGGGCCAGCAGATGTACAACATGAAGCTCGTGATGGTGGGAATCATCGCCATCGGCGTGGTGGGCTTTGCGCTCGACCGGCTGCTGCTGCTCGCGCAGCGGCGGATCGTCTGGTGGGAGGACGCGCAATGAACGTCCGCCTGACCGCGCCGGGCGAGGCGCCCGCCATGCCCGCCGCCCGCACCGTCGCCACATCGAATGCCGCGGTGGAATTCGGCCGTGTCACCAAGAGCTTCGGCGACGTGACCGCGATCGAGGATGTCAGCCTTCGGGTGCCGGCGGGCGAGTTCACCGTGCTGATCGGGCCCTCGGGCTGCGGAAAGTCGACGCTGCTCTCGCTCGCCGCCGGGCTCGAGGCGCCGACCGAGGGCTTCGTCACCGCCCACGGGCGCGAGGTGACAGGCCCCTCGCGCGACACGGCGCTGATCTTCCAGCAGCACAACCTGTTCCCGTGGATGACGACCGAGGCCAACGTCGCCTATGGCCTGCGCTCGCGCGGCATGGCGCGGCGCGAGGCGCTGGCGCGGGCGCGCGAGCTGCTGGCGAAGGTCGGGCTGTCGGATTTCGCGAAGAAGCCGCCCACGGCGCTCTCGGGGGGCATGCGGCAGCGGGTGGCGCTGGTGCGCGCCTTCGCCACGGAGCCGACGCTGCTCCTGATGGACGAGCCCTTCGGCGCGCTCGACCACCAGACCCGCAAGATCATGCAGGCCTACCTGCTCTCGACGTGGCGAGACAGCGGCGCAACCGTGGTGATGGTCACGCACGATCTCGACGAGGCGCTGATGCTGGCCGACCGGCTGGTGCTCTTCACCGGCCAGCCGGGGCGTATCGCCGAGACGCTCGACATTGCCGCGCCGCGCCCGCGGAGCCGCGACGACCCCGGCCTGCGCGAGATCGGCACCCGGCTCGAGCGGCACCTCGCAGCCGCGGCCGAGGCGGCCGAGTTCACCGAAGCCGAACGCGCCCGCCTCGCGAGCCGCTGACCGCACCCGGAGACCAGGAAAGAGACATGCTCAAGGTTACCTATGTCGCCCATGACGGGGCGGCGCGTACTGTCGAGGCCGAGACCGGAACGAGCGCCATGACCGCCGCCGTCCATAACGGGATAGACGGCATCCTCGGCGATTGCGGCGGCTCGTGCAGCTGCTGCACCTGCCACGTCTACGTGGCACCCGAATGGCGCGAGGCGGTCGGCCCCGCCGGGCCGGGCGAGGACGACCTGCTCTCGATCCGCGACGACGTGGCCGAAACCAGCCGCCTCGCCTGCCAGATCACCCTCACGCCGGCGCTCGACGGCCTCGTGCTGCACATGCCGGAAGACCAGTATTGAGGATGCCGCGTGTCCTGATCGCAGGGGGCGGGTTCGCCGGGGCTGCGCTCGCCGTCCATCTGCTGCGGCAGGCGCGCGCGCCGCTCGCGATCACGGTCGTCGAGCCGCGCGAAAGGCTGGGCGCGGGCCTCGCTTACGGCACCGCCGACCCCGAGCACCGCATCAACGTGCCCTCCGACAACATGACCGTTCTGGCGGAGGCCCCCGCGGCCTTCACCGACTGGCTGGAGCGGACGGGCCGGCGGCAGGCCGACCCCGAGGGCGAGGACGCGGAAGAGACGGCGGCCCGGGGCAGGGGCCGCCATTACAGTCGGCGGGCCGATTTCGGCGCCTTCATGGCCGATCTGGTCGCCGAGGCTGTTCAGAAGGCTCCACCGGGCAGCCGGCTGGAGCATGTGCGCGCGCGCGTCGCCGCGCTGCGCCCCGCGGGGGCTCGGGCCATGGCCACGCTGGAGGACGGGCGCGTTTTGCAGGCCGACCAGGCCGTGCTTGCCACGAGTCACGACCGGCCCGTGCTGCCGCTTGCGCCCGCGCCCGGCGTGCTCTGCAGCCCCGGCTACCAGGCCGATCCGTGGGACACCGCGCGACTCGCGGAGATCGACCCGCAGGCGCGCGTCGTCGTTCTTGGCACCGGGTTGACGATGGTCGACGTGGTGACGGGCCTGTTCGCGCGGGGCCATCGCGGGCCGGTCGTGGCGGTGTCGCGCCGGGGCCTGCTGCCGCGCGGGCACGGCGCCTTCGCCCCGGTGACGGAGGTGCCGCATTCAAGCTACCCGTCGACCGCCCGCGCGGGCCTCCGCCTCGCGCGCCGCATGGTGGCGCGCGAGCGCGCGGCGGGCCGCGACTGGCACCTCGCCGTCGAGGGGCTGCGCCGCTCGGCCGAGCCGATCTGGCGGGGCTGGCCGGTGGCCGAGCAGGCCCGCGCCCTGCATCGGCTGCGCGCCGCGTGGGACGTGCACCGCTTCCGCATCGCGCCGCAGCTCGCCGCCCGACTCGACGCCGCCCGCCGTGACGGGGGGCTCGAGATTCGCGCCGCCGCGCTCGCCGGCCTCTCCGCCGAGGGCCGTTGCCTGAAGGTCAGCCTGCGCCCGCGCGGCGGCACTCCCGAAACGCTGGTCGCCGACGCGGTGGTCAACTGTCTCGGGCCCTGCCCCGACGTGACCCGCCGCGACGACCCGCTTCTTCAGGGCCTGTTCGCCGCCGGCCTCGCCCGGCCCGACCCGCACCGGCTGGGTCTCGACGTCGACGGCACCTACCGCCTGCGCGACAGCGCGGGGCGGCCGCAGCCGGCGCTGCGCGCGGTCGGCCCGCTGACCCGCGGCATCTTCTGGGAGGTGGTCGGCGTGCCAGAGGTGTCGGCGCATTGCGCGCGCCTCGCGGACACGATTCTCTCAGGGGCGGCGGACAGGGCGGAAGCGGCCCGCGCCCGAGCCTGAGCGCGCGCCCAGAACCCAGCCTTGGAAAGGACAGAGATGACGACCAAGCGACACATCATGGCCGAGGGTGCCGCACCCTCGCCGGCCACCGCCCGCTACAGCCACGCGGTCGAGGCGGGCGGCTGGCTCTACGTCACAGGGCAGTTGCCGGTGAACCCCGACGACCCGGCGGGGCCGATTCCTCGAGGGATCACCGCGCAGACCGAGATGGCGTTCCGCAACCTCGAGATCATCCTCGGCGCGTCGGGCTACACCTTTTCGGACACGGTCTTCGCGCGGATCTTCCTGTCGGATTTCGACCGCGACTATGCCGACATGAACGCGGTCTTCCACCGCTACTACGACGATGACGCCACGATGCCCTCGCGCACGACCGTCGGGGTGGCCAGGCTGGGCCGCGACGCGCTCGTCGAGATCGATCTCGTGCTGTTCAAAGGGGCCTGACCCACGGTCGGAGCACCGCCGCGGAGCCGGCCCGGCGTCGCGCGCCCGCCCTGATCGGACCCGGCCGCGGGCGGGCCTGTGCCATCGACCGAGCCGCAGCTGCGCAAGGGCAAAAGACCGCGGTGAAAGCGGCGTCGACGCAGGGTGACACCGGGGTGGGGCGCCCCCCGACGGCACCGCGCGCCCTGCTTTACCGCCGTTAAACCGAGTCGCGGAGTCTCCCGGCCGATCGAACCGGTCAGGAGGATCTCCGATGAAGGACGTCGAAACGCTCGCCCGCGAGATCGTGGCGCGCGAGGGCGGCTATGTGAACGACCCCGACGACCCCGGCGGCGCCACCAGGCATGGCGTCACCATCCACACGATGCGGCGGCTGGGGATGGACCTCGACGGCGACGGGCGGATCAGCCCCGCCGACGTGAAGCGGCTGACCCGCGAGCAGGCCGCCGAGATCTTCCTCGAGCACTACTACGCCCGGCCGCGCATCTCGTCGCTGCCCGAGGCGCTGCAACCGTCGGTCTTCGACATGTACGTCAACGCCGGCGCGAACGCGGTGCGCATCCTGCAGCGGCTGCTGTGCGAGATGGGCGAGGAGGTGGCCGTCGACGGGGTGATCGGGCCGCAGACCATCGGCGCGGCGAGGCAGGCCGCGGCGAAGGCGCCCGACCACATCGCCGACGCCTACGGCATCGCCCGGCGCAACTACTACTACGACCTCGCCGACCGGCGGCCGACCTCGCGCAAGTACGCCCGCCGCCGCGACGGCGGCAAGGGCGGCTGGATCGCGCGCGCCGAGGAGTTCATCAGCCCCCGCTTCCATCTGACGGAGGCCGAGCACCGCGCTCGGGTCGCGGCATGGGGCTGAACCGGGGGCTGACCGGGGGGCTGAGCTGGCTGGTCGACCTGCTGTTCGGCGAGCGCAACGTGGTGCGCGAGACCGTGGAGGTCTTTCGCGCCAACGCCGAGAACGACGCGGCACGCGATCACAGCCGGGCCGAGGCGGCGCTGGCGCAGTTCGCCGCCGAGTTCGGGGTCGAGCGGCGCGGGCGCTTCGACCGGCTGATCGACGGGCTCAACCGTGTCCCGCGGCCGGCGATGGCGCTCGGCACGCTCGGGCTGTTCGTGGCGGCGATGGTCGACCCGATCTGGTTCGCCGAGCGGATGCAGGGGATCGCGCTGGTGCCCGAGCCGCTCTGGTGGCTGCTGGGGGCGGTCGTGAGCTTCTACTTCGGCGCGCGCCACCAGGCCAAGAGCCAGGACTTCCAGCGCTCGATCGCGACGACGCTGGCGCGGGCGCCGCAGGTGACGGCCGGCATCGGCGCGCTGCGGGCGCTCGAGGCGGGGGCAGGGGCAGGGGAGGCGGGCACCCCCGGCGGCGCGGCGGCCCCTGAGGCGCGCGAGGCGGCTTTGGCCGCCGCCCGGCCCAGCGCGCCCAACGCGGCGCTCTCAGAGTGGAGGGGGGAATGACTGAGGCCGATTGGCGACTCCAGTCCGAGCGGCGGCTCAACGCGCTCGAGACACGCACGGCCGTCGACGAGGTGCACCGCGCGATGGTCGAAAAGCGGCTGCACTCGATCGAGGACACGCTGAAGTGGCTGGTGCGGCTGGTAATCGGCTCGCTGGTGCTGGGCGTGATGGGGGTGGCACTGCGCGGGGGCTTCGCAGGTGTCTGATCTCGTGCTTCTCGCCTTCGCGCTGGCGCTCGGCCTGGCGAGCCGGGCGCTGTGGCCCGGCCCCGGCCGCGGCGCGCCCCGGCGGCTGGTCGAGCCGCCCGGCCTGGCCGCGCTTGCCCTGTGGTTGGGGCTGCCGGCGCTTGCGGCGAGCCTCCTCGCCGCACGCGCGCTGTTCTGACCGGCGGTGGGCGCCGCTCGGCCGGTGCCCCCGCTCAGCCGGGCTCGCCTTCGGCGCCGCCCGGCCGGCCGCCCTTCACCCGCTCGCGCAAGCGCTGGAAGACGACGTAAAGCGCCGGGATCACGAAGATGCCCACGGCCGCCGCCGCCAGCATGCCTCCTGCGACGCCCGTGCCGACCGAGCGGCGCGCGAGCATCGAGGCGCCCTCGGCCGTGACCAGAGGGATCAGGCCCGCGATGAAGGCGAAGCTCGTCATCATCACCGCGCGGAAGCGGGCGCGCGCGCCCTCGGTTGCCGCCTCGACGATCGTCATGCCGGCCTCGCGCTTGGCCTTGGCGAACTCCACGATCAGGATCGCGTTCTTGGCGGCCAGCGCGATCAGCACGACGAGCCCGATCTGGGCGTATATGTTGAAGGGCAGGCCGGTGAGCAGAAGCGCCAGCACGGTGCCGAGCACGCCGAAGGCGACCGAGAGCAGCACTGGAACGGGGATCGTCCAGCTTTCGTAGAGGCCGACGAGAAAGAGATAGGCGAAGAGCACGGCCATGATCAGGATCGGCCCGGTCTGGCCCGCCGCCTGCTTCTCCTGCAGCGAGGTGCCCGTCCACTCGAAGGTGTAGCCCTCGGGCAGCGTCTCGGACGCGACCGCCTCCATCGCGGCGAGCGCGGCGCCGGTCGACACGCCGGCCGCGGGCTCGCCCGAGATCGTCACCGAGCGCAGGTTGTTGTAGCGCTGCAGCTGCATCGGCCCGACCGTGTAACGGGGCGTGGCGACGGCGCCCACCGGCACCATCTCGCCGGTGGCGGAACGGACATGGACGCGCGCGATGTCGCTTGCCTCCGCGCGGTCGTCGGCGCCCGCGGTCATGCGCACCTGCCAAGAGCGGCCGAACAGGTTGAAGTCGTTGACGTAGGCGGTGCCCATTGTCGCGTTCAACGCCGAGAACAGCGCCGAGACGGGCACGCCCAGCGCATAGAGCCGCTCGCGGTCGATATCGAGGAAGAGCTGCGGGCTGTCGGCGGCGAAGGTGGTGTAGACGCCCGAGAGGTCGGGGTGCTGGTTGGCGGCGAGCGCCAGCCCGCGGGCGACCGCGGCGAGCTCGTCGGCCGGCCGCCCCGCGGTGTCGAGCAGCTGGAACTCGAAGCCCGCGCCCGATCCGAGCCCGGCGATGGGCGGCAGGTTGAAGGGCAGCACCTGCGCCTCGCGGAGGCCCGCCCCCTGCAGCGCGGTCTGGGCGATGGCGGCGAAGGCGCTCTCTTCCTCGGTCGTGCGCTCCTCGAAGGGGGCCATCGTGACGAGGGCGAAGGCGGCATTGGACTTGGTGATGCCGTCTAGAATCGAGAAGCCCGTGACCGAGGTGACCGAGGCGACGCCCGGCAGGCCCGCCACGATCTCTTCCACCTTGGCCTGGGCGGCCGCGGTGCGAGGCAGCGAGGCGGCCTCGGGTAGCCGCGTCTCGACGATGAACGAGCCCTGGTCCTCGGCCGGCAGGAAGCCCGTGGGCGTGATGCGGAAGAGCGCGCCGGTGATCAGAAGCGCGCCGACCAGAAGCGCCACGCCCAGCACGGCGCGGCGGGCGATGGCGGCGGCGATGCGGGCATAGCCGTCGCGCGCCCCGTCGATCCGCGCCGAGATCCAGCCCAGGATGCCCTTCTTCGGCCCGTGATGCGGCTTGAGGATGATGGCGCAGAGCGCGGGCGCGAGGGTGAGCGCGTTGATCGCCGAGATCACCATCGACACCGACACCGCCACCGCGAATTGCTGGAAGAGCTGCCCCGACAGGCCGGGGATGAACGCGACCGGCACGAAGACCGACAAGAGCACCAGCGTGATCGCCACGATGGCGCCGGTGATCTCGCCCATCGCGGCGCGCGCGGCCTCTGCGGGGGTCAGCGAATGGTCCTCGGCCATCTTGGCCTCGACCGCCTCGACCACCACGATCGCGTCGTCGACGACGATGCCGATGGCGAGCACGAGCGCCAGCAGCGACACGGTGTTGAGCGAAAAGCCCATCGCGCTCATCACCGCGAAGGTGCCGACCAGCGCCACCGGCACGGCGACCAGCGGCACGATGGTGGCGCGCAGCGAGCCGAGGAAGACGAACACGACGAGGATCACGAGGATGAACGCCTCGACCAGCGTGTGCTCGACCTCGATGATGCTCTCCTCGACGAAGATCGAGTTGTCCGAGACGAAGGCCGAGGCCGCCCCGTCGGGAAAGCCTGGTCTGGCCTGCTCCACCGCGTGCTTGACCCCCTCGGCGGCGGCCAGCGCGTTGCCCCCCGGCGCGAGGTAGACGCCGATCAGCGTGGCCGGTGCGCCGTCGTGGGTGGTGCCCACGTCGAGGTTGTTGGCCCCCAGTGTCACCCGCGCCACGTCGCCCACCCGCAGCACCGAGCCGTCGGGCGCGGCGCGAAGGATCACCCGCTCGAACTCGGCCGGGTCCGACAGGCGGCCGGACGTGGTGATGTTGAGCTGCAGACCGGGGTCGTCGATCATGGGCTCCGCGCCGACCCGCCCGATGGCCGCCTGCACGTTCTGGCTGCGCAGGGCCGCCAGCACGTCGTCGGGCGTCAGCGACAGGGCGGCGAGGCGGTCGGTGTCGAGCGCGACCCGCATGGCGAACTGGTTGGCGGCGAACACCTTGGCATCGCCCACCCCCGGCACCCGCTTGAGCTGGTCGAGCAGGTTGAGCGTGGCGAAATTGGTCAGCGTCGGGCCGTCGACCCGCTCGTCCTCGGCGTAGAGCACGATCCCCATCAGGAGCGACGACGACGCCTTCGCCACCCGCACGCCCAGCTGGCGCACCTCGGGCGGCAGCAGCGGCTCGGCCAGTGCGACGCGGTTCTGCACGTTGACGGTGGCGATGTCGGGGTCGGTGCCGACCTCGAACGAGACGGTCAGGATGTAGGTGCCGTCGGCGCCCGAGGTCGAGCGCATGTAGATCATGTCGTCGACGCCGATCACCTTGTCCTCGATGACCTGCGCGACGGTCTGCTCGGTCACCTCCGACCCCGCGCCGGGATAGGCGGCGATCACCTGGACCTGGGGCGGCACGATGTCGGGGTATTGCTCGACGGGCATCCGCGTAAGCGCAATGAGGCCGGCGAGGAACAGCACGATCGAGATGACCGCGGCGAGGCGCGGCCGGTCGATGAAGGCCGACGAGAGCATCAGTCGTCCGCCTCGGCCGCGTCGACCGTGATGCCCGGGCGCACCTTGTTGACGCCCTCGGTGACGACGCGATCGCCCTCGTCGAGCCCGGCGGCGATCACCGCGAGGCCCTGCGTGACGCGTGCGACCTCGATGCGCCGCCGCTCCACCGTGCCGGCGTCGTCCACAACCATGGCGAAGGCGCCCTGCAGGTCGCGCTGCACGCCGGTCTGGGGGATGGCGAGCACCTCGGTGGGCGTCGCCTGCCGCAGCACCAGCCGCACGAGCTCGGCGTCGAGCAGCCTCCGCTCGGGGTTGTCGAAGCGGGCGCGGATGCGCACCGTGTCGGTGCCCTGCGCCACCTCGCTGTCGATGAAGTCGATCGTGCCGTCGAGCGGGTATTCGCTGCCGTTGGCGAGGATCAGCGTCGCGGCGCCCTCGGTGCTGGCCTGCCCGGCCTCCACCGCCTCGAGGAAGGTGCGCAGCGTGGCGGTGGCGATCGACGCCTCGGCGTGGATCGGATCGAGCTTGACAAGGGTTGCCAGAGCGCCCGTCTCGGGGCCGATCAGCGCGCCCGCGTCGACCTCGGCCGTGCCGATGCGCCCCGCGAAGGGCGCGGTGATCTCTGTGTAGGAAAGTTCGAGCCGCGCGCGCTCCAGCGTCCCCTCGAGGCGGGTGACGTCGGCCTCGGCCTGCGCGAGGGTCGCCTCGGCGCGGTCGAGGGCGGCCTGCGGCGCCGCGTCGCGGGCGAGCAGCTCGGCCTGCCGGTCGCGCTCCACCTGCGCGAGCGCCCGCGCGGCGCGAGCGGCGTCGAGCGCGCCCTCGGCCTCCTGCACCGCGGCGGCGTAGGGGCCGGGCTCTATGCGGAACAGCACGTCTCCCGCCTCCACCTGGTCGCCGGGCGCGAATCCGACCTCCTGCAGGAAGCCCGAGACGCGGGCCTTCAGGCCGACGCGGCCGTCGGCCTCGAGCCGGCCGTTCAGCGTGACCGTCTGCGCGAGTTGCGTCACCGCGGCGGGGGCGACCACGACGGCGGGCGGCGGCGGCCCGTCCTGCGCGGGCGCGATCCGTGCGGCAACCACGAACCCTGCCATGATCAAGCCGACCATCGACCTGCGCATGCCCCACCCCCTCGCGTGCGTCCAACCGTCCGGGGCAACCGCTATCATACCCTGACCGGACGGCAAGCGCTGAAACGCTTGCTGCACGAGCGACCCTGCCCGCCGGCCTGCGCACCGGGGCGGTCGCAGACGGCTATGGTGCATGACCGATGCCGGGAGGGTCGGCTCGTGACGCCCGCGCGGAAGGCGTGGCGCAGGGGCAGAGCCGGCCCGCCGGCCGCACGACCACGGACGGCATGAACGGGTTCGCGACGGTGACGACGGCGAATAAGACAGGACCGGGAGCGGGCGTTCTCCGCACCGTGCCGGACGACCCGGACGGGCGGCTGCGCGCCGTCCGGCCCCGAGCACCAAGCAGCTACCGGTCGAAGAACAGCATGACCTACGCGAGGACCACTGCGAGATGAACCGCACCCCGAAGCGCGTTCGTGCGCGTGCTCACACAGGTCACGATGCTGAACGCGAGCGTCAGCATGAGCAGAACGATCTCGGGCGTCTCGAGGCCGAGTTCGATGGGACGGCCGATGACCGACGAGGCGATGAGCACGGCGGGCACGGTCGGGCCGATCGTGGCGAGCGCCGAGAGCGGACGATCAGCGTTGTCGTGGTGCCGCCATCGGGGCATGATTTCCCACTGTCATCGACCGGGCGCGGAGTTCTGCAGCGGCTGCAGGGAGGAATGGACACGGCGACGGGTCGTGGTGGAAGCTCTACCCCCCGAGCGTAAGGAAGGTAGCCAGGCAGGAAAGGGCTTAGTGTCAGGCATCGACCAGATCGTCATTCATGCGCTCGGCACCGCCGCGGTCGGCCTCACGCTCCTTGCCTATACCGCGCGGTCGGGGCGAGCAGTCTTGCGGGTTGCAGCGCTCTCGGAGGCGGCATGGCTTGGCTACTTTGTCGGCCTTGCTTCACCGGGCGGCATCGTGGTCGCCGTCATCGGTCTGGCCCAGTGTCTGCTCGGCGGATTCGCTTCCGATCGGGCGCTCGCCCGCGGGATGGGGCTGCTTCTTCTGGCGTCGATGGCTCTTCTCTGGTGGGGCGGCGCGGGACATGTCGAGCTCCTCCCGGTGCTTGCCGCCCTCGCAACCAGCGCATCCGTCCTTGCACGGGATCGCTGGTCGCCGTTTCTCTACCTCTCGGCTCTCTCGGAGGTGATCTGGGCGATCTTCGGCCTGGTTGCAGGGGCCTGGGCGAGTGTCGTGGCCGCGCTCGCGGGTCTGGCGATCCTGGGGTGGCGTGCCTGGCGTTTGCGTCGAAAGCCTCGCTTGCAGCCAGGCGGGCCCGAGCGGTCGTAAGCAAGCGACGCCCACAGGATTCGGGCCAATGCCGCGTCGTGCGCGCGCGGACGTTCAGCCGTCGGTGACGGTCGCCCCGGAGGGGGCCGCAGACAACGACATGTCGCGGCCGGCTTGGGAGATGCGGCGGTCGGCAAGGGTGTCGACAAAGGCGCGGCGCAGGCCCGCGCCCTCGCGCCGTCCGTCGTAGGCGGCGTAGAATCGCGAGGTGAACGACCAACCGTTGGGCTTGACCGCGCGCATCCGCCCCAAGGCCTCCCATACCGCACCGCGGTGGGAGGGGAGAAAGCCGACATAGCGCCCCGAAAGCAGCAATATTTCCTGTGCCTCCATGCTGCCGACGGTGGCCCGGGCGGTGACACGGCCAAGTCGGTAGGTGTCGTCGAAATGCATGTAACTGCGCACCGAGACGGCGGCGCGGAAGAAGTCGCCCGGCTCGATGTCGCGGTCGGGGCGGTCAAACCACGCATGGTCGCGCCCACAATAGAGGTGGTGGGTCTCGGTGGCCAGTTCCGCATAGGACAGGCCCGGCATCGGCTGCAGCGAGGCGCCGACCACCACGTCGCGCGTGCCGTGCAGCAGACTGTGCTGCAGGCCCGCCGGCGTGTCCGTCTCCAGTTCGATCAGGGCCTCGGGATTGGCGGTAGTGAAGCGGGCGATGGCGCTCGGCAGATCGAGCGCGGCGAAGGTCGTGACGGAATCGATGACCCCGATCCGCAGGGTGACGGTCTGGCGGTTGTGCACCCGGTCCATCGTCGACTCGAAGCGCTCGATCCCGCGGAAGAGATCCTGCGCTGCGGCGTAGGTCTCTTCCCCTGCAGGCGTCAGGCGAAAGCCGCCCCGCCCCCGTCGGCACAGCTTCGAGCCGAGCTTGGCCTCGAGCGTGGCGAGGTGGGTGGAAAGCGTCGATTGGGCCATGTTCAACGCGATCTGCGCGCCCTGGAAGCCGTTGCATTCCACGAGGGTGCAGAAGATCCGGATCAACCGCAGATCGACGTCGGTCAAGCGGCGCATGGCGGTCGGGGCGACTCTACTTTGGGTTTTCTGAATGTAACTTGGCCAAACTCCGTCATTCCACGTCTTCTCGCAAGGGTGTTATCTTGAGCCATAGCTCTTACACATCGAAGGAGGCTGACCCATGGTCGCCCGGTCTCTTCTCTCCGCTACCGCGCTGGCGACCCTGCTCGCCCTTCCCGCCGCCGCGCAGGACACCACGATCCGTGTGCTTGCCCCCACCTGGGTTGGCTTCGCGCCCGCGCTCGTCGCGCAGGATCTGGGCTGCTACGAGGAAGAGGGCGTGACGCTCGACTTCCGCTTCGAGGATGACCGCGCCAACGTCATGGCGGCGATGGAGCGAGGCGACATCGACGCCGACATGCGCACCGTAGGCGAGCATCAGGGCAGGCCCCGCGTGCCGGAGACCCCTGGCACCATCATCGGCACGATCGATATCTCGGTCGGCGGCGACGGCGTGCTGGTCGACGGCTCGATCGAGAGCGTGGCCGACCTCGAGGGCCAGACCATCGCCATCGAACCGAACATCCCCGCGCGTCTGCTCCTTCAGATGGAGCTGGCCAAGGTCGGCCTGTCGATCAATGACGTGGAGCTGCGCGAGATCGCGACGGCAGACACGATCGCCGTGTTCTCCGACACCTCCATCGCGGCCGTGGGCACCTACGAGCCGTTCCTGTCCCAGGCGCTCGACATCGTCACCGACCGCGAGCCGCGGGTGCTGGTGTCGTCGCGCGAAGAGCCCGACATCATCGTCGACATCATCACCGCCCGCGACGGAGCGCTGGAAGAGAACCCCGCCAAGTTCGAGAGCCTGCTGCGCTGCGTCTACCGCGCCGTCGACTTCCAGCGCGAGAACCCGGCCGAATTCTCGGAGCTCGCCGCGCCCTATTTCGGGCTGACGGCGGAGGACGTGACCGAGATCATCGAGACCTCGATGGCCTACACCACCTACGAGGAGGCGGTGGAGTTCCTCGGCACGGGCGGCGAGCCCGGCAGGCTGCACGCAGTGTTCGACGAGGTCATGGAGCTCAACATCGACTACGGCGCCGCCGACACGGTGCTCGACCCGTCCGAAGAGATCGACAATTCGCTGCTCACCGGGCTCTTTGAAGGCCACGAGCGTTAGGACGGATGCCCAGCCGAAAGGCGATCATCGGCACGGCGAGCACGCTGTCGGTCCTGCTCGCGTGGGAGTGGGCGTCGCGCAGCGGCCTGGTATCCGAGCGGTTCCTGCCGGCGCCCTCCACCGTGCTCGCCACGCTCTGGTCGATGATCTTCGGGCGGGACCTGCTCTACCATGCCGGCATCTCGACGCTGCGGGTGTGGGGGGCGTTCACGCTGGCGGCCCTGATGGCGGTGCCCATCGGCATCGCCATGGGCTCGTTTCGCTGGGTCGGCGCGGCGCTCGAGCCCATCGTCGACTTCATCCGCTACCTGCCGGTGCCCGCGCTGGTGCCGCTCTCGATCATCTGGTTCGGCGTGGGCGAGGGGACCAAGATCTTCCTGCTCTGGCTCGGCACCTTCTTCCAGCTCGTGCTGCTGGTGGCCGACGACGTGCGCCGCGTGCCGGTGGAGTTCCACGAGACGGCGATGACCGTGGGCGCGCCGTGGTGGCGGCGGCTGACCGACGTGTCATTCCCCTCGATGCTGCCGACGCTGGTCGACAACATGCGGATCACGCTCGGCTGGTGCTGGACCTATCTCATCATCGCCGAGATCGTCGCGGCCAATTCCGGCCTCGGCTTCGTCATCTGGCAGGCGCGGCGCTTCTTTCAGACGCCCGAGGTGATGGCGGGCGTCGTGACCATCGGCATCATCGGGCTGGCAACCGACCAGCTCGTGCGGGCGCTGCATCGCCGCTGGTTCGGGTATCTTGTGCGATGAGCTATCTCGTCTTCGAGCAGGTCACCAAGGTTTACGGTGCCGTTGAGGTCGTGGCTCCCTTCGATCTTGATGTGCCGGAGGGAGAGCTCGTGGCTTTCCTTGGCCCGTCGGGCTGCGGCAAGACCACGCTCATGCGGATGGTCGGCGGTCTGGAGCCGCCCTCGTCGGGGCAGATACTGTTGCGCGGGGAGCGGCTGAAGAAGCCCGACCGGCGGCGCGGGATGGTCTTTCAATCCTATTCCGCCTTCCCGTGGCTGACGGTGGCGCAGAACGTCGCCTACGGGATGCGCTACCGGCGCGACCTGTCGGCGGCGGAGAAGGAAGAGCAGGTGCAGCATTTCCTCGCGCTCGTCGGCCTGACCGATTTCGCGAGCGAATGGCCCAATCGCATCTCGGGCGGCATGCGGCAGCGCGTGGCCATCGCCCGGACGCTCGCGGCGGGCTCCGAGATCCTGCTTATGGACGAGCCCTTCGGCGCGCTCGACGCGCAGCGGCGCGAGTTCCTGCAACTGGAGCTCAGGCGCATCCAGCAGGAAGAGGGCAAGACGGTGATCTTCGTCACACATGACGTAGAGGAGGCGGCATTCCTCGCCGACCGGGTGATCGTCTTTACCCGCCGCCCCGCGCGCATCCTCGCCGAGGTCGACGTGACCGCCCGCCTCGGCGCCTCACGCACGCTGGAGCTGCGCGAGGGGACGGACTTCTTCGGGCTGCGCAACGAGCTTCTGCACTACGTCCGCTCCACTGCGTCGGAAGAGGAGGGCACGGCGTGAGCGGGTTGTCGGGGTCGCGCGTGCTGGTGACGGGGGCGAGCCGGGGGATCGGCCTCGGCGTCGCCCGCGCCTTCGTCGAGGCGGGGGCACAGGTCTGGGCGCTGGCAGAGGATGCGGCGGTGCACGATGCGGCGCGCGGGATCGGGGCGCGGGGCCTTCTGGCCGACGTGACCGAGCCCGGGGCGGTGGCCGAGGCGCTGGCGCAGGCCGGCCCCCTCGACGTGCTGGTGAACAACGCGGGGCTGGAGCGGCTGACGCCGGTGGACGATGCCTCGCCCGAGGCCATCGCCCTTTTCCGCCGGATCATGGACATCAACGTGGCGGGCATGGCCATCGTGACGGCGCACGCGCTGCCGTCGCTCTCCAAGGGAGCGCGGATCGTCAACACCGCCTCGATCTGGGGGCGCGTGGGCGAGCCGCTGTTCTCGGCCTACGTCGCCTCGAAACACGCGGTAATCGGGCTGACCAAGACATGGGCGGCCGAGCTCGGCCCCCGCGGCATCCGCGTCAACGCCGTCGCCCCCGGCTGGGTCCGGACGGAGGCCGCGATCCGCTCCGCCCGCGTGCTGGCCGCCCGCTCGGGCCGGGCGGAGGGCGAGATCATCGCCGGCGTCGAGGCGGCGCAGCCGCTGGCGGGCGGTCTGTTGGAGCCGGAGGACGTGGCGGGTGCCTACCTGTTCCTCGCCTCCCCCGCCTCGGCCAACATCACCGGGCAGACTCTGGGGATCGACCGGGGCGAGGTGCCGTGGTGAGGGTTGCAGTCGTCACCGGCGCGGCCAGCGGGATCGGCGCGGCGGTCTGCGCAGCGCTCAGGGCCGACGGCCTGGACGTGCACGGGCTGGACCTGTCGGGCGCCGAGCTGGCGGCCGACGTGACCGATGCAGCCTCGGTGTCCGCCGCGTTCGCCTCGCTCTCCCGCATCGACGTGCTGGTGAACAACGCGGGCGTGATGATCGAGGGGCAGCTCGCCGACATGCCGCTCGCCGACTTCGACCGCCAGATCGCCGTCAACCTGCGCGGGCCGTTCGTGGTGGCCCAGCAGGCGCTGCCGAAGATCCCCGAGGGCGGTCGCATCGTCAACGTCGCCTCGGAACTGGCCTATCTCGGCCGCGCGGGCGCCTCGGCCTACGCCGCGACCAAGGGCGCGGTCCTCTCGCTCACCCGTTCGTGGGCGCGGGAACTGGCGCCGCGCATCCTCGTCAACGCGGTCGCCCCCGGCCCCGTCGACACGCCGCTGCTCGCCTTCGACGCAATGAGCGCCGAGGCGCAGACGCAGGAGGCCGCCAACCCCCTCGGCCGGATCGGGCGGCCCGAGGAAATCGCGGCGCTCGTCGCCTTCCTTGCCTCGCCCGCCGCGAGCTTCACCACCGGACAGTGCTTCTCCGCCGATGGCGGAGCGGCCATGCACTAGGGAACGCGCATGCTCCTTCACCCCCTCCCCTGGCCAGACGGCAAGACCGTCGCCGCCTCGATCACCTTCGACATCGACGCCGACAGCCTGATCCGCAATGCCCGGCCCGAGGACGGGCACCTGCGGCTCGCCCCCGTCTCGATGGGCCGCTACGGGCCGACCGTGGCGGTGCCGCGCATCCTCGACACCTACCGCCGCTTCGGGATCACGCAGACCTTCTTCATGCCCGGCTGGGTCATGGAGACTTATCCGCAGACCGTCGAGGCGATCCTAGAAGGCGGCCACGAGATCGGCCACCATTCCTGGCGGCATGAAGACCCGATGGGCCATTCCGACGAGCACGAGGCGGAGCTGTTCGGGCGCGCCCTGGAGGTGCACGTCCGGATGACGGGGCAGAAGCCCCGTGGCTACCGGGCGCCGGTCTACAACGCCACGCCGGGCGTGATCGGCCGACTGATCGCCGCGGGCTTTCTCTACGACAGCTCGCTCATGGCCGACGACATCCCCTACCTGCTGCAGGCGCCCGAGGGCGAGCTGATCGAGATCCCGCCGCATTGGGGAGCCGACGACTGGCCGCCCTTCGCCCACTTCGAGGAGATCGGCTACCTGATGCCCGTGCGCGCCCCCTCCGACGGCATCCGCGCTTTCGTGGAGGAGTTCGAGGCGGCCCGCGCCGTGGGCGGCTTCTGGATGCCCGTCCTCCACCCGTTCCTGACCGGACGCCTCGCGCGGTGGGCGGCGATGGAGGCATGGCTCGAGACGGTGCTGGCGCGCGGCGACGTCTGGATTGCGCCGATGGAGGATATCGCGCGCCATGCGCAGGCGCACCGTGGCCTCCTGCGCGTCGACAGCTTGGAGGGCTCCGCATGACCCCGGTCGATCCCGCGTACCTGCCCGTCTCGGCGCTCGAGGTGCCGCGCTTCGCCGGCATCGCCACCTGCATGCGGCTGCCGCTGCGCGACAGGGCGGCGCCGGCAGGCGCCGAGATCGGCGTCTTCGGCGTGCCGTGGGACGGCGGCACCACCAACCGCCCGGGCGCGCGGCACGGGCCACGGGCGCTGCGCGACGCCTCGACGATGATCCGCCACGTCAACCAGGCGACGCGCGCAGCCCCCTTCCACACCGCCCGCTGCGCCGATTTCGGCGACGCCACGGTGAACCTCACCGACGTCGCCCACACGCTGGAGCTGGTCGAGGGGCAGGCAGCGGCGCTGAAGGCGGCGGGCGTCGTGCCGCTGATGATGGGCGGCGACCACCTGATGAGCCTGCCGATGCTGCGCGCGATGGCCAGGGGCGGCCCGCTCGGCTTCGTGCATTTCGATGCGCATACCGACCTGTTCGACAGCTATTTCGGCGGCGTGCGCTACACCCATGGCACGCCGTTCCGCCGCGCGGTCGAGGAGGGGCTGCTCGACCCCGCCCGCATGATCCAGATCGGCATCCGCGGCACCTCCTACGACGGGGAAGACCGCGCCTTCGCCGTCGAGCGCGGCATCCGCATCGTGCCCATCGAGGAGTTTCGTGCCCGCGGACCGGCCGACGTGATGGCAGAGGCGCGGGACATTCTCGGGCACGCACCCGCCTACCTGTCGTTCGACATCGACGCGATCGACCCCGCGCTCGCCCCCGGCACCGGCACGCCCGAGATCGGCGGTTTCACGACGTTCGAGGCGCAGCAGATGGTCCGCGCGCTGGACGGGGCCGACATCGTGGCGGGCGACCTTGTGGAGGTCGCGCCGCCCTTCGACCCCTCGGGCGTGACCGCGTGGATCGGTGCGTCGATCCTGTTCGAGATTCTCTGCGTGTCCGCCACCGCCGCAGCCCGCCGTCTCGGCCGCGCACCGGTGATCTGCGAGGAGATCCCGGAGCCGCGCGCATGAGCCACGGCTACGAGAGCGGACGGCTCGACCTGCCGTTCGTCGGCATCGCCACCTTCGGCAAGTCGCCCATCTGCGCCGACTGGGGCGCGCTCGACGCCGACGTGGCGATCCTCGGTGCGCCGTTCGACATGGGCACCCAGTGGCGGGCCGGCGCGCGTTTCGGCCCCCGCGCGGTGCGCGAGGCGTCGACGCTGTTCTCGTTCGGTCATGCCGGGGCCTATGACCACGAGGACGACGCGACCTACATGCAGGGCGTCCGGATGGTCGACATGGGCGATGCCGACATCGTCCATACCGACACCGAGACGAGCCACGCCAACATCGAGGCGGGCGTGCGCGCGGCCCTTGCGGCGGGCGCCCTGCCGGTGGTGATCGGCGGCGACCACTCTGTCAATATCCCGTGCATCCGCGCCTTTGCCGGGCGCGGCCCGCTTCACGTCGTGCAGATCGACGCGCATCTGGACTTCGTCGATGAGCGGCACGGGGTGCGCCACGGCCATGGCAACCCGATGCGGCGCGCGGCCGAGCAGGCGCATGTGAGCGGGCTGACGCAGCTCGGCATCCGCAATGTCTCGTCGACGGCGAAGGAGGGCTACGACGACGCGCGCGCCATGGGCTCCGACATCCTGTCGGTCCGGCAGGTGCGGCGCCTCGGCGTCGAGGCGGTGCTCGCCCGCATCCCCGAGGGCGTCGACCTGTATCTGACCATCGACATCGACGGCTTCGACCCCTCGATCGCGCCGGGCACCGGAACGCCCTCGCACGGCGGCTTGCTCTACTACGAGGGGCTGGAGCTGCTGGCGGGCCTCGCCCGGCGCGGCCGCGTCGTGGGTGTCGATCTCGTCGAGGTCGCGCCCGACTACGACCGCACGGGCACGACCGCGATCCTCGCCGCGCAACTTCTGCTGAACCTCGTCGGTCGGGCGATGCATGCCAAGAGGTGAGATGCCGGCGGCACGGCATCAGCAGCGCCGCGTGTCTCGGCCCGGAAGGCGAAGTGCGGCGGGATGCAGGTGTCCGATGCCGGGAGACTGAAGGCGCTCGCGGAGGAGAACGCCACGCGCGAACACACGCTGGTCCGGCGATCTCGTGCGCGACCAGCTGGTCACCGGCCGGCGCCTGGGCATCCTGAACGTGGTGGATGACGTGACCAGGGGATGCCTCGCGGCTGCAGGTCGGGATCGATAGTCTTCATCGGCGCAGTTCAAGCAGCGGAATGAAGGTGATCGAGCCGAGCCGCTCGAGGTCGAGCGTCATGTCGAGCACGTCGGTGTCGAAGCGGACCGGCACGTCGAACTCGAAGCCCGCGGTGATCGCGAGGCCGGAAGCCGGGGCGGCGGCGAAGGTGACGACGCCGGTCGTGGTGTCGACGGACCAGCCATTGAGCTGCTCCGCGCCACCGAGGGCGACGCGCACGGTTCTACGAGCGCACCTCGGTGATCGTCACGACGAACCTCGACTTCGGCGAATGGCCCACCGTCTTCGGCGACGCCAAGATGACGACCGCGCTCCTCGACCGGCTCACCCATCACTGCGACATCGTCGAGACCGGCAACGAGAGCTGGCGCTTCAAGACACGCGCCTGAGCCCGGCCCCCGCCGGCCCGAGCCGTCTGCGCCACTTGAAAGCTCCGCCGCCTCGGGCCGGCTACCCGCAGGTCAAAGGGATCCCTTTTGCGCGCCGATCAGGGGTCCCGATTCCATGCCGATTGACACGCAAGCCGACGTGAATCACGGCCAACCGATATCGCTCAACCCTCTTCGGTTCGGGCTATCGGGCCGTGCCAGGATGAGGCGGATCGGCAAACCGTCGGGGGGTCGGTTTTCCCGACGAACGGGTTCCGCGCCTTGCGGAAGGTCTCCGGCGGCGGGGCGAGGACCGCGACGGCGGCGGCGATCAACGGCCCGATCCGCGGAGCGGTCATCCGGCGCCGCGCCACCTCGTTCCCTTTGGCCCGGCGCGCGGTCTCGGCATCGAGCTTGCCGATCCCTGTCTCCAGATGGGTGAGGCCCCCAACCGGAACCTTCGACGCGGCAATCGCATCGGCGGGCCGCGCGGCGTCGGATGCCCCGCGCGGCAAGATCTGCACGAACGCGCCCGGATGGCCACGAAGCGCATTGATCGCCTGCTTGCGCCGCCGGATCGGCAGATCGCGGATGCGGAACGCGATCGCGGCCCCTCGGGTCTGCCTCGGCGCCGGCCGCGCCATGCTTCTCTGGGCGCCGCCCATGGTGCAAGAAGCTTTCGAGCCGGACGGTCGGGTGTGAATCACCCACCCTGGCGCATCGACGCCGTCCGGGGGCGGTCACATCATCGGAGCGCAAGTCAGGCTTGCGGTCCTCCGAGTCCGGCGTCAAGTCAGGGCCATGGGCCGTGCGCTGATG
>HLSNC_1000375_pt1 | contig 38524 bp, 37 predicted proteins | sample HotLakmetagenome_2_FD_14041 | JGI IMG/M metagenome (IMG submission 14041)
GAAGTCCGTCCGAGACACGTCTCCGCCTCGGAAGGCCCGGTGGCGACGCCGAGCACCTCACGCTTGCCGTCCTCGTTGACCGCGACAGCGATTATCGCGGCGCGGCTGACGATCCGTCCGCCTTCACGCACCTTCACGTAGGTCGCATCGAGCCAGAGATAGGGCCAAGCGCCTTCGAGCGGCCGAGTGAGGAAGGCGTCCCGCCCTGCCCGCACTCGCACAAAGGGCGCACACAACCGGACAGGACGGGCCGCAGGAGCTCGCGCAACGCGCGGCCGCTCCCGGGGGACCGTCCCCCTGAGTCCGGCCCTCGCCCGGGAGCACCCGCCCGAGGTCGCACCCGAAGGCGCGCGCCCCGGACGGGGCACTCGTTACCAACACCACTCATCAACCACGGGGCCCCTCCGTGGGCGGGCCGGATGACCAGCGCCCCTTGGGGCCGTTCGCAGCCATCCCCCAGGACGGCGTCGAAGACCGGTATGGCGGGGCATGGTGACGGGCGCGGGGCGGGGATCGTGCCTTCTTTCGGTTTCTTCGGCCGATGCGTTGCACGAATGTGGCGGTGGATGCGCAGACCGCGACAGTGGCGGGCGTCGTCGCCGCGTCGTCGCTCGCGTGGCGACGGTAAAGGCCGGGCCGGAAACAATGCGTGGCGTGGGCCTGCATCGATGACGAAACTCCGCGCCAGGCCGTCCGCCGTCAGACACAGTCGCGCCCCATGCCCTAACGGCATCTGCCGTCGCTGCGTGTGCGCAAGGCTCTCGCCGGCCCCGGCGGCGCCACCACCGGCGCACGGGTGCCGGCACCGCGCGACGCGCGGGCGGCGCGGTCCGCTGGGCGGCGCGCCGCCATGACGGTCAGCGGGCGGCGAGGGCGAGCAGGTGAAGCGCGGCAATCGCGGCGGCCCAGACAGCGCCGAGCCAGGGCACGGTGGCCACGGCGAGGGGCGTCACCACGGTCGCCGCGCCGACGCGGATGGCTTCCGTCACCAGCGAGACGCCCGACAGGAGCGCGGGCACGCTCGAGAGCAGACCGCCGATCAACCCTGCGAGCAGGGCGGCGAGCATCCCGCCAAGCGCGGCGAGCGGCCAGCCCGCTGCCCCGCGCCTCCCGAACAATCCCGCCAGCGCGGCGCCGGCGACGAGGCCGCCCGCGCCGTGGAACAGGATCACTTCGCCGACGAATGGCCAGGCCCCGCTCGCCCCCGTCGCCGCCTGCCGGTCGCCGTAGAGGAAAAGAAACGCGAACAGCGCCGCGAGCCCCGCCATCCCTGCGGCGACGATCGCGCGTGCCGTCCACCCGGTCGGTTCGGTTTCGTCCATGCGCTCCCTCCCGTCACGCGGGGGCGGGCCGCAAACGGGGTCTCGGCCCGTCGCCTCCACCACCCCTTTCGACGTCTCGCCCGCGTCGCCGGCGCTCCGCCGCCGAAGCCCCTACGTCGAAGCCCCACCGCCGACCGGGTAGACAACCGCGCCGATCCGGCAGGCTCGCCGCGCTTCCGCGCCGTCCCGAACGCGCTCGACGCAGCGTCTCGGGCCGCCGCCATGGGCAAGCGTCGCCCGGCACCCGCCCCCGAACCTCAGGACAGCGCGGCCGCCGCGGCAGCGCGCACCTCCTCCGCCGTACCCACCGTCCGGGTCGCGAGCGCGCGGTCGATCCGCCGCGCCATGCCCGACAGCGCCTTGCCCGCGCCGATCTCCCAGGTCTCGGCCACGCCCCGGCCCGCCATCCACGCCACGCTCTCGCGCCAGCGGACCGTGCCTGTCACCTGCTCCACGAGCAGTCGGCGGATCTCGTCGGGCTCCGTCACCGCCTCGGCACGCACGTTGCTTACCAGCGGCACGGCCGGCGCCCTCAAGTCAACCTCCTCGAGCGCCGCCGCCATCGCCTCTGCCGCCGGCTGCATCAGCGCACAATGAAACGGCGCCGAGACCGGCAACATCACGGCGCGCTTTGCCCCCCGCGTCTTTGCGATCTCCACCGCACGTTCCACCGCGCCCCGATGCCCCGACACCACGACCTGCCCCGGATCGTTATCGTTGGCCGCCGCGCAGACCTCGCCACCGGCCGCCTCTTCCGCGACCGCCCGCGCGTCGTCGAGCCCCAATCCCAGAAGCGCCGCCATGGCGCCCACGCCGACCGGCACTGCCTCCTGCATCGCGCGCCCCCGCAGCCGCAGAAGCCGCGCCGCATCGCCCACGCCGATCGCGCCCGCCGCGGCGAGCGCCGAGTACTCGCCCAGCGAATGCCCGGCCACGAAAGCGGCGGCCTCCACGCCCACGCCCTCGGCGCGCAGGGCCGCCATCGCCGCCATCGATGTCGCCATGAGCGCCGGCTGGGCATTGGCCGTCAGCGTCAGCGTCTCCGCGTCGCCCTCCCAGATCAGCGCCGACAGCCGCTCGCCAAGGGCCGCGTCGACCTCGTCGAAGACGGCCGCCGCTTCCGGCCACCCCTCGGCCAGGTCGCGCCCCATCCCGATCGCCTGCGCCCCCTGTCCCGGAAACACGAACGCCCGCGTCATCGCCTGCCCTCCTCGTCGTCCCGCCGCGTCGCCCTCCCTAGCCACGGCGCGCCCCGGCGGCAAGCCGCCGCCCGGTGCGCCTTGCCGGACAGCCACCCGAACCCCGCGCCAACGTCCTGCTTCCCGAAGCCAGCCGTCGCCGGAGACAGCCGCGAGGGCGTCGCCGCGGCCGGTCGGCCGGTCAAGAGCCCGCAAGTGAGGCGCGGCCCGCTCGCCCGTGCCGGGCCGGGGCGCGCCCTGCGCGCGGGGCGTGCGATGGCGGATGCGGGGCACGGGCGCGCCTTTTCCCCGGTGTGCTCCAGCGCCGCCGCCCGTCCCGCTTGGCGCGCCGCGTCCCGGCCGCGCCCGCCGGCAGCCGCGCCAGCGGCTGCCGGGCCCAACGGAGCGAGGCGCCCGCGCCGAGCGGAGGCGGGAGCGCCCCCGGCGCCGATGGATGCGCCGGCCGCGCTGCTGCACCCCCGCCCTTGCGCGCCCGCCCCATCCATGCAATAGCCCGCGCCACTTCCGCGAAGATCGACGACCGGCGCAGCCTCTCGTGAGCGGGGCGCGGAAGCCCCTGACCCGCTCTATGAAGTGCGCCCGAGAAAAGGAAACCGCAGCATGCCGCTTTACGAGCATGTCTTCATCGCGCGCCAGGATCTGTCCAACGCGCAGGCCGAGGGGCTCATCGAGCATTTCGGCACCGTCCTGTCCGACCACGGTGGCAAGATCGTCGGCTCGGAATACTGGGGCGTCAAGACGATGGCCTACAAGATCAACAAGAACCGCAAGGGCCACTACGCCTTCCTGCGGACCGATGCACCCGCCGAGGCGGTACAGGAGATGGAGCGCCTGATGCGTCTCCACGACGACGTGATGCGCGTGCTCACGATCAAGGTCGAGGGCCACGAGGACGGCCCCTCCATCCAGATGCAGAAGCGCGACGACCGCGACCGCGACCGCGACCGCGACGGTCGCCGCGACCGCCGCTGACCCCGGACAAAGAGGACGAGACACATGGCCAAGCCGTTTTTCCGCCGCCGCAAGGTCTGCCCGTTCTCCGGCGAGAACGCGCCCAGGATCGACTACAAGGACACCAAGCTGCTGCAGCGCTACGTCTCCGAGCGCGGCAAGATCGTGCCGTCCCGCATCACCGCCGTCTCCTCCAAGAAGCAGCGAGAGCTCGCCCGCGCCATCAAGCGCGCGCGCTTCCTCGCGCTTCTGCCCTACGCCGTGAAGTAAGGAGCCCCGACATGGACGTCATCCTGCTCGAACGCGTGGCCAAGCTCGGCCAGATGGGCGAAGTGGTCTCCGTCAAGGAGGGCTACGCGCGCAACTTCCTGCTGCCGCAGGGCAAGGCGCTGCGCGCCTCGAAGGACAACATCGCCCGCTTCGAGGCCGACAAGGCCCAGCTCGAGGCGCGCAACCTCGAGACCCGAAAGGAGGCCGAAAAGCTTGCCGGCTCACTCGAGGGCCAGAGCTTCGTGCTGATCCGCCAGGCCGCCGATTCCGGCGCACTCTACGGCTCGGTCACGCCCCGCGACGCGGCCGACGCCGCGGAAGCTGCCGGCTTCACCATCGACAAGCGCCAGATCGACCTCGGTCGCCCGATCAAGGAGCTCGGCCTGCACTCGGTCGTTGTCCACCTGCACCCCGAGGTCGAGGTCGAGATCAAGCTCAACGTCGCCCGCTCCCAGGAAGAGGCCGGGATCCAGGCCGCCGGCAAGTCGATCCAGGAACTGGCCGCCGAAGAAGAGGCGCAGGCCGAATTCGAGATTGCCGAGCTGTTCGACGATATGGGCGGCGCGACGCTGGACCAGTTCGAGGATCCGCGCGGCCCCGAACCTCGCGAGAGCGAGGACGGCGAGGATCGCAACGAGCCGCTCTGACAGGCCACCTCGGACCGCCTGACGCCGTCGTGAAGGGCCGTGCCGCAGGGCGCGGCCCTTTCTGCTTGCGTCCGCCGGAACATCCGCTTCGGCCGCGACGTTCCGCGCTGGCACCAATGCAAGGAGGATGCATGCAACGCCACACCGCGTCCGCGCTGGCGCTGACTGCGGCGCTCGCCGCCGCCCCCGCCCTCGCGCAGGACAAGGTCGACGAAGGCCCCGAGGAGCGGCCAGACATCGAACCCGCCTTCGCCGAGCAGACCAACGCGCCCGCCCTCGACAGCGATGTCGAGATCGCCACGCAGACCGTGGCGGACGGCCTCGTGCACCCTTGGGGCATCGCCGTGCTTCCGGGCGATGCGGGCTATCTCGTCACCGAGCGCCCCGGCCGGCTGCGCCACGTCGCCGAGGACGGGACACTCTCGCAGCCCGTCGAGGGCCTGCCGCAGGTCTACCACCAGGAACAGGGCGGCCTGCTCGACGTCACCCTCGCGCCCGACTTCGCCGACAGCCGCCGAGTCTACCTCACCTACGCCAAGCCGATGGGCGACGGGATGTCGGGCACCGCGGCGGCCTACGGCACGCTCAGCGAAGACCGCACGCAGCTGACCGACGTGCAGGAGATCTTCGTGCAGGAGCCACCCTCGCCCACGCCCATGCACTACGGCTCGCGGCTCGTCTTCGACGGAGACGGCCACGTCTACATCACCACCGGCGAGCATTTCACCGAGGACGAGCGCCACTATGCCCAGGACATGGACACGACCTACGGCAAGATCGTCCGCCTGACGCCCGAGGGCGAGGTGCCCGAGGGCAACCCCTTCGCCGGCGATGGCATGCCGCAGGCGCAGATCTGGTCGCTCGGTCACCGCAACATCCAGGGCGCCGCGATGCGCCCGGGAACGGAAGAGTTCTGGATCATCGAGCACGGCCCCGCCGGCGGCGACGAGCTCAACCTGATCGAAGCCGGCGCCAATTACGGCTGGCCCGAGGTGAGTTACGGCAAGAACTACGACGGCAGCCCGGTCACAGGCGGCGACTACCGCCACGAGGAGGCCGGATTCACCCCGCCGCGCTACTACTGGGATCCGGTGATCGCGCCGGGCGACATGACGTTCTATCAGGGCGAGCTGTTCGCCGACTGGCAGGGCGACGTGCTCGCCTCGGGCCTCGTCTCGGGTGGTCTCGCCCGGCTCGAGCTCGACGGGCAGACGGTCGTGGGCGAGGATCGCCACGTCTCCGATCTTGGCCGCGTCCGCGACGTGGCGGTCGATCAGGACGGCTCCATCCTCGTCATCACCGATTACGAGGACGGACGTCTCGTCCGCCTCACCCCGCGATCGGCGTCCTGACGGGCGCCTTGCGCCGGGCCTGGCCGGGCCCGGCGCGACCACGGCCTACGGGCCGCAGCGCTGCATCACCTCGTTCGGCACGAAGCTCTCCTCGGCATCCGATCGCACCGACAGGTCGCCCCCAGTCAACCGCTCCAGCGAGAGCGTCCGCTCCCCCTGGTGGCGCGTGTCGATCCGGCAGATCGAGAGCGGCACCAGCAGCCGGCCGTCCTCCCACGTCATCTTGCCGATGCCCTCGCACAACACCGGCCCGATCTGGATGCCGACCGCCGAGATCACGAGCAGGTCGTCGACGCTGTCGGTGTCGCAACGCCCCGGCGCGGCGTAGCGCCCGATCAGGTTGTCGCGGAAGTAGGGCTCTGGCAGCGGCTCCTCCGAGATATCGCCCGGCAGCGCCGACCAGGGGGCGGCATCGTCCCCGTCGCCCTGGGCGGCCGCGCCGAGCGGCAGGGCCGCGAGAGCCGCCGCGACGGCGAAACATCTTTTTGGCATGGGCAATGGCCTCCTTTCTCGGCGGAGAAACGCGCGCCGCCCGGTTTCGTTCGCCGGCCCTCACGCCCACGAAAAAGGGCCGCCCGAAGGCGGCCCCATAGTCTGTCTGACTGATCGCGGAGCGTGGCGTCACTCGTCCTCGAGCTTGTCCACCGCTTCCTTCAGCGCGTCCTTGTCGACTTCCCGTTCCTCGACCTCGGCCATCTCGAAAATGTAGTCGACCACCTTGTCCTCGAAGAGCGGCGCGCGGATCTGCTGCTGCGCCTGAGGGTTCTTCTGCACGAACTCGAAGAAGGCCCGCTCCTGACCGGGATACTGCCGCGCCTGATTCATCAGCGCCTGCGTCATCTCGGCGTCGGTCACCTCGACCTCCTTCTGGCGGCCGAGCTCGGCCAGCAGCAGCCCCAGCTTCACCCGCCGCTCGGCGAGCTTGACGTGCTCGTCGGTCGGCTCGATCTCGGGGTGGTCGTGGCCCTGCACATCGGGGTTGTCCTCGTGCCAGAGCTGGTGGGCGATCTGCCGGGCCTCGGCATCGACCAGCGTCGGCGGCAGGTCGAAGCTCACCTGCTCGTCGAGCACGTCGAGCAGGTGCCGCTTCATCACCGCCCGCGCGGCGTTGCCGTATTCCGACTCGAGCCGCTCGCGGATCTGCCCCTTGAGCGCCTCGAGATCCTCCGCACCGAACTGCTTGGCGAGATCGTCGTCGATCTCGGCCTTGGCCGGCGCCTTGACCGCCTTGATCGTGCAGTCGAAGACCACATCGCGCCCCTTCAGGTGCTCGGCCCCGTAATCATCGGGGAAGGTGACCTGCACCTCGGCCTCGTCGCCGGCGCTCGCGCCCACCAGCTTTTCCTCGAAGCCGGGGATGAACTGGCCCGAGCCGAGCACGAGCGGAAAATCCTCCGCCGCGCCGCCCTCGAAGGCCTCGCCGTCGAGCTTGCCGACGAAGTCGAGCACCACCTGGTCGCCCTCTTCGGCGGCGCCATCCTTGTCCTCGAAGGTCTTGGCCTGCTCGGCCAGCCCCTCGAGCGCCTCGTGGATATCCTCGTCGGACGCCTTGACGACCAGCTTCTCGAGCTTGAGGCCCGACAGGTTCGGCTCCTCGATCTCGGGCAGCTTCTCGTACTGCATCGAGACGACCACATCGTCGCCCTCCTGCCAGTTCTCGCCCACCATCTCGACCTGCGGCTGCAGCGCGGGGCGGTCACCCGTCTCGTCGAGGTGCCTGTTCATCGCCCCGTCGACGGCTTCCTGCATCGCCTCGCCAAGAAGGCGCGTGCCGAACTGCTTCTTCAAGAGCGCCAGCGGCACCTTTCCCTTGCGAAAGCCCTTCATCTCCACCTCGGGCTGGGCCTCGCGCAGCTTGGCATGGACCTTCTCGTCCAGCTCGGCGGCGGGGATGGTGATGTGATAGGCCCGCTTCAGCCCCTCGTTGACGGTCTCCGTCACCTGCATCGCGTCTCGTCCTTCTCGTCAAACCCTTCGGTGGTGCGGGTGGAGGGACTCGAACCCCCACGCCTTGCGGCGCTTGGACCTAAACCAAGTGCGTCTACCAGTTCCGCCACACCCGCAAGCAATGCGGGCGGCCGCTGACAGGCCGCCCAGATTGGCGGTCGTCTTATCAAGGGCGCACCGGCGATGCGAGAGCGAAAACGCGCCCCTCAGGCCGTCACGTCGTGCCCGTAAAGCCAGTCGAACCGCCCCAGCACCGCGCCCGGCGCCAGCCGGTCGGCCGCGCGGAGCGCGGCATGTGCCACGGCGGCACGAGCGCCCCGCAGGTGGTAGTTGCGCGCGTTCGCCGTCGCCGCTTCCACGATCCGCCGGGTGCGGGGCCGGCGCGCAGCCTGATAGGCCGCAAGCGCCGCGTCGTCGGCGCGCGCGTCGAGCAGGGCGGCGAGCGTCCACGCATCCTCCAGCGCCATGCAGGCCCCCTGCGCAAGGAACGGCAGCGTCGGGTGCGCCGCGTCGCCGAGGATCGCCACGCCGGGAGCGTGCCACCGCCCCGCGACCGGGTGCCGGAACAGCCCCCAGAGCATGCAGCGCTCCACCGCGCCCAGCCACTCCCGCACCGGCCCGCCGAAGGCGCGGAAGGCCGCGCGCATCTCTTCGGGGTCGCCCGCGTTGTGCCAGCCCTCTTCAGCCCACTCGGCCCGCTCCTCCACCGCCACGATGTTGAGAAGCGTCCCGCCCCGCAGCGGGTAGGCCACGAGGTGCCGCCCCGGCCCCATGAAGACCTGCGCCTCCGCGGCCACGCCCTCGGGGCACGGGATCAGCGCACGCCACGCCACCTGCCCAGTGAAGCGCGGCCGCGCCTCGCCCACGAGCTCGGGCCTGACCCGGCTGTGCAGCCCGTCGGCGCCCACCAGCAGCGCGGGGCGCAGCTCGCCGCCGTCGGCCATCCGCACCGTTGCGCCCCGCTCGCCCAGCGTCACCGCCTCGACCCGCGCGCCCAGCTCGATCGTCACGCCCGCCTCGCGCGCGCCGCGCTCGAGCACCGCGATCAGGTCGGCCCGGTGCACCAGCGCGAACCGCCCCCGCCCGGCCAGCGGCATCCGCAGCACCCGGCGCCCCGCCGCATCGCGCAGCACCACCGCCGCGCTCTCGCCCGATGCCGCGCGGAACGCCTCGCCCAGCCCCAGCGCCTCGATCACGCGGCCACCGTTGGGCGAGACCTGCAGCCCCGCGCCCACCTCCGAGATTGCCGGCGCCTGCTCCAGCACCGTTACCCGCGCGCCCCGGAGCGCCAGGGCCCGCGCCGCGGCAAGCCCCGCAACGCCGCCGCCCACCACCGTCACGTCGCGCCCGTTCAGCCCCATGGCGCCCTCCGTTCCCCTCCCGAAACGCAAAGCGCCGGAGCCTCGGCCCCGGCGCCCGCTCTTTCCAGACGTCCCTGCATCAGTCGTCCCGGTGCACCTTTTCGCGGCGCTCGTGCCGCTCCTGCGCCTCCAGGCTCAGCGTCGTGGTCGGCCGCGCGTCGAGCCGCTTCAGCGAGATCGGCTCGCCCGTGTCCCGGCAGTAGCCGTATTCGCCCTCCTCGATGCGCCGCAGCGCAGAATCCACCTTGGCGACCAGCTTTCGCTGGCGGTCGCGGATGCGCAACTCCAGCGCGCGGTCGGTCTCCTCGCTCGCCCGGTCGGCGATGTCGGGGATGTTGCGCGACCCGTCCTGGAGACCTTCCAGCGTCGTGCGCGTCTCCTCCAGAAGCTCGGCCTTGATCTTCAACAGCTTGCGGCGGAAATATTCCAGCTGCAGCTCGTTCATGAAGGGCTCATCCTCGGCCGGACGGTAATCTGCCGGTAGAAATACTTCCTGCTTCACGCCTGATCCCTCTCGCTCGCCCGCCCCATCAGAACCGGGGAGGGCGGTCTCGGGCGCCCCCTCACCGGCATGCGTCCTCGAAACAGGCAACTGGCCTCGCATGGGGGCGCTCTTACTGCATGGCCTTGCCCTTGTCACGCCCGTTCGGAAGCTATTTCATCGCCTTACATGACGGGTTCCGGCGGGCTTGCACCCCCCGCCGCGGCCGGGCACCCTGCGGCCCGCCGCGCGCCGAAACCAGCCGGGAGCAGGAGCCTTTCATGAGCGTCACCCCCACCCGCTTCACATCGACCGACAGCTACATCGTCCCCGACGATCTCGCCGTCGCCGTCAACGCCGCCGTGGCGCTCGAGCGGCCGCTGCTGGTCAAGGGCGAGCCCGGCACCGGCAAGACCGAGCTCGCCCGCCAGATCGCCCTCTCGCTCGGCCTGCCGCTGGTCGAATGGCACGTCAAGTCGACCACCCGCGCCCATCAGGGCCTTTACGAATACGACGCCGTCTCGCGCCTGCGCGACAGCCAGCTCGGCGACGAGCGTGTCCACGACATCGCCAACTACATCCGCCGCGGCAAGCTGTGGGAGGCATTCGTCGCCGAGGGCAAGGTCGTGCTGCTGATCGACGAGATCGACAAGGCCGACATCGAGTTCCCCAACGACCTCCTGCAGGAGCTCGACCGGATGGAGTTCCACGTCTACGAGACCGGCGAGACGATCCGGGCGCGGCATCGCCCCGTCGTCGTCATCACCTCGAACAACGAGAAGGAGCTGCCCGACGCCTTCCTGCGCCGCTGTTTCTTTCACTACATCCGCTTCCCCGACATGGAGACGATGAAGCGCATCGTCGAGGTCCATCACCCCGGCATCAGGGAGCGCCTGCTGACGGTGGCGCTGACGCAGTTCTACGAGATCCGCGAGCAGGCGGGGCTGAAGAAGAAGCCCTCGACCTCCGAGGTGCTCGACTGGCTCAAGCTGTTGCTGGCCGAGGATCTCGACGCCGACGACCTGCGCACCGATCCGGCCTCCGCCCTGCCCCGCCTGCACGGCGCGCTGCTGAAAAACGAGCAGGACGTGGCGCTGTTCGAGCGGCTGGCCTTCATGGCCCGCCGCGAGCGGCGCTAGCGGCCCGTCTTCCCACCCCTTGCTCACATGACCAGCTGCGCGGCCGACAAGCGTTCCGCTCGAGCCGCAACGCCCGGCCGCGGGCCGGCCAGCAACCCGCTCCCCGCGGTGCAAGGGCGACCTACCGCACCGAGCCGCGCGCATGAGTGATGGCCGGGCCTCGCTCGGCTCGCAGGCCCTGCTGCCTTGACCTTGGCCGAGGTCGGGCTCTGCCTTCTTCGCTTCCCGGCCCCTCACCCATCGATCCGCGCGCCCATCTCGGCCAGCGCGCGCTGGTAGACGCTCGCCGCGTTCCATTCCTGCAGCACGCGGAAGTTGTGGGTGCCCGGCTGATAGCTCTCGCCCGGCCGCCATCCCTTCCGCCGCAGGTAGTTGGCGGTCGAGGCGAGCGCGTCGGCCTGGTCGGTCAGGTCGACGCGGTCGTCGCCGTTGGCGTCCTGCCCATAGGCGAGCGCGTTGCCGGGCAGGAACTGCGTATGCCCGAGCTCGCCGTGCTTGGCCCCGATCGTGCCGGCCGACATCATGCCTCGGTCGATCATCTTGAGCGCGCCGATCAGGTGGGGCGTGAAGAACTCCGGTCGCCGACAATCGTAGGCCAGCGTCGCCGTTGCGTTCAGGACGTTCGAATCGCCCAAGAACCGGCCGAAGCCGGTCTCCATCCCGTGGATGGCGATGATGACGCCCGCTGGCACCCCGTAGGCCCGCTCGAGCGAACCGTAGAAGTTGGGGCTCTGCGCCAGCCGCTGCCGGCCCTGGCGCGCGATCACGTCACAGCCGCGCTTGGCGCAGAACTCGTCGTAGCTCAGGCGAAAGCTGCGCTGGTTCCGGTCGGCCCGGATCGTGTCGGCGGCATAGCGCGTGCCCATCAGCGCCTCGATGCCGCGCTGGCCCACCCCGGCCGACGCAGCGTCGCGCGCGAACGCCTGCTTCCACCCCTCGAAGCCCGACGCGTCGTTGCCACAGGACGCGGCATGCGCCTGCGTGCCGAGCAGCGCCGTGCCAAGGAGCGTGCCGAGGCAGAGCGCGGCTGTGAGGCCGGCAAGCCGGCGGGTGGTGCGGATGGTCGGGCGCATGAGTGATCCTCCCCTCTGGCGACCGCGCCACCCTACCCCAGAAACGCCGGTGCGCCAAAGCCCGGGCGGCGACGCTCATCCTTGATCCAGCCCGATCGGCGCCGCGAGATGCCCCTCCTTGACCCAGAGCCGCGCGCCCTCCGGCCCCGCCACGGACTCGAGCCGCCCGCCCGCCGGCAGCCGCAACCAGTCCCACGGGCCCATCGCCATGCCGCCCTCCGTGTAGCCGCCCGCGAGCACGAACAGCTCGGCGCCCCCCGGCAGCTCTCGCGTCACTTCGGCCCCCGGCGCCCAGACCTCCAGCCGCACGGCCTCGCGCGCGTCGCGGTGGAGCACCTGCGCCGAGACGCCGGGCTGCCCCGCCACGGGAGCGGCGCGCGCGGAGTCGAGCCGGGCGTGCACCGCCGTCCGGTCGGCGGGGTCGAACTGGTGGAGCTTGACGAGGATCACCGCACCTTCCGCAGCCGCCGGCCGGTGCGACGTGCCCGGCGGATTGCGCACATAGGCGCCCACGGGAAAGTCGCCTTCTTCGTCCTGAAAGGTGCCCTCGAGCACGAGGTATTCCTCGCCCCCGTCGTGGGTATGCGGGTCGAAGGCCGAGCCCGGCGCGAAACGCACCAGCGACGTCGCGCGCGCCACCTCGCCACCCAGCCGATCGAGCATCCGCCGCTCGACCCCGGCCGAGGGGCTGCCCACCCACTCGCCGTCGGCGAAACGCACCCGCGCCGGCCGATCGAACTCCGCGTTGATCCGCATGTTGCCCTCCGCTCGCGATTCCGTCCCGTGTTCTACCCCTCTGGGCCACCGATGTCCCGCCGCCGGCCCGGCGGGCAGACAGCCGTCCCGAATCGCACCGCGCGGCGCGACGCGAAGACGCCACGCCATTGCCGGCGCCGGCCCCCTCCCGTAGCCTGCGCGCAAAACGCACCCGAGGGAGGCCCCCATGCCCGATACGCCCAGCTACGGCTTCGACACGCTGCAGATCCACGCCGGCGCGCGCCCCGACCCGGCCACGGGCGCGCGTCAGACACCGATCTACCAGACCACCGCCTACGTGTTCCGCGACGCCGAGCATGCCGCCGCCCTGTTCAACCTGCAGGAGGTCGGCTTCATCTATTCGCGGCTCACCAACCCCACCGTCGCCGTCCTGCAGGAGCGGATGGCGACGCTCGAGGGCGGCGCGGGCGCGGTCTGCTGCTCGTCGGGTCACGCCGCGCAGATCATGGCACTGTTCCCGCTGATGGGGCCGGGGCTCAACGTGGTCGCCTCGACGCGCCTCTACGGCGGCACGGTCACCCAGTTCAGCCAGACGATCCGCCGCTTCGGCTGGTCGGCGAAGTTCGTCGATACCGACGACCTCGACGCGGTCAAGGCCGCCATCGACGATGACACGCGCGCGATCTTCTGCGAATCCATCGCCAATCCGGGCGGTTACATCACGGATCTCGACGCGATGGCGAAGATCGCCGACGCTGCCGGGCTGCCGCTGATCGTCGACAACACCTCGGCCACCCCCTACCTGTGCCGCCCGATCGAGCACGGCGCGACGCTGGTCGTGCACTCGCTGACCAAGTTCCTGACCGGCAACGGCACGGTGACCGGCGGCGCGATCGTCGACTCGGGGCGCTTCGACTGGGCCGCCTCGGGCAAGTTCCCCTCGCTGTCCGAGCCCGAGCCCGCCTATCACGGCCTCAAGTTCGCCGAGACGTTCGGTCCGCTGGCTTTTACCTTCCACGGCATCGCCGTGGGCCTGCGCGATCTCGGCATGACGCTCAACCCGCAGGCCGCCCACTACACCCTGCTCGGCATCGAGACGCTCTCTCTGCGCATGCAGAAGCATGTCGAGAACGCGGTGAAGGTGGCGACATGGCTCGAAAACGATCCGCGCGTCGAGTCGGTCACCTATGCCGGCCTGCCCTCGTCGCCCTATCACGGAAGGGTCGCCAGCATCTGCCCCAACGGCGCCGGCGCGCTCTTTACCTTCGCGCTCAAGGGCGGCTTTGATGCCTGCGTGCGGCTGGTCGACAACGTCGAGATCTTCAGCCACGTCGCCAACCTCGGCGACACCCGCTCGCTGATCATCCACTCGGCCTCGACCACGCACCGCCAGCTCACGCCGGAACAGCAGAAGGCGGCCGGCGCCGCGCCCAACGTGGTGCGCCTCTCCATCGGGATCGAAGACCCAGACGACCTGATCGCCGATCTCGACCGGGCGCTCGGCAAGGCCGTCGCGCAGGCTGCCTGACGCGAGCCCCGAAAGGCCGCCGGGCCTGCCCCGGCGGCCGCCGTCTCACTCCGGCGCGATCTCCCACACCATGCGCACCCGCGCGGTGACGTCGAGCTCGCCCTCGGCAACGGGCACCGGCCCCGCATCCGACACCGCCATCTCGGCGCGCATCATCGGGCGCGGCTGCCCGCCGCCCGCTTCCTCGAGACGCACGAGCGGCCCGAGCGGCACGCCGGCCGCCCCGGCAAACAGCTCGGCGCGGCGCAGCGCCTCGGCCACGGCCGCCCTGCGGGCCGCATCCTGCGCCGGCTGCGGCTCGGACAGACCGAAGGAGAGCCCGCGAAAGACGTTCGCCCCGCTCCGCACCGCCGCGTCGAGCACCCCGCCGAGGCTGTCGAGCGCGCGCACCCGTGCGGTGACGGTGGTCTCGGCGACATACCCCACGATCTCGCGCGGCGCGTCGCGTGAGCCGTGCTCCCCCCGCCAGCGGGGCGAGAGCGAGAGCGCGCTGGTCTGCAGGTCGCGCGCGGCGATCCCCTCGGCCGCGAGCCGGTCGATCACCTCCTGCGCGGCCTGCGACATGTCCGCGACCGCCGCCCCGGCGCTCTCCGCCTCCGCGGTCACGCCCAGCGTGATCGTGGCCATGTCGGGCGCCGCCGAGGCGCGCCCCTCCGCCTCGACCACGATCCGTCCCGCCTCGGAGACCGCGCCGCCCTGGGCGAGCGCCGGGGGCGTCGCGGGCCACGGGAGCGACAGGGCGGCGAGCGCCGCGGCGACGACAAGGGCAGCTCTGGCGGCACGCATGGTAAACCCTTTCCGATCCAAGCATTAACCAGCCCGTCAGCCGGGCGGTCGGGGGCGGTTTTCTTTCCATTCCCCCGAATCCTGCTATAAAGCCCCGTCAACGGGAACTGCAACGAATGCCCGGCGGGCGCCGCCGGAGAGAACGCCGAGGCCATGGCTGCCACTTTCGCCCTCCATCTCGACCATGACGGCGTCTCGCTCCTGCACCTCGCGGAGGGCGGTGCCGAGATCGATACCATGCAGCCCCCGCTGGCAACCGCCGGCCTCGACGACGATGATTTCGACGCCCAGGTGGGGCGCATGCAGGCCCGCGTGGCCGGGGCCAGCGGCGGCGAGGCGGCGGTGGTGCTCATCCTGCCCGACAGCCAGATCCTCTACACCCGCGCGCGCGCCAGCGGGCTCGACCGCGAGGCCGACGAGGGCCGCGTGCGCAACGCGCTCGTCGGGGCCACGCCCTACGACCTGGCCGAACTGGTCTACGACTGGCGCGAGGTCGACGGCGCGCTCGAGATCGCCGTCGTCGCCGCCGAGACGCTCGACGAGGCGCGCGCCTTTGCAGAGGCACACGGCTTCGCGCCCGCCGGGGTGCTCGGCGAGGCGGCACGGGGTGCCTTTCCCGGCCGCCCCCGCTTCGGCGGCTCGCCGCCGCAGGATGCACCGGCACCCGCCTCCGTCACGCCCGGTCCTGCTGACGCGCCCGACGCACTCACCGAGTCCCGCATCGCCACGCAAGACTCCGCCGAGCCGGAGACCGCAAGGCCGGACACCGCCGCGTCAGACGCCGCCGAGCCACACCGGAGTCGGCCCGCCCGCGCGGCCCCTGCCCCCCATCGACCCGGCAACGGACGAGCGCCGCCCGCCGCTGCGACAGCGAAGGACACACCCTCAAGCACATCGTCGCTCGGCGGCGCGTCTGCCGCGACCGAAGCCGACGGGCGGCGCCGCGCCGCGCCGCCGCCCCTCGCCGCGCCATCGCCGGCAGTGGTAGGGGGGGCTGCATCCACGCCTCTGCCGACCTTCTCGACGATACGTCGCGATCCCGGTGCGTCGGGCCCGGAGACGGCGGCGGGCGCCGCCCCCGTGCCAAATGCCCCCGTGCCAAATGCCCCTGCGCCGGATGCCCCGTCACGGGCGGTGTCTCCGACACGCACCCCGATATCCTCCGCCCACGGGAGAGGCAACGAGACAGCGGCACCGAAGGTGACGCCGGTCGAGACCGGCGACGCGGCGGCTGCCTCGGCCGCGAGCCTCGCGCCCGATCGCCGGGCTCACCGGGCAGGACTCGGCGCGCTGGCCGGATCGGTGCTCGGCGCCTTCGGTGGCACGAGACGCGGCGGCAACGCGCGCGCCGCCCCCTCTTCTCTCCCGAGGCCCCCGATGGAGCCCGCGCTCCGCGCGCAGAGCGAGCCGGCAGCGCCGACCGCAGACGCCGCGCCGCCGCGGCTTGCGCGCCCCTCGGCCGGGCGCGACACCGTCACGCCCCGGCTCGGCCCGGCTGCCGCAGAGCCGTCCGACGCACGGCCCTCGGGGCCGTCGCCCGCAGCACCCGAGCCACAGCCGGCACGCCCCGATCCCGTGCGCCGGATCCGACGGGCGGGCGACGCCTCTCTTCCCGCGCCGACCGGCCCTGCGCCCTCCCAGACCGGCGAGATGGACGAAGCGGCGAGCCTCACCGTCTTCGGCGCGCGCCGAATGCGCGCCGAGTCGCCCGCACGCGGCGGCGGTCGCGCGCTCGGCCTCGTGCTCACCCTCGCGCTCCTGGCGCTGATGGGCCTCGTCGCCCTCTGGTCGCTCTGGGTCGACGGCGCCGACGGCCCCGACACGGTGGCCGAGCGCCAACCCGACACACCCGCGATCCCCTCCTCGGTCACCCCACTCGACGCCGACCCTCCCGCCCCTGACGCGGGAGACGAGGGTGACGAGACGCGGCAGGCCGTCGCGACGCCCGCGCCGGAGGTGCCCGAGGCTGACGCCGCCGCCGACACAGCCATGACAGGTCAGGCTGTCGACCCAGCGGCAGACAGCGCCGCTGAGAGCAGACCGGCCCCGGCCGAGCCGCGCGACCTCGCGGCCATCCGGCCCGACGGGGACGGCAGTGCCCCCGCGACCAACCAAGCGGGCCTCGCCCCGGAGGCGTCAGGCGCCGATCCCTCTGTCGCTGTGCGCGACGTTTCTCCCGATGCGCTCGACCCGGCCGAGGCCGAGGCGGCCTATGCCGCGACCGGCATCTGGCAACGCGCGCCGGAGCGCGGGCCGGCCCCGCGCGTCGCTGCCGATCCCGCGCTGACGCTCGCGGCCGTCGACCCCTCGCAATTGACGCTGGCTCCGCCCGCCGTGCCCGCCGCGCCGAGCGAGGGCGCCGCGCCGGCATTGCCCGCCGCGCCGCTGCCGCCCGGCACCCTGCTCGACGCCGACGGCTTCGTCATCCCCACCGATGAGGGCGCGCTCGCGCCGGGCGGCTACACCGTCTACGAGGGTCGGCCCGGCATCCTCCCGCCAGCCCGCCCCGGCGAGGGTGAACCCGACGCCACCGACGCCGGCACGGCCGAACCGGACGCCACCGACGCCGGCACAGACCAGTCCGCCGCGCCGCCGCCAGCGGCGACGCCCGCTGCCGTGGAACCGGATCCGCTGGCAGAGTTCCGCCCGACAGCGCGGCCCGAAGACGCCACGCTCCCCGAGACAGCCGACCCCGCGGCGCCCGACGTTGTGCCCGACGCTGCGGCAGACGGCGGCCTCCTCGAGGCCCCCGACGTCCGTCCGCGCTCGCGGCCGGGCCTGCAGGGCGGCGCGCCCGCCAGCGACTCAGCCGCCGAGACGGCGACAGAGACGGAGACGGAGACGGGCACGGCAACCGACGCCTTCCCCCAGGCCGGCGACCCCGTTGCGCCGGAGGGCGAAAGCGCGGCCACACTCGCCGCAACGCCAGAGGCACGGCCCCGCGCCCGCCCCGAAACGCTGGCAGACGAGGCAGCCGCGCTCGAGGCCGAGGCCGAGCGCGCCGCAGCGGTCGCCCGCGAGGAGGCCGCGGCCGCTGCCCGCGAGATCGCCGAGGCCGAAGTGGAAGCCGCCTCGCCCTATGCCGTTGCGGCCACCCCCGCCCCGCGCGCGCGGCCCGCCAACATCGCGCAGATCGCGGCGCAGGCCCGCGCCAGCAGCGCCGCCGAGACCGAGCGGCAGTCCACGGCACGCGCCGCGGCGACGCCCGAACCGGCCCGGCCACCGGTGCAGACCGCCTCCGCCGCCGCGGTCGCCCCACCCCCGCAGGAGCCCGCGCGCGGCCCCGCCGTCGCGCGCAGCCAGCGCGTGCAGCCCGATGTGCCCTCCTCGGCGCTGGTCGCGCGTCAGGCGACCGAGCGCAACGCGCTGCGCATGAACGCCGTCACCCTCATCGGAGTCTACGGCTCGGCCGGCCAGCGCCGCGCCCTCGTGCGGCTACCCTCGGGGCGATACGTGAAGGTGCAGGTGGGCGACCGGCTCGACGGCGGGCAGGTCGCGGCGATCGACCGCGACGCCGTGCGCTACGTCAAGCGCGGGCGCAACGTCTTGCTCCAGATGCCATCGGGCTGACGCCGGCGCGCACGGCGCCCCGGGCCGACCGCGCGGCCCCTGACGCATATCCCGCGCGCAGGCACTGGCCCGCGCCCCCCCATCGCGCAGGATGCGGCGCGCCCGCAACGCGACGCGGCGCACGCGGCACCACAGACGCGCAACCGCCATTCGCCACCTCGCGCGGGAGACGGCCTGCCCATGTCCGGCTTTCTCTACTTCGCCACGATCTACCTCACCGCCGCCGTCGTCGCGGTGCCGCTCGCCAGCCGCCTCGGCCTGGGCTCGGTGCTCGGCTACCTGCTCGCCGGCATCGCCATCGGCCCCCTTTTCGGCCTTGTCGGGGGCAGGCCGACGATCTGCGGACCTATGCCGAGTTCGGCGTGGTGATGATGCTGTTCCTCATCGGGCTGGAGCTCGAGCCGCGCGCCCTGTGAGAGATGCGCGACAAGCTGCTTGGCCTCGGAGGTCTGCAGATCGGCATCAAGATGCTCCTCGTCATGGGCGCGGCCATGACGATGGGCCTCGCGCCCGGGCCGGCGCTGGCGATAGGCATGATCCTCGCGCTGTCCTCCACCACCATCGTGCTGCAGACCCTGACGGAGAAGGGCCTGATGAAGACGCCGGGCGGGCGTTCGACCTTCTCGGTGCTGCTGACGCAGGACGTGGCGGTGATCCCGATGCATTCCCTGATGCAGCTGCTCACAGTGCCTAATCCGGGCGAAGGCGAGGCCGGCCTCCTGCTCTGGGGCGCGGCGCATGCCGCCGGGGTCGGCGACGGGGGCATGTCTCTGGTCGACGGTCTGCCCGGATGGCAGGTGACGCTCGTCACTTTCGCCGCCATCGCCGCGGTCGTGGTGGGCGGAATGTATCTCACCCGCCCGCTCTTCCGTTTCATCCACATGGCGCGGCTGCGCGAGATCCAGACGGCCACGGCGCTGCTGATCGTCATCGCCATCCGCGCTTCTGATGACACTGGTGGGCCTCTCCCCCGCGCTCGGCGCGTTCCTCGCGGGCGTGGTGCTTGCCTCCTCTGAGTTCCGCCACGAGCTCGAGGCCAACATCGAGCCGTTCAAGGGGCTGCTGCTGGGCCTGTTCTTCATCACCGTGGGCGCAGGCATCGACTTCGCCGTGATGGGGTAGAACCTCGGCCTCGTCGCCGGGCTGACCCTCCCGATGATGGTGGCCAAGGGCGCGATTCTCTACGTCCTCGCGGTGGCGTTCCGCATCCGCGGGCGCGACCGCTGGCTGTTCACGCTGGGGCTCGCGCGGGCGGGCGAGTTCGGCTTCGTGCTGATCTCCTTCGCCCTGCAGCAGGCGGTGTTGCCGGGCGAGATCGGACAGATCCTGCCGCTCGTCGTGGCGCTGTCGATGCTGCTGACGCCGCTTGCCTTCATCGCCGACGACGGGCACGCACCCCGCATCGCCGACCGTCACGCCCCGCGCGATGCGCGCGAAGACCCCGACGAGATCGACGAGTGGGGACCCGTCATCATCGCCGGGATCGGCCGCTTCGGGCAGGTGGTGAACTGGATGGTGCAGATGGCCGGCGTCAAGACGGTCGTGCTCGACCACGATCTCTCCACGATCGGGCTGATGCGCCGTTTCGGCTTCAAGGGCTTCTTCGGTGACCCCACGCGCCCCGAGCTGCTCCACGCCGCCGGCCTCGCCGAGGCGCGCGTGCTGGTCGTGGCGCTGGACCACAAGAAGGCGGCGGTCCGTCTGGTGGAATACGCCCGCGCCGAGCGGCCCGACCGGCACATCGTCGCCCGTGCCCACGACAGGGTGCACGTCTACGAACTCTACCGCGCCGGCACCGACGACATCGTGCGCGAGATGTTCGACTAGAGCCTTCGCGCGGGCCGCTACGTCCTCGAGAACATGGAATTCTCGCTCTTCGAGGCAAGCGAGATGGAAAAGACCTTCTACCGGCATGACCGCCGCCGACCGAGCGGGGCGCCTGATCCCGCCGCAGGCGGGCAAAAGAGAATTTCTCAATTCTCTTGCAAATCCCTTTCTTCAAGGGATTTGTGCCCCGCGCCTGCGGGCGGGCTGCCGGCGCTCCGGTGCCCGCAGGCACGAAAAAGGGCCGCGCCTTTCGGCACGGCCCCGTCCCTTTGGCTGCCAAGCTGCGGCGCCGTCAGGCCGCGGCGCGGCCCACCAGCACCTCGTCGATACGCGCCTGGGCGTCGGTCTCGCCGGTGCCCGAGACAGCCGCCAGCTCGCGCGTCAGCCGGTCGCGTGCGGCCTCGTAGAGCTGGCGCTCCGAGTAGCTCTGCTCGCGCTGGTCGTCGGTGCGGTGCAGGTCGCGCACGACCTCGGCGATGGCAATCAGGTCGCCCGAGTTGATCTTCTGCTCGTATTCCTGCGCCCGGCGCGACCACATGGCCTTCTTGACCTTGGCCTTGCCCTTGAGCGTGGTCATCGCCTTAGACACGATGTCGGGCGACGACAGTGACCGCATGCCGACCTCGGTCGCCTTGTGGGTGGGAACGCGCAGCGTCATCTTGTCCTTGTCGAAGGAGATCACGAAAAGCTCCAGAGAGATGCCGGCGATCTCCTGCTCCTCGATCGAGATGATCTGTCCAACCCCGTGCGCGGGGTAGACCACATAGTCGTTGGGGCGAAAGTCGTGCTTCTTGTTCTTGGTCATGCGTTCCCCTCAAGAACCCTCACGTCCGAGCCGAAAAAACCGCGTCCGGAAACGAACGCTTCCGGAGCGGATTGGGATATGTGCGCAGCTGGAACCGCCGATCAGTCAGGCAGCGCGCTCGGCGAGCGTCAGGTGTCAGTTACCATAGCCATATTGATATAGCACAATGACACGGCGATTCCCAGCCCGCCGTGGCATTTCGCCCGGGGCCACCCCGGCCGCCGGACGGCCTGCGGCATATCCGTGCGCATGCCGGGAGTGCTCAGCCGCCCTCGCCCGGTTCCTCCGAGAACAGTTCCATCTTGCCCGGCTTGCCGTCGTTGTCCTCTGCCTCCGGCAGCGGGTCCTTCTTGGTGATGATGACCGGCCACATCTCCGAATACTTGCGGTTGAACTCCACCCACTTCTCCATCTCCGGTTCGGTGTCGGGGCGGATGGCGTCGGCCGGGCATTCGGGCTCGCACACCCCGCAATCGATGCACTCGTCGGGGTGGATCACCAGCATGTTCTCGCCCTCGTAGAAGCAGTCGACGGGGCACACCTCGACGCAGTCGGTGTACTTGCAGGCGATGCAGTTCTCGGTGACGATATAGGTCATTTGGTATCTCCGAATTGCAGCTTTTCAGCTACGACAGAGAGCCGGCCGCTGCAACTGATCGAGGTCACGGATCGGGCAGGTTGCGACGATCTTTCTTGGTCGGACGCGGCCCCCCGGCCTTTGGCGCGGCCGGGTCGGGCGACGGCACGGGCGGCGACAGGTCGTGATAGCAGGCCTGCGCCTCGGGCGCTGGCCCCCGCCGCACGGGCAACGCCACGATCCGCACCACGCGGACGGCCCGCCCCTGCGGGAAGGTCAGCGTGTCGCCGGGGGCGACCGCGCGCGAGGGCTTCGAGACCCGCCGGGCATTCACCCGCACCTTGCCCTCGGCCACGAGCTTCGCCGCGAGCGCCCGTGTCCTGAAGAAGCGCGCCTGCCAGAGCCACTTGTCGAGCCGCAGGCTGCCCTCGGAGAGCGGGGCATGCGGACCGGACACGGCCTCGGCGCCCGTGTCAGCGCCCCCCGGTTCGTCCGCGCCGTCTGCCGCGCCAGATACGGTCAGCTCTTGTCCTTCAGCCCCATCAGGGCGGCAGCGAAGGGGTTGTCCGGGTCGATCGCCTTCTCTCGCTTGGGCGGGCGGGCCTCGTAATTCTTGGCCCCCTGCGGCTTGCCGCGGCCCTTGTCGCCCTTGGCGCCCTTCGGCCCGCGTTCCGCCCTTGGGCGCTCGCCCCCGGCCGGTTTCGGTGGACGGCCGCCCTTGCCCTGCTGGTCGCGGCCACGGCGCGAACCGCCACCCTGCCGCTTGGGCGCCCAGGTAAAGGTGTAGAAGACCTCGACCTCGGCGGACTCGCCGGCGGCCCTCGCCGGCGCCTCGGCGTCCGCACCGTCGCTGCCGGCGCCGGCATCCTGCAGATCGGCCTCCGCCTGCGCACGGGCGGCGACCTCCGCCTCGGCCGGGCCCGGCAGCCCCGTCTGCCCGGCCTCGTGCGGCATGCCGGCGCGAGCGGACGGGTCGGATGTCTCGGGCACATCGGGCGCATCGGGCACCTCCGGCGCGGCCGGCCCCGGGGGCGCCTCGGGCGGCGCTTCGGGGATCGGGTCGGGCGTTGGCGGCACCTCCGGGCCCGGCGGGGGCGGTGTCTCGGAGGGGCCCGGCGGGATCTCCGGCGTGTCGGATGCGGAGACTCCCGCCGGGTCGGCCTGCACGAGGCTCGCGGCGTCGAGCGGAGAGGGTTCCACCACCGCCTCCGCGTCGACAGCGTCGCCCGTCTGCACCGGCGTGGCCGAGGTCGGGTCGGCCGCCGCAACCGCCGCGTCGCCCGTCGCCGTCGTGAGGCTCTCGCCCGCGCTCGTGCTCACGGCCGCGTCCCGCGCGCCCTCGGCGCCGCTGCCGCGCGCCCCGGTGGCGGCCGGGTCCGCGGCCCGCGCCTTGGGCCGCTCGCCCTTCTCGGCGCGATAGCCCAGCCCCTGCATGAGATCGGCGAACTGCTCCAGCGTCATGCCGGTGATCGACAGCATGTCCGGCGTCGCCTCGAAGCCGCTCCGCGTGTCCTGCGCGCGGATCTGGTCCGCCAGCCGCTCCAGCATGTCGATCCGGATCGCGCGCGCGCCCGCCGCCCGATAGCCCGACAGGGCCAGGTAGCCCTGCGGCACCCCTTGGGGCACGGGGATCGTCACGAGGCCCGGCGGGGGGCTCTCGGGGAATTCGTCGATTCCCTCCCAGAGCGACCACAGGACAAGCCGCAGCCGCGTCGGTGCCGGCTTGAGCAGGGCGGGAAGAAACACCGTGAACTGTCCGAAGCGCACCCCGTGCTTGCGCAGGGCGCCGCGGGCCGTCTGGTCGAGCGCCTTGACGTCGGCCGCGACCTGCCCCTGCCGCGGCAGGATGCCGAAGCCCTCGACGAGCTGGAAGGCGAAGCCGCGCGCCATGCCTTCGAGCGCCTCGTCGTCCCTGAGCGCCAGAAGCGGCTCGAACAGCGTCGCCAGCTTGCGGTCGACGAAATGCTGAAGCCGGCGCGCGACCTTGTCGGCCACGTCCGCCCCCGCCTCCCCGTCCACGAAGGCCGCGATCTGGGGCTTCAGCGCGTCAGCCCCCTTCACGAGCTTGCCCACCGCCTGGTCGCCCCACATCAGGCCGCCCTGCTCGGTGAATTCGATCTCGGTGTCGGGGGCGTTGTAGAACCTGTCCGCCTTGAGGTGGAACTGCGGCCTCAGCGCCGCCGCAGCCGCCTGCCTCAGGGTCTTGGCCTCGTCGCCCGACGCCTTCTTGTCGAGCGTGAAGCGAAAGCCCTCGAGCCGGCCGGCATACTGCCCCTCGACGCTCACCTCGCCCGTTTCCGTCACCTCGGCCACGAGGCTCTCCTTCTGCTTCAGCCGGCGCATCAGCACGCTGGTGCGCCGGTCAACGAACCGCTGCGTGAGCGCGCCGTGCAGCGCGTCGGACAGGCGGTCTTCTACCGCGCGGGTCGCCTCGCGCCAATGGCTTTCGTCGTCGAGCCAGCCCGGGCGCTGCGCCACGTAGGTCCAAGTGCGGATATAGGCGAGACGTTTCGACAGCGCGTCGATTTCGCCCTCGGTGCGGTCGATCCGCCGCACCTGCTCGGCCATCCAGTCATCCGGCACGCGGCCGTATTCGTGCAGGAAGCCGAAGAGCCTTTCCACGAGCCCCGCATGCTCGGCATGGCTGATCCCGCGGAAGTCGGGGATGCGGCAGACGTCCCACAGAAGCTGGACGTCCTTCGGGTGCACCGCCCGCTCGCGGATCTCGCGCAGCTCCGCCACCGTCTTGAGGGCCGACAGGTCGTCGGCTTCGCGGGCGCGCACGAGCCGCCCGTTCGCCGCGTCGGACTCGGGCGGCGGCGCCTCGAGCGAGGCGATCAGCCGGTCGAGCGAGCCGAAGTCGAGCCGCGCGTTGCGCCACTGAAGGCGTTGCACAGGCGTGAACCGGTGCGCCTCGATCGCCTCGATGACGTGATCTTCGAGCGGCGGCGCCTCGCCCGTCACACCGAACGTGCCGTCGGTCTTGTAGCGCCCGGCGCGGCCCGCGATCTGCGCCAGCTCGTTCGGCGCGAGCTGGCGCATCCGCCGCCCGTCGAACTTGCGCAGGCCCGAGAAGGCCACGTGCCGGACGTCGAGGTTGAGCCCCATCCCGATCGCGTCGGTGGCAACGAGGTAGTCGACGTCCCCGTTCTGGTAGAGGTCGACCTGGGCGTTCCGCGTCCGCGGAGACAGCGCCCCCATGACGACGGCGCAGCCCCCCTTGGTGCGCCGGATCAGCTCGGCCATGGCGTAGACGTTCTCGACCGAGAAGCCTACGATGGCCGAGCGTGGCGGCATCCGGCTGATCTTCTTCGAGCCGGCATAGGCGAGCGTCGAGAAGCGCTCGCGCCGCATGACCTGCAGGCCCGGCACCTCGGCGGCGATCACGTTGCGCATCGTGTCGGCGCCGAGAAAGAGCGTCTCGTGCAGGCCGCGGGCGTGCAGCAGCCGGTCGGTGAAGACGTGTCCGCGCTCGGGGTCGGCGCAGAGCTGGATCTCGTCGACGGCGAGGAAGTCGGCGCCGATCTCGGTCGGCATCGCCTCGGTCGTGCAGACCCAGTACCGCGCACGCGGCGGCACGATTCGTTCCTCGCCCGTGACCAGGGCGACGACCGAGGGCCCGCGCAGCGCGACGCACCTGTCGTAGACCTCGCGCGCGAGCAGACGCAGCGGCAGCCCGATCACGCCCGTCCGATGGGCCAGCATCCGCTCGATGGCGTAATGGGTCTTGCCGGTGTTCGTCGGGCCGAGGACGGCGGTGACGTGACCTCGCTGCATGGCCCCTCGCGCGCTTCGGCTGTGTGGCGAGATGTACAGGCCCCGCCTGACCGGGGCAACCGGGGGCCCTGTCGTGGAGGGTGGCCGGCAAATTCCTTGAAGAAGGAATTTGCAAAAGTCTTCTCGAAGACTTTTGCCCGCGTCGCGCGTCGCTGCCCCTGCGAAGCGGAGGCGGCCGCTCAGAACGCCTCGGGTTTCGCCTCGCGGGCCATGTGGTCGAGCACGGCGTTGACGAATCGCGGCTCGCGGCCCTCGGGGAAGAAGGCGTGGGCGACCTCGACGAACTCCACGATCACCACCTTGGGCGGCGTGTTCTCCGACAAGAGCTCTGCCCCAGCCGCCCGGAAGAGCGCGCGAAGGGTCGGGTCGATCCGGTCGATGGGCCATTTCGCCACCAGGGCCCGGTGGGTCATCTGGTCGATCCGGGCCTGCTCGTTCACCGCCCCGTCGACGAGCGCGCGGAAAAGATCGACGTCGCCCTCCGCCATCTCATCGCCCTCGGGCGTGGTGGCGCCGAAGCGGTGATCCTCGAATTCCTTCTCGACGGCCGTCGTCGTCTGGCCCGAGACCTCCATCTGGAACAGCGCCTGCACGACGTAGAGGCGCGCGGCCGAGCGGCGGCGCCGTGCCGCCTCGCGCGCGGCGTTCCTGTCCTGCGCGGTCATGCGGTGGGCGTCCCCTCGCCGCCGCCCGCCATCAGCGTGTCCTCGCCCCTTGGCAGAAAGCCCACGCCCTTGCGCGGCGGCCCGAAGCGGCGGGCGAGCGCGATCAGGTGCAGGCAGGCGGCCGCCGCGCCGCCGCCCTTGTCCTGCCCGGCAGGGTCGGCGCGCACCCTCGCCTGTTCGGCAGTCTCCACCGTCAGGATGCCGTTGCCGATGCAGGCGCCTTCCAGCCCCAGCAGCATCAGCCCCCGGGAGCTGTCGTTGCACACGGTCTCGTAATGGGACGTCTCGCCCCGGATCACGCAGCCGAGCGCCACGAAGCCGTCGAAGTTCGACTGCCGCCAGGCGATCCGCACCGCTGGCGGGATCTCGAGCGCGCCGGGCACCTCGATCGTCTCGTGCGTGGCGCCCGCCGCCTCGAGCTCGGCCCGCGCCCCGGCCAGCAGGCCGTCGGCGATATCTCGGTAGAACGGTGCCACGACGATCAGCACCTTGACGGGCCGATCGAACTCGGGCCGGGGAAGGGTGTAATGCTGCGCGCCTGCCATCAGCCGAGCTCCGATATCTTGCGGGTGCCCACGATCTCGAGCCCGTAGGCCTCGAGCCCGACGACCTTGGGCGTGGGAGAATTGGTGAGCAGCACCATCCGCGACAAGCCCAGCGACGACAGGATCTGCGCTCCGAGCCCATATTGCCGCAGCGTGCCCGACGTGGCCTCGGTCTCGGCCGAGAGTTGCATGTGCAGGTCGCGCAGGAGCACGAGCACCCCCCGCCCGTCTTTCGCGATCGTCTCCATCGCCTCGGCGAATTCGCGGGCGCGCCCCTTCGGCCCCGTCCCCACGATGTCGAGCAGCGGATCGAGCGCGTGCATCCGCACCAGCACCGGCTCGGACCCCGAGATGTCGCCCTTGACCAGCGCGATATGCTCGGCGCCCTGTGTCACGTCGGCGTAGATGCGCATCTGCCACGTGCCGCCGAACTCGCTCTCGATCTCGCGCTCGTCCCTGACCGACACGAGGTTGTCGTTGCGACGCCGGTAGGCGATCAGGTCGGAGATCGTGCCGATCCGGAGGTTGTGCCGCTGGGCGAAGGCGACGAGGTCGGGCAGGCGCGCCATCGTGCCGTCCTCGTTCATGATCTCGCAGATCACGCCCGAGGGGTTCAGCCCTGCCAGCCGCGAGATGTCGACCGCGGCCTCGGTGTGCCCGGCCCGCACCAGCACGCCCCCCTCACGGGCGCGCAAAGGAAAGACATGGCCGGGCGTGGCAATGTCGGCGGCCGTCGCCGCCCCGTCGATGGCCACCGCGACGGTGTGCGCCCGGTCAGACGCCGAGATGCCCGTGGTCACCCCCTCGCGGGCCTCGATCGAGACGGTGAAGGCCGTCTCGTGGCGCGACGAGTTGGTCGAGGCCATCAGCGGCAGGCCCAGCCGGTCGATACGCTCGCCCGTCAGCGCGAGGCAGATCAGCCCGCGGCCGTGCGTGGCCATGAAGTTGATCGCGTCGGGCGTCGCCATCTGCGCGGGGATCACGAGGTCGCCCTCGTTCTCGCGGTCCTCGTGATCCACGAGGATGAACATCCGCCCGTTGCGCGCATCCGCGATGATCTCCTCGACGGGCGATATGGCGTCGTGGAACGGGCTGTCGGCGGTGTCGGGCAAGAGGGCCTCCGGGCGGTGTCGGGCGGCAGATAGCCCAACCCGCACCCCTTGGCCAGACCGCGCGCCGCGCCCGCGCGCCCCCCTTTCCAGACGCCGCGCGTCAGGCCCGTTCGCCGGCCTGATCGAACATCTCGGTCGCCGCGTCGAAGAAGCGTTCGCGGACCTCGGCGCGCTCCATCATGATCTCGTGCTCGGCGCCGGGCTCGATCACCAGCCGCCCGCCGCGCCAGCCCTCCATCCGCACGCGCATGTCGGAAAGGTCGACGATGCGCTCGTTCTCGCCCGCCACGCACAGGCCCGGCAGGTCGGGCGCGGGCATCCGCTTCAGCGCCCGCACCTCGCGCAGCGCCTCGTTGACCCAGGCCATCGACGGCCCGCCGAGCGCCAGATCGGGATGGGCGCGCAGCTGCGCCTGCATCCACTCGAAGGTGGCGCGGTCGGTCGTCAGCATGTTGTCCTCGAAGGCGGCGGCGAGCAGGTAGTTCTCGGGGCTCGATGTCGGCACGACCCGCCCGCCGAGGCCCACGGGCCGGGCGAGAGTCGTCATGGTCCACGCGAGGGGACGCATGTAGGCCGAGAGCTTGATTCCCCACATCGGACCCGAGAAGACGGCGCTCGCCACCGGCAGGCCGGAATAGACCGCGCGCAAGCCGATCGCGCCCCCCATCGAATGGCCGATCAGGTGCCAGGGCCGCGGCAGCGAGAGGTCGTCGGCCGCCTGCACCATCGCGGCGACATCGCGCTGGTAGTCGTCGAACCGCTCTATATGCCCCGTGCGACGGTCCGGCAGGAAACGGTCGGTCAGCCCCTGCCCCCGCCAGTCGATGGCCAGCACAGTATAGCCGCGCGCCGCCAGCGCCCGCCCCGCCGGCCCGTATTTCTCGACGAACTCGGTGCGGCCGGGAAACAGCAGCACCGCGCCGCGCTCGCCCTCGCCCAGACGCGCGATGCGCACGCGCGCCGCGTCGCCGGGCCGGCCCGGCGCCTCGACCCAGAAGGCACGGGCGCACGGGTCGGCGTCGGCGATCTCGTCGAAGAAGGGGGCGGGCTCCACGCCGGCGCGGCCCTCAGCCGAGCACGGTGCCGAGCTTCATCGCCAGTCCCATGTCGCCGTCGACCGAGAGCTTGCCGGTCATGAAGGCGGCGGTGGGGTTGGTCTCGCCGTCGAGGATAGCCCTGAACGTGTCCACGTCCGCGGTCAGCACAACGTCGGCCGCCTCGTCGGCGGCGCGCACGCCGCCGTCGTCGAGCATGATCGCGCCCTCGCCGGGGATCATGAACTTGGCCGTGCCGCCGATCTCGGCGCCCGCGAACTTCTCCTGCAGCGCGACCACCGCCTGGTCGATCACTTCGCTCATCCCTGTCTCCTGTCGCTCGCGGCCCTGCCGGCCGCCCCTCCCCGTCTTTCCCTCGCACGCGACGCGCGCGGCGGCAATCGTGACGCGGCGCGCGGGAAGCGGCGCTTGGCAGAGCGCAATCCGGTGCTACACTCCCGCCCATGTCGTCGCAACGCACCATCCGCCCCGCCCTCCTCGCCGTGCTTGTCTGTGCACCGCTCGCATGGTCCCCGGGCCACGCCCAGGTCGGTGCCGCGCCCGCCGAGGTGCCCCCTGCCGCGGCCCGACCAGGGCAGGAGGAAACCGGCCTCGACCGCCTCTTCGCCCAACTCGCCGAGCCCGACCAGCCCGGCTGGCAGCAGATCGAGCAGGCCATCGTGGCAGAGCTGTCCAAGTCCGGCTCGCCGGCAATGGACCTGCTGTTGCAGCGTGGTCGCGAGGCGCTGGAAGAGGGCGATCTCGACATCGCCGTCGAGCACCTGACCGCGCTGACCGACCACGCCCCCGACTTCGCCGAAGGCTGGAACACCCGCGCCACAGCCCATTTCCAGGCCGAGCGTTACGGGCTGGCCATGCGCGATCTCGCCCGTGCGCTGGAACTCGAGCCGCGCCATTTCGGCGCGATGATCGGCCTCGCCACGATCCTGCGCGAGGTGGGCCGCGAGGAAGAGGCGCTCGACATCCTGCGCCGCGTGCACGAACTCAACCCCCACCGCCCGAACGTCAACGCCGGGATCGAACAGCTCTCTGCCGCCCTCGAAGGCGAGACGCTCTGACGCCGGTGGCAGGCGCGGCGCGGCGGCGCCTCCTTTGCACGCCACCGCCCCCATCATCTTGGTCCAAATACTCCGGGGGGAGTCGCCCGGCACGGGCGACGGGGGGCTGGCCCCCCATCCCGCTCTTCCCCCCTGCGCGGCGCCTCAGAGTCGGTCGCGCAGGGCGAACCACGCCATGGCCAGTGCGAGCAGCGGCGTGCGCAAGGCCCGCCCGCCGGGGAAGCGCGGCGCGGGCAGACGCGCCATCAGGTCGAATCGCTCCGCCTGTCCCGCGACCGTCTCGGCCGCGATGCGGCCCGCGAGCGTGGCCATCCCCACGCCGTGCCCCGAATAGCCCGACAGCGACAGCACGTTCGGCGCCACCCGCGCGAAATGCGGCATCCGCGTGCGGGTGATCGCGAGCGTGCCGCCCCAGGCGAAGTCGATCCGCGTTCCGGCAAGCTGGGGGAAGACCTTCAGCATCGGGCGGCGCACCAGCGCGGCGATGTCGCGGGGAAAGCGGTAGCCATAGGTCTCGCCGCCGCCGAACAGCAGCCGGTGGTCGTCGGAGAAGCGGAAGTAGTTCACGACGAAGCGCGAATCGGCCACCGCCCGGTTGCCGGCGATCAGCGCCTCCTGCCCCTCGGGGCCGAGCGGCTCGGTCGCCACCACGAAATTGTTGATCGGCATCACGTAGCGGCCGACCTCGGGGATCAGCCCCCCCAGATAGCCGTTGCAGCCCGCCACCACCCAGTCGGCCCGCACCACGGCCCGATCGGTCGACAGCCGCACCTCCGCCCCCCGCTCGACGCGGGTCACCCGGCTCGTCTCGAACAGGCGCACGCCCGCCGCCTCGGCCAGACGCGCCAGGCCGAGCGCGTAGGCCAAGGGGTCGAGATGCCCCGCCCCCTCGTCGAGCGCCCCGCCGTGGTAGTCGCGGCTCGCCACGATCTCGCGGATCTCGCCCTTCGAGAGCGGCCGCACCTTCTCGTAGCCGTAGTCGCGGGCGAGCTTCTCGGCATAGGCGTGAGTCTTGCGCACGTGCGCCCGCTTGTGGTCGGCATGCACGATGCCCGGGTGAAAGGGCACGCCGACCTTCGGATCGGCGGCGATCTCGCGCACCAGCCGCACCGCCTCGCGCCCCATCGCCCAGAGCGCCAGCGCATCGTCGCGCCCGACCATGCGCTCGAGCTCGTCCTGCCCCACGCGCTGGCCGGTGCCCACCTGCCCGCCGTTGCGCCCCGAGGCGCCCGAGCCCACGCGGCTCGCCTCGAGCAGCACCACGGCGTAGCCGCGGCTCGCCAGGTGCCACGCCGCCGAAAGGCCGGTGAAGCCACCCCCCACCACCGCGACGTCGGCCCGGATCTCGCCCTCGGCCGGCGGCCGCGCGGGCGGGATCAGCCCGGGCTTCGCGGCGTAGAACGAGTCGGGGTAGCGGCCGGGCGTGTCGTTGGCCGTCAGCAGGTCCATCAGGCGGCCTTGAGCATGCCCTCGGCGCGCAACTTCTCGTGCGCCATGTCGAGCGTCTGCACGGTTCGCTCGATCAGCAGGTCGATCTCGGCGGGCGTGATGACGAGCGGCGGCGCGATGATCATGCGGTCGCCGACATGGCGCATGATCAGGTTGTTGCCGAAGCTGATCTCGCGCGTGACGAAGCCCGCCTCGCCCGCCGGCCCCGCGAACGGCGCGCGCGCCGCCTTGTCAGGGGTCAGCGCGAGCGAGGCCATCAGCCCCTTCGACACCGCCTCGCCCACGAGCGGGTGGTCGGCGAGCGCGCCCCACGTCTCGGCGAGATACGGCCCGGCAACGTCGCGCACATGCTCGACGACGCGCTCCTCCTCCATGATCCGCAGGTTCTCGGACGCCACCGCGCAGGCCACCGGGTGGCCGGAATAGGTGTAGCCGTGGAAGAACTCGCCCGCCTCGTTCAGCACCTCCGCGATGCGGGCCGAGACGATCGAGCCGCCGATCGGCTGGTAGCCCGACGACAGGCCCTTGGCGATCGTCATGATGTCGGGCTGCAGGTCGTAGAGCTGCGAGGCGAACCACCGGCCCGTCCGCCCGAAGCCGGTGATCACCTCGTCGGCGACGAACAGGATCTCGTTCTCGGCGAGGATGCGCCTGACCTCGGGCCAGTAGCTGTCGGGCGGCACGATCACCCCGCCCGCGCCCTGCACCGGCTCGGCGATGAAGGCGGCGACGTTCTCGGCCCCCACCTCCGCGATCTTCGCCTCGAGCTGCCGGGCGCGGGCGATGCCGAACTCCTCGGGGCTCATGTCGCCGCCCTCGGCGAACCACGCCGGCTGGTCGATATGCACGATGTCGGGAATGGGCAGACCGCCCTGCCCGTGCATCGCCTGCATGCCCCCCAGCGAGGCGCCGCCCAGCGTCGAGCCGTGATAGGCGTTGCGGCGCGAGATGATGACCCGTTTCGCAGGCTTGCCCATCTCGGCCCAGTAATGGCGCACGAGCCGGATGTTGGTGTCGTTCGCCTCCGAGCCCGAACCGGCGAAGAAGACGTGGTCGAGGTCGCCCGGCGCCAGTCGCGCGATTGTGGCGGCGAGCGCGATGGCGGGCACATGCGTCGTCTGGAAGAAGGTGTTGTAGTAGGGCAGCTCCTGCATCTGCGCATAGGCCGCCTCGGCCAGCTCCCTGCGGCCGTAGCCCACGTTCACGCACCACAGCCCCGCCATCCCGTCGAGGATCTCGTTGCCCTCGCTATCGGTCAGCCACACGCCGTGGCCCTTCGTGACGATCCGCACGCCCTTGGCGGCGAGTTCGCCGTGATGAGTGAAGGGGTGCAGGTGGTGGGCCGCGTCGAGAGCCTGCAGCGCGGCGGTGTCGAGCCCGCCGGGGGCGGTGCGATTGGGGATGGCTGTCATGCGTCAGGGTCCTGCATCTCGGGCCCCGCGCGGGGCCGGATTTCGGGGATGACGGTGACATGCGCCCCCCGCCCGGCCCTGTCAATGCGCAGCCAGGCGCCGCAATGCCGCCCCGTCTGCCCGCAGGGCGAGCGCCGCGCGAACGGCACGGGGGCGCGTGCTGTTTCCTCTGTTTCCCCCCGGAAGAATCGCCTAGCGTGGATGCCAATCAAGACGAACGGGGCCCACCGCCCTGCCAACACGGGAGAAGGCGATGACCTTGAAAACCTCGCTGATCGCACTCGCAGCCGGCCTCGCGGCGACCGCCGCAGCGGCCCAGGAACAGGTGCGCGTCTACAACTGGTCGGACTATATCGACGAGGATCTTCTGTCCAAATTCGAGGAAGAGACGGGCTACGACCTGATCTACGACGTCTTCGACTCCAACGAACTGCTCGAGACCAAGCTGCTCGCCGGCGGCTCGGGCTACGACGTGGTCGTGCCCACGGGCACGTTCCTGCAGCGCCAGATCCAGGCCGGCGTCTTCCAGCCGCTCGACTACGACAAGCTGCCCAACGCCGACAACCTGTGGGACGTCATCCGCGACCGCACGGAAAAGTACGACCCCGGCCACGACCACTCGATCAACTACATGTGGGGCACCACGGGTCTCGGCGTGAACGTCGACGAGGTGCGCGAGATCCTCGGCGAGGACGCGCCCATCGACAGCCTCGCGCTGATCTTCGACCCCGCCAACATGGAGAAGCTCGCCGAATGCGGCGTGCACTTCCTCGACGCGCCGACCGAGCTGATCCCCGCCGCGCTCACCTACCTGGGCGAAGAGGGCGACAGCCAGGACCCGGAGGTGATCGCCAAGGCCGAGCCGGTGCTGACGGCGGTGCGCCCCCACGTGACCAAGTTCCACTCGTCGGAATACATCAACGCGCTGGCCAACGGCGACATCTGCGTGGCGATCGGCTGGTCGGGCGACGTGCTGCAGGCACGCGACCGCGCGGCCGAGGCCGACAGGGGCGTGACCATCGAGTACCACATCCCCACGGAAGGGGCGCTGATGTGGTTCGACCAGATGGCCATTCCGGCCGACGCGCCGAACCCGGAGGGCGCGCATGCCTTCCTCAACTTCATCATGGATGCCGAAAACATGGCGCAGGCGTCGAACTACGTCTACTATGCCAACGGCAACGAGGCCTCGCAGCAATTCCTCAACGAGGACGTGATCGGCGACCCCGCGATCTACCCCGACGAGGAGACGCTCGACAACACCTACACCACCTCGCCCTGGCCGCCACGCGTGCAGCGCGACGTCACGCGCATGTGGACGCGCATCAAGTCGGGCACCTGAGCTCGACCCGGGCCGCGCCACCCGGCGCGGCCCCGCCCCTTCCGGACAGCCACGGATGAACCAGCCCAGCTCTCCGCAGACGCCGGCCCGGCCTGCCGGCCCCGGCCCCGCGACGGCCTTCCACCCGTGGGACGACCCCGACGCGGTGCCGCTCATCCGCTTCCGGGGGGTGACCAAGCGCTTCGGCGACTTCACCGCCATCGACGCCGTCGACCTCGACATCTACCCGCGCGAGTTCTTCGCGCTGCTCGGCCCGTCGGGCTGCGGCAAGACCACGCTCATGCGGATGCTCGCGGGCTTCGAGTCGCCCAGCGTGGGCGCGATCACGCTCGAGGGGCGCGACATCGTGCATGTCCCGCCGCACAAGCGGGCGGTTAACATGATGTTCCAGTCCTACGCGCTGTTCCCGCACCTGACGGTCGAACAGAACATCGCCTTCGGGCTGAAGCGCTCCGGAATGGAGAAGGACGCGATCGAGGCGCGCGTGGCCGAGATGCTGCGCATGGTGCAACTGCAGAAGTTCGCCGCACGCAAGCCCCACCAGATCTCGGGCGGCCAGCGCCAGCGCGTCGCGCTCGCCCGCGCGCTCGCCAAGGCACCCAAGCTGCTGCTGCTCGACGAGCCGCTGGGCGCGCTCGACAAGAAGCTGCGCCAGCAGACCCAGTTCGAGCTGGTGGATATCCAGGAACGGACCGGCACGACCTTCGTCATCGTCACCCACGACCAGGAAGAGGCGATGACAGTCGCCTCGCGCATCGCCGTGATGAACGAGGGCAAGATCGCGCAGGTCGATACGCCAGGGCGCATATACGAAAGTCCCGCAAGCGTTTACGTCGCAGACTTCGTGGGCGACGTGAACCTGATCGAGGGCAATGCCCGCCCCGTCGGCCAGGGCATGGCCGAGATCCGCTGGCGTGAGGGCGTGCCCGCCATCCGCGGTCAGGCGGCCGAGCCCCTGGTCGAGGGCGAGCGGGCGACGCTGGCCATCCGCCCCGAGAAGATCGCGATCAGCCGCGAGCGGCCCGAGGGCCGCAACAACGTCGTGCAGGGCCGCGTCCACGACATCGCCTACTTGGGCAACATCTCGACCTATCACGTCCGCCTGCCCGACGGGGTGATCGTGCAGGCGCAGGTCGCCAACCAGCGCCGCATCGCCCGGCGCGACTTCACCTGGGAAGACGAGGTGTGGCTGTCGTGGTCCGACACCGCCGGCGTCGTGCTGATGCGGTAGGCCGATGGATTTCCGCCGCTTCTCGCTGATCGCCCTGCCCTATGCGTGGCTTCTGCTGCTCTTTCTCGTGCCGTTCGGCATCGTGCTGAAGATCTCGCTGTCGGATTACGCGCTCTCGATCCCGCCCTACACGCCCACGCTCGACCTGACCGGCGGATGGCCCGCGATCCGCGACTTCCTCAGCCAGCTCGACTTCGAGAACTACGTCTTTCTCACCGAGGACGACCTCTACTGGAAGGCCTATCTCAGCTCGGTGCGCATCGCGGCCATCGCGACCTTCATCACCCTGCTGATCGGCTACCCCATCGCCTACGCCATGGCGAAGGCCCCGCGCGAATGGCAGCCGACGCTGCTGATGCTGGTGATCCTGCCGTTCTGGACGTCGTTCCTGATCCGCGTCTATGCGTGGATCGGAATCCTGTCGTCGGAGGGCTACCTCAACCAGACGCTCGGATTTCTGGGGCTCGAACCGGTGACGGTGCTCAATACCAACATCGCCGTCTATATCGGCATCGTCTATACCTATCTGCCCTTCATGGTGCTGCCGATCTACTCGACGCTCGAAAAGATGGACTACGACCTGATCGAGGCCGCGCAGGACCTCGGCTGCACGCCGACGGAAGCCTTCTGGCGCGTCACCCTTCCCCTGTCGCGGCCCGGAATGATCGCCGGCTGCTTCCTCGTCTTCATCCCCGCGGTGGGCGAGTTCGTGATCCCCTCGCTGCTCGGCGGCTCGCAGACGCTGATGATCGGCAAGGTGCTGTGGGAAGAGTTCTTCAACAACCGCGACTGGCCGGTGGCCTCGGCCGTGGCGGTGGTGCTGCTGTTGATCCTCGTCATCCCGATCGTGCTGTTCCAGAAGAACCAGGAGAAGCAGCAGGAATGAGCCGCTTCACCTGGTTCAACGCCACTTCGCTGACCTTCGGCTTCGCCTTCCTCTACCTGCCGATGGTCATCCTGATCGTCTATTCCTTCAACGAATCCCGCCTCGTCACCGTCTGGGCCGGCTTTTCGACCAGGTGGTATGGCGAGTTGTTCCGCAACGAGCAATTCCTCGACGCCGCCTGGGTCACGCTGCGCGTCGCCTTCTTCTCGGCCACCTTCGCCACGGTGCTGGGCACGATGGCGGCCTACGTGTTGGTGCGGGGGGGCCGCTTCTTCGGACGCACCCTGTTCTCGGGGATGATCTACGCCCCCCTCGTGATGCCGGAAGTCATCACCGGCCTCTCGCTGCTGTTGCTGTTCATCTCGATCAATCTCGACCGGGGCATCGTCACGATCATCCTCGCGCACACCACGTTCTGCATGGCCTACGTCGCGGTCGTCGTCTCCTCGCGGCTCGTGTCGTTCGACCGCTCGGTGGAGGAGGCCGCGCTCGATCTCGGCGCGACGCCGTTCGACGCGTTCCGCTCCGTCACGCTGCCGATCATCATGCCGGCGGTCGTCTCGGGCTGGCTGCTGGGCTTCACGCTCTCGCTCGACGATCTCGTGATCGCCTCGTTTACCGCAGGCCCGGCGGCGACGACCCTGCCGATCCAGATCTTCTCGTCGGTGCGCCTCGGTGTCAGCCCCGAGATCAATGCGCTCTCGACCATCCTGATCGGCATCGTCGCGCTCGGGGTGGTCACGGCCTCGCTGATCTCCAAGCGCAACCTCGTCCGCCAGGCCCGCGACGCCCGTCGCGCCATCCAGGCCGGGGCGGAGGAAGGGCGGGAGGCGCGCGCAACGTGAGCGACTTTCTGAGCGACTACGCGGCCCACGTCGCGGCACACGGCACGCCCGAGCGCATCGAGTGCATGCTGTGCGACATGAACGGCATCCTGCGCGGCAAGTGGATCCCCGCCGCGGCGGTCGACAAGCTGGCCGGCGGCCATGTGCGCCTGCCGCTGTCTACCTACGCGCCCAACATCCTCGGCGAAGAAGTGCCCGAGTCGGGCCTCGGCATCGTCGTGGGCGACCCCGACGGCCGGCTCGTGCCGGTGCCGGGCACGCTCAAGCCGGTGCCGTGGACGGCCTCCCCCGCCGTGCAGGTGCTGGTGGAGATGACAGAGCTCGACGGCACGCCCTCGCCCTATTCCCCGCGCGAGGTGCTGGGCGCGGTGCTCGCGCGCTACGCCGCGCGCGGCTGGCGCCCGGTCGTGGCCACCGAGCTCGAGTTCTACGTAGTCCAGACCCGCGAGCGGCCCGACACGCCCCCCCAGCCGCCCGAGCCCAACTTCGCCGCGCAGAACTACGATCTCGAGACGCTGTCGCAGCACGACGCGATGCTGACCGAGATCCTTGCCGCCTGCGCCGCGCAGGGCATCGACACCGACACGCTCGTCGCCGAATACGGCCCCGGCCAGTTCGAGATCAACTTTCACCACACGGCCGACGTGTTCGCCGCCGCCGAGATGGCGCTGATCTTCCGCCGGCTGGTGCGCGAGGTGGTCGAGGATCACGGGCTCGAGGCCACGTTCATGGCCAAGCCCTACGCCGACAGCCCCGGCAACGGGATGCACGCCCATGTCTCGGTGCTCGACACGCACGGCGACAACGTGTTCTCCGCGCCCGAGGGCGTCGGGCCGACGCTCGGCCACGCCATCGCCGGGGTGCTGGCGACGATGCCCGACCTGCAGGCGATCTTCGCCCCGCATCTCAACAGCTACCGCCGCTTTCAGCCGATGTCGTTCGCGCCCTGCGCGCCCGACTGGGCGCTCGACAACCGCGCCGCCGGCATCCGCGTGCCGGCGACGAGGGGCGCGGGCGCGCGGCTCGAACACCGCATCGCGGGGGCCGACGTCAACCCCTACCTCGCGCTCGCCGCCATTCTCGGCGGCATGCTCTGGGGGATCGAACGCGAGATGCCGCTGCCTGCCCCCTGCGACTCGCCCGAACACGCCCCGCCCGACCGGCTGACGGCCGACTGGGTGACGGCGGTCGACCGGTTCGCCGCCTCCGAGATCGCCGCCGACATCTTCGGCGCGCGCTACCGCGACGCCTATGCCGCCGTTCGCCGCGACGAGATCTCGAAGCTCACGACGCAGATCACACGGCTGGAATACCGCACCTATCTCACGAGGCTGTAAAGCGATGCCCCTCGACCGGATCGTGGAGCCGGTGGCCTACGGCCCCCTGCCCGACCGCGACAATTACTGGCGCACGACCGCCGAGCCGCCCGCCGTGCCGCGGCTGGAGGGCGCGCAGGAGGCCGGGTTCGCCGTTCTGGGCGCGGGCTTCACCGGCCTTTCGGCCGCGCTGAGGCTGGCCGAGGCGGGCGCAGACGTGGCGGTGATCGACGCGCACGGGCCGGGCTGGGTGGTGCTGGCCGGGGCGGCGGCGGCGCT
>HLSNC_1000376_pt1 | contig 38161 bp, 37 predicted proteins | sample HotLakmetagenome_2_FD_14041 | JGI IMG/M metagenome (IMG submission 14041)
CAGAAGCTCGGCGCGCAGGGTCTCCTCGGCGGCGCGGTCGGCACGGGTGACGAAATCGCCCGGCCCCTTGGACGAGACCTGCAACTGCTCGACCTCGCGAAAGTCCTTGACCAGACCCCGCCCGACCTTGCGCGCGGCCTTGATCATCAGGTTGAGATTCGCGCTGCCCTGCATGGCGGACTCCGGGTTGTTCAGGCGGGGCTATACGGGCGTTGAAATCCGATGGAAAGGGGGGTGGAAAGCGCTCAGCGCGTGAACTTCTTGTATTTCACCCGCTTCGGCTCGACCGAATCCGGCCCCAGGCGCCGGATCTTGTCGTCCTCATAGGCCTCGAAGTTGCCCTCGAACCATTCGACATGGGCATCGCCCTCGAACGCCAGGATATGCGTACAGAGACGGTCGAGAAAGAAGCGGTCGTGCGAGATGATGACCGCGCAACCCGCGAAATCCTCCAGCGCGGCTTCGAGCGCCTGAAGGGTTTCCACGTCCAGATCGTTGGTCGGTTCGTCCAGAAGCAGGACATTGCCACCCTCGCGCAGGAGCTTGGCCATATGGACCCGGTTGCGTTCCCCCCCTGACAGAAGCCCGACCTTCTTCTGCTGATCGCCGCCCTTGAAGTTGAACGCGCCGCAATAGGCGCGGCTGTTCATGCTCAGATCGCCCAGTTCCAGCACCTCGAGCCCTTCGGAAATCTCTTCCCATACGGTCTTGTCGGGGTCGAGCGCGTCGCGCGACTGATCGACATAGGCCAGCTTGACCGTGTCGCCATAGCTGATCGAGCCGGCGTCGGGCTCCAACTGGCCGGTCAGCATGCGAAACAGCGTGGATTTCCCCGCGCCGTTGGGGCCGATCACGCCGACGATCCCGCCGGGGGGCAGGGCAAAGCTCAGATCCTCGATCAGCAGCTTGTCGCCCATGGCCTTTTTCAGGCCTTCGACCTCGATCACCTTGCCGCCCAGTCGCGGGCCGTTGGGAATGATGATCTGCGCGGTCGAGATCTTCTCGCGCTCGGACTTGCCGGCCAATTCCTCATAGGCGTTGATCCGGGCCTTCTGTTTCGCCTGGCGCGCCTTGGCGCCCGCCCGGATCCATTCAAGCTCGCGCTCGAGGGTTTTTTGCTTGGCCTTGTCCTCGCGCGCCTCATGCGCGAGGCGCTTGGCCTTCTGTTCCAGCCATGCGGAGTAGTTCCCCTCATAGGGAATGCCGCGCCCGCGGTCGAGTTCCAGGATCCAGCCGGTGATGTCATCCAGGAAATAGCGATCGTGCGTGACGATCAGAATGGTGCCCTTGTATTCGATCAGGTGCTTTTGCAGCCAGGCGATGGTTTCGGCGTCCAGGTGGTTCGTCGGTTCGTCAAGCAGCAGCATGTCGGGCGCTTCCAGCAGCAGCTTGCACAGTGCGACGCGGCGCTTTTCGCCGCCTGACAGCGTGTCCACGGCCGCGTCGTCGGGCGGGCAGCGCAGGGCTTCCATCGCGACATCGACCTGGGCGTCCAGATCCCAGAGGTTCTCGGCGTCGATCTCGTCTTGCAGCTGGGCCATTTCGTCGGCGGTCTCGTCCGAGTAGTTCATCGCCAGCTCGTTATAGCGTTCGAGCTTTGCCTGCTTGGCCTTGACCCCCTCCATCACGTTGCCGCGCACGTTCAGCGCCGGGTCCAGTTCGGGCTCTTGCGGCAGATAGCCCACGCGCGCACCCTTGGCGGCCCAGGCCTCGCCGGTGAAGTCCGTGTCGATCCCCGCCATGATCCGCAAAAGGGTCGATTTGCCCGCGCCGTTGACGCCCACGACGCCGATCTTGACGCCGGGCAGAAAGTTCAGCCGGATGTTCTCGAAGCATTTCTTGCCGCCGGGATAGGTTTTGGAAACGCCATCCATGTGATAGACAAACTGATACGAGGCCATGCGCTGCTCCGGGGACTTGGGGATTTGCCTTTCCCTACAGGGGGCAGGGCGGTTCTTCAAGGAGGATGCAGCATGACGGCGCGCCACGTCCTTTTTGCGGCGGTCTGGCTTGCGATGGCCTTGGGCTGGCCCCTTGGCGCATCGGCCCAGGCGATCTTTTCCGACGGCGGTCTGGCCTTGCGCGGCTACGACCCGGTGGCCTATTTCGTCGACGGGCGCGCCCGGCCCGGCGAACCCGAATGGACAGCGGAATGGGACGGCGCGGAATGGCGGTTTTCCAGCGCCGACAATCGCGATGCCTTTGTGGCTGCCCCCGAAGATTACGCCCCGCAATACGGCGGGTTCTGCGCCTGGGCCGTGTCGCAAGGCTATACCGCGCCAACCAATCCGCATGCCTGGGCCATTGTCGATGGGCGTCTGTATCTGAATGTCACCCGCAGGGTACAGCGGCGATGGGAGCGCGACGCGCAGGCACATATCGCGCGCGCCGATGCGAACTGGCCCGATCTGCGGGACTGACGGGCACGCGATGACGGCTTTTCACAGGCTGCCATCTCGCGCATAGTCCTGCCATGGCGCGGCCCGGTTCCTGGGGTCGGCGGTCTTGACGGAGTTTTCAATGGCCAATGAGTTTCTTGACGGCAGCAGCATCGTGTTCCTGCTGCTTGCGGCTTTCATCATCGTGTCGCTGTTTTTGGGTGTGCGCATCGTGCCGCAATCCGAGAAGTATGTGGTCGAGCGTTTCGGACGGCTGCGTTCGGTTCTGGGGCCGGGGATCAACCTGATCGTGCCGTTCATCGACACGGTCGCGCACAAGGTGTCGGTTCTTGAGCGGCAGTTGCCCAACAACCAGCAGGACGCGATCACCACCGACAACGTGTTGTTGCAGGTCGAAACCAGTGTGTTCTACCGGATCATGCACCCCGAAAAGACGGTCTACCGCATCCGCGATGTCGATGCCGCGATCCTGACAACCGTGGCCGGGATCGTGCGATCCGAGATCGGCACGATGGAACTGGACGAGGTTCAGTCGAACCGCGCGCGGCTGACCAACAAGATCCGATCGGCGATTGCCGGTGTGGTCGACGACTGGGGGATCGAGGTCACGCGGGCCGAACTGCTGGATGTGAACCTGGATGAGGCGACGCGCGCGGCCATGCTGCAACAGCTGAACGCCGAGCGCGCGCGCCGGGCCTTGGTCACCGAGGCCGAGGGCAAGCGTCGCGCGGTCGAACTGGCCGCCGATGGCGAACTTTACGCCGCCGAGCAGGAAGCCAAGGCCCGCCGTATCCTGGCCGATGCCGAGGCCTATGCCACCGGCGTGATCGCCGAGGCCATTGCCGAGAACGGGCTTGAGGCCGCGCAATACCAGGTCGCCCTGAAACAGGTCGAGGCCCTGACCAAGGTGGGCGAGGGCGCGGGCAAGCAGACGGTGGTGGTGCCGGCCCAGGCGCTGGATGCCTTTGGCGATGCGTTCAAGATGTTGTCGGGCCGGGGCGGGGGCCGCGCGTGATGCTTGCCTTGTGGTGGGTCTGGGTCGCCCTGGGCTTGGTGCTGGCGATCGTCGAACTGGCGGTGCCGGGCTACCTGTTCGTGGGCTTCGCCATCGGCGCGGCCCTGACCGGGGCCGCGATCGGGCTTGGCGTTCCGGGCGGCGCGTGGATGACGCAAGAGCCGGTCAATGCGCTGATGGTGTTCGCGGTTCTGTCGGTCGTGGCCTGGCTGGTCCTGCGCCGGACGCTGGGCGTGCGCAAGGGGCAAACCAGGCGCTTCGACCACGACATCAACGAGGATTGAGGCCCGCACTGCCGGTCAGGGGCAAAGCATGACCTTGCCCTCGCCGCCTTGCAGCGCGGGCAGGATCGCATCCAATGCCCGATCAAGCGGCAGTTGCGCGGCGATGCGGGTGTGCCAGCGGCCGGTGGCAAAGCGGTCCTGAACCTGCGCCACCACCGCCGCGCGGCGCTCGGCGCTGGCGGCGGGCAGCCAGCGCGACAGCCAGAACCCTTCGATCCGTTTGTCCATGAAGATAAATTGCCCCATCTGCGTCAAGCTGGGGGCGTCATCGCTCATCTTGCCATAGCTGATCCAACGCGCGCCCGCAGGCATGGCGAAAAAGAGATCCGCCGCACCCTGATCGCCGACCGCATCCAGCAGGACACGCGGCTTGTGCGCGCGCAGCGCTGCCTGTGACCGAGCGGGGAAATCCGCTGCAGTGCTGACCAGAACCTCGGCCGCGCCCAGTGCCTGCAATTCCTCGGCCATGTCCGCGCGGCGAATGACAGCCAGGGCGTCCAGCCCCTCGTCCTGCGCCAGACCAAGGATCAGCCGGCCCAATTGCGAGCCCGCGGCATTGAGGATGAACGCATTGCCCTTTTGCGCGCGCACTTCATCCAGAAGCGCGATCGCGGTCAGCGGGTTGACGATCAGCGCGGCGCCGTCCGCGTCCTTTAGATCGTCGCGCAGGGGGATGCACAATGCCGCGTCGCTGATGGCGTGACGCGTCCAACTTCCGGTGACCGTGCCCAGAAACGCCACCCGCCGTCCCAGCAGCGGCGTGGCCGCCGACCCTTCGGCGGCGATCACGCGGCCCACCCCTTCGAACCCGGCGGGGTTGCCACTGATGCGCGGCTGGCCGTATCCGCCCTGCACGAAGAACAGATCCGACGGATTGACCGGCGCCATGATCACCTCGATCAGCACCTGGCCCGATTGCAGGGGCGGCAGCGCGATCTCGCGCCATTCCAGGAACGGCGACAGATCGTGCGGCACCTGCGGAACCGGGCCGCGGGCAAATCCGCCCTCGCGCAGCGCCAGCCCATGCGTGGTCTGTGGGGTTGTCTCGGGCATGCTTCCCTCCGTTTTCGGGGCAAACGGTAGCGCGGATCGCGCGATCGGCAAAGCGTGCCGCGCGCATGACCCCGCGTCAGGACACGCCGCGCAAAGCCGGGTCCGGCAGATCGGTGCTGGCCAGCCGCTTGCGATAGCGTGAGGGCGTCTCGCCCGTCTGGCGCCGAAACGCGCGCGAGAAATAGGCCGGGTCGTCGAACCCCAGCGCATAGCCCACTTCGGCGATGCTCATCTGGGTATAGGCCAGCAGCCGGCAGGCCTCGTGGAACTGGCGCGACTCGACGAAACGCCCGGCCGACTGGCCCGAGACCGCGCGGCTGATCCGGTTCAGATGCGTCGGTGTCAGCGATAGTGCGGCGGCATAGTCGCGCAGGGTCCAGCCATCGCGCAGATGATTGCGCACCAGGGCTTCGAAAGCCTGCATGTGCCGGGCATAGCGCGACAGGTTCGCCGGGGCCTGCGCATGCAGCCCGCGCGCGACCTGGCACGCGATCTGCAAGGCCAGGGCGCGCAGCATCGGCGCACGCGCCGCGTCGGACAGGCCGCGTTGATGCAGGATCTGTTCGAACAAGGTTTCCAGGCTCGCCCCGGCGGGTGCGGCACCCCAGGCCGACAGCGCCGGTGCCAGCGGCGCCCCGTCACCGAAGGCTTCGGGCAGTTCCGACAGCGGCACGGTCAGCACGAACCCCTCGGTCCCCGCCGAAAATCGGAAGCCGTGCACGATCCAGGCGGGAATGCTTAGCAGCGTCGGAAGGTTCAGATCGCGGCCGCGGCCATCAACCGTCACCCACGCGCTGCCGCTGCGGATCAGGAAAAACTGATGCAGATTGGGATGGCGATGCGGCGCGATCTGCCAGTCATGCAGGCTGGCCCGGTCCGAGATGCGTTCGCAATGCAGGATATCGGGAAAACGGCGTCCCTCGCCGTAAAGGGCATAGGCGGGGATCGCGGGGTTGGCGCCGTCATTCATGTTCCGAAAGTACAAGGTATTACCGGGATAATCCATTCATTTGATGAATCGGTGTCATAGTTTTACCAGTGTCACGAATCCTATGGGGGGAACATGCGCACACAGGTCGCCATCATCGGTGGCGGTCCTTCGGGACTGTTGCTGTCACAGCTCTTGATGCGCGCCGGCATCGAGACCGTCGTGCTGGAACGCCAGACGCGCGACTACGTGCTGGGGCGCATCCGTGCGGGCGTTCTGGAGCGTGGCGCGGTCGAGCTGTTGCACCGCGCCGGTTGCGGCGACCGCCTTGGCGACGAGAGCATCGCGCATGAGGGCTGCAACCTGTCCACCGTCAACGGCATGTTCCGCGTCGATTTCCAGGCGCGCGTGGGCGAGTCGGTCACCGTCTATGGCCAGACCGAGGTGACGCATGACCTTTATGCCGCGCAGGATGCACTGGGCGCCACGATCATACATGAGGCCCACAACGTCGCCCTGCACGATCTGGAGGGCGGCGCACCCTGGGTCAGCTATGAAAAGGACGGCCAGACGCACCGCATCGATTGCGACTTTGTCGCCGGATGCGACGGGTTTCACGGCATCAGCCGGCAGTCGATACCCGGCGATAAACGCACCGAATATGAACGGGTGTATCCCTTTGGCTGGCTGGGGGTTCTGTCGCGCACCGCGCCCGCCGCCGACGAACTGATCTATGCCAATCATCCGCGCGGCTTTGCGCTGGCCTCGATGCGCAACCCGACGCTGTCGCGCTATTACATCCAGGTGCCGCTCAGCGATACGGTCGAACAATGGTCGGATCAGGCCTTTTGGGATGAATTGCGCCGCCGTCTGCCCGCGTCCGTGGCCGACAGCATGCAAACCGGCCCGTCGATCGAGAAATCCATCGCGCCGCTGCGCAGCTTCGTGGTCGAGCCCTTGCGCTGGGGCCGGTTGTTCCTGGTCGGCGATGCCGCGCATATCGTGCCGCCCACCGGCGCCAAGGGGTTGAACCTGGCGGCCTCGGATGTGCATTATTTGTTCGAGACCTTGCGCGCGGCGATACTGGATGCCGACGCCGCGGCGCTGGACCAGTATTCGACGCGCGCCCTGACACGGATCTGGGGTGCGATGCGGTTCAGCTGGTGGATGACCTCGATCCTGCATCGCTTTCCCGATCAGTCGGATTTCGACCAGAAGATCCAGGAAGCCGAGCTGCGCCAGCTGGAAACCATGGAAAGCGCGCAAGTCACCATGGCGCGCAACTACACCGGTCTGCCATACTGAGCCTGTTTCAGGGAGGGGGCGATGAACGAACGATACGACAGGGGCATGCAGATCCGTCGCCGTGTTCTGGGCGATGCACATGTCGATCGCGCCGAGGCAAATCGCGACCCGCTGGACACGCCGTTTCAGGAACTGATCACCGAATCGGCCTGGGGCACGGTCTGGGCGTCGGATGCGATCAGCCTGCGCGAACGCTCGATGCTGACGCTGGCGCTGCTGGCCGCGACCGGCAATTTCGACGAGATCCCGATGCATGTTCGCGCCACCGCGCGCACCGGCGCCACGCCGCACGATGTCATGGAGGCGTTCCAGCATGTCGCGATCTATGCCGGCGTGCCGCGCGCGAACCATGCGATCAAACTGGCAAAACGCACCTTTGCCGAGATGGACGAGGAGGAAGGCCATGACTGACCTGGGCCCGCTGATCCCGCGCAACCGCGCGGTGCATCCGGTGGCGTATGATGTCGATTACAAGACATCGGTGACGCGTTCGCCGAACCTGCCGCTCTTGTCGATGGAATCGACCCTTACCGAAGAAAGCGGGCCGCGTTTTGGCCACGGTCTTCTGGGGCCTCTGGACAACAATCTGATCCTCAACTGGACCAAGGGTGCCGCCCCCGCCATCGGCGAGCGCATACTGGTGCATGGCCGGGTGCTGGACGAACATGCCCGCCCGGTGCCCCGGACGCTGGTCGAGGTCTGGCAGGCCAATGCCGGCGGGCGGTACCGGCATGTCAAGGACGGGTATCTGGCCCCGCTCGACCCCAATTTCGGCGGGTGCGGGCGCACGCTGACCGATGAGGCGGGGTATTTCCAGTTCCTGACCATCCGTCCCGGCGCCTATCCATGGCCCAACCGGGCCAATGACTGGCGCCCGATGCATATTCATTTCTCGGTCTTTGGCCACAGCTTTGGCCAGCGGCTGATTTCGCAGATGTATTTCGAGGGCGATCCACTGATCGAGCGCTGCCCGATCGCGGCCACGATCAAGGCGCGCAGCCAGCTTGACCGTCTGGTGGCGCCGTTGGACATGACCAGCGCCCGGCCGCTGGATTTTCTGGCCTATAAGTTCGACATCGTGCTGCGCGGCCGGCGCCAGACCATGTTCGAAAACAAGCTTGAGGGGATGTGACATGGTGCAAAAGCTGGACACGCTGACCGAAACGCCATCGCAAACCGCCGGGCCCTATGTGCATATCGGCTGCATTCCCACCTTCGCCGGGCTTGAGGGCATCTATCCCGAGGATCTGGGCAAACGCGCGATCGACGAGGGCGCGCAGGGCGAGATCGTGACGATAACCGGCTCGGTTTTCGATGGCACGGGCTGGGCGCTGCGCGACGCCATGATCGAAAGCTGGCAGCCCGACGCGCAGGGCCGGTTTCCGGGGCAGGAGGGGGCCGATCCAAAGGTCAACGGATTTGCCCGCTTTGCCGCCGACGGGGACAGCGGCGAATACACCCTGCGCACGGTCAAGCCCGGCGCGGTGCCGATGCGGGGCGGCGGCTGGCAGGCGCCGCACATATCGCTGTGGATCACGGCGCGGGGCATCAACATCGGCCTTCAGACCCGGATCTATTTCAGCGATGAGGACAACAGCCGCGATCCGCTTTTGCTGCGGATCGAGCAGCGCCACCGGGTTCAGACCCTCATTGCGCAGAAAACCGGCGACGGGCTATACCGGTTCGACATCCGCCTTCAGGGAGAGGGCGAGACCGTCTTTCTGGACCTTTGAGGAGCCGTCATGCCCGCCGCACCAGCATCGCCCGCACCGGACCCTCGGCGCAAGCCCTGCATCATCTGCGTGGCGATCACCGGGTCGGTTCCCACCAAGGCTGACAATCCCGCGGTTCCGGTCACGGTGGCCGAACAGATCGAAAGCACGCAGGCCGCTTTCGAGGCCGGCGCCAGCATCGCGCATTGCCATGTGCGTGACGATGCCGGCAACCCGACCTCGGACCCCGAACGCTTTGCCCGGCTCAAGGAAGGGCTGGAAAAGCATTGCCCCGGCATGATCCTCCAGTTCTCGACCGGCGGGCGATCGGGGGCCGGTCAGGCCCGCGGCGGCATGCTGCCGCTGCGCCCGGACATGGCGTCGCTGACCGTTGGAAGTAACAATTTTCCAACACGCGTCTATGAGAATCCGCCGGATCTGGTAGATTGGCTGGCGGCAGAAATGCACAAATACGACATCATGCCGGAAATCGAGGCTTTCGATCTGTCGCATATCGTGCAGGCTGCCCGGATGGCCGGTGACGGCCGCTTGCGCCGCCCGCTCTATGTGCAGTTCGTCATGGGTGTGAAGAATGCCATGCCCGCCGATGAACGCATCTTCGATATCTATATCGAAACCCTGAACCGGTTTGCGCCCGACGCGCTCTGGTGTGGCGCGGGGATCGGGGCGCACCAGTTGACCGTCAACGAATGGTGCATCACGCGCGGCGGCCATACCCGCACGGGGCTTGAGGACAACGTGCGCCTGGATCGCGACACGCTGGCTCCGTCGAACGCGGCACTGGTCCGGCGCACCGTCGATCTGTGCGAAAGGCATGAACGCCCCGTCGCGACATGGCAGCAGGCGCGCGCGATCCTGGGGCGGCCGTTACGCGCGGCCTGAGCCGCGCGCGCCCGGTCAGGCATCATCCAGCGGTTCGATCAGCTCGGCCCCCTCGGCGCGATTGGAATTGACCGCCTGGCTTACCCGATGAAAAGTCAGTTCGCCCTCGGGCAGGGCGTGCATGAGCCGGGCGGCACCGTGCCCGGCTTCGCCCAGCCAAAGCGCCCAGTCCTCAGGCCCGACGATCACCGGCACGCGGTCGTGCAACTGCGCGATGTCCCCGGTCGCGGCGCAGGTCACGATGGCGCAGGTGGCGACGCGCGCACCCTCGGGCCCGTTCCAGACCTGCCAGATGCCGGCCATGACCATCGGCGCGCCATCGGCGCGGCGAATGAACCATGGCAGGCGTTCCTCACCCTCGTGCGTCCATTCGAAAAAGCCGGTGGCCGGGATCAGGCAGCGCCGGCGGCGCGCGGCCTCGGCAAAGGCGGGTTTGTTGGCCAGGGTTTCGCCGCGGGCATTGAACAGCAGCGGGCCGTCGGTCGGGTGCTTGTACCAGCGTGGAATGAACCCCCAGCGCATCGGTCCGTAGTGGCGGCTTCCGTCGCGGCTGACCACCGCCGCAACCGGCTGCGTCGGGCAGATATTATAGCGCGGCACCGGCGGCAGATCATTGGCCGGCGCGGCGTCAAAAAGCCGCGCCATGGCCTGGTCGGGCAGAGTGTTGGCATAGCGTCCGCACATCGGCGCAAGGGGCCACAACCGGGACGTCCGGTCAAGCGCCGGCGCGCCCGCTCAGCCGCTTGCGCAGTCGGCAATCGACCGGGCAAGGTTGCGCATCAGCGTCTCATACAGCGCCGGTCCCGGCTCGATCGCGGTGCCCGACGGATCCAGCGCCGCACCCAGCCGAATGGACGTGCCCTCGGTCACAAGCTCGACATGGGCATCGGTGTGGTTCACCTCGGGGAACAGGCATTCGGCGCCGGCCTGTTCCAGATTGGCCCGGATCGCCGACAGGCGCGCGGCACCCGGCTCGGCGGCATCACCCAACGTGATCGCGCCCAGCAGGTTCAGATCGAACCGCTGCGCCAGATAGCCATAGGCGTCATGATAGACCACCAGCCCGGCATCGCGCGCGGGTTCCAGAACCTCGGCCAGGTCGTCGGCAAGGGCGGCAACCCGCGCCTGCGCCTGTTCGGCATTCTCGCGATAGGTGGCGGCGTTGTCGGGGTCCAGCGCGGCAAGGTGTTCGGCAATGACCGAAAGCCAGTGCGCGGCGTTGTCGGGGTTCAGCCAGGCATGGGGGTCGATCGCGCCGGGCTCGTGGGCGTCATCGTGATGGTGTTCGTCATGGTCATGGTCATGGTCGTCATGTCCGTGGCCGCCATGCGCATGATCATGATCATGATCGTCATCTTGCTCCTCTGCCGCCGTGTCGCCAAGCAGACGCGACGGCCTGTAGGCTTGGGTCGCGGTGCCCTCGGCCATGATCAGCGACAGGGCCTGGCCTTCGCCCAGCGTCTCGGCGGTGCTTTCCAGCCAGGGGGTCAGATCCGGACCGACCCAGACCACCAGATCCGCGCGCGACAGGGCCCGTGCCTGCGACGGGCGCAACTGGAAATGATGCGCATCGCCGCCGCGATCCAGCAACAACTCGGGCGTGGCAAGCCCGTCCATGACCTGCGCGACCAGCGCATGGGTGACAGGAATGTCGGTTACCACCGCGGGGGGCGCGGCCTGCGCGGCGCCGATGCCAAAGGTTGCAGCCAGCGTGGCAACGAGGGGGAGGGGGTATCGCATGAGGGAATCCAGGGTCATTGCGGGCCGATGAGGCGTTGATCGGCCTGAATGTAATGTTATATAATAACATGTCAACCGCAGAATCGGACCCGTGCCCATGACCTTTTCAAGCCCTGCCTTCCTGCCGCATGACCACGGTCGATGCATCGAAACCGCCCTGGACCAGGCCGAACGCGTCGTCGCCGCGCGCGGGTTGCGCCTGACGCCGGTGCGGCGGCGCACGCTGGAGATCTTGCTGGAGCGGCACGGCGCGATGGGCGCCTATGACGTGCTGGAACGGCTGGCCGAAGACGGGTTCGGCCACCAGCCGCCTGTGGCCTATCGCGCGCTCGACTTTCTGGTCGCGGCCGGGCTGGTGCACCGGATTCGCCGGATCAACGCCTTTGCCGCCTGCCTGCATCCCGGCAAAGCGCACCAGGCGGCCTTTCTGATCTGTCACGCCTGCAACGCGGTGGCCGAGATCCCCGCCGCGCGTTTGCGCGCGGCCATGGAGGCCGAGGCGGAAGGCACCGGTTTCGCGATCGAGCGCGTGAGCCTCGAGGCCTCGGGCCTGTGCCCGGATTGCCGCGCTGCCGGGGTGCCGGCATGAGCGCCGCCGCCGTGACCGAGATCGCGCCCGCAGGGGCGGCCCTGATCCGTGCCGAAGGACTGAGCGTTGCCTACGGACCGGCCGCGCCGATTTTGCACGATATCGATTTCACCATGCGCGCGGGCGAGATCGTGACCGTGGTGGGGCCGAACGGTGCGGGAAAATCCACGTTCTTGCGTGCGCTTCTGGGTATGATCGCACCCGGCACGGGCCGTGTCTGGCGCGCGCCGGGGCTGCGGTTGGGCTATGTGCCCCAGCGTCTGCACCTGGATTCGAACCTGCCGCTCAGTGTTGCGCGGTTCCTGCGCCTGGTGCAGCCGCTGTCGCGTGAGACGGTGCAGGCGCTGCTGGAACGGGTGGGTGTCCCCGGCCTTGCGGATCGACCGATGGCGGCGCTTTCGGGTGGGCAATTTCAGCGTGTGCTGCTGGCGCAGGCGCTGGCGGGGCAGCCGCAACTGCTGGTTCTGGACGAGCCGACGCAGGGTCTGGATCAGCCTGGCGTCGCGGCCTTCTACCGCCTGATCGAGGATCTGCGCCGCGATATGGGCTGCGCGGTCCTGTCGGTCAGCCACGATCTGCACGTGGTGATGAGCGCCTCGGACCGGGTGATCTGTCTCAACGGGCATATCTGCTGCGAGGGCACACCGACCGTGGTGTCGAACGCGCCGGAATACCGTGCGCTCTTTGGCTTGGGGACGCAGGGTGCACTGGCACTTTATCAACATCACCATGATCATGATCACGACAGGCCGGGAAAAAACAGTCACTTTTGCGATCATGATCATTCAGAAGCCGAGGGTGCCCGCCATGATCCTTGACGACTTCATCCTTCGGGCGGCACTTGCCGGTGTGATGGTGGCGCTGGCGGCCGGGCCGCTGGGCTGTTTCGTGGTCTGGCGCCGCATGGCCTATTTCGGCGATGCCACCGCGCATGCGGCGATCCTGGGCGTGGCGCTGGCGCTGGCCTTTTCGGTCTCGATCTTCCTGGGCACGCTGATCACCGCGCTGGGTATGGCGGTGGTGGTCTCGGCGCTGGCGGGACGGGGCTGGGCGATGGATACCACGCTGGGGGTGCTGGCGCATTCAGCGCTGGCGCTGGGGCTGGTGGCGGTCTCGTTTCTGCCCGGCGTCCGGGCGGACCTGACGGCCTATCTGTTCGGCGACATCCTGACCGTGGGCTGGCCGGAGCTGCTGGTGATCGGCGCGGGGTCGGCGCTGGTGCTGGGGCTCATGCTCTGGCGCTGGCGCCCCCTGCTGGCGGCGACGATCAGCGAGGATCTGGCGCAGGCCGCCGGTTTCAAACCGGCGCGCGAACGGCTGGTCCTGGTCTTGGCACTGGCACTTACGGTGGCGGTGGCGCTCAAGGTGGTGGGTGCGCTGTTGATCGCGGCGATGCTGCTGATCCCGGCGGCTGCCGCGCGCGTCTATGCCCGCTCGCCCGAGGCGATGGCGGTGCTGGCCGTGGGTCTGGCGGCGGCGGCGGTGCTGGCCGGCCTGGCCCTGTCGATGCAGCTGGACACGCCGGCCGGGCCCAGCATCGTTACCGCGGCGGCGGCATTCTTTGCGGGGTCGGTCGGGGGCGCCGGCCTCTGGCGGCTGGTCCGGGGCAGGGCGGGCTAGGGGGCGCTGCCCCCTCTGGGCCTGCGCCCCATTCACCCCCGGCGTATTGACCGGCAAGATGAAGTCAGGCCGCGGATCACCATGCCAGCCCCGCCCGAAAGCGCGCGGGGCCATAGGGCGCGGGATCCAGCGGCGGGGCACGCCCGGCGATCAGCGCGGACAACAGGCTGGCGGTGCGGGGCGCGAGCGTGAGGCCCAGGTGGCCATGGCCGAACGCCAGCCAGGCCCCCGGCGCGCCCGGCCCGGCAGCGCCGATCACCGGCAGGCTGTCGGGCAGCGAAGGGCGCAGCCCCATCCAGCGGCGCGAGACCGGCGGCAGGTCGGGCAGGATGCTGCGCGCGCCCTGTTCGATCCGGCCCCAGCGCGCGGGCGAGGGTGCAGAGTCGCGCCCGCCCAGTTCGACCGTGCCCGCGGCGCGCAAGCGGCCGGAAAGCGGCGTCAGGTAGAAGCCGAATCGTTCGGGGCAGATTGGCCGGGTGAGCGGTATCGCCCGATCCGCAAGATCGAATTCCAGATGATAGCCGCGTTCGGTATCGAGCGGGATCTTGCAGCCGATCAGCCGCGCAAGCTGGCCTGACCAGGCGCCGGCGGTGATCACGATCTGCGCCACCTCGACCGGCGGTTCGCCGCTCAGCGTCAGATGCCAGCCGTGGCGTGTGCGCCTCAGGCCCGACACGCGCGCGTCGATCCGCAGGACGCCCCGTGCCGTACCGGCCGCGCCGATCCGGTCCAGCATCTGCGCAGGATCGTCCAGCGACAGGGTGCTTGGGTAATGCACGGCCCCCCCGAACCGCCCGCGGGGCAGGCCGGGTTCGAGCATTTCAAGGGTGGCCGCGTCGATCATGGCGGCGTCGATCCCGTGCAATCGGCTGCGCGCGAGACCCGGCCGGGCGGCATCGCAAGCCTGGGCCGTCTCGAACGCATAGAGTGCGCCGCGCCTGCGGAACAGATCACCGGCACCGATGCGTCCGGCCAGCGCCACCCAATCGGCCCCGGTCCCGGCCAGAAGCGGCAGCAGCGCCTGCCGATTGCGGCGCGCGTTCGCGGGCAGGCATTGCCAGGCGAAGCGGGCAAGCCACGGCGTCAGGCGCGGCGCCGATGGCCGGTGAATCGCCAGCGGACCCAGAGGGTCGACCAGCATGGAAGGAAGGCTGCGCAGCACCTGGGGCGTGGCGACCGGGTCGATCGCGTAATCGGCTATGATCGCGGCATTGCCGGTCGAGGCCATGTGCGGCTCGGCCTCGGGGGCAACGAGGAGGACCTCGTGCCCGTCGCTTGCCAGCTCAAGCGCCAAAGTGCGCCCGATCACGCCCGCGCCGATGACGGCAATCGCGCCCATGGCCTAGTATCCCGCGGAGCGATCGACCAAGTGCAGGAAGGGCTCGCCCGCCAGCCCGCGGCGAATATTCTCGACCAGAACGCGCGATGCGCTTGGGGGGCGGGTCTCGGCGGCGATATGCGGGGTGACGGTGACGCGGGGATGGGTCCAGAACGGATGGTCGGGAGGCAGGGGTTCGGTGCGGAACACATCGAGCGTGGCCTGGCGAACCTGGCCGCTGTCCAGCGCCTGCAGAAGGGCCGCGTCGTCGATCAGCGTACCGCGCCCCGGATTGATCAGCGCCGCGCCGCGCGGCAAAAGGGCGAGGGTCTCGGCGTTGAGGAGGTTCTCGGTCTCAGGCGTGGCGGGCAGCAGCGTGACCACGATCTGCGCCTGTGACAGCGCAGTGCGCAGTCCGGTGTCGCCGTGCAGGCAGGTGATGCCGTCCATGTCACGTGCGCGCCGGCTCCAGCCCAGAACGGGAAATCCAAGACCTGCCAGCGCCTGCGCGCAGGCCGACCCCAGTGCGCCCAGCCCCAGAACCGCGACCTGCCGTTCGCCGGCCAGGGGCGGCACCGCGGGGTTCCAGCGCCCGTTCTGGCTGGCCAGCACCGCATCGATACCCAGATGCAGCCGAAGCGTGTGACCGACGACATATTCCACCATGCCCTGCGTCAGGCCCGGATCGACCATGCGGCATAAGGGCTGCGTCAGCGTGGGGTTGCCCACGATCCGTTCGACCCCGGCCCACAGGCTGAGAACAGCCTTGCAGCGGGTAAAGGCTGTGAAATCGGGCGGAATGTCGCCGCCGGGTGCGAAGAGGATGAAATCGACCGTTTCCGGTTCGGCCTCGGTCACCAGTTCGGCGTCGATGCCGGCCTCGTCGAGCGCCGCACGCAGCGGCGCTTCCCAGTGGCGCCAGCGCGTGGCGCCGGCGGCAAACAGGATCACGGGTTTCATGGACGCTCCCTCGGTCTGTGGACGCAGGCGCTTTGCACCAGGCCGAAGCCCAGCATGATCACCATCATTGCCGACCCGCCATACGAGACCAGGGGCAGCGGCACGCCGACCACCGGTGCCAGCCCCATCACCATGGCCATGTTGACGGCGAAATACAGGAAGAAGTTGCCCGCCACCCCCAGAATGATGAGCGAGGCAAAGCGGTTGCGCGCCTTGATCGCGGCGATCACGCAGGTGGCGATCACCGCCAGATACAGCACCAGCAGCGAGGCGCCGCCGACAAAGCCGAATTCCTCGGCCAAAGTGGTGAAGATGAAATCGGTGTGCTTTTCGGGCAGAAAGTTCAGGCGCGACTGCGTGCCCTGCATGAAGCCGCGGCCCGACCAGCCGCCCGATCCGAGCGCGATCATGGCCTGATTGATGTGATATCCGGCCCCCAGCGGGTCAAGCGCGGGGTCAAGAAAGCTGTCGATGCGGCGAAACTGGTAGTCCTTCAGCAACTGCCACTCGGTCCCGCGCGATGCGAAAACCAGCGCGATCAGCCCGCCCCCGCCGGCCAGAACGCCGCCGAAATACCACAGGCTAACGCCGGCAAAGAACATCATCAGACCGCCGCCGCCAAGGATCAGCAGCGCCGTGCCCAGATCCGGTTGCCGCAAGGTCAGAAACGCCGGAAGCGCCACGATCGCCACGGCCACCAGAACCCAGAGCGGGTGCGAGGTCTTGCGCACGTCGAGCCAGTCATAATAGGCGGCCATCGCCATGATGACCGAGATCTTGGCCAGTTCCGAGGGTTGCAGCCGGATCGGACCCAGCTCAAGCCAGCGTTGCGCCCCCATCCCGATCGCGCCGAAGAATTCAACGGCCAGCAGCAGGATCACCGAGACCGCATAGGCCAGGCCCGACATGGATCGCCAGAACCACAGCGGCACAAGCCCCACGATCAGCATGACCGCGAGGCCCACCGCAAAGCGTTTCATCTGCGGCTCGACCCAGAGCGCCGGATTGCCGCCCGCCACCGAATAGAGCATCAGAAAGCCGACCGAAGCGACCGCAACCAGCAGCACCACCAGGGCCCAGTTGATATGCAGAACCTTGGCCAGCCCTGTAGGCGTGTGCTTGACGTTGTATTCAAGATAACTCATGCGCGGCTCCGCGCCGAACCCGGGGCGCCCAGCGGGCCGATCCGGATGCTGATCTCGCGCAGCATCGTCTCGATCCGGTTGCGCTGGGGCTGGGGATAGGCCTCGATCGGGGGCAAACCGCCAGCCTGCACGGCCAGCGCCAGGTCGCGCCCGATCGGGGCGGCGGACGTCGATCCGCCGCCGCCGTGTTCGACGACCACCGAGACCGCGTAGCGCGGTTCGGTCTCAGGGGCGAAGGCCACGAACAGCGCATGGTTGCGCCGGTTCCATGGAAGCTGTTCCTGGCTGCGAATGCCTTCGGCGCGTTCGGCGGCGGTGATCGAGAACACCTGACTTGTGCCGGTCTTGCCGCACATCTGCATGCTTTCATCGACGATGCGCGAGGAATAGGCGGTTCCGCGCGTGTGATTGGCGCATTCCCACATGCCCCGGTGCACCAGCGACAGCACATCCGGCGGCAGGCCGAGGGGTGCGTATTCCGGTGGTGCGGTATCGTCACCGTCGATCCCGTGCACAAGGCGCGGCAACACTTCGCGGTTGGTGGCCAGCCGCGCGGTCATCACCGCCAGTTGCAGGGGCGTCGACAGCACGAACCCCTGGCCGATGGCCGCGTTGATCGTATCGCCGACCAGCCATTCCTCGCCCCGACGGTCGCGTTTCCACTGGCGCGACGGGTTCAACCCCTCGGACATGGCCGAAAGCGGCAGTTGATAGCGTTGTCCAAGACCCAGCTTGGTTGCCATGGCGTTGATGCGCTCGATTCCGACGCGCTGGGCAAGCTCATAGAAATAGACGTCGCAGCTTTCCGAAAGGGCGGCGACAAGGTTCATCCGGCCATGTCCGCCCCGGCGCCAGCAATGAAACCGGCGCCCCGAGACCTCGATATGCCCGCCGCAATGGACGCGTTCGTCCGGGGTGATGAGATCGGCCTCGAAGGCCGCCAGCGCGGTGACCATCTTGAAGGTCGATCCGGGCGGATAGGCGCCCTGCACCGACTTGTTCGACAGCGGGCGAAACGGATTCTCGCGCAGGCCGCCGAAGTCGGCGACCGTGATCCCGCGCACGAAGAGGTTGGGGTCGAACGACGGCGACGAGGCGATTGCCAGGATGTCCCCGGTCGCGACCTCCATGATCACGGCCGAGGCGCTTTCTTCATTGAGCCGTGCCATCGTGAAGGCCTGCAAGTCGCGATCCAGCGTCAACTGGACATTGTGCCCCGGATCACCCTCCTGCCGGTCAAGCTCGCGCATCTCGCGCCCCACGGCGTTGACCTCGACCCGTCGATGCCCGGCGGATCCGCGCAACATCTCTTCCATCTCGCGCTCAATCCCGATCTTGCCGATCTGGAAACGCGGAATCATCAACAGCGGCTCGGGGTTCTCGCGCTCGGCCAGGTCGGCTTCCGACACCGGGCCGACATAGCCGACGACATGCGCGAATTCCGGACCGAAGGGATAGTGGCGCGACAGCCCCACCTCGGGCGTGATGCCGGGCATGGCCGGGGCGTTGGCGGCGATGCGCGCCACCTCTTCCCAGTTCAGACGGTCGGCGATAGTGACCGGAACGAACGGGCGGTGACGCATGATGTCGCGTTCGGCCCGCTCGATCTGGGCGTCGGACAGCGGAATGACCTGCGCCAGCCGCTCCAGCGCGGCGCGCGGCTCGCCCGCATCCTCGCGCACCAGAACCACGCGATAGTTTTGCACATTGTCGGCCAGAATGGCGCCATGCCGATCCTGAATCAGGCCGCGCGAGGGCGGCAACAGCCTGATGTTGATGCGGTTCTCCTCGGCCAGAAGGCGGTATTCGTCGGCCTCGGCCAATTGCATCGTGCGCATGCGCAGAACCAGTGCGCCGGCAAAGACCAGTTGCGCCCCGCCCAGAAGCGCGGCCCGGCGTGTGATTGTGCGCACGCTCTCGGCATTGTCCCTGGCCGACCGTTTCATAGCTTGCGCCCCAGTTCGTCAACTTCCCCGGTCGCGGGCTTGCGCACCCTGAGTACGAAATGCAGTACCAAAACGACGACCGGATAGATCGCCACTGTGAAGGCAAGTTTCAGCAGGCTCAAGTCCAGGGGCGCCTGTGGTGCCATCACAATCGCAAGAACCAGGCGGTTGGCCAAGGTCATGGCGATCATGACGCCGGCCACCATCGCCCATTCCAGGGCCAGGTTGATCTCGCGCACGACCGATTGACGCCGGCGCAGGAATTCGGACCCGGCCAGAACCAGCAAGGCCCAAAGGCCGGGCGGGCGCAGGGTCACAAGATCCTCGACCAGAAAGACCAGCCCGATCACCGGCGCCGGAAGATGCGCGGGGCGGCGCAGCAGCCAGGCCATTGTCAGGCACAGCAGGATATCGGGCCAGGGCAGACCATTGCCGCTCATGTCGATCGGCAGAAGGCGCAGGAACACGATGGCTGCGGCGATGCACAGATAGAGCGCCAGAAACGCCAGCGTATCCAGACGCAGCGCCTCATTCATCGGCAGCACCGGGGGTGGCCGGGGCGGGGTCGTCGCCCCCCTCGGGGTCTCGCGTCGGCGTCACGGGCGTGCCATCCAGCGATAGCGGCCGCAGCAGGCTGCCCGAATGCTCGATGCGTTCGGCCGGGCGCGAGCGCAACACCCGCAGGAAATCAAGCCGCCCGTAATCCGCGGCCGGTTGCACCCGCAGGCGGCGGTCGGTGCCAAGCACCACCTCGCCCACCAGGAGGCCGGGCGGGAACACCCCGCCATCCGAGGCGCTGACAACCCTGTCGCCCGGACGCACGTCCTCGGCCTCTTCGACGAATTCCAGCAACGGCAGCGGGCTGTTGTCGCCGCTGATCAGCGCGCGCTGGCCCGAGGGTTGCAGCATCACCGGGACACGGCTGTTGGTGTCGGTCAGCAGGATCACCCGCGACGAACGCTGCCCGACCCCGGCGATGCGTCCCGCCAGGCCCAACCCGTCCATCACGGCCCAGCCATCGACGATGCCGTCGCGCTCGCCGACATTGATCAGCACCGACTTGCGATAGGGCGAACCGGCGTCGGCCATGACGACGCCAGTGACATGCGTCAGGCGGGGGTCCAGCCGCACCTGCGCCAGGTCCAGCAACTGGGCATTGCGCTGCTCCAGTTGCAGCGCGGCCTCGCGCCAGGCGCGCATCTGCTGCAATTCGCGCCGCAGTTCCTGGTTCTGTTCATAGATCCTGGCATAAGAGCGGAAATCGTCGATCATGCGCGTGGCCTGGGTGATCGGGGCCATCGCCCAGTCCATGCTGGGAACCACGGTATCGACAAAGGCCATCCGGAACCGTTCGACGCGCGGGCTGTCGATGCGCCACAACAGAAAGAGCGCGCCCAGAACGATCACCAGCACGGCCAGAACGAGCCGGCGCACCGGGCGGACATAATCGGCCTCGTTCAGTCGGTCGTTGGGCACGTCGCGGGCCTCGATGAATCGCGCGGATCAGCTTTCGTAATCGATCGCGTGGCGCAGCTGTTTCTCGTATTCCAGCGCCTTGCCGGTGCCCAGCGCCACGCAGTTCAGCGACTGGTCGGCCACGGTGATGATCAGGCCCGTCTGTTCGCGCAGCGCCAGGTCCAGATCACCCAAGAGCGCGCCGCCCCCGGTCAGCATCACACCGCGATCCACGATGTCTGCCGCCAGATCGGGCGGTGTCGTCTCAAGCGCGATCATGACCGCTTCGCAGATCGTCTGAACGGTTTCGGACAGGGCCTCGGCGATCTGGCCCTGCGTGATCTCGATTTCCTTGGGAACGCCGTTCAGCAGGTCACGGCCCCGGATCTGCATGGTCTGCCCGCGCCCGTCGTCGGGCATGCGCGCGGTGCCGATCGTGGTCTTGATGCGCTCGGCGGTGGATTCGCCGATCAACAGGTTCTGGTGACGGCGCAGATAGCTGATGATCGCCTCATCCATGCGATCGCCGCCGACCCGCACCGAGCGGGCATAGACGATGTCGCCCAGCGACAGGACCGCGACTTCGGTGGTGCCGCCGCCGATGTCGACGACCATCGACCCGGTCGGGTCGGTGATCGGCATGCCGGCCCCGATTGCGGCGGCGATCGGCTCCGAGATCAGCCCGGCGCGTCGCGCGCCCGCCGACAGGACCGATTGGCGAATGGCGCGTTTTTCCACCGGGGTCGCGCCGAAGGGCACGCAGACGATCACCTTGGGCTTGGAAAATGTGGTGCGCTTGTGAACCTTGCGGATGAAATGCTTGATCATTTCTTCGGCGACATCAAAATCGGCGATGACCCCGTCGCGCATGGGGCGGATCGCCTCGATCGAGCCGGGGGTACGGCCCAGCATGAGCTTGGCATCCTCGCCCACGGCCAGAACCTGCTTGCGTCCGTCCTTGACATGATAGGCGACGACCGAAGGCTCGTTCAGGATGATCCCGCGACCCTTGACATAGACGAGCGTATTGGCCGTGCCGAGATCGATCGCCATATCTGACGAAAACAGCCCTCTGAGTCCGAACATTCCACGTCTTTCCAGCTGGACGACTCGCGCCCCGCCGAATACGGAACGCATTTCGCGCCCTTATAGGCCTGCCAGCCCTGCGCCGTAAAGGGCCGAGGGCAGCGGCATGCGCACCAATCCGCCGCCCGGCGGCGCGAGTTTTGGCCACGGACCGGGCGTCGCGGTTGCCCGGCCCAGTGGCCGCATGACGCTTCATGCGTTCAAAGCGCCGCTGTCGCCTGCGCCGGGCAACGGTGGCGACCCTCAACCCGCCGAGTTCATCAGCGCCGTGTTGTTGACGCGGTTTTGATGCGTGTGCAGCTTGTTGAGCGCATTCACATAGGCGCGCGCCGAGGCCACGACCGTGTCGGTATCGGCCGACTGGCCGGTATAAACCCGGCCATCCTTGGACAGGCGCACCGAAACCGTGGCCTGCGCATCGGTTCCCTCGGTCACGGCATGCACCTGATAAAGTTCCAGATTCGCGTCGTGCGGATACAGCATCTTGACCGCGTTGAAGGTCGCATCCACCGGGCCGTCGCCGGTTGCATCGATGCTGCGTTCGCTTCCGCCCACCTGCATGGTCAGTTCGGCCTCCTGTGGCCCGTCCGTGCCGCAGACCACGCGCAGGCGCCGGATCTGCAGATGGTCGTCCTCGCCGGTCGAGGCGGTATCCTGCATCAGCGCGATCAGGTCGTCGTCGTAGACTTCCTTCTTGCGATCGGCCAGGCCCTTGAAGCGCACGAACACGTCCTTGAGTTGGTTGTCGCCCAGTTCGTACCCCAGATCGGCCAGCTTGGCGCGCAGCGCGGCACGGCCCGAATGCTTGCCCATCGCGATGTTCTTGGCGGTCAGGCCGATATCCTCGGGGCGCATGATCTCGAATGTCTGGACATTCTTCAGCACCCCGTCCTGATGAATCCCGGATTCGTGCAGGAACGCATTCTTGCCGACCACGGCCTTGTTGAACTGCACCGGAAAGCCCGAGACCTGGCTGACCCGGCGGCTCAGGTTCATGATCTTCGTCGTGTCGATGCCGGTCGAGAAGGGCATGATGTCGTTGCGCACGCGCATCGCCATCACCACCTCTTCCAGCGCGGTGTTGCCGGCGCGTTCGCCCAGCCCGTTGATCGTGCATTCGATCTGGCGTGCCCCGGCCTCGACCGCGGCAAGGCTGTTGGCGGTCGCCATGCCCAGGTCGTTGTGGCAATGGGTCGAAAAGACCACCTCGTCGGCGCCCGGAACCCGCTCAAGCAACATGCGGATCAGATCGGCGCTTTCGCGCGGCGCGGTATAACCCACGGTATCGGGGATGTTGATCGTCGTTGCGCCTGCCTTGATCGCGGTTTCGACGACGCGGCACAGATAGTCATGTTCGGTGCGCGTGGCATCCATCGGCGACCATTGCACATCGTCGCACAGGTTGCGCGCATGCGACACGGTCGCGTGAATCCGCTCGACCATTTCGTCCTGGGTCAGGACGGTGATTTCCCGGTGCAGCGGCGATGTGCCGATAAAGGTATGGATGCGCCCGCGGCGGGCGTGTTTCACGGCCTCCCAGCAGCGGTCGATATCGGCCAGATTGGCGCGCGACAGGCCGCAGATGACCGAATTTCGGGCATTCTCGGCGATGGCCTTGACGGCGGCGAAATCCCCTTCCGAGGCGATGGGGAAACCGGCTTCGATGACATCGACGCCCATTTCGTCAAGCAATGCCGCGATTTCGAGCTTTTCCTCGTGGCTCATCGTGGCGCCGGGCGATTGTTCGCCGTCACGCAGGGTGGTGTCGAAAATCAGAACGCGGTTCTGTTCGGTCATGCTGGTCATGTTCGTCTCTTGGGTTTTTGTCCTTTGCGGGCGGGCGGGGGCGCGCTGCATACCTCTGAGCGGTCGCGCCCGAAGGCACGCTCAGAGGCCGCTAAGGAGGAGAAGGCCGCGCAGCCCGGACCCGGCCGCCGCATGCGGGGCAGAGAAAGGGCAGAAAGGGCGCGTTCCAGTTTCCATGGGCGCGACTATACGGGTCGAAACGGAAAAGAAAAGGGCAAAACCGGGGGTCAGGGGGCAAAGAACCGCTGCGCCGGCAAGGCATGACCCAGCCGCGCGGCCAGCGCCCATTCGCGTTCCAGCGCAGTTTCGCAGACCATCACGACACCGGCTTTCGGCCAGCCCGCCGTCTTGAGCACGGCCAAGACCCGATTGCGAAGTTCGCACCAGGGGGCGAAAGGCGCAGGCGCCGGGGCGACCAGGTCGAGTGGGTCGGGAATCAGGTGTTCCAGTTCGCCCACGCTCAGGGGCGCTTGCGCAAGGGCAGCGCGACCGGACCCCGTCAGGGCGGCAAGGCGGCTGGATCGCGCCGCGTCCAGTTCGATGCGCCGGGGGAACAGGTGCAAGGCGTTGGTGGAAAACAGGAATGCCACCACGTCATGCCCCGAGGCCGCGCGAATCGACGCATAGGTCCGATAGTCGAGCCCGATCTGGGCCGCACGTCGCACGCGCAGGCGCACGACCTCGATCGGCAGGGTGGGCAAAAGGTCTGCGCGCGCCTGTGTCCAGCAATGCCGCCGCCAGGCCGTGCCGGCGTCAAGGCTTGGTCCCTGGTTGTGGCCGATCGGCATCAAACGCTCCTGCTGATGAAGTCTGATGCATCCTCAGCCATGCCGGGCGGGCGCGAAAGCCTTTTTCGAAACGAAAACGCCCCCGGCATGCCCGGGGGCGCAATTTTCGGGCAGGTGCCGTGATTTACGGCAGCGCCGGTACTTCCACTTCGGGCATTTCGCCGGTCAACGATTCAAGGAAGGCGACGATATCGTCGAGTTCGTCCTCGGCGAATTCGTGGCCCAGCATTTGCTGGCCCATCAGGTTGACCGCGTCGCGCAATTCTCTGACCGAGCCGTTGTTGAAATACGGATAGGTCACCGCGACGTTGCGCAATGTCGGCGTCCGGAAGGCCGAGCGATCGAGTTCGTCGCCCGTCACCAGATAGCGGCCCGCATCCGTCGACCCCGGCAGTTCGAAGTGATGGAAATTGCTGTCCGACAGGTTCGGCCCGTTGTGGCAGGCCACGCAGCCATTGTCGACGAACAGGCGCATCCCGTTTTGCTGCTGTTCGGTCATCGCGGCCTCGTCGCCCATCAGGAAGCGGTCGAAGGGCGAGTTGGGCGTGTTCAGCGTGCGTTCGAAGGCTGCGATCGCCAGCGCCACGTTGGGCGGGTTCACCGGGTCGGAATCGTCGGGGAAGGCGGCCGAGAACGCCTCGCGATAGACGTCGAATTCGTTCAGCCGGTCGATCGCCTGTTCAAGCGTCATGTTCATTTCGATCTCGGCCTGGATCGGGCCCAGGGCCTGCCCCTCAAGGTCGGGTTCGCGCCCATCCCAGAACTGGGAGCCCAGAAAGCCGGAGTTCAGGACTGTCGGCGTGTTGCGTTCGCCCACCTGGCCGTCATGGCCGGTCGCGCGCGAAATGCGGTCGGTCCAGCCCAGGGCAGGGTTGTGGCAGGTCGCGCAGCTGATCACGCCCGAGGCCGAGATACGCGGTTCGAAAAACAGCATGCGACCCAGATCGATGCGTTCGGCCGACATGGTTCCGTCGGCGGGGATCGGCGGCAGTGCGGGCAGCGGGTCGAACATCTCGATATATTCGTCCATGTCCTGCGCCGACGCAGCAGCGCCAAGGCACAGCGCGATCGCGGTGGCCGTAACGGCAAATGGCTTGGCTGGTCGCATGGTCCTGTTTACTCCTTGTTTGCTATCCCGCGCCGTGGCTTTTTCCTGCGGGATGATGGCGTGTCGCGCGTGAAGATCACGTAAACGGATTCGTGATCAGTCTAACATGACTCAGATCAAGTCTGGAACAATTCTAAAGGGATAGCGGATTTAGCCCAATTGGACGATGGCGTGTCCGGGCCGCTGTCGTCCGCTTACGTGTGGCACACCGGCGGCCAGGGGCGCTGCGCATCGGCTGCGATCCAGGCACTTACCCAGGCCGGAAGCGCGGGGCTTTCCGCGTCGGGGTGCCCCATTGCAGCGATCAGTTTCGCGGGCGGCAGGATGCCGTCGGCATCCGTGGCGGCCAGCCGGATCAGGATGTGATTGAGCGCCTCGCCGTGACGCCACATCGACTGTTCGACATACAAGAAACGCCGGTCCCAGCCCAGAAGCCGGGTCTCGCTGCGAAACCGGTGAAAGGCGCGCACCCGGCGGCGGTATCGGGTGGAGTTTCCGGCCACCGCCATGCCCCAGCCGTTGGTGCGCATCGCCTGGAACATGCCGTTGCGCGTGGAAAACGGCATCCGCGCCAGGTCGAACAGGGTCAGCGTGCGACCGTTGTTGAGTTCCAGCCAGGGGTCGATATCCCATGGCCAGCAGACATGGTGCGAGACATGGGTTTCGAACAGGCCCAGCGGCGGGGCGTTGCGGAACTTGATCTGTTCCTTGATCAGCCGGACGATCGGATACATGCGCGCGTTTCCTTCCGGTACGCTGGTGGACCAGCCGCCCGGCAAGGTCAAGCAGCGCCGTCGCGTCGCGGGCCGGGATCACGCTTGCGTGCCGGGGCCGGGGATGACCCTGGGGCAAGCTTGCGGTGGCACCCTGTGTGGCGGTATCCTGCCGCTATGCCAAGGAGTGTGCGATGACATCCATCCCCGACAAGCGCGACCGATATACCCGCGCCGAACGGCTGGCCGATGCGGTGGTTCACGTCACGGGGCTGTCGCTGGTGCTGATGGCGGTTCCCGTGCTGATCGTGGTCACGGCGTTGCAGCGCGGCGACGCGCTGTCGCTGACCGGGGTCAGCGTCTATGGCGGTGCGCTGTTCGCGATGATCTTCTGCTCGGCGCTTTACAACATGAGCGAGAGTTTTGACTGGGGGTCGGCCCGCGAGTGGCTGTTCAAGCGGCTCGATCACGCGGCGATCTATGTCAAGATCGCGGGCACCTATACGCCGTTCACGCTGCTTTCAGGCCAGGGGTTCGGGTTGACGGCGGGTCTGTGGGGCGCGGCTGCCGCGGGTGTCGCGCTGAAGCTGGTCTCGCCCTGGCGGTTCCGGTGGCTGGCGCTGGCGCTTTACCTTGGGATGGGCTGGGCCGGGGTCGTGGCCGGGCAGGCCTTGCTGGCGCAACTGCCGGTCCCGGTTCTGGTGCTGATGCTGGTCGGGGGCGGGATCTATACCGCGGGCGTGGTCTTCTATCTGTGGGAACGGCTGCCGTTTCACAACACGATCTGGCATGTCCTGGTGCTGGCGGCGAGCCTGATCTTTTACGCCGCGGTGCTGACCCATGTGGTGATCGGTGGTGCCGCCATCAACGGGTGAGCGCCGGGCCGGTCAGGGCCGGTCGGGCGCCAGGCTGGCCGGGGGGGACCCCTCGGCCTCGGGGTCGCTGTTCAGAACCTCCAGAAAGGCATCGCCAAAGCGTTCGGCGGCGCGCTCACCGACCAGCCGGGCCAGCATGGCGGTATCGCTCGGGCGCTGCGCCGCGATCCGCGCGCGTTGCGCGGCGCTCAGCGACATCGGCTTGAGCGTTCCGCAAGGCCCGCGCGCCAATCGTTGTTCGGCCGCGAGCAGACGATCATAGAGCGGCGCGGCCTGCGTGCCCGACAGCTTGCGCCGCGCCGGGTTTGGCCGGTCCACGGGGGCGTTGGTGATCACCTCAAGGAAACTGGTGCCATAGCGCTCAAGCTTGGTTGCCCCAACGCCGTTGATGCGCGCGAAGTCGTCCAGCTTGCGTGGCCGACGCTCGGCCATCTCGATCAGGGAACGGTCGTTGAAGATGACATAGGGCGGCACGCGCGCGGTCTCGGCAAGCTGGCGCCGATGCGCCTTGAGTGCGGCCAGCAGCGGCGCATCCTCATCCGCGACCAGGGCGCGCGGCTCGGCGCGGGCGGGGGCGTTTGCCACCGTGTCCTCGCGCAGGTGCACCTCTTCCTCGCCGCGCAGGATCGGGCGCGCGGCTTCGGTCATGCGCAGGGCGCCATGGCGTTCGGGATCGGGGCGGACCAGATCGCGGCCCATCATCTGGCGAAACACCGCCTGCCAGCCCGCGCGCGGCAAGTCGCGACCGACCGAAAAGGTGGGCAACTGGTCATGTCCGCGCGCGCGGACCTTGTCGGTGGCGTTGCCGGTCAGAATGTCGATCAGATGCCCGGTGCCGAACCATTCGCCGGTTCGCAACATGGCCGACAGCGCCTTGCGCACGGGTTCGGTGGCATTGAACAGGCGCGCCGGGGCGGCGCACATGTCGCAGTTGCCGCAGGGCTCGCTGACCTCGCCGAAATAGGCCAGCAGCATGCGGCGGCGACAATGCGCGGTTTCAGCCAGGCCCAGCAGCGTGTTCAGTCGGGCGTGGTCGGCCTCGCGGCGTTCCAGCGGCGCGGGGCTTTCGTCGATCTGTGCGCGGCGCAGGCGAATGTCGTCCGGACCATACAGCGTCAGGGTCTCGGCCGGCAGGCCGTCGCGCCCGGCGCGCCCGATTTCCTGGTAATAGGCTTCGACGGACTTGGGCAGATCGGCATGCAGAACCCAGCGCACATCAGGCTTGTCCACCCCCATGCCAAAGGCGACCGTGGCGCAGACGACCAATCCCTCGTCGCGCTGGAACATGTCCTCGACCTTGCGGCGTTCCCAGTCTTCCATCCCGCCGTGATAGGCGCGCACGGCAAACCCGGCCTCGTCAAGCGCGCGGGCCAGGGATTCGGTGCGCGCACGGGTGGCGCAATAGACGATCCCCGACTGGCCGCGCCGGGCCTCGGCAAAGGTCAGGATCTGGCGGCGCGGGCTGTTCTTGACGGCGAATGCCAGCCGGATGTTGGGCCGGTCGAAACCGCGCAGAAAGGTGACGGGCGTCGCATCCTCGAACAGGCGGGCGGCGATCTCGTCGCGGGTCGCGCCATCGGCGGTCGCCGTGAACGCCGCCAGCGGCACCCCCAGCGCACGGCGCAATGCCCCGATGCGCAGGTAGTCGGGGCGAAAGTCGTGCCCCCACTGGCTGACGCAATGCGCCTCGTCCACCGCGATCAGCGCGCAGCCCGAGCGGCGCAAAAGCGCGGTTGTCGCGCTGGCCGCCAGCCGCTCGGGCGCGATGTAGAGCAGTTTCAGCCGCCCTTCGTCCAGCGCCGAAAAGATCGCGTCGTTTTCCTCGGATGAATTGCCCGAGGTCAGCGCGGCCGCCGCGACGCCAGCTTCCTGAAGCGCGCGAACCTGATCGCGCATCAGCGCGATCAGCGGCGAGATGACCACCGTCAACCCGTCACGGCAAAGCGCAGGCAACTGGTAACACAGCGATTTCCCGCCACCGGTCGGCATGATCGCCAATACGTTCCGGCCGTCGATGACGGCCTGCGCGATCTCCTCCTGGCCGGGGCGAAAGCCGGAAAAGCCGAAAACCCTGTGCAGAATGTCGTCGGGGCTGGGCGGCACGGGATCAGAGGAAGGCGGACATGTTGTTCGCAATCACGATCCGCAACGCGTAAAGCGCCAGAAGCAGGATCAGCGGTGACAGATCCAGCCCACCCATACTGGGCAGGAACGCGCGAATGCGGCTGTAGACCGGTTCCAGCAGGCGGTTGAGCCCATCCCAGATCTGCGCCACCAGCGGCTGGCGCAGGTTGAGCACCTGAAAATTGATCAGCCAACTGAGAATGACATGCGCGATCACGATGAACCAGGCCACATCGATGATCAGGTAAACGATTTGCAAGAGCGAGAGCATGCAGCCTCCGAAGCGGCGGTCAATGTCAGATGTCTTTCAACTAAGGCCCGCTTACGGGAAGGGCAACCGGAAATGGCACGCAGCCGTTGATGCCGCCGGCGCGCCGCGCTATCTGCCCGGCGTCAAGCGACAAGGAGCGCGATGCATGCTGGTCGTCATTTCCCCGGCCAAGAAACTGGACTGGCGACCGGCCGACCGGGCGGTGCAAGCGCCCCGGTTCGGCAAGGAGGCCGCAGCGCTTGCCCGGATCGCGCGCCGGCTGTCGCCCGACGATCTGGCCCGCCTGATGAGCCTGAGCGCGGGATTGAGCACGCTTAACCACGCCCGTTTCCAGCGTTTTTCGCCCGATCCCGCACCCGAACAGCTGCGCCCCGCCGCGCTGGGATTTGCCGGCGATACCTATGTCGGGCTGCATGCGGCCTCTTTTGACGCGGACGCCTGGGATCGGGCGCGCGGGCATCTGCGCATCCTGTCGGGTCTTTACGGGCTTCTGGGCCCCGAAGACGGCATTCAGGAACACCGGCTGGAAATGGGCACCCGGCTGGCGACACCGCGCGGCAAGACGCTTTATGACTGGTGGGGGCCGCGCATCGCCCGAGCCCTGCGCGCCGATGCCCAGGCGGTGACGGCCCGTGCCGTGATCAACTGCGCCTCCAGGGAATACTTTGCCGCCGTCGATGTGCCGGCCTTGGGATTGCCGGTCATCACCCCGGTCTTTCTGGACCGCCATGAGGGCGACGCCCCGCGCATCGTCAGCTTTCATGCCAAGCGCGCACGTGGTGCAATGGCGCGTTTCGTGATCGAAAACCGGCTGACCGACCCCGCCGATCTGCGCCATTTCGACGCGATGGGATACCGCTTTCAGCCCGACGAAAGCCGCCCCGATGCGCCGGTATTCCTGCGCGAGCATCCGGCGCGCTGAAGCCGGGGTCATGCCACGCGCCCGGCTTCCGGAACCGGCGCGCGCGCGTCGTCGGGGCGATAGCGGTTGATCATGTCGATCAGCAGGGGCTTGCGCAGCGGTTTTGTCAGATAGTGATCGAGGCCCGATTGCAGGATTGAATCGCGATCGCCCGACAAGGCATGCGCCGTCAGCGCGACGATCGCCACCTGCGCCCCGCCCGGCAGCTGGCGAATCGCGCGCGTGGCCTCGCGCCCGTCCATTTCGGGCATGGAGATGTCCATGAAGATGATGTCGGGGCGGGATTTGCCAAATTCCTTGACCGCCTCATGCCCGTTCTCGGCAAAGGCCAGTTCCAGATCGAAACCGGCGACCATCTTGGAAAAGACCAGGCGGTTTGTGCGGTTGTCCTCGGCCACCAGGACCCGCATCGCTCGGCCCTCGGTCGGCTGCCCCCCGGCGGGCGTGCCGGTAACGTCCGGGACGGCGGATTCGTTGCGACCGGCTGGCGCGCTCAATCGCTGAAGCTGGCGCACCAGTTCGCGCCGCAACAGCGGCTTTTGCAAGATCGCCTGAAAATGCGCCGCCCCCGCATGATCGGTCAACCGGGCGGGGCTGGAGCTGAGCATCATCAATGGCACTGCGTTGCCCGAGGCGCGCAACCGCGACGCAAGCTCAAGCCCGTCCATTCCCGGCATCTCATGGTCTGTGATGACAAGATCGAAGGCCGGACTGCCCTGGGCATCCGTGGCTGCGATCCGGTCCAATGCCGCGGCGGCCGAGTCGCACAATGTGACCGCCAGACCCTGCGCCACCAGTTGCCGTTCCAAAATCGTGCGGTTGATCACCAGATCGTCCACCACAAGCACGTTTTGCAGCTGGATCGGCCCCTGACTGTCCGTTGGCGCCTCCTCGGCCAGCGGCAGGGTCAACGTGAAACCGAAGCAAGAGCCGCGGCCCTGTTCGGATTCGACCCAGATCTCGCCCCCCATCATGGCAATCAGGCGCCGGGTGATCGCCAGGCCCAGACCGGTCCCTTCGAACTTGCGGTTTGCCTGATCCTCGACCTGCGCGAATTCATCGAAAATATGGTCCAGGTGATCGGCGGCGATCCCGATCCCGGTATCCTCGACCAGAACGTGAAGCGTGTGCGCATCGTCCCCGGCCTCGACCCCGGTCACGCGGATGACCACATGGCCCTTCTGGGTGAACTTGACCGCGTTGCCGATCAGGTTCGTCAGCACCTGCCGCACGCGCCCCGGATCGGCCATGAACCGGGTCGGCAGGAACAGGTCGTAATCCATCAAGAGGTCGATGCGCCGCTTGCGCGCGCCGGCCTGCAACAGGATCAGAACCTCGTGGATGCAGCGTTCCAGATCCAGCGGTTCGGGGTGAAGCGTCAGCTTGTCCGCCTCGATTTTCGAAAAGTCCAGTATGTCGTTGATGATGTTCAGCAACGCCTCGCCCGACGACCGGATGGTGTCAGCGTAAAGGCGTTGCTCGTCGTTCAGGGGCGTGTCGCCCAGCAGTTCGGCCATCCCCACGACACCGTTCATCGGCGTGCGGATTTCATGGCTCATGTTTGCCAGAAAGGCCGACTTGGCACGGTTCGCGGCCTCGGCCCGCAGCCGCGCCTCCTGCAATTCGGCCTCGTGTCGCTTGGCCTCGGTGATGTCGCGCACCAGCGAGACGACATCGCCGCCGCGGGCGCGCCGGTCCATCACCCGCGCGGTATCGCCGCGGGCAAACCGCAGGATCGTCGGCTCGATCGTGCTGCTCTGCCAGCGTGCCAGCATCATGGCGACCCAGTCCTGCGGTGTCATGTCGTCCAGCACCAGCAGGCCGTCATGCGCCAGAATTTCCAGAAGCCGCCGGTAGGGCAGACCGGGCCGCACCTCGGGAAAGGCGGTGAAGGGGCCCAGAAAGGCCTGGTTCGCGATCACCAGCTCGTGATCGGCGTTGAAGACCGCGAAACCGTCACGAATGGTGTTGAGCGAATCCCACAAGCGGCGCTCGGCCATGATCGCGCTGCGATGCGCGGCATTCAGATCGTTGCGCGCGCGGGCCTCGTCCTGGCCCGGCGCAGGGGCATCGCGCGGGGCCTGACGCCGCGCCTGGGTCAGCGCGAATTTCAATTGCTCGGCCTCGGCGCGGACCTGGTCCAGTTCGCGCATGCGCTGGCTCAACAGCCGCTCTGCCGCCAGGCGGTGGCGGCGTTCCTCGGCCAGCTTGTCGAACAGCGTCATGCGGCGCGCGCTCCGAATCCTGCCCGCCCATCACGGGCGGCGACGGGCGCAGGATGGCAGAACAGGCGTAAATCCCCGATTAACTACACCCTAGCACCTGTGTTTATTCGCCGGGCCGAAGCTGCCAAGGTGTGCTGGTCTTGATGATCGCGTTTGCGATTGTGACCAAAGGCCGCGGCTTTTCCTAAGAAACAGCCGCAGAAACAGCCGCTTTCTCGGGAATGGGTGCCAGTGCAAATCCGAGGGTCTTGGCGCGCCGTTGAAGGTTCGACAGCAAGCGTTGCCGATGCCGGTTGTCATAAGCTGCGGCACCCTGATCCTGGTCTGGTAGAAGTCACAAAGGTCCAGCGACTGGGTCAGGGCGAAGATGTGTTCGTCCCGATCATTACCGACGAGAGCGGCCTTGATCACCTCGATGGAGGAATGGCAGCGGATGTCACGGAATACGACCTGCTGTACTTGACAGAGTTGTGCATGAGTCCATGAAAATGTAGCCCTTGCCGTCCATTCGATGATGTGGCTGATCTGGCGCAAGGAAGGTTGCTGACGTCAGACCCCATAACTTGGCTTTCATCAGAGGAGACCTGGCACATGCCTGAGACACAAGAACTCTCACTGCCCGTTGTCGACCTCGCGTCCAAGAATGACGAATTCCGCAAAGCCGCCCTCTGGACAGGTGACCAGACCCTGCGTGTGCTGATGGCCATCCCGGAAGGTGGCGAGATCGGCGCCGGGGGGCACGAGGGGCACGACCAGTTGCAGTATCTTGTGGCCGGCAGTGGCCTGACGAAGAACGGCGAGACTGAATGCGACATCGCGGATGGCGATGTCAGCGTCGTGCCTTCGGGTGACTTCGACAATTTCCGCAACACAGAACCTGGGATGATGAAGCTTTTCACCACCTACAGCCCGCCCGATCATGAACCCTGTACCGAAAACGCCACAACGGCCGAGGCGACGCGGAGGATCAAGCAATGAAGGTCGATACCGTTATCGTCGGAGCGGGCAGCGCAGGATTGTCCGCCATGCGCGAGGTGCGCCGCTACACCAAAGATTTCCTGCTGATCAATGATGGCCACTGGGGCACGACCTGCGCGGCGGTCGGCTGTATGCCGTCCAAGGCGCTGATCGAGGCGGCGAACGCCTTTCACCGGCGCGGAACCTTCGAGGACTTCGGCATTCGGGGTGGCGAGGCCTTGCGGGCCGACATTCCCGCGGTGCTGGCACGGGTGCGCACGATGCGCGACCAGTTTGTGAAGGGGCCGGAATCGGTGCCTGAAAAGCTGGGCGGCCGCGCCATTTCGGGTCGGGCGCGTTTGCTTGGCCCCGGGCGGCTTGAGGTGAACGGCGAGACAGTCCATGCGCGCGCCATCATTCTCGCCCCGGGTAGCCGTCCTGTCGTGCCAGGGGCCTGGGCCGATTTCGGCGACCGGATCCTGACCACCGACAGCCTGTTCGGGCAGGCCGACCTGCCGCGCCGCATCGCCGTGATCGGCATGGGTGCGATCGGCGTCGAGATCGCTCAGGCGCTGGCGCGTCTGGGGCTGGAGGTCGCGGGCTTCGACACAAACGACGGCTTGGCCGGGATCGACGACCCACAGGTGCTGGCGGCCTTTCGTCCACTGGTCGGTGCCGAGATAGCCCTGCATCTGGGGGCACCGGCAGAGCTGGAAAAGGCTGGCGACGCCATCCGCGTGACCGGTGCGGCGGGCAGCGTCACCGTCGATGCCGTGCTGGCGGCAATGGGGCGAAGGCCGAACATCGACGGCCTGGGACTGGAGACACTTGGCGTTCCGCTTGACGACAAGGGCATGCCCGAGATTGATCCCGCGACCCTGCGCATCGGCGATCTGCCGGTATTTCTGGCCGGGGACGCCAATGGTTTCCGGCCACTGCTGCACGAGGCCGCCGACGAAGGGCACATCGCCGGGCGCATGGCCGCGCCGGACGCCGTGGGGGACGGGCTGTGCCGACGCACGCCGCTTTCCATCGTCTTTTCGTCGCCGCAGGTCGCTCGGGTCGGGCCGCCGTTGTCGAAACTGGGCGAGCGCAATGTCGTCTCGGGAACAGCGGACTTCTCGGGTCAATCTCGGGCGCGCATGGCGCAGGCCGCAGCCGGGCTGCTCTGCATCCATGCCGAACGCGACAGCGGGCGACTTCTGGCCGCCGAGATGTGCGTACCATCTGCCGAACATCTGGCGCATCTTCTGGCTCTCGCCGTGGAAAGTGGGATGACGGTCGCCGACATGCTGGCGATGCCGTTCTATCACCCGGTCCTTGAGGAAGGGTTACGCAGCGCGCTGCGTGACCTCGCCAAGGGCGTTGCGGGCGCTGGTGGATCGGACCTGTCGGGCTGCCCTGCGATTGGCCATGATGCGCTAGATTGAACGCAGCATGCCGCGGGTCGATGGCGCGGCCGGCTTCGCTCACTGTGATGCGCGTGACCAGCGGCTGGACCATTTGGGCCGGCTCGGCTGGCTCAATGGGCCAGCACAAGCATCTGAAAGGCCATCATGATCGCGAAGGCCAGCGTTACGGCGGTCGCCGCCGAGCCGTGGCGGACCTTTTCCAAAGCATCGGGATAGAGTTCGGAAAAGACCATCCAGATCATGGCGCCTGCGGCAAGACCGAGGCCAACCGGCAGGAACGGCCGGAACGTCTCGACGAACAGATAGGCGGGGGCGGCCATGATCGGCTGCGGCAGGCTGGTGAAGATCGCCCAGAGCCCGGCCTTCCAGACCGGCGAGCCACGCGGGACCAGAACCAGCGCGATGGCCAGCCCCTCGGGCACGTTGTGGAAGGCGATCGCTGTGGTGATGTAGGCGCCCAAGCCCTCGGACCCGGCGAAGGAGACGCCGACGCCCACGCCTTCGGCAAAGGAATGCGCCGTCATGATGCCGAGGATCAGCAAAGCCTTGGCCGCGCCCGCGCCTTGCAGGTCGGCCACTTCCACGTCGCCTGCACGCGACAGCAGCCGGTCGGCAAATACGATCGCGCCGAGCCCCGCAAGCACGCCCACCAGCGTCAGCGTGGTGTTGATCGACACGCCCTCGGCAATCAGGCTGTGGCTGGCGGCCAGCATCAGCCCGGCGGCGGCGGCATTCGACCAGCCCATCGCCCGGTCGCCAACCTTCCTGACAAACAGGAATGGAAGCGCCCCGACGCCGGTCATGATTGCAGTGAGAAGCGCCGCCGCGACGACGATCCAGAGGGCGGTGTCCATGGTACTCCTCCATACATGCGATGGCGTCACGGCACGCCGCCTGCGACACCCGCGCAGACGGCGCCGACAACGCGACCGGTCGCCCGATCAATTGCCGGAAGTGTCTTCGTCTGCCGCGCTCCACGCCTCGGAAAAGGCGGCCCAGGCGTCGAGACGCATCAGCGCCGCGCGCACCTCGTCGGCGTTGGTCAGCGCGTCCGTCTCTTGCGCGGCCGCGGGCACGGCGCGCCGGGAGGCGCGCACCGAGGCCCGTGGGGTGCCGAGGAAATTCCTCGGCGCGTTCCTTACCTGAAGCGGGACATGGCGTTTTCGAAGGCACTGGAGATGCTGTCCCAGGCCTTGTCAAAGCCTTGCTTCATGTCGGCCCAGGCATCGTCGCCGGCCTCGCGCATTTCCTTCAGTTTCGCCTCGGCCTCGTCACGCTGCTTGCGCGCCTCGTCGAGTTGCTTCTGGGCCTCGATCCTGGCGTCGGCGTTCGCCTCATCGACCTTCGCTTTCATCTTGTCGATTTCGGCGTTCCACTGGTCGATCTTCGCCTTGGCTTTGTCGATGTACGCTTCGCGATTGGACACGTGCATTCTCCTTTCTGAACATGGCTTGATGCTGCGCGCCAATTGACCCTAGATCGGATATGCAATCATGTAATTGATTTCAATTAAAGACAGCATGACTTGCCCGCACCATCGTCGTGTCACACCTTAGGCAGGATGATCACGTGTCCGGGGCCTTCTGGGGCTTGCAGACCGGCTGGATTGCCTGTCGGCCAACCTCGTCGGGCAGGCAGAAGCAGCGCGTGGCGATCAGCCGGGCGATCGTGGGCAACGCCCCCCGAAGGCGCGCGCAGCTTAAGTCTCATCCCTCTTCGCACGTGGTCTCGCCGCGGCCCGAGAGGCGCCACAGGCTCAGCGCCGCCTGCCCGACGAGCAGGGGAGCAAGGCTGCCGCTCAGGACCAGCATCCAGCCGAAGGACTCCAGCGGCACGAGTTCGAGAACCGTGCTCAGGCCGGGCAGCCAGGCGGCGAACGCGGTCAGCACGAGGCAGATGCCGATCGCGGACCAGACCCAGCGGTTGCGCGTCACCTCGTTGGCGAAAAGTCCGGATCCGGCGTCGCGCATGTTGAAGACGTGCCAGAGCCGTGCCAGGGCAAAGCTCAGAAATCCGATCGTCACCGCCGCGTCCTGTCCCATGTCTCGCGCCAGCGCGACGAAGAAGACGGTCGTGACCGATGCCGCGATCAGCGCGCCCCAGAGCGCGGTCGCGATCCAGTGCCCGCGGGTCAGAACGGGCTCTTTCGGGTCGCGCGGCTTGCGGTCCATGATGCCTTCGGGGCTTTCACCCACGCCGAGGGCGAGCGCGGGGAACACGTCGAGCACGAGGTTGATGTAGAGGATCTGAAGCGGCAGCAGCGGAAGGGGCGCGCCGACAACGGCGCACAGGCCCACGGCCAGAACCTGGCCGAGGTTGCCGGAGAGCAGATAGACGATGAACCGGCGGATGTTCTCGAAGATCGTGCGTCCCTGTTCGATGGCCATCACGATCGTTGGAAAGGCGTCGTCCTTGAGCACGATGTCCGCCGCCTCGCGGGCGACATCGGTGCCGCGATGGCCCATGGCGATACCTACATCGGCTTTCTTGAGGGCGGGCGCATCGTTCACGCCATCGCCCGTCATCGCGACGACTGCGCCCGCCTCCTGCCAGAGGCGGATCAGGTCGAGTTTCTGTTCCGGCGAGACGCGGGCGAAGACGTGATTGTCGCGCAGTCCGTCATGGGCATCCGCCTCCGCCCCGTCGCCCAGCTTCGGCAGGTCACGGCCCACGATCGCCTTCGGCTTTTCGGCAAGCCCGACCTTTTCGGCGATGGCGGCAGCCGTTACCGGCTGGTCGCCGGTGACCATGATGACGCGGATGCCGGCCCTGCGACACCGCTCGATGGCGTCGGGCACGTCGTCGCGCGGGGGGTCCGCCAAACCCACAAGACCGAGCAGGGTGAGGCCTTCGTAGGGATCGGCCTCGGCGCTCGCGGCCCGCCCCTCGGCGACGGCAAGCACCCGGTAGCCTTCGGCGGCCAGCGTCTCGACCCGCGCCTCCCAGTCCTTGCGGGCCGTGTCGGACAGCGCCTGGGCCCCGTCCTCGGTCGCGACCTGGGTGGCGGCCTCCAGCACCGCCTCCGGCGCACCTTTGACCGCAATGCGAAAGCCGCCCTCGGCCTCGTGAACGGTCGCCATCATCTTGGTCTCGGCGTCGAAACTTTCCTCGCGCTCTTCGGGCTGGTCGTCGAGCAGGCGGTCCCGCGCGAGGCCGACGGCCGCCGCCGCATGAAGCAGCGCGATCTCCATCGGATCGCCGGTGCCGGCCGGGTGCTCGCCGTCCCCGTCATCTTTCTGCCCCAGTTCGGCATTGTTGCACAGCGCGGCCACCTCCAGCAGCCGACATGCCAAGGATGAGGGCTCTTCGGGACGCGTGTCCGCGTCCCAGGGCACCTCCTCGTCCTGGCCGGGCAGCGCCAGCCGCGCCACGCGCATCCGGTTCTGCGTCAGCGTTCCGGTCTTGTCGGCGAAGATCACGCTGGTCGAGCCCAGCGTCTCGACCGCGGCCAGCCGTTCGACCAGCGCGTTGCGCCGCGCCATGCGCCACATGCCGCGCGCCA
>HLSNC_1000387_pt1 | contig 37282 bp, 29 predicted proteins | sample HotLakmetagenome_2_FD_14041 | JGI IMG/M metagenome (IMG submission 14041)
CGCCACCCCCGCCCCCGCCCCCCGACGGCGGTGGCGGCGCCTGGGACGAGGGCAGCTTCGAGCCCGGCAACGATGGTGGGGGCGGAGGCGGGGGCGGAGGCGGCCTTCCCCCGCCGCAGGACGGTTCGATCCCGCCGCCGCCACCTCCGCCGCCGCCGCCCGAGGTCGTGACGCCTCCGCCCGACGATCCGGCCCCCGGCCCGGGCGGCGTGCGGATCGACCCGCAGATCGCCGTCTTCGAGACGCGCGACTTCGGGGTGCCGCCGCAGCGCCACCTGCGCCCCGGCGAGTTCCACGCGCCGACGCCCACCGCCCTTCCCGGCGGGCGGCTGATCACCACGCAGGACCTCGCCAACCTGATGCAGGGCAACCGCCCCGTCCTGATGATCGACGCGCTGGGCGGGCAATACAGCCTGCCGGGCGCGCTCGGGGCCCCGGCGCTCGCCTCGGCGGGCAGCTTCGAGGACCGGGTGCAGCAGCAGGCGGTGCAGTGGCTCGGCCAGATCACCCGCGGCGACCGCTCGGTGCCGATCGTGCTGTTCTGCAGCGACCCGATGTGCTGGCTGAGCTACAACGCCGCGCTCCGGACGATCGCCGCCGGCTATGGCGACGTCTACTGGTATCGCGGCGGCCTCCGCGCCTGGGAGATGGCGGGCCTGCCGCTCCGCCCAATGGGATTCTGAGCGAAAGGACCACCGACATGCCCCTGCGCAGACACGTCGCGGCCGCCGCCGCTGCCGCCCTTCTGGCGCTTGCCGCGCCAGCCCCCGCTCAGGATCTCGCGCCGCATCTCGGCCCGCTCGCCGGCGTGGTCGAACTGGGCGACGACGGGACATGGGTGGCCGAGGTGCAGGGCGGCTGGTTCACCCTGTCGAACCGGCGCGACCCCGGCGCCGTCACCTATTACTGGATCGGCACGCCCGCGACCGAGGCAGGCACCTACCGCGCCGCGATGAATCTCGTCGTGCAGGGCGGCGACGATGGCCCGGCCCATGCCGGCTTCCTGTTCAACTTCCGCGCGGGCGACCGATATCTCGGCATCGTCATTGGCGGGCAGGGCGAAACCCACGTGATCCTCCGCTCGCCCGAGGGCTTCGACATGCAGCCGGTCGAGGCGCAGACGCCGCCGCGCGGCGACGGCTCGGACATGCTGACGGCGACGGTCGACGGCGCCACGGCGCGCTTCGATCTCAACGGCGAACGCCTGCTCGAGATCGAGGGCGACGGGGCCTTCTCGCCGCGCGTCGGGATCATCGCGGTGGGCACGGGGCTCTTCGGCTTCACCGGTTTCAACATCGCGCCTGCGGGCTAGGCGGGGCCAGTCCGGGGCCAGTCCGGGGCAAGTCCGGGGCCAGCCGGGGGCCAGCCGCGGTGAGCCGAGGGCCAGCCTGCGCCTTACTTTCGCGTCAGGGTGGCGCCATTGCCCATCCGAATCCGGTCTGGCGCGATATCGCCGACGGTCCATCGATCCTCGATCCGGTCGACGTCACCGGTCTCGAGGTTCCGGATCTCGCCGTCGAGAAGGATCGCCGACGCCCCGCTGTCGTCGCTGTCCGCGATGTGCCATGTGCCCCCGAGCGTGGCGGCATGGCGGATCGAGCGGTCGATCATGACCCGCGGCGGGCGGAGCACGGCGCCCTCGGGCGTCGTCTGGACCGGCCCGCCCGGCACCCACGAGATGTCGACATGTTCCGCCACGATCGTCCCGCGGAAGGTGCCCCCGTCCCCGAAGGTGACAGTCAGTCGGCTCATCATGGTCCGACCGGGAACCGCGACGGGCCAGTCGGTCGATGTCCAGGTGCCGGGGACATGGGCGGCGAGGCCGACCGGCGTCTCCGCCGGCAGCGCGCGCACGAAGCCGGTAAGGCGCGGCACCTCGGTCGCCCGCCGCCAGCCCTCGAGCCCGCGGTGCCAGACGAGGGTGCGCGCCGCCTCCGCCCGCGAGCGGATCTTCTCACGCAGGTCGGCCGCGTCGAACGGCCCCAGCGTCTGCCCGCGCCGCAGCTGCGCGCCGGCCGCGGCGGCGGGGGCAAAGTAGGCGGCGATGGCGGCAGTGGCGAGCAGGCAAGACAGTGCGCACGGCCGGAGCATGGCGGCCTTCCTAGTTGCCGACGCGGTAGCTGCGCTGGCCGTTCTGCCAGGTGGACCCACGGCAACATGCGCCGCTGCATCAACGCTGAAGGGCCGCGCCGCTCCCGCCGCGCCAGTTGCGGGTGACGCTCTCGACCGCGAAGACGAGGGCTGCGAGCGTGGCGGGCAGCGCGAAGCCGAGGAAGGCGGCCCTCGGGCCGAGAGCGTCGAGCGCAGGCCCCGCAAGGACCGGGGCCGCCGCGCTGCCCGCCGCAACCACGATCAGCGCGGCGGTGAAGCCTTGCGAGCCTCGGCCGGGGAAGAGCCGCAGCGTCCAGATCGAGAGGGTGGCGCTCACCGTCATCACCGCCGCCCCGTGGAGGCCGGCCGAGGCGATCACCCCCGGCCACGAGCCGGGCCAGAGGCCGATCAGCGCGAGCGACGTGGCGAAGGCGGCGAAGATGCCGGCGAGCAGCGGGCGCAGGCCGAGCCGCGCCTCCAACCGGCCCGTGGCCAGCCCGACGAGACCGAAGAGCCCGTAGCCGAGAAAGATCGCCGCGGGGGCCGAGGCCGAGAGCGGCCCCGGCAGGCCGCCCGCCTGCGCGATCCGGTCGGCGGCGAAGGAAAGGTAGATCGCGTTCGAGGCCCCGAACACGAGCGAGCCCGCGTAGAGCGGCGCGGTCTGCCAGCGCAGGAAGGCGGGCGCATCGTCGCCGCGCGGCGCGGGGCGGTGCCCGCCCGGCACGGCGCGCGCGGCCGCCGCCGCCGCGACGAGGCCCGCCGCCGCGAACAGGCCCCAGGTCGCGCGCCAGGGCAGCGCGCCGAGACCGACGGCCAGCGCGAGCGCGCCCGCCCCCGCCACGCCGAGGGTGGTGCCCGTCGAGATTGCGGAGAGCGTGCCGGGCTGCACGTCCTGCGGCACGACCCGCTCGGCCGCGTCGTTGAAAGGTGTCCAGCAGAGGCCCGCGCTCGCGCCCGCGACCGCCACCCCGGTCGCCAGCAGCGCCGACCCCGGCGCCGCGGCGACCAGCGCAAAGCCCGCGACCGCCGCCGCCGCGCCCGCGAGCACCGGCACGCGCGGCCCGTGGCGCGCGTCGAGCGCCGCCGCCACCGGCAGCGCCATCAGGAAGGCGAGAAAGCCGCCGCTTGCGATCAGGCCCGCGCCCGTGGTCGTCAGGGCGAAGGATTCGCGGAATTCCGGCAGGAACAGCCCGAAGCCCATCCGCGCCGGGCCGAACGAGATGGCCGTGGCCAGAAAGCCTGCCGCCGCGAGGCGCGGCGTGGATCCGGCGGCCGCCTGTTCGAGCGCGCTGTCCCGCACGATGCCTCCTTGCGCCGCGTCCCCGGTGCCGCCGCCGGAGCGCGACAGCCGATGCCAACATGTGGCTGCGGCCAAGGTTCCGGGAGCGAGGGGAGGGACCGCGGCACCGCGACAGCGTGCCCCGGCTCGACAAGGGGCCCGGCCTCAGGCGGCGCGCACGAGGCGCACGAGGCGCTTCTCGATCTCGAGGATCAGCAGCAGCGCCGGCCCCACGGCCACGACCAGCGCGCCCTCGGTCAGGCTCAGCGGACGAGTGCCGAAGAACGCCTCCATGAACGGCGCGTAGGTGAAGACGAGTTGCAGCGCGGTCACCGTGCCCACCGCGATCAGGATCGGCCGCGTGCCCAGCGCCGCACGCAGCGACAGCGACGTGGTGTTCAGGAAGCGCACCGAGAAGAGATAGAAGATCTCCATCACGACCAGCGTGTTGACGGCGATCGTCCGCGCCTCTTCCAGCGTCGCGCCGCGCGCCTCGGCCAGCGTGAACATCCCGAAGATGCCGGCGCAGAACAGGGTGGAGACGAAGATGACCCGCCACAGCACGAAGCGCGACAGGATCGGCTCGTCGGCCGGGCGGGGCGGGCGGCGCATGATGTCGGGCTCGGCCGACTCGAAGGCGAGCGCCATGGCCAGCACCACCGAACTCACCATGTTGACCCACAGGATCTGCACCGGCGTGATCGGCAGCGTGAGGCCCAGCAGCAGCGCCGCGATCAGCGCCAGCGACTCGCCCCCGTTGACCGGCAGCAGGAAGACGATGGCCTTCTTGAGGTTGTCGTAGACGGTTCGCCCCGCCTTGACCGCCGCGGCGATGGTGGCGAAGTTGTCGTCGGCCAGCACGATCTCGGCCGCCTCCTTGGCGGCCTCCGTCCCCGCCCGGCCCATCGCGATGCCGATATCGGCGCGCTTGAGGGCGGGCGCGTCGTTGACTCCGTCGCCCGTCATTGCCACGGCCTCGCCATCGGCCTGCAGCGCCTCGACGAGGCGCAGCTTGTGCTCGGGCGAGGTGCGGGCGAACACGTCCGTCTCCACGACCCGGGCGCGCAGCGCCTCCGTCGAGAGCGTGTCGATCTCGGCCCCCGTCAGCACCGTGTCCGGCTGGGCGAGGCCGAGTTGCCGGCCGATGGCGCGCGCCGTGCCGGCATGGTCGCCGGTGATCATCTTCACGCGGATGCCGGCCGCACGGCACTCGGCGACGGCGGCGACAGCCTCGTCCCGCGGCGGGTCGATCAGGCCGACGAGGCCGAGCAGCGTCAGCCCGCCCTCGACGTCGGCGAACCGCAGGCCGCGCATCTCGGGCGAGGCGCTGCGCGTGGCGATGGCGATGACGCGCTGTCCCTCCCCCGCGATCTCGTGGGCGCGGGCGTGCCACCACTCCGCGTCGAGCGGGCGGGCGCCGTCGTCATCGCAGTGCTGGCTCGTGCACATGTCGAGGAGGCGCTCCGGCGCCCCCTTGACGTGGATCGCCGCACGGCCCGCGTGGTCGTGGTGCAGCGTCGCCATGAAGCGGTGCTGGGCGTCGAAGGGGATCGTGTCGGTCTGCGGGTTGGCGGCGCGCAGGGCGGCGGGGTCGAGCCCTGCCTTGCAGGCGAAGGTGACGAGCGCCCCCTCCATCGGGTCGCCCGTCACGATCCACGCCCCGTCCACCTCCGCCAGTTCGGCATCGTTGCACAGCACTGCGCCGCGCGCGAGCTCGAGCAGGAGCGGGTGATCGGCCGGCGCCACCTCGCGCCCGTCGTGGGCGATGCCGCCGTGGGGCGCGTAGCCCGCGCCGCTGACGGTGAAGGCACGCCGCGCCGTCGCCACCGAAGCGACGGTCATCTCGTTCTTGGTGAGCGTCCCGGTCTTGTCGGAGCAGATGACCGAGACCGATCCGAGCGCCTCGATCGCCGGCAGCCGCCGCACGATGGCCCGTCGCGCGGCCATGCCCTGCACGCCAATGGCGAGCGTTACCGTCAGGATCGCGGGCAGCCCCTCGGGGATGGCGGCGACGGCGAGGCCCACGACGGCCATGAAGATCTCGTCGAAGGGCATCGTGGCGACGAGCGTGCCGAAGCCGAGGATCGCGGCCGCGACGGCGAGGATCGCCAGCGTGATCGTGCGCGCGAAGACCTCCATCTGCCGCAGAAGCGGCGTGGTCGTGGTCTCGACCGAGCCCAACAGTCCGCTGATCCGCCCGATCTCGGTCGCCGCGCCCGTGGCCACCGCCACGCCGCGCCCGCTGCCCGCCGCCACCAGCGCTCCGCTGAAGGCCATCGACTGCCGGTCGCCGAGGGGGGCGTCGGCGGAGACCGGGGCGAGGCCCTTCTCCACCGGTACCGACTCGCCCGTCAGCACCGCTTCCTGGATGCGCAGGCCATTGGCCTGGGTCAGCCGCAGGTCGGCCGGCACCCGGTCGCCCGGCTCGAGCACCACCATGTCGCCCGGCACCAGCGCGTCGGCCGGCACGGTGCGCCGCCGCCCGCCGCGGATCACGCGGGCCTCGGGGGCGAGCATGCCGCGAATGGCGGCGAGCGCGTCCTCTGCCCGCCCCTCCTGCACGTAGCCGATCACGGCGTTCACGAGCACCACGGCGAGGATCACCACGGTATCGACCGGGTGGCCGAGCGCTGCGGTGACCGCCGCGGCGCCGAGGAGCACATAGATGAGCAGGTTCTTGAATTGCCTCAGGAAGCGGGCCAGCGGGCCGGCGCGCGGCGGTTCGGGCAGGCGGTTGGCCCCGTGCTCGGCGAGGCGCCGCGCGGCCTCGTCGTCGCTCAGCCCGGCGGGGCCGGTGGCATGTGCGGCGACCGCCTCCTCCGCCGGGCGGGCGTGCCAGTGGATACCGGCCGCGTCGCGGGTGGGGTCAGGCTCCGGTGGGTCGCTGTCTGATCGTGTCATTCCGAGCCGGAGTAGACCAGAGGCGCATCCGCGACTCCACGGGCAGGCGCTGCGACAGAATGTGCGGGGGCGTCGGGCCGCCGGCCCCTCCCGCGCCCCGCCCGCGCCCCCGGCCGCCCCCCCGCCCGCGCCCCGGTCGCGCCCCCGGCTGCGCCCCAATCGCGCGGCGAAGCGCCAGGGGCGGGCCCGGAATCGCGGCGCCGAGCGGGCCGGCAATGGCGTGGGAGCCGGTGCCGATACCCGTCTTGTCCGTCTCGACCGGCGCGGTGCCCTCCGCCGCCATGGAACGCGGGCCTGCGACAGCCCGGCGAGGGTCGTCCGCCGTCAGCCCGCGCTGCCGCAGAGGGTGCCGAGCCCGAGAAGGCCCGCGCCGAAGACGGGGTCGGGCCCGGGCTCGCCGAGATCGGTGGCGCGCAGGGCCAGTTCGGGCCCGATGTCGAGCGCGGGGAGGTCGGGGCGCGTCTCGCGCAGGATCGCGGCCGCCGCCGTGACGAAGGGCACCGCGTAGGACGTGCCCGTCTTCCACCGCGCCCCGCTGACCGAGGCCGCCGTCCAGACCGCGACGCCCGGCGCGGCGAGGTCGACATGCTCTCCCCGGATCGCGCGGCGGTAGACGCGGCTGTCGCGGTCGACGGCCGTCACCGCGATCACCTGCGGATAGGCGGCGGGGAAGGCGGGATCGGCCCGCGGCCCGTCGTTGCCCACGGCGGCGACCAGCACGATGTCCTGTTCGCCCTTCAGCCGCGCCACGACTTCCTCGAGCACGGTGTTGGGCGGGCCGGCGAGGCTGAGGTTGATGACGCCCACCCCGCGCTCGGCCAGAAGCCCCAGCGCCTCCACCAGCGTGAAGACGTCGGCCCTCTCGTCGGAGCCGCGACGGTAGAAGGCGTCGACGGCGATCAGCCGGGCCGAGGGCACGAGGCCCGGCGAGCGGGTCGTGGGATCGCCCACCAGCAGCGCCGCGATGGCGGTGCCGTGCAGGGCGCGCGAGGGGGTGAAATCTTCCGGCGAGAGGCGCAGCACCTCGAGGTCGGCGCCTTCGAAGGTGTCGTGCGCGTCGTTGATGCCGGTGTCGATCATGCCGATGGGCACGCCGCCGCCGCAGCCAGAGGCGCGGTCGGCGGGCTCGGGCCAGTCGATCATCCGCCGGGCGGGGCATTCGAGGGCCTCGCAATCCTCTGCGAAGCCCTCGGAGCGGTAATAGTGGTTGAAGTCGGCGTCCTGCCCGGTCGGCAGGGTCCGCACCGCGGCGCGGGCGTCGGCCAGCGTGGTGCCGGCGGGGACGCGCAGGCGCCGCGGCGTGGCGTCGACTCCTGGCACGGCGAGTTCCTCGACCACCTCGTAGCCCTGCGCGGTGAGGGTGGCGAGGTCGGCGGCGCTGAGTGCGAGCGCCACGATCTCGTCGGGCGCCGAGACCGGGGGCGGCGGCGGCGGGGCGGCCGGGGCCTGCGTCTGAGCCTGCGCCGGGGCGGGCGCAGGGGCAGGAGCGGGGGCGGGAGCGAGCGCAGGCGCCGACCGTTCCGGCCGGCCGAACAGGCGCGCGAGCGGGTTGCTTCCGCCCTGTCGCACCCTCGGGCCGCCGTCGTCGTCGTCGTCATCGTCATCGTCGCGTCCGCCGAAGCCTGCCCGGGCGCCACCGTCGTCGTCATCGTCGTCGCTGCGTCCGCCGCCGCCACCGTCGTCGTCATCGTCGTCATCGTCGTCGCGGCCGCCGTCGTCGTCATCGTCGTCTCGGCCGCCGTCGTCGTCGTCGTCGTCTCGGTCGCCGTCGTCGTCGTCGTCATCGCGGCCGCCATCATCGTCGTCGTCATCCGACGCGAGGCGGCGGACATCGGCGCGGGACAGCGGCTCGTTCCCATTTCGGCTGAAGATCCGGTCGGCCGCGGCGGCGCCGAAGCGGCTCTCGAGCTCCTGGTAGCTGAGCGCGCCGTCGTTGTTCCGGTCGATGTCGGAGAAGCGGGCGGATTGCGCCGTTGCGGCCCCGCTCGTCAGCAACAGCGCGGTCGTTCCCAGCGTGGCGAATGCGATCCTGATGGTCATGCGACTACTCCTTGTTCGCTCTCGTGCGGGAGAGCCGGTGCGCGGGCGGCTCCGTGGGCCGCCCCCGTCTCTCTCCGTAGCGGGCCCCGACAGCGGGCCCTCGGAGGGATTACGGGCCGCCTCCGTCGCTATTCCGTGCCGCTCACGTTTTTTTCGCCGGTTCGATGGGGGCGTGGCCCGTGGCACGCAGCCACAGGCGCCGCCCGCGCACCAGCCAGGGGTAGAGCGCCGCCGCCGCCCGCGGCGAGCGGAAGAGCCGCCGCTGCAGCCGGTTGCCGATGCCCCCTTCGCCCGAGAGCAGGGCGATCAGGTGGACGGCCTCGGCCCCGTAGTGCCGCTCTCCCTGCCACAGCACGACCATGCCGTCGTCGAGGTCGAGCCCGTCGGCCTGCGCCTCGGCCACGCGCGGATCGCCTCCGCGCGCGTCGACCAGGTCGACGGTGCCCACCGCCTCGCGCAGCCGCGCCATCCGCACGTAGGACGCGCAGAACGGGCACTCGCCGTCGTAGATGATGGTCAGCGTGTCGGCCGTCATGGCATCCTCTCTCCAGACTCGGCTGTCGGCGGGAATACGGACATGCCATGCCCCGTATTCCCCGCATCACGACAGATAGGGGACCGATCGATGACGACACGCACCCTCGGCGCCGCCGCCATCGCGGACAGGCTCGCCCAGCCGGTTCCGGCGCTTTCGCTCGCCGCCTTCCGGATCGCGCTCGGCGCGATGCTGGTCTGGGATTGCTGGCGCTTCATCAAGTACGACCGGGTCTGGCGCTACTGGGTCGCGCCCGAGTTCCACTTCACCTATCCGGGCTTTCACTGGGTGCAGCCGCTGCCCGAGCCCTGGATATACGTCGCGTGGCTGGGCATGGGCTTCTTCGCGCTGCTGGTGATGCTGGGGCTGTTCTACCGCGTGGCCATCGTCGCGCTGACCGTGCTCTTCTGCTACTTCTTCCTGCTCGACAAGGTAGAGTATCTCAACCACTTCTACCTCGTCATCCTGTTCCTCGTCCTGATGTGCTTTCTGCCGGCGCACCGGGCGCTGTCGCTCGACGCGCGGCTCTTTCCGCGGGCGGGCGGCACGCACGTGCCCTACGGCGCGGTGTTCATCCTGCGGGCGCAGATGGAGATCATGCTGATCTATGCGGGCCTCGTGAAGCTGACGCCCGACTGGCTGGCCGGCGAGCCGCTGGGCCTGTGGCTGCGCGGGCAGGCCGACGAGCACTGGTTCGGCTTCCTGCTGCACTACGACTGGGTGATCCTCGCCGGCGCCTGGGGCACGGTGATCCTGCACGTCGTGGGCGCACCCCTGCTGCTGTGGCAGAGGACGCGGCTCGCCACCTTCTGCGTCTACTGCCTGTTCCACGCCTCCAATTCGCTGTTCTTCAACATCGGGATCTTCCCGTGGCTGACCATCGCCGCCACGACGATCTTCTTCGCGCCCGACTGGCCCCGGCAGGCCGCGCGCTGGCTGCATGCGCGCTTCGAGGAGCTGCCGGCCCATGTGCCCCCGCCCGCGCCCGCCGCCCGGGCGCTGCCGGCGGTGGCGCTCGTGGCGATGGCGGGCTGGCTCGCGGTGCAGGTCGCGCTGCCGGTCCGGGCGGGCGTCTTCCCGACCGAGGTGCGCTGGTCGGGCGACGGGCACCGCTTCTCGTGGCGAATGCGGATCTACGACCGCGATACGGACGGGGCCTTCGTCGTGACCTCGGGCGACCAAAGCTGGGTGGTCGACCCGCGCGACTACCTCACCGACCGGCAGGCGTGGAAGATGATGCCGCGCTCCGATATGGTGCACCAGTTCGCCGGCCATCTCGAGAGCGTGTGGCAGGAGGCGGGATACGGCGACGTCGAGGTGCGCGCCGAGATCGTGAAGTCGCTCAACGGCCGGCCGATGCAGCCCTTCGTCGACCCGCAGGTCGACCTGACGGCGGTACCGCTCGGCTATTTGCGCGCCGATGCCTGGGTGTTGCCGCTGGAGGAACCCGTCTGGGGCTTGGCGGACAATGCGCCCGGGGCGGATCGCGTGGCGGACGACGCGGCGGTGACCTCGGACGAGGGGGCCACCGGCGCGCCGACACTCTGACCGGTGGGGGCGCCCGGGTCAGCCGAGCTCGATGCGGCGCCCCTCTCGGTGCGAGCGGCGGGCCGCGTCGAGCACCTCCATCACCGCCAGCGCCTCGTCGAGCGCCACAGGGGGCGCCGCGCCCTGTGTTATGGCGCGGCGGACGCCGTCGTAAAATGTCAGGTAGCGCCCTGCCTCGGCCGGCACCGCATGCACCCCGTGCGGCCCGTGCAGCGCGGCGCCGCCCTCGAACCGGCCGAACCCGGCATCGCCCGGGCCGCCGCCCGCCTTCAGGTCGCGCTCCTGGGTGTCGGTGCCGGCGATCACGAGGCTGCCGCCGGTGCCGTGCATCACGATCCTGCGGTCGCTCTCGCCCACGAAGAGCGAGGCAGCGAGCGTCGCCCGCACCTCGCCAAAGCCGAGGCGCACGAGGAACGCCTCGTCGGGCCCGCCCGCGCCGCGCGGGTCGGCGAGATCGGCCCAGACCCGGTCGGGCCGCCCGAAGACGGCCAGCGCCTGGTCGATCAGGTGCGGCCCAAGATCGGCGAGCAGGCCAGCGCCCGGCCCCGGCGCTCCGCGCCAGCGGGCGAGGCCGGCGGGGCGCAGGCGGTTGAAATGCCCCTCCCACGCCACGACGCGCCCGAGCGTGCCCTCGGCCAGCACCCGCCGCGCGGTGAGAAAGTCGCCGTCCCACCGCCGGTTGTGGAAGACGGCCAGCATCCGGCCCGCCGAGCGCGCCGCCTCCGCCATTCCCCGCGCCTCGGCGAGGTCGAGCGCCATCGGCTTGTCGACGACGACGTGCGTGCCGGCGGCGAGCGCGGCATGGGTGAGGGCTGCGTGGCTGTCGTTGGGTGTGGCGATCACGACGAGGTCGAGGTCGTCACGGGCGGCCAGCGCCTCGGCCGAGGCCATCACCTCGACGCCGGGCCAGCGCGCCGCCACCTCATCGGCCCGCGACGTGGCGATCGCGGCCAGCTCCATTCCCGCGGGCCCCAGGAAGGGCGCATGAAAGCACCGCCCGGCCAGCCCGTATCCCGCGAGGCCGACCCGGATCACGGCGCGACGCCCATGACGGGGCAGGGCGGTCGCCCTGCGGCGAGGGGGCGAGGGCCGAAGGGTGGGGGCGACGGGGCCCCTCGCCCGCGCACAGGATCCTCGCGGCCCCATCCCGGCCCCGAGCCGTGTGCCGGGTCGATCGGGGCGGGGGCTTGCGCCGCCGCGCGCATCGCGCCCGAAATCGCCCTCCGCCGCCGGGCCGACCGGGCCGACCGGGACGCGACCTGCATCTCGCCCGTTACACTTCGGGCTTCGGCGGCGTTTCGCTCGGCCGCACCCCGCGGAGGATCGGGCGGCGCCTCCCGATGCCGTCGACGCAGACGCGGGAGAGGCCGGTGACGACGTGGAGGCAGCCGCCCTCCCGCGTCGGAGGCGACGGGGGCGCGCCCATGACGGCGCGACACAGCCTCGGCACCTTCTCGAGGGCGCGCGATGAAGGCGAGGCGGCGCGACAGGTCGCGCGCCATCCGCGGCAGGGGCACGTGCGGGGCGGCGCCTCTGGCCACTCAGGCCGCCTCGGCCGGCTCGAGCGCAGTTATCGGCGCTGGCAGCGCCACGGTCGGGCGCTGCAGTGCGGCGTCGGCGGATTGGCTCACATGTCTCCCTCCCCGATCTCAGGCTGCACCGGCATGGGCGGACGGGGCAAGCCTCGGCTGCACGGTGCCGGCCGGCAGGCGGTCGCGATCGTCTCTGGCGCCCTCCCCCGGGGCGATCTTCAGCCCGCCCGCGCGCGGCGCGGCCGGCGGATCTTCGTCGCCCCGCCAGCCCGGGGCGGACGGGGCGGCCTGGGCATGGCCCGGGCTCAGGCGGGCAGCCCGCCGTCGGCTTCTTGCGGCACGCGGCCGGCCGCCCAGCTCTCCACCGCCATGCCGCGCACGCGGGCGATGGCCTCCTGCGGCACGGGAGCGCTGCCGGCGGGGCGCAGCCGCTCCTCGTGGAACAGGTAGAGACGCGAGGCGAAGCGCTCGAACTCGAGCGAGCCCTCGCCGTGCCGCTCGCCGTTGCCGCCGGTGGTCACCTGCACGCCGCATCCCCAATCCTGGCCGCTGTCGTTGTTGGGGTTGTAGAAATAGACGCGCATCTCGCCCGCACGCCCTGGCGCCACCCGCAGGATGGTGATGGCGTGCCAGCCGACGAAGGCGCCCGTGGCGTCGGTGAAGGCGATGCCGGCGGGCTGCGGGTGGATCAGCGGGCGGTCGCCGTTATGGGCAGGGTGGTAGCTCTCGTGGAAGCGGGCGACGAAGCGGTCGTAGTCGTCGAGCAGCCCGGTGCCCACGTCGACGGCCACGGCGCAGTCGCGCGCCACCCACCAGCCGTGGAACTCGGGGTTGACCCAGCGATGCGGGTCGCCCGCACGCCCCGCGCAGAGGCGCCCCATCTCGGCATAGACCCGGTCGAGATGGGGGATGAGCAGCACCGAGATCGGATCGGCGTCGATCGGGCCGAAGCCGGCGAGGCCGGCGGGCAGGCCCGCCGCGTCGATCGGACGGCCCTCGAACTCCATCAGAACGGTCTCCGCCTCGGCGGCCTGCACGACGAGGTGCAGAAGGTAGTCGGGGTCGTTCAGCGCCCACATCGAGATGGCGCGCGCCGACTGGCAGGTGGGGTTGGCGCCCTGTCCGACGCCCAGCGGCAAGCCGATCACCTCGACCGCCCCGGCCGCGAGATGCGTCTCGGCCGGGGCCTCCGCCCCGAAGCCCAGCGCGATCCGGTCGCGCACGGCCGGCGCGAGCTCCAGCCGCAGGAGCCGCTTGAGCGCACCGGGGATGGGGGCGTGATGCAGAACGCCCCGATCGAGAAGCATGGCGAGGCCGTAAAGCGCCTGGGAGCTGGCAGGCGTCACGGCGACGCGGATCAGCTCCTCGATCAGCCCGCGGTAGTGCCGCCAGCAATCGAGCCCGGTGGAGCCGAGGCCCATCGCCTCGGGCACGAGCGGCCGGTCGGGGTAGTCGAGCGCCCAGAGCAGGAACGCCACGTGGTAGTCCGACACGAGGCCGGTGTCGTGCATCGACCGGGCGAAGCCCATCGCCTCGCGCGAGAGCCCCGCGTCGTCGAGCGTGTCGAGGCGGGCGCGGTAGGCGGCGAGGCCGGGGTCGTCGAGCGTCTCGGCCGTGGGGCCGAAGAGCGCGCTGACCAGCCGCTCGGCGCCCAGCCGCTCGGAGCCGGGCTCGCTGCCCTGGCGGTTGAGCGCCACGGCGATCTGCGTGACCATGTCCTTGACCGGCGCCATCTGCACCGGCCGCTGTTCGAGGATGCGCCAGATCTCCGCGACCATCACGCCGAGCACGTCGCGCAGGCCCACCCTCTCGGCGATGAACCGGAGCACGCGGCTCACCAGCGCCGACCGCTCGCCCGCCGCGCGGCTCGCCTCGTCGGAGAACTCGAAGAAGCGGGGCAGGTTTAGCGCCAGCACCTGCGTCAGGAAATGGCGCGCATACTCCTGTTGCAGCACCGAGTGATGCCCCTCACCCGTGGCCACGGCGAGAAAGCGCATCAGGCTCGCCATCTCGAGGGCGGCGAGCATTCGGTCCTCGCTCTCGAGCGTCTGCGCGGAAAGCTGCGGCAGGAGTGCCGTCGGCACGGCCCAGTCGGAGCCGGTGAAAAGGCCGGCGGCATCCATCCGCTCGGCACGGGCGTAGAGCGCCTCCGGCCCACCCGGCAGCGCCATGAGCCGCGCGACCACGTCGAGCACGGGTCGCTGGTGGCGCGCCTTGGCGAATGGCCGCGCCCGCTCGAGCCGCTCCAGAGCGAGATCGAGCGTGCCGGTCAGCCGGTCGGCGTCGCTGATGGGGTCCGTCATGGGCACCTGCCGCTGCTGTCCGACCTCAGACGTAGTAGTCGAGCTCTTCCTGGGCCTTTAACAGGTCCCGCAAGGTGTGGGGATCCTCGCCAAAGAAATAGGCCAGCCCCCAATGCGTGCCGAAGGCGGTGCGCTTGGCGACCTTCTGGTCCATCGGCTCGGCGAGCTCGTGGAACTCGAAATAGGGGTTGTCGGCTGTCTCCTTCGGCACTTCGAGGCGGCTGATGACCCGGCGGCGCGGATAGACGCCGAAGCAGCCGGCATGCCCCCTGGCCCCCTCGACCGGCTTGGGGAAGAAGGCGTCGATCTCGTCCTGCGTCGTGTGCGGATCGAACATCAGCACCAGCCCCTGGTAGCCGTTGAAGCCGTAGGCGCGCTCGATCAGCTCCAGCGCGTTGAAGCCCGGCGGGCGGTAGGCGACCTCGCCGAAGTAGAGGCGGTTGTCGGCCGTCAGGAAATACTCGGGATGGATGAAGCCGAAGTCGATGTCGAACGCCTCGATCAGCTTCTCGATCTCCTCGGTGATGCGGGCGCGGTGCGCCTCTAGCTCTGGCGTCGCCGGCACGAAGACCGAGTAGCCCAGCGTCACGTATTCCGAGATGTTGAGGAACTGGACCTTTCGATCCTTGATCCACGCCTCGACGGCGAATTCCCAGCCGTCGAGATGGCTCTCCAGCAGCGCGGGGAACTCCTCGTCGGGGATATTGTCGACGTCCTCGGGCGTGCGGATCACCCGGTGACCGGCGGTGCCCGACTTGTCGAACGCCTTGAAGTGGATCGGGTCGTTGGGGTCGCCGTCAAGCTTGAGCAGTGTCTGGTTCACCCGCTTTAGAAAGCGGATCACGTCGCCGCGGTCGTGCGCCTCCTCGAAGACGCCCACGCGGATGCCGCCGAGCTGCGCGCGCCGCTTCATCAGCGACTTGTCGCGGAACAGCATCGACTGGCCCAGCAGACGCGGGTTTTCGAGCAGCACCGCGTTGACCGCGCCGGCCCATTCCACCGTCTCCTCGAAGAGCGGGATGGCGACGTCGACGCCCTCCTCCTGAAGCTTGTGCGCGAGTTCGTAGGAGCGCTCGTTGAGCCGGTCGAAATCCCACGCAATGAACGGGATGTCGTTCTGGCGGCAATACTCCTCGGCCCAGGGCGGCGCCACGACGATATAGCGCCGGTCGAAGCGGTCGACGGCGTCGATGGCGTTCAGGCTCCAGCCGAGAAGCGCGATATACCCCTTGTCGGGGTTGCGGTCGGTCATCTGTCCTCCTCTCGTGCGCGCGCCCCGGGGGCGCGGCGCGCAGGTTCGGTGCCGCGTCGGCCTGGGGCCACACGCGGATTGGCGAAACGCCCGACACGGGGCGTCCTGCTCGGGGATATTGGCTGAATCGTAACGCCCGGCCGGCGTCGTTTCAACGCCTGGTCTGTTTGCGGTGCGATATCAGTGTCTTGTGCGGCAAGGTTAACGTGTCGATCGGCGCGATTCCGGCGCCGCCGGCTCCGCACGGTGCGGCGCGACGGCAGAGTGTGCCCTACGTCAGGCGCCGAAGACGCGGCCCAGCGCCGTATCCACCGCCTCGGTGATCCGGTCGATGTCGTCGGGCGTGGCGATGAGGGCGGGGCTGAAGGTGAGGGTGTTGTTGTAGCCCGGCAGCGAGCGGTTGGTGGCCCCGATGATGACCCCCTGCGCCATGCAGTCGGCCACGACGGCCTGCACCGCCCTTTCCGGCGCGGGCTCCTTCGTGGCGCGGTCGGCAACCAGTTCCGCCCCGCAGAACAGGCCCTTGCCGCGCACGTCGCCCACCGCGCGGTGCCTGTCCTTCAGCGCCTCGAGATTGGCCATGAGCCGTGCGCCCATCTCGGTGCAATTGGCCAGAAGCCCCTCCTCCTCGATGATCGCCATGTTCTCGATGGCCGCCGCCGGCCCGGCGGTGCAGCCGCCGAAGGTGGAGATGTCGCGGAAATGGTCGAGCGGGTCTTCGGGCGCGTCCTTGAACATCTCGAACACGGCCTCGGTCGTGACGAGGCAGGCGATGGCGGCGTAGCCCGAGGCGACGCCCTTGGCCATGGTCACGAAATCGGGCTCGACCCCGTAATGCTGATAGCCGAACCATGTGCCGGTGCGGCCGAGTCCGCACACCACTTCGTCGATATGCAGGAGCACGTCGTACTTCCGGCAGATCTCCTGCACGCGTGGCCAGTAGCCCTCGGGCGGCACGATCACGCCGCCGCCCGCGGTGATCGGCTCGAGGCAGAGCGCGCCGACCGTGTCGGGGCCTTCGCGCAGGATCACCTCCTCGATGGCGTTGGCGGCGCGCTCGCCGTAATTCTCCACGGCCCATTGCGCGCGGTATTCGAGGCAGTGCGGCACGGGCACGAAGCCCGGCGTGTAGGGGCCGTATTGCGCGTTGCGCTCGGGCTGGCCGCCGGCCGACAGCGCCGTGATCGTGGTGCCGTGATAGTCGCGCTCGCGGTAGAGGATCTTGTGCTTGCGCCCGCCGTGCCGCTTGTGGGCGATCTGGCGGACCATCTTGAAGGCCTTCTCGTTCGCCTCCGACCCCGAATTGGTGTAGTAGACGCGAGAGAGGCCCGGCATCCTGCCCACCAGCATCTCGGCGAAGCGCGCCCCGGGGATCGAGCCGGCGGAACCCGCGAAATAGTTCATCTGGATCAACTGGTCGCGCACGGCATTGGCGATCCGCTCGCGCCCGTAGCCCACGTTCACCGTCCAGACCCCGCCCGAGACGGCGTCGAGATGCTCCTTGCCGGTTGCGTCCCACACGCGCATGCCGCGGCCCTCGACCATGATCCTCGGATCGACCGTGTCGAACGGCGCGTGCTGGATCAGGTGGTGCCACAGATGCGCCCGGTCGGCCTCGATCACGCGCGTCAGGTCGTTGGGGCTCAGGGCCGTGGTCATCGCTCGCTCCATGATCCGGGGTCGGGGGATGCGTCCGGTATGCCGCGGCCGGGCCGTCCCCCGACCGATCCGCAAACTGCTCAAGCGCGCGGCGACTGAATAGGGCCAGATACCACTTACTGATCGGGCCACGAACGCGGCCGCACGGGCCGGGTGCCGAATCCGGCTGGCCCTAAGCGAATTGTGAAAACTGGACCTATGTCGCGCGAAGCCTCGCTCGTTATGGTTTGCCCGTCGTCGCGTAACGGCCCCGTCCGGGCCGGCAAAAAGACCACAGGGAGACTGCCATGACGCTCAAAGCCCGCATCCTGGGGACGGTCGCCGCCGCCGTCCTCGCCGCCCCCGCCGCGCAGGCGCAGGACGGCATCACCGTCGCCTACTTCCTCGAATGGCCGATGCCCTTCCAGTACGCCAAGGCGACGGGCATGTACGAGGAGGCCATGGGCGTGCCGATCAACTGGGTGTCGTTCGACACCGGCACCGCGATGTCGGCGGCGATGGCCTCGGGCGACGTGCAGATGGCCGTCAGCCAGGGCGTGCCGCCCTTCGTCGTCGCCACCTCTGCCGGGCAGGACCTGAAGCTTCTCGACGTCGCCGTGAGCTATTCCGACAACGACAACTGCGTCGTGCGCACCGAACTCGAGATCGACAAGGACAGCGCGGGCGATCTCGAGGGCAAGCGCGTGGGCGTGCCCATCGGCACCGCGGCGCATTACGGCTTTCTCGCGCAGATGAACCATTTCGGTGTCGACATCACCACGATGGAGATCGTCGACATGGCGCCGCCCGACGGCGCGGCGGCCTTCGCGCAGGGCAACCTCGACATGGTCTGCGGCTGGGGCGGCGCGCTGCGCCGGATGAAGGAACACGGCAACGTGCTTCTGACCGGCGCCGAGAAGGAGGAACTGGGCATCCTCGTGTTCGACGTCACCAGCGCCCCGGCCGACTTCGTGGACGAGAACCCGGAACTGGTGGCGAGCTTTCTCTCCGTCACGGCCGAGGCCAACGAGATGTGGAACTCGGGCGAGCACGCCGACGAGATGCTGCCGGTGATCGCGCAGGATGCCGGCATGGACATGGAGGCGACCGAGGCCACGATCTCCACCTTCGTGTTCCCGCCGGTTTCCGAGCAGCTGTCGGAGAAGTGGCTCGGCGGCGGCGCGGGCTCCTTCATGGACGGGGTGGCGCAGGTCTTCCTCGATGCGGGCTCGATCGACGCCAAGCTCGACACCTACGCCGAGACGGTCGACCTCGAGCCGCTGCGCGCCGCCTCCGGCGGCATGTGAGCGGCCGGCAGGTTGCCAAGCGGCCTTCGGGCCTGACGGACAGACGGGGCGGCCCGGCGCGACCGGGCCGCCCCTGCCTTGCGAATGACGGGAGGGGCCGTGTCGGGGCTTGAGATCAGGAACCTGTCGATGCGCTTCGACCTGCCCAACGGGTCCTGGGTGCAGGCGCTCAAGGACGTGTCGCTGAGGGTCGGCGAGGGCGAGATCATCTCGGTGCTGGGGCCATCTGGCTGCGGCAAGACCACGCTTCTCAACATCGTCGCCGGCTTCCTCGCGCCCACCTCGGGCGCGGTCGAGATCAACGGCCACACTGTCACGGGGCCGGCCGCCGAACGGGGCATGGTGTTCCAGAAGGGCGCGCTGTTCGAGTGGATGAACGTGCGCGACAACGTCGATTTCGGCCCCCGCATGAAGGGGATGCCCAAGGCCGAGCGCGACCGTATCTCCGACCACCTGCTCGAGATCGTGGGCCTGCGCGACTTCAAGGACAAGGCGGTCTACGAGCTGTCGGGCGGCATGCAGCAGCGGGTGGCGCTGGCGCGTTGCCTGGCCAACGACCCCGACGTGATCCTGATGGACGAGCCTCTGGGAGCGCTCGACGCGCTGACGCGGGAAAAGATGCAGGGCCTCGTGCTCAAGCTCTGGAAGGAGACGGGAAAGACCGTGATTCTCATCACCCATTCGGTCGAGGAGGCGCTGCTGCTCGGCGAGCGGCTGATCGTGATGGCCCCGCGGCCGGGCCGCATCCACAAGGAATACCGGCTGCCCTTCGCCGACGCCGGCGTGGGCGCCGACCTGCGCACGGTCAAGAAGGATCCGCGCTTCGGCGAGACGCGCGACGAGATCCTCGGGATGATCTGGGAGATGGAGGAAGAGATCATGGGCCGCACGGAGGCTGCCGAATGACCGTCCTTCTGTTCTACGTCGCGCTCTTCGCCCTGTCCTTCGCGCTGGTCTGGGGGGCGCGGCGCCTCGCCACCCAGCGGCAGGATTTCACAAGCCTCAAGACCGTCACCTTCGGTGACGAGAGCGCGGTGCGCCCCGATCGCGCCGCCTCGATCATCTCGGTCGTGGCGATCTTCCTGATCTGGGGCGCCTTCACCGGCTCGCGCTTCGTGCCCGTCCATGTGCCGGGGCCCTTCGAGGGGCTGACCGAATTCACCTACACCGCCGAGAACGCGGCGGGCGAGCAGGATACCGCCATCGTGCGCGTGCTCGTCCACGAGGTCGGACGCGACCCCGACCCGCCCGAGATCGAGCCGGGCGACGGCTTCGCGCGGAACGATTCCGCCGTCGTCGCCATCTGGCGCAGCGAGCTCATCCGCGCCCAGGCCAACGACGGCGGCGAGGACGAGGAGGTGCGCATCATTGCCGTCGCGGGCCAGCCCATCGTGCCCGACGAGACGGTGGCGGTGCCCAACGGCTCGGTCACGATGACGGGGCGGGGCTCGCTCAACTTCACCCCCGCCAAGGGCATGCAGATGGAGCCGATCTGGCTACCCGCGCCCGAGACGGTGGTCGACCGCTTCTTCGAGATCGCCTCGAACGGCTACCAGAACTTCACGCTCTGGCAGCATCTCGGCTGGTCGCTCCTGCGGGTGATCGTGGGCTTCGTGCTCGGGGCGGCGGTGGGCATCCCGCTCGGCTATGCCATGGGCCTGTCGGGCTGGTTCCGCGGCTGGTTCGACCCGATCGTGGAGTTCATGCGCCCCGTCCCGCCGCTCGCGCTGATCCCGCTGGTCATCATCTGGTTCGGCATCTGGGAGACGGGCAAGATCGTGCTGCTGTTCCTCGCCGCGCTCTGGATCATGATCATCTCGGCGCGGGCCGGCGTGTCGGGGGTGAACATCACCAAGATCCACGCCGCCTATTCGCTCGGCGCCTCGAAATGGCAGATCATGCGCCACGTCATCGTGCCCAACTCGCTGCCCGAGATCTTCACCGGCGCGCGCGTGGCGATGGGGGTGTGCTGGGGCACGGTCGTCGCGGCCGAGCTCGTCGCCGCGCAGAAGGGGGCGGGCATGATGATCATCGCCGCGTCGAAGTTCCAGCTCACCGACATCGTGATCCTCGGCATCGTGCTGATCGGCATCATCGGGTATTCCATCGACATCCTGATGCGCCGGGCCGAGGCGTGGCTGGTGCCGTGGAAGGGGCGCGCCTGAGGCGCGGGCGGGGAGAGGGCAGGGCCCATGTGCGCGATCTGGTTGAAGAAGGCCCGGCCTCCAAGCCGCGAGGCCGAGCAGGACCTGCGCGAGGGCGTGGCGCTGATGCTGTCGGTCCTCGAGGCCGAGCGCGAGCAGGCCGCCCTGCGCTATGCCCGGCAATTCGACCGCTGGGAGGGCGCGATCGTCGTGCCGCCCGAGGCGCTCGCCGCGGCGGGCGCGCAGGTGCCCGACGCGCTCAAGCGCGACATCGTCTTCGCCCACGACAACATCCGCCGCTTCGCCGAGGCGCAGCTGGCCACCGTGGGCGAGACGGAGATCGAGATCGTGCCGGGCCTCGTCGCCGGGCAGCGCCAGATCCCCGTGGGCGCGTCCGGCGCCTACGTGCCCGGCGGTCGCTACGCCCATGTCGCGAGCGCCGTGATGACGATCACGACGGCGAAGGTGGCGGGCGTCGCCCACGTCACCGCCTGCTCTCCTCCCTCCACGCCGCAGGGCGTCCCGCCCGAGATCCTCTTTGCCATGCATGTCTGCGGCGCCGACACGGTGCTCGCCCTCGGCGGCGTGCAGGCCATCGCGGCGATGGCCTTCGGCCTGTTCGGCACGCCGCCGGCCGACATCCTTGTCGGCCCCGGCAACGCCTACGTCGCCGAGGCCAAGCGCGCCCTCTACGGCCGCTGCGGGATCGACATGGTGGCGGGGCCCACCGACGCGCTGGTCGTGGCCGACCGCACCGCCGACCCCGAGATCGTGGCGGCCGACCTCGTGGGCCAGGCCGAGCACGGCGCCACCTCGCCCGTCTGGCTCGTGACCGATCACCGACCGCTGGCAGAGACCGTCCTGCGCCTCGTGCCGGCGATGGTCGCCGCGCTGCCCCAGCCCAACCGCGCCAGCGCCGAGGCCGCCTGGCGCGACCACGCCGAGGTGGTGCTCTGCACGAACCGGGACGAGATGGCGCGCGTCTCGGATGCCTACGCGCCCGAGCACCTGCAGGTGATGGCGGCCGATCTCGACTGGTGGCTCGCGCGGCTCTCGGTCTACGGCTCGCTCTTTCTCGGCGAGGAGACGACGGTGGCGATGGGCGACAAGGCGTCGGGGCCGAACCATGTGCTGCCCACCTCGGGCGCGGCGCGCTACACGGGCGGGCTGTCGGTCCACAAGTTCCTCAAGACGGTGACGTGGCAGCGCGCCACCCGCGCCGGCATGCGCCCCGTGGCCGAGGCGACGATGCGCATCTCGAGGCTCGAGGGGATGGAGGGGCACGCCCGCTCCGCCGAGATCCGCCTGCGCAAGTTCTTCGACGACGCGTGACGCCGGCCCGCTTGCCGTGCCACGAGGCGCGCGCGCCGCCTCCCGCGCCCTCGGTGGCCGCCAGGGGCCCGCGGCGCGCAACGACTGGAAACGCTGCGGAAACCGGTGCAGGCTTCGCCCATGGCCATACCCGCCGAGAGCTTCTTCCTCGACCGTGACGGCGAGGGCACGCTGCAGCACCGCATCAAGCGGATGATGGTCGAGGGTATCCTCTCCGGCCGCTTCCGCCCCGGCGAGCGGATGCCCTCGAGCCGCGCGCTCGCCCGCCACCTCGGCGTCAGCCGCATCACCGTGACCATCGCCTACACCGACCTCGTGGCCGACGACTACCTCGTGGCGCAGGGTCGTTCGGGCTACTACGTCTCCGAGGGCGCGCCCGCCGCGCCGAGCTTCGAGCTGCCGCGCGACCACGGCGACAGCACCCTCGACTGGGCGCGCCTGATCGGCCCCCGCGCCCACCGCCCCAGCCGGATCGACCGCCCCGTCGACTGGCAGGGCTACGCCTATCCCTTCATCTACGGCCAGACCGACCCCAAGCTCTTCGACCACCAGAACTGGCGACTCTGCGCGCTCCAGGCGGTCAGCCAGCGCGAGTTCGATGCGCTCACGTCTGACCATTACGAGCGCGACGATCCCAAGCTGGTGGAATACATCGTCCGCCAGATCCTGCCACGCCGGGGCATCCGGGCCGGGCCCGAGAACGTGCTGGTGACGATGGGCGCGCAGAACGCGCTCTGGCTCTGCGCGCAGCTTCTGCTCACCCAGCGGCGGACGGCGGTGATCGAGAACCCGGGCTACCCTGGCCTGCGCGACATCCTGCGGCAGACGCGCTGCCATGTGCGGCCCGTGACGGTCGATGACGGGGGGCTGCCGCCCGAGGCGCTGGGCGCGGGCGTCGACGTCGTCTTCGTCACGCCGAGCCACCATTGCCCGACCAACGTGACGATGCCCCTCGAGCGCCGCCGCGCCCTGCTGGCGCGCGCCGCCGAACAGGGCTTCGTCGTGGTGGAAGACGACTACGAGTTCGAGCTGTCCTTCGACCGGTCCACCTCCCCCGCCCTCAAGTCGCTCGACGGGGCGGGCTGCGTGATCTACGTCGGTTCGTTCTCCAAGTCGCTGTTCCCGGGGCTCCGGCTCGGCTACGTCGTTGCGCCGGTGGCCTTCGTGCAGGAGGCGCGCGCGCTGCGCTCGACCGTGCTGCGCCACCCGCCTGGCCTGATCCAGCGCACCGCCGCCTACTTCCTGTCGCTGGGCCATTACGACGCGCAGATCAACCGGATGCGCAAGACCTACCAGCGGCGCCGCCAGACGATGGAGGCCGCGCTCGAGGAGGCGGGGCTGTCGGGCGCGACGCGGGCGGGCGCGGGCGGCTCGTGCTTCTGGATGGAGGCGCCCGCAGGCGTCGACACGGACGACCTGGCCCGGGGCCTGCGCGACAAGGGGGTGGTGATCGAGCCGGGGCACGCCTTCTTCGCGCCCGAGACGCCCGACTGGCGGCACTTTCGTCTCGCCTATTCGTCGATCCCCTCGGCCCGCATCCGGCGGGGGGTGCAGCTGATCGCGGACGCGATGGCCGACGCCGCCGCGCGCGCGGCGGTCGCATGACGCGCGCCACCCGCGGCGGCTAGCGCAGCCGCACCTCGAAGCGACAGGCGGGCGCGCCCTGGGCGCAGCACTGGGTCTCGGTGACATGCGCGCGCGGGCTGACAAGGCTGCGGAAGAGCCGCTCGAACACCGCCTCGTGCCAGGCGCAGAGCGGCACGGCCGAGCGCTCGCCCCGCACCACCGGGTTGTCGGCCAGCGTGAAGGTAAGCGGGGTGCGCGCCGCGATGGCGAAGGTGCCCGAGCCAGCGAATGTCCAGGCGTGCCTGGCGATGGCCTGCGCGAGGATCGGCGCGGCGAGGCGGGCCGGCAGCACGCGCAGGAGCGCCTGCGCGGGCCTCGGGATGCGGTGGGCGAGGATGTAGTCGCCGGTGCCAAGGCCCGCCTCGCGCGCGATCTGCGGCGCCTCGTGGGGCAGGCGGCGGCGCAGCGCCTGGTGGAGCGCGGCGGCCGGCCCTTCGGGGATCATCCCCGACCCGTCGGGCAGGTCGATCACGCCGGCCTCTGCCAGGAGCGACCGGCGGATGTCGGCCCCGGTATGGGCGTCGAGCACCGGAACCATCTGCAGGATCGCGTTGGGGCCGATCCGCGCCCCCCCCTGCGCGGAGGCGTCGGGGGGCGCGCCGGCGAGGGCGGTGGCCATGTCAGGTCCGCTCCATCTCGTCCTCGGTCATCTGCTGGCTGCCGCCGCCGCCGCAGCCGCCAATCTCGGCGCCGTTGGGCATCTTGAAGGCCTTGGCCGCGTTGCGCGCCTCTGCCCGCTCCTTGCCCTGCTGGCGGATCGCCTCGCGCCGCTCGGCGGCGCGCGCCGCGCGATCGGCCGCGGCCTCCCAGTCTTCCACCTGGGCCTCGGCGAGCTGCTTGGTCATGTCGAAGTCGAAGTGCACCTTGTCCTTCGATTGCGGACCCCAGTAATTGTTCTTGCCGAGGTCGTAGAAGGACCGCTGCACGCCGGCCTTCATGAAGGCCTTCAGACAGCCCAGCAGGTAGCGGCGGCGGAAGCCGGTGCCGCGCCAGGGATAGTGGAACAGGGCCTTGCGCGAGTAGAACCGGCGGTAATTGTGCATCACCCGGTCGAGGAGGGTGGCCCGGTCCATCGCGGCGGGCTTCATGATCGGGTTGACGAAGTTGTAGCGCGAGAAGTCGAACACCTCGACCTGGTCCTTCATCTCCTGGAAGAGCGGCGTGAAGGGCCAGGGCGTGTACATCGCCCAGTTGGCGAGGTCGGGCTGCCAGTCCCAGCACATCTGGAATGTCTCTTCCAGCGTCTCGGGCGTCTCGTTGTCGAGCCCGACGATGAATTGCGCTTCGGTGAGGATGTCGGCCTTCCGGCACAGCTCGATCGCGCGCTTGTTGTCCTCGACCTTGGTCTCCTTGTTAAACTGGTCGAGCTTCATCTGCGCGGCGGCCTCGGTGCCCAGCGAGATGTGGACGAGGCCGGCCTTGCGGTAGAAGGGCAGCAATTCCTCGTCGCGCAGGATGTCGGTGACGCGGGTGTTGATGCCCCACTTGACCCGGTCGGGCAGGCCGCGGTCGATCAGCTCCTGGCAGAACTGGACGAACTTCTTGCGATTGATGGTGGGTTCCTCGTCGGCCAGGATGAAGAAGCCGACGTCGTGTTCGTTGACCAGTTTCTCGATCTCGTCCACCACGGCCTTCGGATCACGCACCCGGTAGTCGCGCCAGAACTTCCACTGCGAGCAGAACGAGCAGGTGAAGGGGCAGCCGCGCGCCATGTTGGGGATGGCGACGCGCGTGTTGAGCGGGATGTAGGTGTATTTTTCCCATTCCAGGATCGACCAGTCGGGGTCGAGCCCGTCGAGATCCTTCACCGTTGCGGCGGCGGGCGTGGCCACGATCTCGTCGCCGTCCTTATAGGCCAGACCGTTGATCTTCTTGCGGTCGGCAGGCCAGCGGCCCTCGGCGATGGCGTTGAAGAGCTGGACGACCACCTCCTCGCCCTCGCCGCGCACGATCACGTCGATCCAAGGTGCCTCCGACAGCACCTGCTTGAACATGAAGGTCGCGTGGACGCCCCCCAGGACGCCGACGGCGCCCGGCACCACCTCCTTGGCGATCTGCAGGCACCGCTCGGCGGCGTAGATCGACGGCGTGATCGAGGTGACGCCGACGACGTCGGGCTGGATCTCGGCCAGCTTCACCCGGATCTCGCCCTCGGTGAGGTTGTTGGTCATCGCGTCGACGAAATGGATGTCGTCGTACCCCGCCTTGCGCAGCGCTCCGGTGAGGTAGGCGACCCAGGCCGGCGGCCAGTTTCCGGCAATCTCGGCCCCGCCGGAGCGGTAGTTCGGGTGGATGAACATGATGCGCATGGCGGTGCGTCTCCCTCCGCTTGTTTCCACGCAGGCTGACAGGTGCCCTGTCAAGTTTCCTTGACATAGGTCAGAAACGCACAGGGCGTCGATCGGTCGGGAGAGCGTGCGTCAAGCCGCGACGCCACCGCCCGCAGACGCGGCGGGGACGGTTCAGGCGGCGCGGTCAGTGCAGGCTGGCGATCAGAACGGCGAGCGCCATGCCTGTCAGCATGCCGGAGAGGAGGAGCAGTCGGACAGCGATCATCGTGGCGTCCCCGCGCATCGGCCGAAGGCCGGTTGTATAGCAGTTCCAACATAGGCGAAAAATCGCCGATTGACTATGGGGAATCTATCGCGAAACGCATCGTTTCCGGTGGTCGGGCGCGCTGCCGGCGCACCGCGATTTGCCGGAGCGGGAACCTTGTGGCATCCTGTCACCTTGTTGAGACACGGGGCGGTGCCCGGTGCAAGGGCGCTGCCCCCCCAAGGCGAGGGGGCGCCCATGTGGACCAGATTGCTCGACAACATGCTCTCGAGGCTCGTGGTGGTGGGCCGCCTCACTCTCGAGGGGCCGGGCCGACGCGGGCCGCGCAGCTTCGGACCGGGAGAGAACGGGCCGGACGTGACCATCCGGATCGAGGACGACGCGGTGCCGCGCCGTCTGGTGCTGCATCCCGAGCTCGGCGTGGGCGAGGCCTACATGGACGGCACGATCGCCATCGAGGGCGACGACCTGCACGGCCTGCTGGAACTGCTCACGCGCAACCGCCGCGCCGGCGGCTCGCACTGGGTGATTTCGGCCCATCAGGCGGCGCAGATGGCGCTGCGCCGCATCGCGCAGTCAAATCCGATGCACAGGGCGCGGGCGAACGTGGCGCATCACTACGATCTGTCGGGTGAACTCTACGACCTCTTTCTCGACGCCGACAAGCAGTACTCCTGCGGCTACTTTCCCCGGGCGGGCATGACGCTCGACGCCGCGCAGGAGGCCAAGAAGCGCCATATCGCCGGCAAGCTCCTGCTCGAGCCGGGGATGCGCGTGCTCGACATCGGCTGCGGCTGGGGCGGCATGGCGCTGACGCTGGCGCGCGACCATGGCGCGCGGGTGGTCGGCGTGACGCTTTCGAAGGAGCAGCACGCCGTGGCCACACGCCGGGCCGAGATGGCGGGCCTGTCCGACCGGGTGGAGTTTCGCCTGCAGGATTACCGCAAGGTGCGGGAAGACTTCGACCGCATCGTATCGGTCGGCATGTTCGAGCATGTCGGCGTGCCGCATTACGGCGAGTATTTCCAGAATGTCCACGACCGGCTGGCGCCCGGCGGCGTGGCCCTCGTCCACACGATCGGGCGGTCGAGCCCGCCGGGGGTGACGTCTCCCTGGATCTCCAAGTACATCTTCCCCGGCGGCTACATTCCGGCGCTGTCGGAGGTGATGACGCCGGTAGAGCGATCGGGGCTGTGGACGTGCGACGTCGAGGTCTGGCGGCTGCACTACGCCGAGACGCTGGCGCACTGGCACGAGCGCTTCATGGCCAATATCGACCGGGCACGCGAACTCTACGACGAGCGCTTCTGCCGGATGTGGCGGTACTACCTGGTCGCCTCCGAGATGAGCTTCCGCCATCACATGCACTGCGTGTTCCAGCTCCAGCTCGCCACCGAGCGCGACGCGGTTCCCCTCACGCGCGACTACCTCCACGCCCCGCAGGAGAGGGCGCGCATGGCGGCCGAGTAGAGCGCACCGTCCGGATCGGGCGGCGTGCGCAGGCGAGGGGTCGCCCGGGCAGTCGGGCCGATGGTGGAGCCGCGGTCCGCGCCGGGCAGGCGGTGCGGCAGGAGCGCAGGGCGGCGGCACTTTCGCGGCAGCACACTGGCGGCAGCACCGTGTCGGCGGCACACTGGCAGCCGCGACGAGACGGCGCGGGAGCGCGCCGGGCGCGCGCGCCGCGCGGGTTTGCCTCGCCGCGCCGCTCGTGTATGGAGCGCGCTTCGAGCCTCGCGCGGTGACGCATGACCTTCTCTCTCGCCATCGTGGGCCGACCCAACGTGGGCAAGTCCACCCTGTTCAACCGGCTCGTGGGCCGGCGCCTCGCGCTGGTCGACGACCAGCCGGGCGTCACGCGCGACCTGCGCGAGGGCGAGGCGCGGCTGGGCGATCTGCGCTTCACCGTCATCGATACTGCCGGCCTCGAGGAGGCGACCGACGAGAGCCTGCAGGGCCGAATGCGCAAGCTTACCGAGCGCGCGGTGGGCGAGGCCGACATCTGCCTGTTCCTGCTCGACGCGCGCGCGGGGGTGACGGCGGCCGACGAGGTCTTTGCCGAGATCCTGCGCCGGAACGCCCGCCACGTGATCGTCGCCGCCAACAAGGCCGAGGGGTCGGCCGGCGAGGCGGGCGTGATCGAGGCCTGGGGGCTGGGGCTGGGCGAGCCGATCCCTCTGTCGGCCGAGCACGGCGAGGGGATGCCAGAGCTCTACGCCGCCCTGGCGCCGCTGGCCGAGGGGTTCGAGGCGCGGGCCGAGGCAGAGGCGCCGGAAATCGAGGTCGACGTGGGCGAAGACGATGCCGACGCCCCGCGCGCCATCACCGCCGAGAGGCCGCTCCAGGTCGCCGTGGTGGGCCGGCCCAACGCCGGCAAGTCGACGCTCGTCAATCGCATCCTCGGCGAGGAGCGGCTGCTGACCGGCCCCGAGGCGGGCATCACCCGCGACGCCATTGCGCTCCGCCTCGACTGGGGCGGCACGCCCATGCGTATCTTCGACACGGCCGGCATGCGGCGGAAGGCCAAGGTGCAGGGAAAGCTCGAGAAGCTGTCGGTCGCCGACGGTCTGCGCGCGGTGCGCTTCGCGGAGGTGGTGGTCGTGCTGCTCGACGCCGCGATCCCCTTCGAGACGCAGGACCTGCGCATTGCCGATCTGGCCGAGCGCGAGGGGCGGGCGGTCGTCGTCGCCGTCAACAAGTGGGACGTGGAAGACGACAGGCAGGGCAAGCTCGCCGCGCTGAAGGAGGCGTTCGACCGCTTGCTGCCGCAGTTGCGCGGCGCGCCGCTCGTGACGGTGTCGGCGAAGACGGGCCGCGGCCTCGACCGGCTGCACGACGCGATCCTGCAGGCCCATGCGGTGTGGAACCGCCGGGTGACGACGGCGAAGCTCAACCAGTGGCTCGGCGCGATGGTCGAGGCGCACCCGCCGCCCGCGCCGGGGGGGCGCCGCATCCGCCTGCGCTACATGACGCAGGTCAAGACCCGGCCGCCCGGCTTTGTCGTCATGTGCTCGAATCCGAAGGACCTGCCGGAGGCTTATCGGCGTTACCTCGTCAACGGTCTGAGGGCCGATTTCGACATGCCCGGCACGCCGATCCGCCTGACCTTCCGCAGCCAGTCGGACAGGAACCCCTACAAGGGCAGGAAGACTCCGGGGCCGTCGAAGCTGCGCAAGCATCTGGGCAAGGGCTAGCCGAGGGAGCGGCGAGACCGGCCTGCAGCGCCGGAGCGGGGGGCCAGCCCCCCGCACCCCCCGGAGTATTTCGGCCAAGATGATGGCGAGGGCCGCGGTCTCGTGGGCCGGGGGCTGTCGCGGCGCGGTTCACCCCGCGCGGAGGCGGGCGAGGGCGGGGGCCGCCACCACGGCGGCGCCGCCGAGCGCGGCGGCGACGAGGCCCCATTGCGCACCCCAGTTGGCAACGGCCACGGCGATCAGCGCCCACGCCACGGCGGCGGCGTAGAAGGGGGCGGGCGGGGCGAGGCGGGTCACGGCGAGCGCGGTGGCCAGCGCGCCGGCGAGCCCGATCCACGCCCAGCCGACCTCGCCCGGGCCCACGCCGTAGCCCGCCCCGAGCAGCCCGATGGCGACCCAGCTCGCCGCCGTCAGCCAGCCCGCGTAGAGCGAGATCGGCGCGCGCAGCAGCCACCTGTCCTCCCGCTCTGGCGCGCGCCAGAGGGCGAGGAGTGCCGACAGCAGCATCACCCAGATCAGCACGGTCGCCCAGATCGGCGAGACCTGCGCGATGGCGAGCCACCCCGCGCCGACGGCGAGCGACAGCGCCATCGGCCAGCGCGTGCCGTCCCAGTGGGCCGAGTCGGAGCGGCGGATCAGCCCGTAGAGCGCATGCGCCACGAGCCACAGGTAGATCGGCCCCCAGATGCCGAAGGCGTAGCCGGCGGGTTGCACCGGCGGGTCGTCCTGCGGGACGGGGTAGGCGCCGGGTTCGAACCCGTCGAAGGGCACCGCGAGCGGCGCGGCGGCGAAGGCGACGGCAGCCGCCGCGACCAGCGCGGCCTTCATCCGGGCGGTGTCGGTGGCGTCGTCGGGGGAGGGCGGCAGGTCTGACATGGCCTCTCAACGCGGGGATCGGGGTGGCGGTTGCACCGACCGTCTGCCCCTCGCCGCGGAAAGGCCACCCCGCCCGGCCGCTTCGCGGGCGCCTGCGACGAAATGGAGCCGGGGCCGGCGCGGCCGAGCGTGCGCCCAGGCTCAGGCCAGCGCGCCCGCGGCCGTGATCTCGCGCGCGCCGCCCAGATACGGGGCCAGCGCCTCGGGCAGGGCGACCGAGCCGTCCTCGCGCTGGCCGTTCTCGATCACCGCGATCAGGCAGCGCCCCACCGCCAGCCCCGAGCCGTTGAGCGTGTGCACGTACTCGGGCTTGCCCCCGCCCACGGGGCGGAATCGGGCGTTCATCCGCCGGGCCTGGAAGTCGCCGCAGACCGAGACCGACGAGATCTCGCGGTAGCGCCTCTGGCCCGGCAGCCAGACCTCGATGTCGTGGGTGCGCCGCGCGCCGAAGCCCATGTCGCCCGTGCACAGCACCATCGTGCGATAGGCGAGGCCGAGCCGCTCCAGGATGCCCTCGGCACAGCGGGTCATCCGCTCGTGCTCGTCGCGCGAGCGGTCGGGGTGGGTGATCGAGACCATCTCGACCTTCTCGAACTGGTGCTGGCGCAGCATGCCGCGCGTGTCCTTGCCCGCCGCGCCCGCCTCGGAGCGGAAGCAGAGCGAATGGGCGGTGAAGCGCATCGGCAGCGCCGACTCGTCGACGATCTCGCCGGCGACGATGTTGGTCAGCGTCACCTCCGATGTGGGGATCAGCCACCAGCCCTCGCGGGTCTGGTAGCTGTCCTCGCCGAACTTGGGCAACTGGCCGGTGCCGAGCATCGCCTCGTCGCGCACCAGCACCGGGGCGTTGACCTCGTGCAGCCCGTTCTCGCTCACGTGGGTGTCGAGCATGAACTGGGCGAGGGCCCGGTGGAGGCGGGCGGCGGACCCGGTCAGCATCACGAAGCGGGAGCCGGAGAGCCTGGCCGCCGTCTCGAAATCGAGTAGTGGGGATATGCCCTTGATCTCGAAGTGTTCTTTCGGGGCGAAATCGAACTCGGGCGGGGTGCCGTGGCGGCGCAGCTCGACGTTGTCGTCTTCGTCGGCGCCGGCGGGGACGTCGTCGTGCGGCAGGTTGGGCAGGCCCATGAGCATGTCGGCGAGGCGGGTGTCCTGGGCCTGGGCCTCGGCCTCGAGCGTGGCGATTTCCTCTTTCTTTTCAGCGACAAGCGCGCGCAGACGGGCGAACTCGGCCTCGTCGCCCCGCGCCTTGGCCTGGCCCACCTCCCTGGAGGCGGCGTTGCGCTCGGCCTGGGCGGCCTCGGCCGCGGCGATCTTCTCGCGCCTTATCCGATCAATTTCAAGGACTTCGGAGGCGACGCCCGACAGCCCGCGCCGCGCCATCGCGGCGTCGAACGCCCCCGGATTGTCGCGGATGAAACGGATGTCGTGCATGGGGGCCTCCCTGGTCGAGCGCCGCCCTCCTAGCCCCTCCCGCCGGGCGACGGAAGGGGCCAAACCGGCCTGCGGTATCCGGTCTGTATCGCGTCGGTATCGCGTCGGTGCGGGGCGCACGGCGGGTCAGGGCGATGGTTACCCCTCGGGGTCGACCTTCCACTTCAGCCATTCGCCGAGGAGGTCGCTCAAGTCGAGGTCCGCCTCGGGCCGGTGGGCCGGGCGGGTGACGCCGGGCGGCAGCATGGCGTCGGTCACGGAGCCGTCGCCGAAAAGTGCGGTGACCTGATCCAGATCGAGGTTTGAGGTGGAGAGGTCGCTGGATTTCACGGATGCATACTGGACGACTGCATCCGTGAAATTCGCCCCCTCCAGATGCGCCCCGGCGAGGCGCGCCCCCTCCAGATGTGCCCCGGCGAGGCGGGCGCGAGAGAGGTCGAGGCTGGAGATGTCGACCGCGCGCATGGTGGCGCAGGTCGCAGCGGTAGCTCTCTGAGCCATGGCGTTCGTCGGCCTTTTCCTTCGCTTTCTGCTCGGGTTCGCGCCGGCCGATGACCTGGATGGCGGCCTCGACCACGGGGACCGCTGGCCCGACGCGGGAGGTTCGGCCTGCGCCGCCCGGTACCGAGGCGCAGGACGACACGGCGGCGGACGATACGGCGGGGGCGCGCCATCGCTGCCCTCCATCGCGTTGGCCGACGCCCGGCGGAAGGGGGGCGCTGGCCGGCCGGGCGCTCAGCGAGGCGGGTCTGCGAGGGGCGCGACCGCCTCCCAGGCGAACGGCTCGGGGGCGACCGAGCCTTGCTCGTTCGCCGCCGAGACCACCCCGACGACCCGCCAGCCCGCCGCCGTCTCGGCGACGACGGGCGCGCCGGACGTGCCCTCGACCACGGCGCAGTCGGTAACGAAGGCCCCCGGGGCGCGGTGGGTCACCGCGCAGGGCGCCGAGCGGGTGGCGATATGCGGCCGGTCCGCCCGGTAGCCGAGGATGGCCAGCAGGGGGGCAGCATCGGGCAGGTCCGCCTCGGGCAGTGCCGCGACGGGTAGGGGGGAGACGCCGTCGAGCGGGCGGTCGAGCGTCAGAAGCGCGAGGTCGTGGACGATGCGCACCTCGCCGGCCGCGAGCCCCTCGGCGAAGCCTGGATGCACCTCGAGCGCGGCGCCGCGGGCATCGGCCGCCGCCGCGCCCGCCCGCCACCCGGCGGCGAAGACGATCTCTCCGGGCGTCGCGGGGGTGTCGCGCGGGCCGAGCACGCAGTGCGCCGCCGTCAGCACCCGGTCGGGGGCGATCAGGGTGCCGGTGCACATCCGCCGGCTGTTGTAGCCGGCGATGTTGACGCGGCCGACCGCGTTCCACTGCGCCTGCTCGGCCTCGGGCAGGATCGTGCCGCCGGCGAGAGCGGCGGTGGCGAGACCCGTCGCCACGGTGCGTGCGGCAGCGCGGACGCGGGCCCCCGGCGCGAGATCGCGGCGGGCATGCGCGACGTCAGGCGCGGCACGGGGGGTGGGAACGGTCTGGCGCAACGGAACCCTCGCCTCGGTTGGAGCAGTCGCGCCGCCGGAGCGCGTCGGCCCATCACCTATCGGTGCCGGCTCGCCGGCTCCAGTGCCCGGCGGCCGCGGCACGCAGGCACGCCCGACGCAGGCGCGCCCCACGGTGCGCGCTCCCGACAGTGCGCGTGCCCGGTTCGCCGCATGCCCTGCGGCGTCTCGGCCTGCGCCGGAGCGGTGGCGCCAGGTGGCGCTCTGGCGCTTGCGCTCCCGCCGCCCCGTCCCTAGGTTGCGCGCCAATTCGAGGGGCGCGTGCCCCGACGACCCACCGAGTTCATCCACCTATCCGGGGACACGCATGTTCGCCACACCCGCCTACGCCCAGGCCGCCGACGGCGGCGCCGCCGGCGCTTTCCTCCAGTTCCTGCCCCTCATCCTGATCTTCGCGATCATGTACTTCCTGCTGATCCGGCCCCAGCAGAAGAAGTTGAAGGAGCACCAGGCCATGGTCGAGGCGCTGCGCCGGGGCGACCAGGTGGTCACCCAGGGCGGCCTGATCGGCAAGGTCACCAAGATCAAGGACGCGGGCGAGATCGAGGTCGAGCTGGCCGAGGGGGTCAAGGTGCGCGTCGTGCGCAACACCGTCGCCCAGGTGCTGTCGAAGACCGAGCCGGCCGAGAGCTGAGCGCGCCCGGCCCATGCTGCACATCCCGCTGATCAACCGGATCGTGATCTGGGGGCTCGTCGTCGTGGGCCTCTCGCTCGCGATGCCGAACCTCTTCTACCCGCGGGTGGAGCGGCACAACGACGCCGTCGCCGCCATCGAGGCGCAGGGCGCGACGCCCGAGCGCGCGGCCGACGCGGCCGCGTGGCCCTCGTTCCTGCCCTCGGGGCTGGTCAATCTCGGCCTCGACCTGCGCGGCGGCGCCTACCTGCTCGCCGAGGTGCAGGTCGAGGACGTGTTCGCCGAGCGGATGGAGGCGCTGTGGCCCGAGGTGCGCGACGCGCTGCGCGAGGTGCGCGACGAGGTCGGCGCCATCCGCCGGGTCGAGAGCGCGCCGGACGTCCTGCGCGTGCGCATCGAGACCGCAGCCGCCATGGGCGCCGCGATGGAGACGGTGCGCGAACTCGCCCGCCCCGTCGTGTCGCTGACCGGCGCGGGCCGCTCCGACCTCGAGGTAGCGGGCGACGGCGACGAGCTGGTGATCCGGCTCAGCGAGGCAGAGCGGGAGGCGACCGTCGACCGCACGATGCAGCAATCGCTCGAGATCATCCGCAACCGCGTCGACGAGGCGGGCACGCGCGAGCCCTCGATCCAGCGGCAGGGCGAGCGGCGCATCGTCGTCCAGGTGCCCGGCGTCGGCTCGGCCGACGAGCTGAAGGCATTGATCGGCACCACCGCGCAGCTCACCTTTCACCCGGTCATCTCGCGCAGCTCCGACGCCGACGCCGATGCCGGCCCGCGCGAGATCGTCCTGCCGTCGATGGACGAGGACGGCGTGTTCTACGTCCTCGAGGAGCGCCCCGTCGTCACTGGCGAGGAGCTGACCGACAGCCAGCCCACCTTCGACCAGAACGGCAGCCCGGCGGTCAACTTCCGCTTCAACCCCTCGGGCGCGCGCAAGTTCGGCGACTACACGCTCGAGAACATCGGCTCGCCCTTCGCCATCGTCCTCGACGACGAGGTGATCTCGGCCCCCGTCATCCAGGATCACATCCCCGGCGGCTCGGGCATCATCACCGGCAATTTCTCGGCCGAGGACTCGACCCGCCTCGCGGTGCTGCTCCGCGCGGGCTCCCTGCCGGCCGAGATGACCTTCCTGCAGGAGCGCACCATCGGGCCCGAGCTCGGCGCGGATTCGATCGAGGCGGGGCAGGTCGCAACCATCGTCGCCTTCGGCGCGGTGCTGGTGTTCATGGTTCTCAGCTACGGGCTGTTCGGGCTGTTCGCCAACGTCGCGCTCACCATCAACATCGCGCTGATCTTCGGGCTGCTGTCGCTGATCGGCGCGACGCTGACGCTGCCCGGCATCGCCGGGATCGTGCTGACGGTCGGCATGGCGGTCGACGCCAACGTGCTCGTCTTCGAGCGTATCCGCGAGGAACTCAAGACGGCCAAGGGCCCGGCGCGCGCCATCGAGCTGGGCTACGAAAAGTCGCTCTCGGCCATCCTCGACGCCAACATCACCACCTTCATCACGGCCGCGATCCTGTTCGCGCTGGGCTCGGGCCCGGTGCGCGGCTTCGCCGTGACGCTGGGCCTCGGCATCCTCACCTCGGTCTTCACGGCGATCTTCGTGACGCGGCTGCTGATGGTGATGTGGTTCGAGCGCCGCCGGCCCAAGACGATCGAGGTCTGATCCATGCGCCTGAAGCTCGTCCCCCGCGACACCGACCTGGATTTCATGGGCATCTGGAAGGCGACGTTCGGCGCGTCGATGGCCGCGGTGGTCGCCGCCGTCGGTCTGTTCCTGATCGTGGGCCTCAATTTCGGGATCGACTTCCTCGGCGGCACGACGATCCGCACCGAGAGTCCCAACCCCGTGCAGGTGGGCGCGTACCGCGACGCGCTGCAGCCGCTGGATCTGGGGGACATCGTGATCACCGAGGTGTTCGACCCCACCTTCGGCCCCGACGAGAACGTGGCGCAGGTGCGCATCCAGGCCCAGCCGGGCCAGGAGAGCGTCGCCCCCGAGACCATCGCCGCCATCGAGGAGGCGCTGCGCGGGGTCGACCCCGACATCGCCTTCCCCTCGGTCGAGTCGGTCGGCCCCGAAGTCTCGGGCGAACTGGTGCGCACTGCGATCCTCGCCGTCACGCTCGCCATCGCGGCGGTGCTCGTCTACATCTGGCTGCGCTTCGAGTGGCAGTTCTCGCTCGGTGCGGTGGCGGCGCTGATCCACGACGTGGTGCTGACCATCGGCATCTTCTCGATCCTGCAGATCCGCTTCGACCTCGCCATCATCGCCGCGCTGCTGACCATCGTGGGCTATTCGCTCAACGACACGGTGGTCGTGTTCGACCGCGTCCGCGAGAACCTGCGCAAGTACAAGCAGAAGGACCCGCGCGACGTCCTCAACCTGTCGATCAACGAAACCCTCTCGCGCACGGTGATGACCTCGGTGACGACGCTGCTCGCGCTCGTCTCGCTCTACGTGCTGGGGGGCGACGTGATCCGCGGCTTCGTCTTCGCGATGATCTGGGGGGTGATCGTGGGCACCTATTCCTCGGTCTTCGTGGCCTCGGCGATCCTGCTGTGGCTGGGGGTGAAGCGCGACTGGTCCAAGCCCGACCAGGAGGCCGGCACCCGGTTCGGCGGCGCCCAGCCCTGAGGCCCTGTCCATGCCGCTCGTCGAAGCCGTGCTCGCGCTCGCGGGCGGGCCGGCGGCTCTCGCTGCGCTGGCCTGCACCATCGGCGCCGCGGGCATCGTGCGCGGCTTCACCGGGTTCGGCACGGCGCTCGTCTTCATGCCGGTGGCGGGCGCGCTGATCGCCCCGCCGCTCGCGGTGCTGATCCTCGTCGTCACCGGCATGGCCGTCTGGCCCGTCCTGCTGCCGCGCGCCTGGGGCCGGGCGGCCCGCGGCGAGGTGGCGGTGATGGGCGCGGCCGCGCTTCTCGCGGTGCCGGCGGGCGTCGCCATTCTCGCCGCGCTGCCCCAGCAGACTCTGCGCTGGGTCGTCGCCGTGGCCGCCACCCTGACTCTCGCCGCGCTGGTCTCGGGCTGGCGCTACACCCGGCCGGTGGGGCGCGCGGGGCTGGCCGCGGTGGGCGCGAGCGCGGGGCTACTCGGGGGCGCGACGGGCCTCGGCGGCCCGCCGGCCATCCTGTTCTACCTCGCCGGCCCCTCGGGGGCGGAACGGGTGCGCGCCAACACCATCCTCTTTCTGTGCGTTCTCGACATCTCGATCGCTGCGGCCCTGCTGCTGCGCTTCTCCTTCGGCTGGGCAGAGCTGGCCTTCTGCGCGGTCCTCGCCGTGCCCTACGCGGCGACGACGCTGCTGGGGCAGCGCCTCTTCCGCCCCGAACGGGAGCGTGCCTACCGCGCCGCCGCCTACCTGCTGATCGCGGCCGCCATCCTGACGGGCCTGCCCCTCCGGTCGTGACTCCCCAGGTTCGACAGCAAGACCGCCAAGCAATTGATTTCCATATGGCGGGAAGCGCCATTTTGTGACTGCATACGGGTCGTCAGGCGGGTTTGGGCAGGT
>HLSNC_1000392_pt1 | contig 36821 bp, 32 predicted proteins | sample HotLakmetagenome_2_FD_14041 | JGI IMG/M metagenome (IMG submission 14041)
GCCTGCCCGAGATCATCCAAGGGGTTGAGTTCCGCGACGGGCTCCGCCAACGTCAAGCTGCCGCCTGATCAGGCGTCACCAACTTCTGCGCATATCTCCCTGTATCTCGTGGAACGGTTCTGTGGTCACCGCGTCGCTGTCGAGACTGCCCGGGCACTGCTTCTCGACATGCCACGCGATCCTGCCCCTGTCGCGCCCGCATTCCGAGGGCCTAGTACACAGGGTCGAGGATTACCTGACCGCGAACTTCCACCGCGATGTGCCGACGGACGAGATTGCGGCACTCGTCGGCATGAGCCGCCGCAACCTTGTTCGCCGCTTTAAGGCCGCCACCGGCGCGCGGCCGGGCGATTACGTGCAGATGCTGCGGGTCGCGGCGGCGCGTTCGATTCTGGAATACGCTGCCTCGTCGATCGAGCGGGTCGGGCTGACGGCCGACTACAAGGACATGGCGTACTTTCGGCAGGTCTTCAAGCGGCACAGCGGCATGACCCCTGCTGCCTATCGCGATCAATTCCGCCGGTCAGGCAGTCCTGGAGACTGATCCTGCCTGGCACGTTTTCAGCAGGTCGTTGAAATATCGCGCCACCGGCCATCGCAGGAACCCGACGACCTCGTAGGCGCGTCGGGCCGGTTTATGTCCGAGATCTCCTATGGCCTCGATCATGATCATCTTCATCCCCGCCGATCTACGGCGGTGCTCCGCAAGCTGCATGAGCCGCCGGCCGATACCCTTGCGCTGGTGTTCGGGCAAAACAGCATGGATGTAGAAGCGCCAAATTGGGTTCCCACTGCGCGCCGGATCTGCAGCACTTAGCCTTGCGCGCCGCCTGTCGCAGTCAATCTGGGGAGGGAAAGCAGTTTAAGGGAGAGCGCAAACTCAGAGGAAAAAAAATTTGACATGTGTCACTAATTGGACCACCATCAAAAAAAGAGAAAAATTGGAACTATAATTGCCACAAGGAGGGTATTCGATGAAACTTCTCAAATCCGCAGCCTTGCTCACGGCGCTTACCATGTCGGCGCCAGGAGCGTTCGCGCAAGAACTGCGTATGCTTTCGAGCTGGGATGAGAACTATGCCTACAATCCCTACATCTTGGAGCCCTTCTACGAGGGGGTCTCTGAGGGCACCGACGGGCGCATCACGTTCTCGCAGTTTGGCCCCGAAACCGTGCCGCCATTCGAGCAACTGGAACCGGTTGGTAGTGGGGCCTTTGACCTGCTATTCACACATGGGGCCTATCACTTCGGTGTTTCGCCACTGATGACCGCTGCCGACGCGCTTGAGGGAGATGTCGAAGCCGTACGCGAGTCCGGAATCTTCGATGTCTTTGACGAGCACTATCAGCAGTTCAACCTCAAGCTGATCATGCTGCCGATCACGCCGGAAGGCGCCTATCATATCTTCCTGCGCGATCCGGTTTCCGAGGAGGGAGATCTTGAGGGTCGCCGGATCCGCGGAACTCTGACCTATAGCGGCGTAATCGAAATGCTGGGTGGGGTCGTCACGGTACTGTCGCCATCTGAGATTTACACCGCATTGGAGCGCGGTGTCGTTGATGGGGCCTCTTGGCCGATCATCGGCATGCTCGACTATAGCTGGTATGAGGTTGCCCCGTATCTCTTGCGCCCGGCATTCGGCGTGAATTACGAGCCCATCTTCATGAACTTGGATCGCTGGAATTCGCTCAGCGAGGAAGACCAGGAGGTGATCCTCGAGGTAGCACGCGATGTGGAGGACGCGTGGTACGATGATGCCGTCGGGATCTGGGAAGCCGAGGAGGCGGAACTGATCGAACGAGGTGCGGAGATCACAGAAATGGGCGATGAGCAGCAGGCGCAATTGCGCGAGGCCTGGTCGGAAGCGTTGTGGGCCATGGCTGAAGAGCAGAACGCCGAAGCAACTCAAGAACTTCGCGACTTTGCGCGCGAAGCCGGTCTGACGGACTGACGACCATGAGGGGCGAGGTAAACTGGCGTCGTTTGTTTGGCACAGTGCATGATATAGTTACACTTATCGGTTTTTACTGTGCCGTGTTCTGCCTCGCCCTCATCACGAGCATTTATGTTTATGAAGTCGGCGCGCGGTATTTCTTTTCCGCGCCGACGTCTTGGAGTTCGGCGCTCGTTTCCTACTTGCTCTTGTATATCGTGTTCCTGGCGATGCCGGAGCTAACCCGGCACAGAGTCCACGTGTTCATCAGCATCTTTCTGGACACCTTGCCGGAGCGTCAGGCGGTTATGCTGACACGGGTGCTGTATACGATCGCCGGCATCGCCTGTCTGATCGGCGCCTATTTCTCTTTTGGGGCTACATCACATCAGTTTTTGACCGGCATCACCACCGTAAACGAATGGCGCGTCCCAAAGTGGCTGGTCTCTGTAGCGATACCCTACGGACTGTTTTCTACCGGACTGTACTATCTTCGCCATGTGATGGGTAGAATTAGCTTTTGCGACGAGAGGGTTAGCTGACGATGGATTGGTGGTTCGTGCTCCTGCTCGGGATCGGGCTTCTTCTATTGCTGATGATCCTTGGAATGCCGATCTTCGTTGCATTCCTCATCCTGAATGTCGCTGGTGTTTATTGGTTGCTGGGCCCCGCCGGGTTCGGGATGTTCGCCAACAGTATGTACGCGACAGCTACATTGACAGAGCTGGCTGCCGTGCCGCTCTTCATTCTCATGGGTGAATTGCTGTTCCGATCCGGTGCGATGGAACGATTGTTGACGTCTCTAGACCGGCTCGTCGGCCAGATCAGGGGGCGGCAGTATATCCTTTGTATCCTCTTGTCGGCGATATGTGGTGCGCTGGCGGGTGCCGCCATGGCCGTGGCCGGGCTTCTTGGCCGGTCGCTGTATCCAACCATGGCGAAGCGCGGCTATGATCGCAAGCTTTCGGCGGGAACGATCCTGGGCGGCGCGACAGTCGATGCGATCATCCCGCCGAGCGTGCTGGCCATCATCGTTGCATCTCTAGCCAAAGTTTCCACGGGCAGCCTGCTGGTGGCTGGCATAATACCGGGCCTCTTTCTGCTAGGGATGTCGACGATCTACGTATTGGTGCGCGTCCGCTATAATCCCTCGCTTGCTCCGGATCTTTCGGAGGATCTTCGCGACCCAAATACCAGGGGAAGTGCATTCATTGCCTTTCTCCGTCTATTGCCGGTCATGTCAATTTTCCTGGTCGTGATGGGTTTCATCATGCTTGGGATCGCCACTCCGACCGAGGCCGCGGCATGTGGCGTGCTGTGCGCGCTCGTCCTATCAGGCTTCTACGGAGGGTTGAACTGGCAAATGCTCCACCAGTCGCTGACCTCGGGTGTTCGCGTCGCGGGGATCATGCTGGCGATCATGGCTTGCGCCGCGATGTTCAATCAGCTTCTGATTTTCTCGGGGGCGTTGAGCCAGTTGACCACATTCGTGCTGGAACTTAACCCGGCCTACTATGTGATGCTGGCGCTGATGCTGGCTCTTCCGTTCTTCCTGTTCATGTTCCTTGATCAGGTTTCGGTTCTCATGGTGCTGGTTCCACTGTATCTTCCGATTATCGACTTGTACGAATTCGATCCCATCTGGTTCTGGGCGCTGATCCTGGTGATAGCCACGGCCGGTGGGATTACTCCGCCACTTGGCTACACGCTTTATGCCTTTAAGAGTGCGGTTCCGCACTTCGATACGCGCGAGCTGTTTCAGGCGGCACTACCGTTCGTCGGGCTGATCGTGATGGGCATCGTAATCATGATCATCTTTCCTGGAATTATCACCTATCTCCCGAACCTAATGCGATAGCTTCCAACAGACGACGACTGGCCAATTAACATTTGCAGATCGAGCGAGCACGAAACATGGCGCAGGCACAAGAGATCCGTTTTGTAGATACGACTATACGAGACGGCCAGCAAAGCCTTTGGGCGACCAACATGCGCACAGCCGTCATGTTGCCGGCGCTGGAACAACTCGATCGTGCCGGTTTTGATGCCATTGAGATACACGCGAACAGTTTCGAGAAGAAGATGGTGCGTGAACTTCTTGAAAATCCTTTCGACAGATTGCGCCTGGCACGTGAGCATGCGCCCAACACACGGCTGCGCATCATTCGTGGCCGATACCTGACGTCTTTTCAGATTGCTCCGCTTGCGCTCGAAAAGCTCTGGTACGAACTGATGGGAGCATACGGCATTGAAGAGGTGCGCACTTCCGACTCGTCGAATACTGTCGCGGTCTGGAAAAAGCACATTGAGATGGCGCGTGCCGCCGGGGTCGACACAATCATCAACTTGATCTTTTCGATCTCGCCACGGCACACCGACGACTATTATGCGCGGAAAGCGCGAGAGGCCGCCGCCCTTCGCCCTTACAGGATATGCCTTAAGGATCCCGGCGCGCTGTTGACGCCAAAGCGCCTTCAGACGCTCGTTCCCTCTATACTCGCTGAAACCGGTGACATACCCGTCGAGTTTCACACGCATTGCAACACTGGGCTGGGCGGTCTTTGCACGCTTGAAGCCATTGAGTTGGGTATACATTGCGTCAACACGGCCGTTCCGCCGATGGCCGAGGGCTCTTCGAACCCGTCAACTTTCGATGTAGCACGAAACGCGAGAGTGTTAGGTTACAACACACTTCTTGATGAAGAAGTGCTGAAGCCCGTAGAACAAGGCTTACTGCGTGCGGCGCGCCAGGACGGTATGCCAGTCGGAGTGCCACAGACCTACGACGCTTCGCATTACATCCATCAGGTGCCAGGCGGTATGATTTCCAACCTCAGGTTTCAACTGGGGCGAGCCGGCCTTGCGGACCGGCTCCATGAGGTCCTCGATGAAATCGGTTGGGTTCGTCGAGATTTCGGCTATCCGATCATGGTCACGCCCTATTCCCAGTTCATGGGTGCGCAGGCGATGATGAACATCCTTGCCGGCGAACGCTACCGAACGGTTTCGGACGAGATCATCCAGTACGCGCTTGGCTTCTGGGGCGAGGACGAACGCGAGGCAATCGATCCAGAGGTGCGCGACAAGGTTCTTGACCGTCCACGGGCACGCGAGCTCGAGAAATCGCCGCCGCGAGAGATCGATCTTGATGAGCTTCGTGCCCGGCATAGCGGCAAGGGAATTTCAGACGAAGAGATGCTGTTGCGCATTTTCACCGATGCGGAGTCGGTCGAAGTCATGCGCGCGGCGAAAACGCCGATGCGGCCCGGACCCGCAGGCATCGCCGGGCTGATAGATCAAGTGTCGCGAAGTCAGCGCGTCAAATTCCTGCAGATCCAGGGCAAGGACATGAATTTGTGTCTTCAGGGATCCCGGGCTGATGATCAAAGGGCAAAGCCATGACCAGCAAGTTTGAGATATTGAGCGAAGCGGATATCGACAAGATCAGAAACCTTGTGGAGATCCTGGAAAAGTCGAGCTTCGACAACCTGACCCTGGAACTAAATGACATCAAGCTCACAGTCGGCAGCGGCAACGCACCGCAGTCCATGCCACAGCCCGCTGCGCCGGCTCCTGTCCCCATTGAGCATGGATCAACGGCCGACGCGACTTTACCCGCAGCCAACGCGATGCCTGCGCCAGCTGCGCCGAACCCGGTCGCGCCCGAGGGGCTAATCGACGTGATGGCCCCGACAATGGGCCACTTTTATGCGCGCCCGGATCCGCACTCCGCCCCTTATGTCAGCGTCGGCACGCAGGTCGATAGCGATAGCACCGTCGGCCTTCTGGAGGTGATGAAACTGTTCAACAGCGTCACCGCCGGAGTCGCGGGTGTCGTCGACGAAATCTACGTCTCAGATTCCGAGTTGGTCGAGTATGGTCAGGTGCTGATGCGCATTCGGCCGTCGGAGTGACGGAAATGGCGATCAGGCGAGTTCTCATCGCCAACCGCGGCGAGATTGCGGTCAGGATTATTCATGCCTGCGAGGCACTTGGTATCGAAACTGTATTGGCGGTATCGGCGGTCGACAGAGATACTATGGCGGCCCGTATAGCCGACCAGGCATTCTGCATCGGCGCCGCGAAAGCGACCGACAGCTACCTGAATCCCAATAAGATGGTCGCGGCGGCGCTTGCAACGGGATGCGATGCCCTTCACCCAGGATACGGATTTCTGGCCGAATCCGCTGATCTGGCGCAACTTTGTATGGACAACGGGATCACGTTCGTCGGTCCGCGGCCCGACCAGATCAGGACCATGGGCAACAAGCTGTCCGCACGGACTCTTGCAAGGCGGCTGGACATTCCGATCCTGCCCGGCTCCGAGAAAGTGATGTCGGCCGAGGAAGCGGTATTCCTGGGGCGGCATTTGAAATTGCCGATCATGCTGAAAGCCGCCGCCGGAGGGGGCGGTCGTGGCATGATGATCGTGCACAGCCTGTGTGATCTGGTGCCCGCCTTTCAGAAAGTTCAGTCGGAATCCGCAGCAGCTTTCGGGGATGGATCGATCTATATGGAGAGATTCATTGCTAACGCACGCCATGTCGAGGTTCAGATCCTTGGCGATTCACATGGCAATGTCATTCATCTGGGCGAGCGCGACTGTTCACTTCAGCGTCGGCACCAGAAGATGGTCGAAGAGGCCCCCGCTCCAAATTTGCCCGAAGCGCTGCGTAGTGACCTACGCTCCGCAGCCGTGCGTCTTGCCGAGGGTTTCGGCTACGAGAACGCGGGCACCGTCGAGTTCATTGTGGATCAAGATGACGATACGTACTTCTTTCTAGAGATGAACACGCGAATTCAGGTCGAACATCCCGTCACCGAGATGATCTCGGGTATCGACCTGATAGAGGAGCAGTTCAGGGTCGCAGCGGGCGAGCGCCTTGGTTTCCGGCAGGAGGACATCCTCCTTCGCGGCCATGCAATAGAGTGCCGTATCAATGCGGAACTGCCAGAGGCGAACTTTCGCCCAAGCCCCGGCTGTATTACCGGATGGAAGCCGCCACAGGGACCAAACATCCGTCTGGATTCGCACTGTCATGCTGGCTATGTCGTGCCGGTCAACTACGATTCCATGCTTGGCAAGCTCATCGTTTATGGACCGGATCGAGACACGGCCATTTCTCGGATGCAGCGTGCGCTGGCACGCTTCAGGATCGAGGGCATTCCGACCACCTTGGAATTCCAGGCAACTCTGATCAACAATCCTGATTTTGCGGCCGGCACTATGAATACCACGCTCGTGGACAACCTTCTGAAATTGCCAGGATCCGGGGTATGACGCACGAGGAGGATCAGGTTGTTATCGTCACCGGTGCGGCCAGCGGGATTGGCAAGGCATGCACCGATTTCCTGCTGCGCAACGGCAGTCGGGTTTTGGCCGCGGATTTAGATGCAGAGCGCCTTGCGGCCGCGTACAAGGCAGGTTCCGACGCCCTTGTCCTACAAGCTTGCGACGTGTCGCAAGCAGACGATTGCACCACCGCCGTCAAGCGCGCCAAGCACGCATTTGGCCGTGTCGATGCCCTGATCCACTGGGCAGGACAGCATTCCACCAAGACCTGGGACACACTCAACGCCGAGGATTTCGACGCGTTGCTGCGAGTCAATGTGACTGGCTCTTTCCTGATAGCACAGGCCGCAGCCCGACAGATGATCGCTGACGGGAACGGCGGCAGCATCGTTCTAACGGGGTCCACGGCGGTGATACACGCTCCGATCGGCGGCGAGGCTGGGAACGGCGGCCCGGCGTACGTGACGGCAAAAAGTGCCATAACGGGCATGGTAAGATCGCTCGCACGAGCGCTTGGGCCCTCGTCGATCCGCGTCAACGCCATCGCACCGGGTGTCACTGAGACACCAATGATCGGCAACTATTCCGAGGCTACGCGCCGTCAGCAGATCGCGACATCGCCGCTGGGACGTATCGGGTCAGCGGAAGAAGTCGCCGAGGCCGGCGTCATGCTTATCAGTTCGTCCGCACGATACATCTCGGGCGAAGTCGTCATCGTTAACGGCGCCACTGCATTTGGATGAATTGCGGCGCTCATCGGAGGCGCGGACCAACTAAAGGAGAGAACAATGCGGGTAGGCCGACAGGAGAATGCGTTCACGGCGATCTCGACATCCGACACCCACACGATCAATGTTCGAGGGAAAGAGCTTTCCAGCGAACTGATCGGCGAGATCGGATTCTCCGGCTTCTTTTACTTTCTTCTTACTGGCCAAGAGCCCTCGGCGGCGCAGCAGCGCATGCTAGACGCGGTCCTGGTAGCTATCGCCGAACATGGTCTCGTGCCGTCAAACCAGGCAGCGCGAATGACGCTCGCCGCGGCCCCTGACGCCATGCAAGGCGCGGTTGCGGCGGGCCTTCTGGGATGCGGTTCGGTTGTTCTGGGCAGCACCGAGACATGCGGCCGCTTTCTAGCGGACATTCTCGCGCATGCCGAGGCGAACAAACTATCCGCCGATGAAGCCGTGCGGGAACTGTTGAGAAAGCGTCGCGCGGCACGTGCGACCGTTCCCGGCTATGGTCATCCACAACACAAGGAAGGCGATCCGCGTGCGCTGAAGCTTCTTTCTCTGGCGAAAGAAGAGGGTGTCGCGGGACGTCACGTCGACCTGGTCCAGCGTGTGGGCACGCATCTGCCGGAGGTCTATGGCCGTTCACTGCCGCTCAACGTATCCGGCGCGATCCCGGCGGTGATGCTCGATGTCGGCTTCCCTCTCGGCGCGCTAAAGGGAATTCCGATCCTGGCTCGCACCGCCAGCCTTATCGCGCACCTTAACGAGGAAATCAGTCGGCCGATCGGCTTCATTCTTTCCGGACATGCTGCCGAAGCGGTCGATTACGACGGGAAGTCCCTTGTGGGTGGCCGCGACAAGGAGGACGTGTGATGACAAAGGTTCTCGAAGGAATACGTGTCATCGAACAAGGTACCTTCATCACTGGGCCCGCGGCCGGGATGCTATTGGCTGATCTCGGAGCCGATGTGATCAAGGTAGAGCAACCCGGCTCCGGCGATCCTTTTCGTGCATTCAGAGGTGGTCTCTACAGCCCCCACTTTCAGGCTTACAACCGCAACAAGCGGTCAATCGCTCTGAACGTGAAATCGGCCGAGGACCGTGAGATCTTCGACGACCTGATCCGCAGTGCGGATGTCTACATCCAGAATTTCAGACCGGGTGCAGCGGATCGCCTTGGAACCGGTGAAGCCAGGTTGCGCGAACTAAATCCGCGCCTTGTATATTGCGCCATCAGCGGGTTTGGAGAGTCTGGGCCTTACCGGCGCCGGCCAGCATATGATACGGTCGCGCAAGCCAGTAGCGGCTTTCTGCACCTGCTCATCAATCCTGAAAACCCGAGGGTAGTCGGACCCGCGATTGCCGACGCCGTCACTGGATTCTATGCGGCTTATGGGGTCATGGGCGCGCTTGTCGAGCGCGGACGCACAGGCGTTGGTCGCAGTGTAAGCGTTTCGATGCTCGAGGCGATGTGCCACTTCAACATCGACGCATTCGCACACCTATTTGCGCTCAAGGACGTGACCGGACCCTACAGCCGCCCTCGCGCATCCCAATCCTACGTCCTGGAATGCGCGGATCATCGGTGGATCGCGCTTCACATGTCGTCACCTGACAAGTTTTGGCAATCGCTCGCAAAGGTCATCGAGCGCCCCGACTTGTTCGACGATCCGCGCTTTTCGGATCGTTTTGCACGCATCGACAACTACGAGGATATGATTGGAACCTTGGCCGAGGCATTTCGCACGCGCAGTTGCGACGAATGGTGCGCCCTGCTTGAAGCAGAGGATGTCCCTCACGCGCCCGTATACAAGAGCGACGAGGTCATGGGAGACCCGCAAGTAAAACACCTTGGCATTGAGGTCGAGGCGCATCACCCTGTCATGGGCCAGTTTCGCACGATCCGCGGCCCCGTCAACTATGACGGGACGCATGCGACTGAGGTTGCACCCCCGCCAACGCTTGATGAACACCGCGAAGAAATCCTCGACATGTTAAGGAAATAGCTCTCTTCGAAGTGTCATGCGAATAGGCATTTTTCTGATGTCCGAGGCGGCCAGGATACCGATTCTGAACTTGTTTTCGGGCTGGATTTAATCGTTCACCGGAGGAAGAGGTGGAGTATATCACGACGGAGGAGGGAAGAGGCTGGAATAGTGATCGGCGATCCTCCCGGGCGTGGTAATCCACACGTCTCCGCTATGCTGCGCAATGTGGTGCAGCGCGCGCCTCAAGGCCCTGAGCCGGTACGGGTGACCTATCACGAACGGATGAAGGACGATCGTGTAGCACAGCGAATACTTGCGGCTTTGCACCAGCATCTCGTCGAACTGATCGATCATAAGGCGTTCGAAGTTTTGATGTCCTTCCTGGCGGAACACCATAATGGGACTGTCGTTGACCTCTATCGAATAAGGAACAGAAAGGATGGGTCCCGCCCGGGTCCGCATCCAGAAAGGTTGATCGTCTGCCGGCCAGTCAAGTATATAGCGAAGTCCGGCTTCGCGCAGTAGATCCAGCGTTACATCGGAATGCGCCAAATAGGGGCCCATCCAGCCAAGCGGGGCATTACCCGTATATTTGCGAATGGCCCCCAGAGACTCTTCAATCAATTGGCGCTCATCCGCTTCGGAAAGTGAGTCTTGACGCTCGCCGTTCGTGCGACCGTGGGCTACAAACTCATCCTTGCGGGCGATGATTCGATCCGCAATTTGGGGACAATGTTCGAATAGCAGCGAGTTGAAGTTGTGGGAAGCAGGAAAGCCAAGTTCATCGAGTAGGTCGAAAAGATACCACTGACCGACACGATTGCCGTAGTCCCGCCATGCATAGTTACGGCTGGTCTGCGAGGCGGTCACGCTAGCGCTATCGCTTCCCAGCCCGTCACGAAAGCTGAAGATCTCAATGTTGTTGCAAATCGCAACCGATAACCGCTTGCCTTCGGGCCAGGTAAAATCGGGACGTTCGGGCAGTGGACTATAATCGTAGCGGTTATGATGCTTGAGTTTCAGCAGGCTCATGACGGTTTCCCCACGGCAAGCTCGCTGCGGGCCTTCAGTTTGTCCGCGACCTGAAGAACGGCACGCGCGATATTGCGATATCCCGTGCAGCGGCAAAGATTGGATGACAGAAGCTCAGTCAGCTCGTCTTCGCAGATGTCAGGATCGCGCTCGAACGCTCCATTGATCAACATCAAAAATCCCGGTGTGCAGAAGCCGCATTGCAGTGCATGATTGTCTATGAAGGCCTGCTGAAGGGGCGATAGGACATCGTTTTGCGCCAGGCCCTCGACCGTCCGAACCTCTGATCCCTGTGCCTGAACCGCGAACATCAGGCAGGCGCGGACGGCACGGCCATCGACTACGACCGTGCAAGCGCCACAGACCCCGTGTTCGCAACCGACATGGGTCCCGGTCAGCCGGCAATCCTCGCGAAGGGCGTCAGCCAGCGTCTTGCGAGGCGGACAGGCAATTGAAAAATCAGTTCCGTTGACCTTGAGGGAAAATTCAATCTTCTCAGACATGGTGCCTCCTCAGGCTGACAGTGCCGGACTGCTTTTCGTTTGTGTCGCGCTTGTGAGGGCCCGGCGCACGACCGTTGCGGAAAGATCGCGGCGATAAGCCGCCGGCGTGGCCGGATCTTCTAGCGGGTTGACGGCCTTACTGGCCGTCCGGGCGGCTTCGCCAAACACTTCGGCCGACGGTGTCGCTCCTTCCAGAACGGCCTCGGCTTCGGGAATGCGACGGGGATATTCTTCAATTCCGCCCAAGGCCACATGTGGTTTCGTGATCAGGCCCTCGGTGAGGCGGTAACAGCAGAACGCCATGCCGAGCGCGAAATCTCCGGCACGGCGATTGAACTCGTAAAAGCCCCATTGGATATCGTCAGGCAGAAGCGGCAGATGTACCGCCACAATGATCTCTTCTGGTTCGCGCACTGTTTCCATTACGCCCGCCCACCAGTCCTTGGCCTTGATACGCCGCCGCCCAGATACCGAAAGTAGCTCGATCTCGGCATCCAGCGCGGCAGCAATCAAGCACCATTCGGACGATGGGTCGGCATGGGCGAGGCTGCCGCAGAATGTGCCCCGCTGCCGGATGGGGTAGTGGGCGATATGACGTGACACCGTTGCTAGGACGTGGCCCAATGGTCCGGGCGCAACGTCCGAAGAATGAAAATCGGCGTGCCGAACCAAAGGCGGGATCGCGATTCCCCGCTCCGATCGGGACACAGTATCAATGCCTTTGATCGCATTCAGGTCGATCAGCTCCGAAGCATAGGCGACGCGAAGGGCCATCATCGGCACAAGACTTTGTCCGCCGGCTAGGATCATTGCCCCGTCGTCAGAATTGACCGAAAGCCTCTCGGCCGCTTCTTGCAGGCTGGCCGGACGGAAATAGTCGAATGGCGCGGCCTTCATCGCTGTATTCCTTTGGTTGTGGGGTGATGTGTGATTGCCGGTAGCTGGGATTTCCAATGGTCCCAGCTACGCTGGATCGCGGCCGGTGTGATTGTTGCGGAAAGGGCGATTTCGCCGTCTGAAAGCATCGTCACTGAACCGATACTGCCTGCAATTGTGTTGCATCGCGCTTCGCGGCAGGCATGAACTGCTCGGAAGGTCATATCCTGCAAACTGGCGCCGCAGACCAAGGCACCGTGCCCGCGAAGTAGAACAATGGTACTTGCACCCATCGTCAAGATCAGATCCTCGGCCTGTGCCATGTTCGTGACGACCATCGAGGTATCTCCGAACCGCGTGCGACTGTCCCACAACGGAACCTTTGCACCCATCCAGCCACCCGTCTGGCTGCTTGCGCCGAGTGAACGGGCACCGAGGCAATAGGGCATCAGGGCTTCCGCATGATGATGACAACTGGCGTGAAGTTCTCCGCACGCCTTGAACACCGCTGCGTGCAGAAATCGCTCTACGAACACGGGCGCATCGGAGGCGCCTATCGGGTTGCCGTCAAGATCGAAGGGCAGAACATCCTCTGGTGTAACTTGCGCAGGTGCCCCGGCGGCCGCCATCCAGAAAATCTCGCTGTGGAGGGGATCGCGAAATGCGACATGGCCAAAGACATCCAGCACATTCTCGTTAATCAGAATGCGGGTTGAGGTCACCAGGTCTTCTATGAGGGCGGTCGGACGCTTTGGCTGAGGGGAAGTCATATCGACACCCTTTTTGCGCGCTGGATTGCGGCGTGAAGGGTCTGTGGCATGATCGGCGCCTGATCGATTTCGACACCAAGATCGCTCAGGGCATCCTCGACCGCTGACGCAATTGCCGCCGCAACCGGTATGACCCCGCTTTCACCGACGCCCTTTACACCCAGAGCGTTTAACGGCGTTGGTGTTTCACTGTGGAGGATCTCGACGTCCGACATTTCTGAAGCGCTAACCAACAGGTAGTCGCCGAATGTCGTACTAAGCGGCTGACCCTCATCGTCGAATGTCATCTTTTCGTAAAGGGCGTTTCCCAGCCCGTGCGCGAGGCCGCCAAGTATTTGCCCGTCAACCATGGCGGGGTTGACCATCCGCCCGCAATCATGCGCTAGCCATAGGCGGACCACGTCGACATGCCCTGTATCCGTGTCGACCTCGACTTTCGCAACGCAGCAGCCATTCGAATAGGTCATGTCATCGATCACAACCCGCTGCGTTGACTGCAGGCCGGGGCTGGAGATTCCCGGCAGCGTATAGCCTGGCAGTCCTTCGGCGGCGGCAGCGACCTCGACAAGGGAGATGTATTTTCCCGAATTGCTTCTCGGATCGAGAACCACATCCCCTTCGATTTCCAGAGCGTTCGCCGGCAGTTCCAGCAAATGCGCCGCGACGGCAAGTATCTTCTTTCGCACTGTCAACGCCGCCGCATGCGAAGAAGCGCCAGCGACAACCGTCTGGCGGCTGTTAAAACCGCCAAAGCCGTAAGGTTCGGCGGTGTCGCCCAGGACCAGGTCGACCCTTTTGGGATCGCCGCCAAGATGACTTGCAACGATCTGGGCAAGGGCGGTTCCGACACCTTGTCCCATCGCAGCGGCGCCGGTATTTACCTTGATCCGGCCGTCCCGCCCGACGCGAACGGTCGAGGTCTCGTAGGGTCCGCGTCCAGTTCCCTCGATGTAGTTGGCAAGCCCGAGCCCGATGCGGCGCCCCTCGTTGCGCAACTGTGTCTGCCTCGCCCGGAACCCCTGCCAATCGCTCGCGCGCATGGCATTACGTTGCGTTGCAGGATAGTCGCCACTATCCAGCACGACCGCAGTGCCAGAGCGCAAGCGCAACGGTTTCTCGCAGGGCATCTGTTCGGGCCTGACAAGGTTGCGCAGCCGGATCTCGGCGCGATCCAGACCGCAAGTGCGCGCGCCCGCATCCATAAGGCGCTCCATCACATAGGTTGCCTGTGGCTGGCCGGCGCCCCGCACCGGGGTGACCGGCGTTTTGTTGGTCAACATGACGTCTATCGACAAATCATAGGCCGGCACATTGTAAATCAGGGGCATCATCATCCCGGACGCATAGGGAACGTTTAGCCCGCGTGCGGTCCATGCGCCGTGATCGTGAAGCAAGGTGCCACGAATGCCCAGAATACGACCGTCGCCGGAAAGCGCCATATCGACTGTCCAGAGCTGTTCGCGCTCCTGAGTTGCCGAAAGGAAATGCTCGCGCCTGTCTTCAACCCAGCGCACGGGTTGACCCAGGGCGTGCGCGGCGGCGGCTATGGCGATTTCCTCAGGATAGGTCACAAGCTTGGGTCCGAACCCGCCGCCAAGATCGGGCGCCAAGACGCTGATCTTACTATCGTCCATGCCGAGCATCGCGCAAAGATGCTTTTTAAGCGCGTGTGGGGTTTGCGTCGAGCTCCACACGTCCAGCCGGCCGGTGATCTGGTCAGGCCTTGCAAGAACCCCGCGCCCTTCCAGGGAATGAGCGCCACCGCGATCGACAGTATAGCGCCCAGAGACCACATGGGGCGCACCTGTAAAGGCTGCATCGACATCGCCATACGAAAAACCGAACCGGGCGAGCCGGTTGTGGGGTAGATCGGCATGCGCGCACGGTGCATTCGGCTCGGCGCTGGTCGCGAGATCAACGGATGCGGGCAAGGGCTCGAAATCAATGTCGATGGCGTCGGCAGCGTCCTCAGCTTCGGCGCGGCATTCGGCGACGACCATGGCGATGGTTTCGCCGACGTAAACGGTTTCGCTTTCGGCCATGACCGGCCGATCAAGAGTGAAGGCAATGCTGGATGAGGGCAGCCCCGTGGACAGGCGCACGCCGCCTGGGAGCAACGCTGCCAGTTCTCTGATGGTGTAGATCGCAACAACGCCCGGCATTCTTTCGGCGACCTGTGTGTCGATCGACGCGATGCGGGCATGCGCATACTGGCTACGCACGAAGGCGCAGTGGAGTCCGCCAGGCATCTGCAGGTCGTCAAGAAAGCACCCTTGACCTCTTACCAGCGCTGCATCTTCAAGCCGGGTCACAGATTTACCAAGCAGCGTCCGTTGTTCTACAGAATAGTCGTTCGTCATTCGCAGGCCCCGGTAAGGTCATCTGATTGCCGCGCGTCGTGTTGGCCAGCGTCATATTCGGCGATGCGCTGTAACAAATATTGTGGAGTGACCGGCAGACGGCGTACTAGCCCCGGGCGCTGAAGGGCATCGTCTATGGCCGTTGCGATCGTCGCCCCGGCGGCGGTTACGCCACCCTCACCCGATCCCTTAAGTCCCAAGGGGTTCAGCGGCGACGGGGCATCCTGAAGGATTTGCACGGCGGTTTCGGGCATTTCAGCGGCACTGACCATCAAATAGTCGGCAAAGGTCACGGACACGGGTTGCCCAGTGTCGTCGTATCGGAACTCTTCGAACAAGGCGCCGCCAAGTCCCTGCGAAAGACCACCCAGGATCTGTCCCTCGATCATGGACGGATTGACGGCTCGCCCGATATCGTAGCTGACGAAATATCGCTCAACCTTGACGTGGCCTGTTTCGGCATCAACGCAAACCAGCGCGATATGCGCCCCATACGGATAATTCATATGCTTATTGTGAAACCACGCCTCGGCGGTCAAACCTGGCGAACGGTCACCGCGCTGACTTGAAGCTGGTTCAAGCGCCTTGGCAACTTCGGCCAAGCTGACGGAGGCACCGCTTTCTACGTGATGCACTACTCCATCATCAAGGAACAGACCGTCAGGGGCGCATTGCAGCAGTTCGGCCGCCATATTGAGCGCCTTTATCCGTACCTCTTCCGCAGCAAGTCGGCTGGCTTCGCCTGTCATTACGGTGACGCGGCTGGCATGCGCGCCCCAGCCAAAGGCGATCTTGTCGGTGTCGCCGTGAATGACAGCACACCGACTATAGTCAACACCCAGCGTGTCGGCCGCTATCTGCGCAATGGCGGTTTCCATGCCCTGTCCCAGCGAAGCCGCTCCGGTCACGATCTCGACCGAGCCATCCGTGGCCACTGTCATCCGCACGAGTTCCGAAGGGCCAAGGCCGCTTTTCTCGACGAAATAGCCAAGTCCTACACCAACGTGCTTGCCTTTGGCGCGCCGCTCAGCGGCCTCGCTTTTGAGGGCCTCCCATCCCGCGAAGCGCTTGGCCTTGTCCAGTAGGCCAGAATAATCGCCGCTATCGAGGATGACTTCGGTTTCCAGGGCACTCAGGTTCCGAGCATATGGCATCTCGCTGGAGGCGATGAAATTTCTGCGGCGCAGTTCCAGAGGATCGAGCTGCAGCTCATGAGCGATCGCATCCATGAGGCGTTCTCGGACGAACGAGCCTTCGAACCGTCCCGGTGCGCGGTAGGTTGCCGCCGGGGTTTTTGCGGTAAGCCGGAAATGCGCTCGTGCCGCATAGGCCGGTACCGCGTATGGCCCCAGCAACAAGCCGATGCTCATGTCGGCGACACGCGCGCCGTGGGTTCTCACATATGCACCCTGATCGTGATGCAAAGTTTCGTCGATCGCCAGTATGTGGCCGTCCGAATCCACCGCCGCGCGGATCAAATGATGTTGTTCGCGCGAGTGGTTCGCTGCCATCATGTGTTCTCGGCGATCCTCGATCCATTTGACCGGGCGTCGAAGGCGCATTGCACCGACGCAGACCAATATGTCCTCAGGATACAATTCACCGCGAATGCCAAAACCGCCCCCGACATGCAGCTCATGCAAGGCGACCTGCGCGGGCGACATGTCCAACATCTCAGCAATGCGATCGCGGTTCCAATGCGGCCGCTTCGTCGCGCCCCACAGATGCAGTTTCTCGTTGACCATGTCGAATTCCGCAAGCGCGCCGCGAGTTTCCATCGGAATGCCAGAATGGCGACCGACCGACAGGTCAAGTTCGACAATGCGATGCGCCGTGCGGAAGCCTTTTGCGACATCGCCGTAACCCTTGTTTATGATCACCGGTTCCGTGCTGGCTCCAGGAGCAAATTCTCCGGGTTCGTCGCGAGCATCGAGGATCGGCTTCGTGTCTTCGTCGACGTCGACGAAGACCGCGTCCGCTGCATCTTCCGCCAGATAAGGGTCATCGGCAAAAACCACGGCCACCGGTTCGCCGACATAGCGCACCCGGTCGCGCGCAAGAATGGGCTGCGTGTACGGACCCAAGCCCTGGATGCTAGTTGCCCGAAAGGGTATGTTGGGAATGTCCGATATATCGTCCGAATTCCATACCGCGACGATGCCCGGCATGGTTCTGGCAGCCTCGGTGTCAACGGCAAGAAGGCGCCCCGCTGCATGAGGCGAACGCACGATGCGGGCCCAAAGTTGATGTGGCAGGTTCATGTCGCCAACAAAGCGCCCTTCGCCAGCAACTAGCGGGCGATCTTCCAAACGTGGAACCGACTTCCCGATATAGGCAGACTTGCGAACCTGTCGCGAGTGGCTCGAACGCGACATTGCTTCTTTATCGGTCTTCACCGGCTTTCCTCCGGTTTCGGGAATTTGGAGGACCACTTGATCCCGAGAAAACCAGAGGCGGTGATGAGTACAAGGCCGACAGCCACAATCCAGAAACTTGTCGCAAGCAACATGAGCCCGCCTGCCGCCAACCCCAGGCGACACCACCCGCGCAAAGGGGCACGCCAATAGCCTTCGGCGGCCACAGAGATCGCCAGAACCATAATAAGGCAGCGCGAGCAGTCGATCAGAATTTCAAGGACACCGCCCTGCATCAGGATTCCAGGGGCATACATAAAGGCGAAAGGCATCACGAAAGCCGCTACGGCAAGTTTGCATGCAGTGGTAGCAATGCTGATCGGGTTGGCATCCGCTATTCCCGCCGCGGCATAGGCGGCGACAGCAACAGGTGGCGTCATCGCCGACAGGACTGCGAAATATAGCAAGAACAGGTGCGATTGCATCGGTTCATAGCCATAGTCTCCTACGAGCGTGGGCGCGACGAGTGCGGCCGCGAGCGCATAGGCGGCCGGGGTTGGCATTCCCATGCCCAGTAAGATCGTCATTGCGCCTGCCAGTAGAAGTGTCAGAAGGTCGTTTGTACCGGCGATCAACACGAGCAATTCCGAAACCTTGCCGGCTAGCCCGGTCATGGTAATTCCACCGATTACCATGCCAGCCGCCGCGCAAGCACCTGTCACAGCGACCATGCTAGCGGTGGTCTGTGCGATCCCGCTTATCAACTTGCTCCATGAGAATGTCCGCCAGCGGCACATCCAGGCAATTAGCAAGGCCAGAATCCCATAGAGCGCGACATAAGTCGGGCTGTAATGCATGATCAGCGTGCCGCAAAGGACAGCAAGCGGGATGATGTAGGGCCAGCCGGCCACCAGGACCGGCCATGCGCGCGGTAGGCTGTCAGGATCTAGCGTGCCCGCACCCGTGCGACGAGACCGAAGGTCTACCTGTAGATACACGGAGACGTAGTAGAGCACCGCAGAAAATGCCGCGGCAAATGCAATCGAGACATATGGAATGCCTGTGAACTCGGCCATGATGAAGACTGCGGCCCCCATTACCGGTGGCAACAGTGAGCCCCCGGTTGATGCCGCCACTTCGATCCCGCCCGCTAAAACTTTTGGATATCCCAGTCGTCGCATGACGGGAATCGTCACCGAACCGGTTGTCACGACATCGGCTGTTGGGCTTCCCGAAAGCATGCCGAAAAGGCCGGACGATGTCACCGCGACTTTCGCGGGACCGCCGACCTGGCGGCCGGTCAGCGCGGCGGCAATGTCAAAGAAGAATGCGCCGCCGCCAGCGCGTTCCAGCAACGTGCCGAACATGACAAACAGGAATGCGTACGTGGCAGTCACCTGGATCGGCGCGCCGAACAGCCCGTCTGTGGTGAACACCGTTACGTCCAGAAGATGGGCGAAGCTAATGTAGCCGTGCCGCAGGGGGCCCTCGAAATTGTGCCCCCATAAATTGTAAGCCATGAAAAGCAGGACAATCGATGTCAGCCCTGGCCCCACGGTGCGGCGTGCGGCTTCGATTGACAGCAGTAGAATGCCGTAGCCAAAAATCCAGTAACTGGTTGGCAGTGGATGGAAAAGAGTGATCCGCTGTGCAATCTCTTCCATCTCGAGCACAAAGAAGATCATGCAGACGAAACTTAACCCCGAAAGGATGAAGTCTATGACAGTCGGCCTGTCTGTTCGTGCGTTCGGGCCCGAACCGACAAGCAAAAACAGAAGAGTGTACATAAGCGACAGAAACACAATCGTCCTTGCCAACACATCCCAAGTCGAGAGCGTGGCGGCAAAAACGGTGTAACCGGCTGTAAATACCGATAAGCATGTTACGAACAGACCCAACCATCCATCAAGATAGCGTCGCGGGCCAGTGCTGATTAAACTCAAGCCAAAATTGCGAAGAATGGTGGTTGTCGTGTTTGAGGCGCTCATTCCAAGGTGTCCCAGTTATCAATGTGATGGACAGGCGAAAGCGCAGAAAGGGCCGACCTGGCACACAGATCGGCCCCTTTCCGTTCGGAACTTACCGGAGACCGGCTTCTTCATAAGCGCGCACGGCGCCGGGGTGGAACGGCAAGACGTCCTGCGCGAGCATGCCTTCAGGTGCGAATCGCTGCATGGCGTCTGATACCGCTGCCATAGCCGAAGAGTGGTCTATCATCGCGCGAGTGATCGTGTAGGCGATCTCCTCATCCAGGCTTTCGTCAGCAAAAAGGATGATTGAGGTTGTGACCGTGTCGACATCACCTCCCTCGCCGGGGTTCTCCGATTCCGGAATCGTCCACGGCTGAAGCCCATATTGTTCGATCACAGCCTCAGCTGCTTCGTCAGGCACCTCAATCAGGCGCAACTCGGTCGCTGCCGCCATTTGCGACAGGCTGCTGTGTCCTTCGAATAGCGTGTTGGCAAGCAGATCGACCCGGCCATCGCGCATCAGTGTCGTTTGCTCGCCCGAAGCCTGGAACTGAACAGAACCGCCCCACGACTCCACGTCTTCAAGCGTCACGCCAAGCGCTTCCAATGTTGCTTCCGTGATGGCCGAGGTGAGAAGTCCACGACGGTTAAAAACAAGCCGAGTCGGTGGTTGTTTCTCGGCAAAATCAGCAAGCGTTTCGATCCCGTGTTGATCGGCCCAGTCGGCCCGGGCAATCCACCAGACCGGCGCCCAGTCATACAGGACCGCGATTGCCGTCAAGCCCTCTACTGGTTCCTCGAACGGTTCAGTGCCATTACTTGCGAAGACCAGATCGCCGTCATTAGCCATGCCAAGTGCGCAAGTCCCCGCTGCTACTTGTGCGACATTGGCCAGACCACCCGAAGAAGTTTGGTATGTGACTGTTGACCCGGGCGAAAGCTCCTTGACGGCAGTATCAAGGCCTGCGCCCACGAGCGACCATAGTCCGCCCGGACTGGCGCCGCAGACAGTCTCGTCTACCGTTACCTGCGCGGCCGCCGGCGCCGCCAATCCCATAGCGAGAATCGTGCCCATAAGGCTTGAATATTTCATAAGTCTTCCCCCTGTTCTGATACCTTTGTCGCATCCAAGACACTGCCTGACGCCACTAAGGCAGACGCAGAAGAGTGCCTTGGAATTTAGGAAAGCACAAAATTGGTCACCTGGCAAGAAAATTTCCAAAAATGGAACGAAGCGCCGGTTTTCGTGCTGCTTTTGAACAAAGAACGCTCAGCCCCGCTCGTTAGCAGGGCAGAGTGTCGGTTTCCGGGGCTTTATCAGGCCTGCTTGGCGGGTAGTCGACCGTTCTCGCGGTCGATTGCCTCGATCAGGCCACGCAGGTAGTCGGCCGCTTCGCGACCTTTCAGCGCCTCGCTCCACATCTGTTCGATGATTCGCTCGTGAAGCGAGATCGCCTCGTCTGTATTGGTGATCATTGCTACGCCCAGGCGAATATTCGGCTGTTCACCCAGTCGGAACGGGCTGATCGACAGTGTCTTGCGATCGCCATTTCGAAAAATCTGGAAGCTCGTGTGCGGCAATGTGCCAATGACGAGCCCGACTTGGATACCGATCGGCTCGCTTTCGATCAGATTAATGAAATGTTCGACTTCGTGGCGCGCGCGTTCGCGTCGCAAGTCCAGATCTTCAGGTGGAATGAAGGGCTGACCCACGAAACCGGAGCGAAGAAGGCGAACTATGTCATGCGCCGAAAGCAAGTTCACCACGGCTGGCCGACGCAAGGCATAGTTTTCGCGACGTTCGCGCAGGATCTCGATGATACGATCGATGTCTGCCAACGCACGGTCGCGATGGCTTGTTCCTTCAGGCACGCTTTCCTTCAGCAGTGTCTCAAGCGCTTCCTGGAACTCATCGGAGGCGAGTAGAAGCGATATCGGGCTTGCCAACACAATGATCTGTGTGGCCTCGGCCTCAAGCTGTCGCAAGCGCTCGAAATACGTGACCGCCGACGAGATATATTCGCTCTCGGCGCCTAGCAGCGTTGCCAAGGAAACATTCAGCAGTTCCGCCAATCCGGTCAGGGTTTCGATCTTGACAACTTCACCTTTTTCGAACCGGTAAACGGCTGTCCGTGAAATCCCGAGTCGCTTTGCGATATCATCCGCACTCAGCCCGGAGCCAAGCCGGAACGCCCTGAGCCGTTTTCCAATCTCTTGATATTGTACACTCACGCGCACCTCGTCTGAATAGCTCATCCCAATTGCATCAAGCAGAAGTCAATATGTGACATTGCATCGCCGGCAGGTAGACTTTATCGCAATTTCGAGTGCTTGTAACAAAAATAAAGAGAATCACAAACATCCGGACAGACCTCATGATCCCGACAAAAGCCACGATTCCGGACCTTCGCGCGGCGCTTTCTTCAGGAAAGTTGACACCGCTTGACGTGGTCGAGGCACATCTCGAACGAATCCGTACGTTGGACCGTGGCATCCGGGGTTTTGTGCGGGTCTGTGAACAAGGCGCACGGAACGCGGCCAAGGCTGATGTTCATGGTCCCTTGCGAGGGCTGCCTTTCGGCATCAAGGATGTACTCGAAACAGGTGACATGCCGACGGAACATGGGTCTGCAATCTTCGAAGGCGCTCGCCCGCGTTTCGACGCCGCTGTCGTTGCGACATTGCGCGGGGCAGGCGCTATCGCCATCGGCAAGACCGCAACTGCCGAGTTCGCTGGAACCGCGCCGCCGGCGACCACCCATCCCCTCGACCCCGCACGCACCCCTGGAGGGTCTTCAAGCGGATCGGCGGCGGCGGTGGCTGCCGGGATGGCAGTGTTCGCTTTGGGAACACAGACCGGCGGTTCGGTTCTGCGACCAGCGGCGTTTTGCGGCATTGCGGGCTTTAAGCCAAGTTACGGCCTTTGGCCCATTGCTGGAATGCTGCCCGCGGCGCACAGCTTCGATACAATCGGGGTGGTGGCGCGCTCCGCTGGCGATGCAGCCATTATTCATGCGACGATGATGCGCATGCCTGAGATCGGCTTGCCCGATACATTGCCGCATGTTGCATTGTGCCGGACCCACCTTTGGGACACGCTCTCGTCGCAGGGGGCCAGCGCTATCGAGGCGGCCTTCAAGTTGATTGAACAGGCCGGTGCGCGAACCAGCCAGGCATCGCTTCCTGAGGAGTTTTCCCGACTGACCGAGCATCGCGCGATCATCAACGCTTTCGAACGCAGCGGCAATATGATGGGCCTTGCCGCAAGAAAGGACAAATTCCGCAAGGAGTCTCGTTCGGTTTATCAACGCGGTCTGGAAATTTCGGGCGAAGAGTATGTCGCGTCGCGCCGCGCGTTGGAGGTCGCTCGCGCCAGCCTCGATGATGTTTTCGGCTTGGCGGAAATATTGCTGGCGCCGGTTGTACCTGATGTAGCTCCCATGGGCCTGAATAGTACGGGTGACCCTCGCCTTCAGGAAATCTGGAGCATGCTTCACTGCCCTACCGTGACCATCCCCATCGGCGAAGGACTTGGGGGGTTACCGCTGGGCTTGCAGCTTGTGGCCCGGCCATTTGAAGATGATCTGCTATTGGCTACGGCGCGACAGGTGGAAGCCTTTTACCCCGAAGCGGCCCGACACCTGCGCTGAGCCCGAGGACCCGGTCATAGAGCACAGCGAGGCGATCAGTACTCGAACATCATCGTAAGTCTAGTGTCGCGTGCGTTGCGGATGTGGGTCCGGGCGCATTCCTCCGCTCTATCGGGATCGCGTGCTTCGATTGCATCGAGAATCGCCTCATGCTCGGGCGCAGCGGTGTCGCGCCGTCCAGTGGCCGCAAAGGTAGTGCTGGGCAGTAACATGAGCGCGTCATTCAATCCCATCAACGCGTCGATTAAAAACCGGTTGTGGGTGGCATCGTACAGACCGCTGTGAAATGCGCTGTTTAACTGGGCAAGCCTTGCGGCATCGGTATCTGGCGCCGCCACGAAGGATGCCGAGATTCGACGCATCGCGTAGATGTCGCTGGGGGAGGCGTGCTGCGCGGCGAATCGCGCGGCGGCGCCTTCAAGAATTTCGCGAAGTGCATAGAGTTCGAGAACGCCCTGGCGATCAAGCTGGGCCACAGCGAGGCCGGATGGAGTCATTTCCAATAGCCTTCGTTCCTGAAGGCGGGAAAGAGCTTCGCGAACAGGCGTTCGGCTAACGTCCAGACGTTGGGCAATATCCTCGGCGCGTATCCGGTCTCCCGGCCGATACTTCCCGCTGCGAAAGCCCTCGATCAGTTGTTCGTAAACCTGTTGCGCGCGCGACATCACCAAATCCCTGAGCGATCCCGGCTTGTATGCTGCCGTGCGCGCCTGAATGCAAGCGAAGCGCATAGCGTTGCGAAAAGCGGGGTTTGGCTTCTCAGGTTGTGATGCAGATGTAGACAAGTGTATACACTCGTATATCATCTTTGATACAAAGATCCGGTAATGTCCGATTTCCGGCAGCAGAAGTGAGTTCTAGGCAATGCGAACGAAGGGCCACACATCGGTCTCAAACGACGGTTGGGACCTTATCGTCGTCGGCGGAGGCAACGCAGCGCTTTGTGCGGCGATCGTCGCGGCCGAGAGCGGGCGGAAGGTCCTGATCCTTGAGAGTGCACCAAAGGTCTATCGGGGCGGCAATTCGCGCCACACGCGGAACTTTCGTTGCATGCATCAAGGTCCGCTGTCTGTGCTGACGGACGCGTATGAGGAAGATGAATATTTTGATGATCTAATGCGGGTTACCAAAGGCGTGACTGATGAAAAGCTTGCGCGTCTGACCATCCGCGAAAGCGAAAAGTGCCTGCCATGGATGGAGGCGCATGGGGTGCGCTTTCAGCCCTCACTGTCCGGCACGCTTTCGCTGTCGCGCACCAACGCCTTCTTTCTTGGCGGGGGAAAGGCATTGGTGAATGCCTATTATAATACCGCCGAAGAGCTTGGGGTAGCCGTCGTCTATGATGCCGAGGTCAGGCATGTTCATCTCGAGCGTGACCGCTTCACCTATGTTGATGTGAACATCCGTGGACAAGAGCACCGAATCTTCGGCAAGTCGGCGGTTCTGGCGTCCGGTGGCTTTCAGGCGGATCTTGACTGGCTTACCCGCGCATGGGGCCCTTCGGCTGCGAATTTCCTGATCCGCGGCACACCCTATAACAGGGGCATCGTGTTGCGCGATATGTTGGATCAGCAGGCCGAAAGTGTCGGCGATCCCACGCAGTGTCATGCAGTGGCGATCGACGGACGGGCGCCGAAATTCGATGGCGGAATTGTCACGCGCCTTGACTGCGTTCCGTTTTCAATTGTCGTGAACCGTGACGGCGAACGATTTTACGACGAGGGGGAAGACGTCTGGCCAAAGCGATACGCTATTTGGGGGCGACTTGTTGCAGCGCAACCGGAGCAGGTCGGTTACTCGATCATTGACTCCAAGAGCCTCGATCTCTTCATGCCTTCGGTCTTTCCACCGGTGAAAGCGGACACACTCGAGGAATTGGGCGAGGCTCTCGGAATTTCGGGGAATGAGCTCCAGAAGACCATCGCAGAATACAACGCCGCATGTCGGCCCGGAACATTCCATCCAACCGAACTTGACGGGCTTGCGACCGAGGGGCTGGAGCCGCCAAAGACCAACTGGGCGAGGCCCATCGACACCCCTCCCTACTATGGTTACACCCTGCGCCCGGGCGTAACATTCACCTACCTTGGACTTAAGGTTGACGAAACTGCCCGCGTCCACACGATTTCTGGACCTCTTGCCAATGTTTGGGCCGCAGGGGAAATCATGGCGGGATCGATCCTCGGGCAAGGCTACCTCGCTGGCTTTGGCATGACAATCGGAACCGTTTTCGGGCGAATTGCAGGAAAAGAGGCCGCCAACCATGCCTGAGGATATCACGTTGAACCCATTCAGCGAAGCGATCGATGAAGCACGCCGGCAGGTAGAGATATGCAATGCCTGTCGCTACTGTGAGGGGTTTTGTTCTGTCTTTCCGGCGATCAATAGGCAGCGGGCCTTTGCGGATGGCGATATCACGCAACTTGCCAATCTCTGTCACAATTGCCGTGGCTGCTATTACGCCTGCCAGTATGTTCCGCCGCACGAATTCGCGTTGAACCTTCCAGCGGCGCTGAACGATGTGCGCCAGCAAAGCTGGGAGCGACTGGCGCGTCCGCAAGCAATCGGCCGGCTTTTTCACGAGCGTGGTGTCGCTCTGGCAGCTGCGCTAGTCGCGGGCTTTGCAGTCCTGTTCGCATTGATGGCAGTCTTGCAACCGGAAAGCGGAGAAGGATTTTATGCCTATCTTTCGCACGGAGTTATGGTTGTCGTTTTCACACCGGCATTTCTCTTTCCGTTGTTTGCGATCGGCGTGAGTTTGCGGGCGTACTGGCGCGAGATTGGTGGTGCTCCGGTGCGGTTTGGGCATCTGGTTAATGCGGTTCGCTCGGCAGGCCGGATGCGGAATCTTGACGGCGGGCAAGGACAGGGCTGCAACTTCGAAGACGGCGATCGTTTTTCCAATCGTCGGCGGGTTTATCACCAGATGGTGCTCTATGGCTTCTTGCTGGCCTTCGCTTCGACGAGTTCGGGTACTATCATGCATTACGGGTTTGCCATGGAGGCACCCTATGGTTTCTTCAGCCTTCCCAAAATGCTGGGGGTTCCAGGCGGCATCCTGATGTGCATCGGCACTGCCGGGCTTGCTTACATGAAGATGAGCGCCGACAAACACCTTGGAAGTGCGCGTGTCTGGGGCGGCGAGATGGCATTCATCGCGCTGCTGTTCTTTGTGTCCCTCTCCGGTCTCATGCTTTATATGGCGACGGGAACGGCGGCGGTGCCGACGCTGCTTGCACTGCATCTGGGCGCCGTTCTAGCGTTCTTTCTGCTGATGCCCTACTCGAAAATGGTTCACGGTTTCTTCAGGTTCGCGGCCTTGGTGCGCGAAGCGCAGCAGCGCGATGGAATGCCCTGAATACGTTGCGTCCTGCGCAAGTGTTCGCAGCGGGGCGCCGGCGATATGACGGCTGGATGAGTTGAATGCCGCGCAGACAGACCATCGCAATCCACATGGCAGGATTCTTCAGCCTGAGCTATCTGCAAATGCTGGCGCTGGCGACCCCGCTATGGGGTCAGCAACTCGGATTGTCGATGCTGATGGTCGGCCTGGTGTCGGCGGCCAGATCAATTTCGCCCTTGGCTTATGCTATCCATTTCGGTTCGTTAATGGACAGTATAGGCGCGCGGCGTTTTCTAATTGTATTTGCCGTTCAATGCGCTGTCCTGCCGGTGCTTTACCCAATCCTGCCATTTGCCGCGCCCTTCCTTGTTTTGCAGCTTGTACTTGGTCTGGCGGCAGCGACGGTTTGGTTGGCGGCGCAGACAGCGATCGCGCGAATCGCGGCGGGCGATAGCGTCATTACGGGACGTTTCTCTTTCTTTACTTCGTTGGGGACTGTCTGCGGCCCCCTGATCCTAGGCCTGGCGTGGAACCGGTTTGGCCCGATCGGGGGGTACGGTGTATTGGCGCTCTGGGGCTGCGTGCTCCTGACCGCAAGCATCCTGCTGCCGGCGAGAAAAGATGTCGTCCGGCGCAAGATTGACCTGCGCATTCTAATTCCCGATCTTCGCACATATACCGAAAGTCTTGCAGGGCTGAAGCGTCCCATCGTGGCCTTCGTGATCGCCTGCACGTTCATCCGGCTCTCATGTGTAAGCATGCTCGAATCCTTTTATCCTCTGATGTTGCAAGCGCTGGGTTTCTCAGCTGCGGCGATCGGTGCACTATTCGCGATTGGAAATCTGGTCAGCTCGCCGTCGTCGCTACTTGCATCATGGTGGATCCGCATCTGCGGCTCTCCGCATCGCGCCTTGACGGTGAGCGTTGCACTTTGCGTGATGGCGCTGGGCGTTTTACCTACGGTTCAGGACTTCTGGAGCGTCGCGGTGGTCATTGCGGTGTACGGCTTTGGCCTTGGCATCAGCATGCCGCTCATGTTCAGCCTGCTGTCGCAAGGCGTCGCTGCCGACCTGCAGGGCGCGGTTGCCGGTGTGCGCGCCACTGCCAATCGACTTGCCGCGTTTGTCTTGCCGCTGCTGATGGGAATCGTGGCGGAAGGACTGGGGCTCGCCGGCGCCTTTGCGGCAATCAGCATATTGCTGCTCGCCACTCTCATCGCAGCAGAAATGCTTTATGTCAGGCGGATTTGACGGCGGGTTTACGGCGAAAGCACGACCCGCGCCGTGGCGCGGCGCTGCGCCACATCGCCAAGCGCACGGGCAAAATCCGCAAGCGGATATTGCTGAACCTTGCCGGGAGAGACGCGTCCTTCGGCGGCGAGCGTGAGGATCTCGTCAAAGCACTGCCGCATCAGCTCGGGGCAACGCTTGCGATAATCGCTGACCTGAACGCCGCTGACCTCGATATTCTTGAGCATGAGGTAATTGACCTTGACCTGCGGAATTCGCCCGGTCGCAAAGCCAACCACGACGACCCGACCGCGCCAAGCGACCGCGCGCAACGCAGCGTCAAAAACATCTCCGCCGAGCATGTCGATAACGACATCGGCGCCTCTTGAGTCGGTCTGGTTCCAGACCTGCTCGCGTAAGCTTTCGCGAAGATCTGGCCGCGAAAGATCAACCGTCGCATCAGCCCCTGAGGCCAGCACTTTCGCGATCCGCTTTTCAGAGGAAACGGCGGCAAGCACACGGGCACCCCGGGCCTTGGCCAGCTGTATCGCCGCGTCACCGACAGCTCCTGTTGCCCCCAGGACCAGCACCGTGTCGCCGGGTTTCATCCGTCCTCTTTCGAACAGGGCTACCCAGGCGGTGTCATACGCCAAAGACATCGCGGCGGCGGTCTCAAAGCTGACACTGTCGGGCAAACGATAGGTGTCGCGGGCAGGAACGGCCGCGAACTGCGCGTACCCGCCATGCTCTGCCATTGCAATCACGCGATCGCCATTTCTGAACCCCTCGACGTTGGCGCCGACGGAACATACAGTGCCCACCGGTCCTTTTCCCGGCGTGAACGGGCGTTCAGGCAGGAACTGATAGGTTCCACGGAAGACCAAATCATCGACAAAATTGACGGGTGCCAGTGACACTTCGATCACGATTTCCCCAGGTTTAGGTGCGGGGCGGGGCGTATCCATCAGCCGCGCCTCTTCCGGTGCCCCGAACTCCTCGATAACGACAGCCTTCATTTGTTCTTCTCCTGAACCGCGAATGTGCCACGACCCAGCGCCACAATCTTGCCGCCGGCACTAACCTCGATGTCAATTCGTACCAGCTTCCGGCTTTTCTGGCGGACGACGGCTCTGGCGTCCAAGGTTTCGGCCAATGCCGGGCGAAGATACTCGATCTGCAATGCAATTGTCGGGACGGCGTTTCCCGTCGCGCAGGCAGCCGCCGAATAACCCGCGACATCGATAAGCGAGGCGATGATACCCCCGTGCACAAAGCTTGGGTTTGTTCCGCCCGCCATTTCCGGGCGTACGGGCAACCTAAGTTCAACGCCTTCAGCCGATGCCGAGATCGACTCAAGCTTCAGCCAGTCGTTGAAGGGTGGGCGCGTGGCTTCGTTTCTCAGGCGCTCTAGATGCTCTTGCGACATCAACTTGCACCTGAAAACCGTATCGGTGTCGGATTGAGCGTACCGTCATCAATCGCGGGAATCAGCGCGCGCTTGAGCATTTTCCCGGAGGCCGAAAGCGGGATCTCGGGGACTTCAAGAAAGTATTCGGGCATATCGTACTTGGACAGGCCGGAGCGATCAAGATGCGCGAGAAGCGACTGAGGATCAATGCGCCTTTGCGCTTTCGGCATGACGACGAGGCAGACTTTCTCGCCGAGCCGTTCATCGGCTATGCCCAATGCCGCGGCGCGCTCGACGTCTGGGAAACGCATGGCCAACTGTTCGATCTTAGAGGGGTGAATGTTGTGCCCGCCTCTGATGATGATTTCTTTCAACCTTCCTGTCAGCGTCAGATAGCCTTGTTCGTCCATCTTTCCGAGATCGCCAGTCATAAACCAGCCGTCCGCGTTGAAAGCGCGTTCGGTGGCGGATTGATCATCGAAATAGCCCATCATCAGGCTGGCACCGCGCCCGCCGATGTGACCGATCTCGCCAACCGGAACGGGTTTATCGGGATCATCGGCGGAAAAAATCTTTACCTCGTACCCGGGACAGGCGCGCCCGGATGTGCTGGTTATTCGTTCGACCGGGTCATCGGGAAGCGTGTAGTGGTGAGAGCAAGCCTCGGTCATTCCGTATCCGCTCTGAGCTTTGATGTTGAGCGCCGCGAGCCGCTCGACCACCCATGATGGCACTGCGGCGCCGGAAATGCGGAATCCTTTCAGTCCCGGCAGAAGTGTCTCTGTCTGCTTGTCATGCTCTTCCAGTGCTTGCAGCAGGTCCATGGCATGAGCGGGAACACCGAAGAGGAATGTCGCCCCGACATCTTCGAGCCGGTCGACAAGTGATGCCCCGCGCGGAAGGTCGTGCAAAACAAGTTCACTTCCCACCGCGAGGGACAGAACCAGCGCACCGAACCCGAGGTTGTGACTCAATGGCCCAAGGGTGTAGATCACGCTGGCGGCGTCGAACCCCCAATCAGCCGCGATGGCGCGCGCGTTGGACAGCAGTGTGTCGGACGAATGCAGCACGCCTTTTGGTTCGCCCGTCGTACCAGACGTGAAGGCGAGATAAACGATATCGGTGGATTGATCGGTACGCTCCAGCTTTCGGACCGTTCCGGCGACGAGAAGAGCCTCGAGGTCGGCGACACTGCGCTGCGCGACGGCCTCTAACGTGACCGCCAGTCGCAGGTCCGTATCCTTTCTGGCTTCGGCAATGATGTCGGAGCCCTCGGCGTCCGCCCCGAAATTCGTTTCGACGAACAAGGCTTTTGCGCGCATTCGCTTTATCAGATCAGCTACTTCCGCAACGGTGTGGTTGCGATGAAGCGACGGACAAAGTACGAAACCTGCCTTGGCACAGGCCAGCAAAAGAACCGCCAGCTCGCAGCGGCTGGACATCCAGGCGGCAACGCGATCGCCCGGCTTCAGCCCCTGTTCGGCCAGCCGCCCCGCGGTTCCTTCGGCTAGCCGAATTAGATCACCATACCCGATCGCAACTCCACCGTCGCGAATGGCAATGCGCGAAGGATCGCGATCCGCATGCTCTTTCGCAGACCCGAAAATCGTCCCTCGCCCCCAAAAGCCCGCATCCGTGAAGGCGGCAACCATCCTGGGGCTGAGTCGTGTCAAAATGTTCTGTTCGGAATCGAATGAACGGATGTGCATAAAGGGTCCCTGCTTCCTCTCCTTGCCACGATTGGGCAGGTCAGTCAAAGAGTCGTGCTGTAAACTTTACTTTGTATCAATAATGAAATACAAGCATGTATTTGGCAAGTTTTGAAACATTGAGGTGCGACATGGAAATCTCGGAAAGCCACGTAATTCCAGCGCCGCGGGAAGCGGTGTGGCTCGCGCTGAACGATCCTGACGTGTTGAAGGACTGCATCCCAGGATGCAAGGCGCTTGAAGCGCACGATGAGAACAACCTGGAGGCGACCGTTGCGATCAAGATCGGCCCCGTGAAGGCGACGTTCCAGGGGGCGGTCGAATTGAGCGATAAGGTGCCGCCAGAAAGCTTTGTGATTTCCGGTGAAGGCAAGGGCGGGGTGGCTGGTTTTGCCAAGGGAAGCGCCAAGGTCGCGCTGGATGAACACCCGGAGGGGACGCTGCTTCGCTATGAAGTGTCAGTTACCATCGGGGGAAAGCTGGCGCAGCTTGGCGCACGGCTTGTCACCTCGACATCCAAGAAGCTTTCAGCGCAGTTCTTCGAGTGCTTCGCCGAGCGATTTTCCGACCAGGAAAAGGCGGCGCAGCGCCTGGCTTGACTTGCTTGCGCAGTGACGCCCTGACGTCATCGTGTTCGCTGGTTTTACCGGTGCCGACCCGACCCGCGGTGCATCGGGCATGTTTCGCGAACAGCCCCATCGTTGCAACGACATTCGCTGGCATCGCCACGTTTGCAGATCCCGACTGTCAAGGGTTTGAGGGTGGCGAGGCCTTGGGCGAGCCCCCCAGCCCAAGGGAAGTCAGAAAGGTTTACAGAGTAGCTTTTTTGTGCTTCGGTATCTATAAAAGATACAAATGTCAAAAAACCGCGCGATAGTGGAGGGTAAGTGTCCATGCGTCAGGCTGCGACGATTCCAGAACGATCCCTTTTAAATGCTGGCACGATCGCAGCGTTACACGGCGCGAATCTTCCCGTCACTCAAAGCGACATCGTTTCCACGCTGTATGACGGGCGTGCAAGGACAGACCAAATCGGTTGCTACGAACGGGTGGGTGGTGTTGCGCGTGAGCGCGTCACCGGAAACCAGGAGTTCGGTCAAGCGTGGCACTGCACCATCGGGCAGCTGACCCAAGAGCCCAGCCTGTCGCCTTCGATCCAGCGAATGAACCGGGTCGCGCAGGCGTTGTGTCTGCAACCTTCGACGAGCGCAGTGAAATGACCGCGTCGGGGAGCACTTGCCATGGATCGTGCTGAACTGGAACAGCAGTGTTCGGTCTCAATACGGCGACAACTGTTTTGGGGCGGGTCTTGGCAAGAGCCGCTTTCCTTGGGTCGGATCCCAGTGGAAAACCCTGCAACTGGCTCGTCGCTAGGAGACGTTGCCGAGGCCGGCAAGCCAGATGTTGACCGTGCGGTTCAGGCCGCGCGGAAAGCCTTTGACGCTTGGCGCGACTTTGTGCCGCGCGAACGTAGTGACCTTCTCAGGCTTTGCGCACGGCGTCTGCGCGAAAACGGTAGTGATCTCGCCCTGATCGACGCAGCCGATGCGGGCCTTCCGCGCAAGGCGATGGGCGCAGATATTGAGAACGCGGCACGGCAACTGGAATTCTTTGCGGGGCTTGTTACCGAGATCAAAGGTGAAACCCTGCCTTTGGGGCCGTCATCGCTTAACTATACTGTACGCGAGCCGTTGGGAGTCGTTGTTCGCATCAATGCGTTCAATCACCCGGTAATGTTTGCTGCTGGCAAGGTTGCCGCCCCACTGGCGGCGGGCAACACAGTTATCATCAAGCCGGCGGATCAGACGCCGCTTTCGGCCTTGGCGTTGGCTGAAATCTGGGCAGACATATTCCCGCCGGGGGTCTTCAATGTCCTCACGGGAAGCCGAGAAACAGGCTCGATGTTGGTATCGCATCCCGATGTCGCGAAAGTCGGGCTGATCGGGAATGTACTGACCGGCGAAAAGGTATTTAGGGCCTCGGCGGATTCGATGAAAAAGCTGACGCTGGAGCTTGGTGGAAAAAACGCGCTGATCGCCTGTCCAGACGCCGATCCTGATAGTGTGGCCGACGCGGCAGTACTAGGCATGAACCTGACATGGACGGCAGGACAATCCTGCGGATCGACCTCGCGAGTTTTCCTTCATGACTCGATCTACGATGAGGTTCTAGAGAAACTGGTGTCGAGGATCGGGGGGATCAAGCTTGGTCTGCCTACCGACAAGCAGACCGAGATGGGCTGCCTGATCAGCCGCGAGCAGTATGAAAAGGTCCTTGGTTATATCGAGAAGGGCAGGGACGATGGAGCGCGCGTGGTACAGGGCGGCAGCCGGCCCGACGAAGCCGCGCTCGCTGATGGATATTTTATCAAACCGACAGTTTTTGCGGATGTCACCAGCGACATGCGGATTGCCCGTGAAGAGATTTTTGGCCCCGTCGTCAGTGTGATGCGTTGGAGTGACGAGGCTGACATGCTGCGGGACGTCAACGATCTCGATTATGGCCTTACAGCGTCGATTTGGACAAACGATCTGTCGCGAGCGCATCGGCTGGCGGCGAGGGTTCAGTCTGGCTACATCTGGGTCAACAGCGTGGGCGCTCATTTCTTGGGCGCCCCTTTTGGTGGCTATAAGAAATCGGGCCTCGGACGCGAGGAAAGCCTGGAAGAGTTATTTCTCAACACGCAGATCAAGAACGTCAACATCGCCATGCGGTGACGAAATGTCAGCTATTGGACGAATGGCAGCTGCGCGGTGTCGCGGCGTAGAGGAGGAGCGATAATGGCGAGAGTTTGGGATGACTTTTTGACGGAGCGAGACAAGCTAGTTCTCGATGTCGCCGGGTATGGAGCGCGTGCTGGCTTTGGCGCGCGGCCGGCCCTGATCGTGGTCGATGTCAGTTATGGTTTTACCGGTGACAAACCCGAACCGATACTTGAATCGATAAAACGTTGGGGCAACTCTTGCGGCGAGGAAAGCTGGGAGGCAGTTCGACAAATTGATCGGCTTGCAATGGCTTTTCGCAAACGTCGTCTCCCCGTAATCTACTCAACCGGATTCGCACGCGACGACAATTGGGACTCAGGCAGCTGGTCATGGAAGAACAGCCGGACGGGAGAAATCGTGGCGCCCCCGTCAAACACCCGCGGTGCGAACGAGATAGTTGATGAGCTTCAGCCGCAACCTCAAGATGTTGTAGTCCTGAAACAGAAACCGAGCGCATTTTTCGGAACGAACCTCGTGAGCTATCTCACTCTTCTCGGCTGCGACAGTGTCATCCTTACGGGCTGCACGACAAGCGGATGCGTCCGGGCGACGGCGATTGACGCATTCAGCTACAACTACCGCTGTGCGGTCGTCGAGGATGCCTGTTTCGACAGATGTCAGGCAAGCCACGCGATCGCACTGTACGACTTAAACTGCAAATACGCCGATGTCGTCATGACTGAAGAGGCTTTGTCGTTCGCAGAAGGGATGCCGGACAACCTGTTCCCCAACCTACCGGGTTAACCGATGTCGCATGAAATTTCGGGTTCGCGATCATCAGTTTATGACTTCGTCATTGTCGGGGCCGGGTCTGCAGGTTGTGTATTGGCAAACCGGTTAAGCGCCGATCCGGCTTGCCGCGTTCTTCTAATCGAGGCTGGCGGCTGGGACCGTGATCCGTTCATAAAGATTCCGATCGGTTGGGGTCGGATCATGCAAAAAAGGCTCCACGACTGGGGTTATGAAACTGAACCGGATCCTATGCTGGGCATTCCTGCAATGGAATGTATGCGCGGCCGGGTGATCGGCGGTTCCTCCTCGATCAACGCGATGGCCTATGTCCGCGGGCACGCGCATGACTTTGACCGTTGGGCTAGCTACGGCCTTCCAAGCTTGGGTTACGAGAATGCGTTGCGCTATTTTCGGCGACAGGAAACTTGGGAAGATGGCGCATCGGAGTTTCGGGGGGGCGCTGGTCCCCTGTCAACTATCCGTGCCACCTATGCCGATCCGCTGGCAGAAGCGTTCCTAGAGGCCGCTGACGCGACTGGTATGCCATGGACCGACGATTACAATGGCGCGCAGCAAGAGGGTTTCTCGGTCCTGCAATCGACCATACGCAACGGCTGGCGCTGTAGCGCGGCCGATGCCTACTTGAGGCCAGCCTTGGGCAGGCCCAACCTGACCGTAACCACCAATTCAGTCGTCACTTCCGTCGAGTTCTCAGGCGATCGCGCTGTCTCCGTTGCGTGGCAGCGCTCGGGGCGTCGGCATCGTGCTCATGCGGAAAACCGGATCATCCTTTGCGCAGGCGCGATTAATACCCCGCAGATTCTTATGTTGTCGGGAATCGGCGATTCGGAAGTCCTGTCACATCACGGCATAGAAACCCGGGTGCACTTACCGGGTGTCGGGCGAAATTTGCAGGATCATGCCAGCGTGGCTGTTGAATTCGCCCGAAAGGGCCGTGGACCGTTTGTCGAGAACATGCGAATGGATCGGCTTGTGGCTGGGCTGACAACGGCCTACATGGCAGGAAGGGGATTTGGCACAGATCTTCCCAGTGGCTGGACAGCGTTTCTACGGACCCCACTGGCCGGTTCCATGCCCGATATTCAACTCATTTTCCGTGCAGTACCTCTTTCTGCAAATCCGTGGTTTCCGGGTGTCAGAAAACCGTTTTTGGATGGCTTTGCCATCAGAGCTGTCCTGTTGCGGCCCAAAAGTCGTGGGCACGTGGCGCTGCGTTCTGCTGATCCGTTCGACAAGGTCCGTATCGTACAGAATCTGTTGCATGCCCCCGGTGATCGAGCAGTGCTTCGAGAAGGCTTGCGCATGATCCCGCAATTCGCTGGGCACAAGGTACTTGAGGGCTTTATCGACCGCCAATTGGCTCCAGGTCCCGGGCAATGGTCAGACCAGGGTCTTGATGCCCATATTCTTGGTACGGTTTCGACCGCGCACCACCCAGCGGGTACCTGTCGCATGGGCTTGGGAGGTGACGGATGCGATGTATCGGCGCCAGATTTCTCCGTCTACGGGACACAAAGGCTTAGCGTCGTTGACGCCTCTGTTTTTCCCGATCTCGTTGGCGGAAACATCAACGCCGCGGTCATCATGCTCGCCGAAATGGCATCCGACTTTCTATCTGGTAAACATACGTCCGCGTAATCTATCGTTGTTCTGGCTATGTAATAAGAACGAGTTGCGATATTAGAGCCTGCGCCGCACATCGTGGCTTTTCGCATTCGTTGTCAAGTAAGTATTCTCGGTCGATGGGACACTGATTAACGCTTGTCCGAGGAAGGCCAGTGCTCCGCCTCAGGAAAATGGTGGCGGCAATATAGGCCGACTACCCATCCCAAACGCTGCAACCGCGGCAACCGCAACGCCGCTCCCGGCTTTCGGTGCGCGAGGCGGTGGTGTTGCGCCCGTGCCATCACCATGACAGGCGGGCCCTCCTGATTTCCTCTCTCTCACTGGACGTCCCTGGAGGTCGCTGGCATTCTTCGCGTGCTGTTGAAATCCGGATATGGGCGCGTGCATGAACAAGATCGAGCGCGAGCGCGCGGTGGCCTGGACGAGGTCGGAGCTCGACGAGATTTTCGCGTTTCTGACGTGGGTTGACGCCAACTTTTCGCCTTCGGAGATCGATGTCCTTGCGCTGGTCGAGCAGCTTGACGATC
>HLSNC_1000394_pt1 | contig 36777 bp, 32 predicted proteins | sample HotLakmetagenome_2_FD_14041 | JGI IMG/M metagenome (IMG submission 14041)
CGCCCAACTCATCCCAACCTGCGCTCCCTGCTATAGGGTTGCCGAAGCGCTTCCCTTAGAACCAGGTGGATAAGAGCAGGGATGGGTCAATCGCGGAGATTACAAATGTACGCAGTTATTGTTAGCGGTGGTAAACAGCACCGTGTGAAAGAAGGCGAAACTCTGAAGCTGGAAAAGCTCGAAGTTGAAACCGGCGGCTCCTTTGAGTTTGATCGCGTTCTGCTGGTAGTTAATGGCGACGACGTAAAAGTTGGCGCTCCTGTAGTTGATGGTGCCAAGGTGACTGCTGAAGTGGTTAGCCACGGTCGTCACGACAAGATCAATATCATCAAGTTCCGTCGTCGTAAGCATTCCATGAAGCGTCAGGGCCACCGTCAGTGGTTTACTGAAGTCAAGATCACGGGTATTCAGGGCTAAGCTCTGACATTAACCCCTAATTAAGGAGGCCGGTCATGGCTCACAAAAAAGCAGCAGGTAGTACCCGTAACGGTCGCGATTCCGAGTCGAAACGACTTGGCGTCAAGCGCTACGGCGGCGAGACTGTTTCTGCAGGTAGCATCATCGTTCGTCAGCGTGGCACTCGTTTCCACCCTGGCAACAACGTTGGCCTGGGCAAGGACCACACCCTTTTTGCGAAAGCAGAAGGTCAGGTGAAGTTCGAAGTCAAAGGCCCGCAGAACCGTAAGTTCGTGAGCATCGTTCCAGCTGCGTAAGCAGCGGCGATCCGGTTCTGTCGAACCTTGGGTTCGCCTGATATGCTGATCTGATCAGCCCTCAGGTGAATCCGGAGCCCCGCAAAGCTTCCTTGAGGCTGCGGGGCTTTTTAGTTTATGCAAAGGCGTCAGGCGTATGAAATTTGTAGACGAAGCCACCATCATTGTTGAAGCGGGAAAAGGCGGCCACGGCTGTCTGAGTTTTCGGCGGGAAAAATATATACCCAAGGGTGGTCCCGACGGCGGTGACGGCGGGGATGGCGGTTCCGTCTACCTGGAAGCGGACAGTGGCCTGAATACGCTGGTTGATTACCGCTTTCAGCGCAAACACAAAGCCCCGAATGGCGAGCCTGGGTCTGGCCGTAACTGCACAGGCATCAAAGGCGATGATCTGATTTTGCCAGTGCCGGTTGGAACGACCGTGGTGGATATGGATACCCACGAAGTGCTGGGTGATCTGACCAAAGAGGGCCAGCGTCTGAAGGTGGCGCAGGGTGGCTTCCACGGCTTGGGCAATACCCGCTTCAAGTCTTCCGTTAATCGTGCGCCGCGCCAGACCAGTAAAGGCTCCGAGGGCGAAGCTCGCAACCTGCGTCTTGAGTTGAAGGTGCTGGCGGATGTGGGCTTGTTGGGCATGCCCAATGCCGGTAAATCGACCTTTATTCGGTCGGTATCGGCAGCGCAACCGAAAGTCGCTGACTATCCGTTTACCACCCTGGTGCCGAACCTCGGCGTGGTGAGTGTGCAGGCGCATCAGAGCTTTGTGATTGCCGATATTCCCGGCCTGATTGAAGGTGCCGCTGAGGGCGCCGGCCTGGGCATTCGTTTTCTCAAGCATCTTGTTCGTACCCGTTTGCTATTGCATCTGGTGGATGTGGCGCCCTACGACGGCTCATCCCCGGTGGCGGCGGTAAAAGCCATCGCCTATGAGCTGGAAAAGTTCAGCGAAACGCTGGCGAGCCGTCCGCGCTGGCTGGTTTTGAACAAAGTGGATATGGTTCCTGAGGAAGACCGGGACAGTCTCTGCCAGGCCATTGTTGATGAGCTTGGCTGGGACGGTCCGGTGTTCCGTATTTCCGCTCTCACGGGCGAGGGTACCAAGCCTCTGACCCAAGCCGTCATGCGCTGGATTGAAGAGCAGGCGGAGGAAGAGGCCGAGAATCCCGATGTGGCTGAGCGGGAAGCCGCTCGCCGTCGCCGTATGGATGAAGAGGCCAGGGCAAAAATCGAGGCCGACCGCCAGGCGCGCAGAGCCGCCCGCGAAGAAGACGATGACGACGACTTCGATGACGACGATTACGACGTTGAAGTGGTCTACGCGCCCGAATAATCCCAACCTGAAGAGACTGTGCAGCTACCATGAGTGAACGCCTCCAGCTCCGTAAGGCCCGCCGTCTGGTCATCAAGATTGGCAGTGCCTTGCTCACCAACGACGGTAAAGGGCTGGATGTGGCAGCCTTGGGGCTGTGGGTTGACCAGATTGCCGAGCTGATCAGTGACGGTGTTGAAGTGGTGGTGGTGTCTTCCGGTTCGGTGGCTGAAGGCATGAGTCGTCTCGGCTGGAATGCTCGCCCCCAGCATCTGCACGAATTGCAGGCGGCCGCGGCCGTTGGCCAGATGGGCCTGGTGCAAACCTGGGAGGCTCAGTTCAAGCGCCATGACATACACACCGCTCAGATCTTGCTGACTCACGATGATCTTTCGGATCGCAAGCGCTATCTGAACGGGCGCAGCACGCTGCGAACGCTTCTGGATTACGGCGTAGTGCCGATCGTGAACGAAAACGACACCGTGGTCACCGACGAAATCCGTTTCGGCGATAACGACACTCTGGGTGCGCTGGTTGCTAACCTGATTGAGGCCGATGGCCTCATTATTCTCACGGACCAGTTGGGGTTGTTCAACAAAGACCCCCGTAAACATGTGGATGCTCAGTTGGTAACTGAGCGTAAGGCCGACGATCGTGACCTGGACGCCATGGCCGGTGGTGGTGCCGGTGCGCTTGGTCGTGGCGGCATGTTGACGAAGCTGCGGGCGGCCAGGCTGGCGGCTCGCTCCGGAGCCTTTACGGTGATTGTGGGTGGTCGCATAGAGCATGCGATTGCCCGGTTGCGTCAGGGTGACGTGATTGGCACTTTGCTGCTGCCAGAGCAGGGCCGAATGGCGGCTCGCAAGCAATGGATTGCCAGCCACCTGCAAACGCGAGGCACTCTTAGCCTGGATGAGGGCGCAGTCAAAGTCCTTCGTCAGGGCGGCAGAAGCTTGTTGCCGGTAGGTGTGAAGTCGATTGCCGGTCAGTTCCGGCGGGGCGAGATGGTCTCTTGCGTCGATCCTGATGGCAAAGAGATTGCCCGTGGGTTGGTCAATTATGATGCCGACGAAGCCAGGGCGATTGCCGGCCGTTCAAGTGACCGTATTGCCGATGTGCTGGGTTATGTCTCCGATGAGGAAATGATTCATCGGGATAATCTGGTGGTGGTCTGATTGGTCGGGCATGTCTGAATATCAGGCACAAAAAAACCGGCTTGCGAGCCGGTTTTTTTATGAGCGCGAAGTATCAGGCAGCTTTCAGGGCCTTGACCTTGGCGTTCAGGCGGCTCTTGTGACGAGCAACCTTGCTTTTGGCAAAAATGCCTTTGTTGACCATGCTGTCCAGAATTGGCTGGGCCTCCTTAAGGGCAGACTGAGCTTCTTCATAGTTGCCAGCTGCGATCTTGGCCTGAATTTTCTTCATGTAAGTACGTGCCATAGAACGAAGGCTTGCGTTGTGCTTGCGGTTCTTCTCGTTCTGACGAGCGCGCTTTTTGGCTTGCGGGGAATTTGCCACCGTAAAACTCCTGAAATTCGTTGCTATAAAGACGGAATATGTTTACATCGCGTGCGCGCCAAAACCAGCGCGTCGGAATAAATGACGCGGAACTATGCCGCCGAATGCTGGAAATGTCAAGGCCGCGGCCGTACTAATCCCCGAGCTGCCGGGCCCTGTGATACACTCCGGCATCGCGCCACCGGGCCTGTTGCGCCGCGCCGGATTGCCCTGTGGATTACCGAAATGCCGTACCGGCCTGCACCCTGAATTCTGGATTCTTGAAACATGTCTTCGGAACCACAAGTTACCGGGCAACCGTCCACCCCGAAAGAGCCCCCCAAGGCGCCGGGACTTTTACGCTCATCTGGGCTGGTCGGCATTATGACCATGCTGTCCCGGGTGCTGGGACTGGTTCGGGATATGGTGATTGCCCGCTATTTTGGAGCCGGCACGGCGGCGGATGCCTTTTTCGTGGCCTTCAAGATTCCCAATTTCCTGCGCCGGTTGTTTGCTGAGGGCGCGTTCTCTCAAGCATTCGTGCCGGTGCTGTCGTCCTATCGTGCAAATCACGACATTTCTGAGGTTAAGCGTCTCGTCGATGCCGTGGCTGGATCGCTGGGGCTGGTATTGTTGGCGGTAACGCTTGTGGCCATGCTGGGTGCGCCGGTGCTGACCACCATCTTCGCGCCCGGTTTTTTGGGCGACGACGTGAAGTTCGCTCTGGCCAGCGATATGCTGAGAATAACCTTTCCCTACCTGCTGTTGATCTCTCTTACCGCCTTTGCCGGCGGTATTCTGAATAGCTACGATCGTTTCGCAGTGCCTGCATTTACACCGGTGCTCTTGAATCTGTCCATGATTGCCGCCGCGATCTTCCTTGCGCCCTTGATGGAAGAGCCCGTGATGGCGCTGGCCTGGGGGGTGTTTATCGCCGGTGCCCTGCAGCTGTTCTTCCAGTTGCCGTTCCTGATGCGCCTTGGTCTTTTGCCTCGGCCACGAGTCGATTACCGGCATGAAGGTGTCAGCCGAATACTGAAACTGATGGCGCCGGCTCTGTTCGGGGTGTCGGTGAGTCAGATCAATCTGTTGCTGGATACCGTACTGGCATCGTTTCTGCAAACTGGCAGTGTGTCTTGGCTGTATTACTCGGATCGCCTGGCGGAACTGCCTTTGGGCGTATTTGGTATCGCTATCGCCACTGTGATTTTGCCCAGTCTGTCCAGAAAACATGCGGCATCCTCGCCCGATCAGTTTGCTGCCACGCTGGACTGGGCGGTGAGGGCTGTCTTGCTGATCGGTTTGCCAGCAGCGGTGGCGTTGGCTCTGCTCGCCGAGCCGCTGATTGCCACGTTGTTCCATTACGGCGAGGTGACCGATCGTGACGTGGTCATGTCGGCCCAGAGTCTGCGCGCTTACTCCGCCGGCTTGCTGGCGTTCATGTTGATCAAGGTGCTGGCGCCGGGATTCTTTGCCCGTGAGGACACCAAAACACCGGTGAAAATCGGCATTATCGCGATGATTGCCAACATGGCGTTTAATCTTGCGCTGATTGTACCCCTGGCTCATGCGGGCCTGGCGCTGGCCACCTCTATCTCGGCCTGGCTGAATGGTTACCTGCTCTGGCGCGGTCTGAGAAAGGATGGTGTATGGAAGAGTCAATCCGGCTGGCCGAAATTCCTGGTGCAATTGGCTGTCGCCAATGCGGCTCTTGCTGGGGTCATCCTCTGGCTGAATGCGCCGGTGGCTGACTGGCTGATGGCGGGAGGCGTCCAGCGAGCCACTGACATGACGGTTCTCGTCGTAGCCGGAGTAAGTGCCTACTTTGCGGCGCTGGTGCTATCCGGGGTCCGTCTGCGGCAGTTCCGCCAAAAGTAAGCGGGCTCATGATTTCTACCGCACCCCGTACTGGGGTATAATCGCGCGTTTTCTCACCAGCGCATTGCCTTAGGCACGTGCGCGCAAAGCCAGCTGGCAAGTTAAGGTTCGCAGTACATGCGTCTGATTCGAGGCCTGACCAATCTTAAGCGCCTGTCCGGGCAAGCGGGTTCGCCGCTGGCGGACGGCTGTGTGGCCACCATCGGCAATTTTGATGGGGTGCATCTTGGTCATAAAACCATCATTGAACAGGTCAAAGAGAAATCTTTGTTGCTGGGCGTACCCTCGGTGGTGATGATTTTCGAGCCTCAGCCCCGGGAGTTTTTTCAGGGTAAAGAAGCGCCACCCAGGCTGATGCCGTTCCGCCAAAAATTTGAAGCGCTGCTGGCGGAGGGTATCGATATCGTGCTGTGCATTCGTTTTGACGATACCTTCCGCAGCTATTCCGCGATGGACTTTGTTGACGATGTGTTGATCAGCGGGCTTGCCGTCCGCCATCTGGTGGTAGGTGACGACTTCCGGTTTGGCTGCGATCGTGCGGGCGATTTCCGGCTATTGGAGCAGGTTGGGCAAGAGCACGACTTTTCCGTTGAGAACACCCGGACAGTGACGGTCGATGGCGAGCGTGTCAGCAGCACCCGGGTTCGTAATGTGCTGAATGTGAACGGACTTGAGGAAGCTGAACGGCTACTGGGGCATCCTTACCGGATTCACGGTCGAGTCGTTTACGGCCGCCAGTTGGGGCGACAGATTGGCGCGCCTACCGCCAATATCCTGCTGGACCAGATGCCCGCTTTGCGTGGCGTTTATGTGGTCAGAGCTCGGCCAGAGGGTGGTGACTGGCTGGACGGGATTGCCAACATCGGCCTGCGGCCCACGGTAGACGGCAAGCGCCCGTCGCTGGAAGTGCACCTGTTTGACTTTGCTGGCACACTTTACGGTCAGCACCTGGACGTAGTGTTCCGCCACGGCCTGCGGGACGAAGTGAAATTCGATTCTGTTGACGAGTTACGGCAACAGATTGCCCGGGATTTTGAGCATGCCCGGGCCTGGCTGGCGGACAACCCCGCCGCGCCAATCCACTGATTTAACTGACCAACCAGAGAGTACGCACACACCCATGAGCGACTACAAGCATACCCTGAATCTGCCGGACACCGCCTTCGCCATGCGCGGCAACCTGGCCAAGCGTGAGCCGGACATGCTCAAGCATTGGCAGGACCTCGACGTGTACGGCAACCTGCGCAAGCAGCGCGAAGGCCGGGAAAAGTTCATCCTGCACGATGGCCCTCCCTACGCCAACGGCGGCATTCACATCGGGCATGCGGTCAACAAGATTCTGAAAGACATGATCGTCAAATCCCGTGGCTTTATGGGCTACGATGCACCTTATGTGCCGGGTTGGGACTGTCATGGCCTGCCCATCGAGCACAAGGTCGAGCAGGAAATCGGCAAGGCCGGCGCGAAGGTAGATTACAAAACCTTCCGTCAGGCTTGTCGCGATTACGCCACCAAGCAGATCGAAGGCCAGAAAGCCGACTTCATCCGCCTGGGCGTCATGGGTGAATGGGACAAGCCCTACCTGACCATGGATCCGAAAGTCGAAGCGGGCATTGTGCGGGCGCTCGGTAAAATCGTGGCCAAAGGGCATCTGGTGCGTGGATACAAACCGGTGTACTGGAGTGTGGTTGGTCAGTCCGCACTGGCAGAAGCCGAGGTTGAATACCAGGACAAAACTTCTACCCAGATCGACGTGCGTTTCACCGCCGTGGATCAGGGCGCCGTGTTGAAAGCCTTTGGCACAAGCGATGGTGAGGGCGATGTGTCTGTGGTGATCTGGACCACCACCCCCTGGACCATTCCCGCCAACCAGGCCGTGTCCATCGGTGCCGATCTTGAATACGCGCTGGTGCAGCTGGATGCCGGCAATGGCCCCGAGCGCATGATCCTGGCCACCGACATGGTGGAGGGCATCATGGCTCGCTGGGGTGTAGAAGACTATAAAGTGCTGGCCAACGTGGCCGGCGCAGCGCTGGAAAACCAGCTGCTGCACCATCCGGTGTACGACAAACAGGTGCCGGTGCTGCTCGGCGATCACGTATCTCTGGATGCCGGTACCGGCGCTGTACACACTGCGCCCGACCACGGCATGGAAGACTTTGAAGTAGGCAAAGCCTACGGCATCGGCACCATCAACCTGGTAAAAGCCGATGGTACCTACACCGAAGCCGCTGGCGAGTTTGCCGGCGTACACGTCTACAAGGCCGACGAGCCGGTCTGCTCAGCGCTGGAGCGTGAAGGCAAGCTGGTCAAAGCAGAGAAGTTCCGCCACAGCTATCCACATTGCTGGCGCACCAAAACCCCGCTGATCTACCGTGCGACTCCGCAGTGGTTCATCAGCATGGACAAGCTCAACCTGCGCGCCGATGCCCTTGAGGCCATCAAAGGTGTTCGTTGGGTGCCGAGCTGGGGTCAGAATCGCATCGAAGCCATGTTCCAGCAGAGTCCGGACTGGTGTATCTCCCGTCAGCGTACCTGGGGCGTGCCGATCACCCTGTTTATCCATAAGGAAACCCAGGATCTGCATCCCAATACTCAGGCATTCATCGAGAAAGTGGCCCAGGCCGTCGAAACCGGTGGTATCGACGCCTGGTACGACATCGACCAGAACGAGCTGCTGGGTGCAGATGCCGATCAGTACGAAAAAGTGCTCGACACCCTGGACGTCTGGTTCGACTCCGGCGTAACCCACGATTCCGTGCTGCGCCCGCGTGCGGAGCTGGGCCAGTTCCCGGCCGATCTTTACCTGGAAGGTTCGGATCAGCATCGCGGCTGGTTCCAGTCGTCCCTTAAAACCTCAATCGCCATGAATGGTGTGGCCCCATACAAGCAGGTGCTTACTCACGGTTTCACCGTGGACGGCAAGGGCCACAAGATGTCAAAGTCCATGGGCAACGTCATCGCACCTCAGGAAGTGATGAACGAGCTGGGCGCCGACATTCTGCGCTTGTGGGTCTCTGCCACTGACTACAGCGGCGAGATGACCGTCTCCAAAGACATCCTGCGCCAGACCGCCGACGGCTATCGCCGTATCCGCAACACCGCGCGCTTCCTGCTCAGCAACCTGACCGGGTTTGAGCCGGAGCAGCACATGGTGGCGCCGGAAGACATGATTGCCCTGGATCGCTGGATGGTCGACCGTGCTTTGCAGTTGCAGGAAGAACTCCATGAGGATTACCAAAACTACGCGTTCCTGCGCATCTACCAGAAGGTGTACAGCTTCTGTGAGGCCACTCTGGGTGGCTTCTATCTGGACATCATCAAGGATCGCCAGTACACCACCCAGGCCGATAGCCTGGCGCGTCGATCCTGCCAGACCGCGCTCTATCACGTAGCGGAAGCCCTGGTGCGCTGGATTGCGCCGATCCTCAGTTTCACTGCCGACGAAATCTGGCAGCACCTGCCGGGCAAGCGAGGCGACACCGTGTTTTACGAAACCTGGTACGACGGCTTGACCGCCTTGCCAGAAGAGTTCGAGCTGGGCCGCGATTACTGGCGTGAAATCTACGCGGTGAAAGAAGCCGTTAACAAGTGCCTGGAAGAAGCCCGTGCGCGAGGCGAAATCAAAGGCTCCCTGAGTGCAGAAGTTACGTTGTACTGTGAGGGTGGTCTGGCCGAGCGCTTGCAGCAGCTGGGCGAAGAGCTGCGCTTTGTGCTGATTACCTCCGAGGCCACGGTAAAGCCGGTGAGCGAAGCCGTGGGCATGGAGCAGACCAACGTAGAAGGCCTGCTGGTGAAAGTCGTCCCGGCCAGCCACGGAAAGTGCGAGCGCTGCTGGCACCACCGCGAAGACGTCGGGCAGCATGACGGCCATAGCGACCTGTGCGGTCGCTGCGTAACCAACGTGGATGGTGCGGGCGAATCCCGCGCCTACGCCTGATGGACGCTGTTATGACGCGGGGTAGTGAAGGCAGCAAGATGAAGTGGTTGTGGCTGGCGGTACTGGTGATCGTACTGGATCTTGGTACCAAGGCCATCGCCACCGCCATCCTGACCTACGGCAACCCTGTACCGGTTATGCCCAGCTTCAATTTCACGCTGCTGCACAATACCGGTGCGGCGTTCAGCTTTCTGGCGGATGCTGCCGGCTGGCAGCGCTGGTTCTTCGTCACCCTGGCACTGGTGGTCAGCGTTGTTTTGATCGGCTGGTTAAGAAAACTCAAGGCCCATGAAACCTGGATCGCCATTGCCATCGTACTCATCCTCGGTGGTGCTATTGGCAACGTATACGACCGGGTGGTGCATGGCTACGTGGTGGATTTCCTGCATTTCTACTGGCAGGACTGGCACTTCCCAGCCTTCAATCTGGCCGACACTGCTATCACGATCGGCGCTGCCATGATGATCATCGACGCATTTCGCAAACCCGCTGATGACAGCGGGGATGCCAACCGGAGCAACTGATTGTTATGAAAGAACTGCCAATTGACAAGGGCACCCGGGTAAAACTCCACTTTTCCCTGAAATTTGAAGACGGTGAAACCGTAGACTCCACCTTCGATAAAGAACCGGCCAGCCTGGAAATCGGTGACGAAAACCTGCCGGACAACTTTGAGGCCTACTTGATCGGCCTGAAAGCGGGCGATCATAAAACGTTTGAAGTACCGCCAGAAAAAGCCTTCGGCCAGCGTAATCCCAATAATCTTCAGACCTTCAAGCGCCGCGAATTCAGTGCGGATATGGTTCTGGAGAAGGGCGTTGTCATCTCCTTTGCCGATGCCAGGCAGCAAGAGTTGCCCGGCGTGATCAATCGCGTTGAGGGCGATGAGGTGGAAGTGGACTTCAACCACCCGCTGGCAGGGCGTACACTGACGTTTGAAGTGCAGATTATTGATGTGGAGCCGGCTGGCCCTACGCATTGAATGGCATGCAAACAGCTCTGAACTGCTGACGCAGAATTAGTGAGGTGTGGGGTAGAGCTTTCAGGGACTGTCTGCAGCAGGGATGCTGCAGTCAAGCTTACAGGGACGTATTCACAGCGTGTCCCTGAAAGTTCTACCCCACAGCACGCGGGCGATAAACTCCACCAGGCGACATTCTCAAAGGCAAAGTTATGCAAATCCGACTCGCTAATCCTCGTGGCTTCTGCGCCGGTGTAGACCGCGCCATCGAAATCGTAAACCGTGCGCTGGACGTCTTCGGCGCACCCATCTACGTGCGCCACGAAGTCGTCCACAATAAATTTGTGGTCGACAACCTGCGCAACCGGGGTGCGATTTTTGTTGATGAGTTGGACGAAGTCCCAGACGATACACTGGTGATCTTCAGCGCTCACGGCGTATCCCAGGCCGTGCAGAGCGAAGCCGCGCGCCGTGGTTTGAAAGTGTTTGACGCCACCTGCCCATTGGTCACCAAAGTGCACATGGAAGTCATGCGTTACAGCCGCGACGGCCGCGAGTGCATCCTCATCGGCCACCATGGCCACCCCGAAGTTGAAGGCACCATGGGCCAGTATGACCACAGCAACGGCGGCGACATCTACCTGGTGGAAGACGAAGCCGACGTACAGAAGCTGGAAGTTAAAGACCCAAGCCAGTTGGCTTATGTCACCCAGACCACCCTCTCCATGGACGACACAGCCCGGGTGATTGACGCCCTGCGCGCCAAGTTCCCGAAAATCGAAGGCCCCCGCAAAGACGACATCTGCTACGCTACCCAGAACCGCCAGGATGCCGTCAAACAACTGGCCGGTGACTGCGACCTGATGCTGGTAGTGGGCTCTCCCAATAGCTCCAACTCCAACCGACTACGCGAGCTGGCCGAACGCATGGGCACCCCCGCCTATCTGATCGACGAAGCCGCCCAGATTGATCCGCAATGGCTGGATGGCAAAAAAGCCATCGGCGTGACCGCCGGAGCCTCTGCTCCGGAAGTTCTGGTGGCCGATGTGATCAGCCGCTTGAAAGCGCTGGGTGGTGAGGAACCGCAAGAGGTGTCCGGTCGGGAGGAGAATATTGTGTTTTCCATGCCCAAAGAATTGCGGATTGACGCCGTTAATGTGTGACAGATAACATCTGAATCGCCTCTCCGTTACCTCCCTCACCAAAGCCCCTGGCTTTGTGATCCACTCCTCGTTTTGTCGACTCGGTAACCGTTCATCTCCGATGGGTTGCCGCTTGTCTGTTCTTGGGTGTGTGCAGATCCGATTAAAATTATTTTATATAAGTGAACAACGATAAGGACGAGTAGCGTGAAGTACTACAGTCATGGTTTCACTCTGATTGAACTGGTAATCACAATGGCGGTGCTGGGCATATTGCTGGCCTTTGGCATCCCGGCGTTCAATGGAGTTATTGAGAATAATCGTGTAACAACTCAGGCGAACTCGCTGCTTGGCGCAGTGAATTATGCGCGAAGTGAGGCCGTGAAAAGGGGCGAGATAGTCTCATTGCAAAGCGAAGTAGGCGGCTTCGGCAATGGTTGGTGTGTCATTCTCGGGCCTCTCGATGGCTGTCAGAACGCTCGGGACAATGATCTCCTGGTGCGGGAGTTCGGGGCAATCCGAGCGGTGATCGTTGATGCCGGCGGCACGAACGGCGTCAGCTTTGACAACCGTGGGTACCGTGTAGCGCCCGCCGGCAACGTTGTCATCGGCATGCAGTCAGATAACTGCCAGGCAAATGCGGATGGCCGAAGAGAATTAACGGTATCAACGGCTGGCCGGGCCTCGTTGACTCGTGAGGAGTGTGAGTGATGCCGCATCAACTAAAAAGACTTGGTAATGCCGGGTCGGCCGGCCTGACTGAATTCGCTCGGTCGTCGGGCATTGCGTTGATTGAAGTGCTCGTGGCGGTGCTGATTCTTGCCGTCGGCCTGCTTGGCATGGCTGCCATGCAAGGCGTCTCTACCCAAATGACGAACGGCGCTGAACAGCGTACCCAGGCGATTCTTCTGTCGGCAGACATGATGGATCGTGTTCGTTCCAATCGCTCAAACAGACTTGCTTACGACGGAATTGATGTAGATCCAACCGTCACGACGTGTGCTACTGATTTCACGCAGAACAATGCGTCGACGGTCAGTCAGAACGATATCGCGGAGTGGAGCAACCTGGTGGTGTGCTTGTTGCCGGAGGGAACGGCGACAGTCACTGTTAATAATGCTTCGGGAGAGGTTGTAGTCACGATTGACTGGGTTCGCAGTGATCCGGACGGCACCCCCGTGACTCTCAGGACGGTGATCTAATGATGAATTCGAACGAATCAATGCGTTTCGTGCTTCCATCAACTACGCCAAGAAGTGTAAGCGGCCTTTCCCTGATTGAGCTGATGATTGCGACAGTGTTGGGATTGATCCTCACGCTGGGTGTGGTTCAGGTGTACATCGGCAGTAGTCAGACGCACAGGCTGACAGATGCGATTGCCCACGCGCAGGAGAATTTGCGCTTTGTCACCACGATCATCGAGCGGGATGTGCGTGGCGCGGGTGGTCTGGCCTGTCTTCAGTCATTCGAAGACGTTGATGTAAAGATGAACGGTGACCGTCCGGTTCCGATCGGCGCCGGGCTGCTCGGTTGGGAGTTCGCAGGAACGGGAATCGGTGATGAGCACACCCCAGAATCGGAGCTTGGCACAGGCTCGAACGGCTGGAGCGAGGGCTCGGGAGACGGTGTTTTTCCTGCAGATCTTGCAGGCTCGGTGGTGGCAGGGTCAGACGTCTTGATGGTGAACGCCCTGAGCACCATACCGGTTACGGTGGATAGCAATCCACCTCCCCCGCCCACTGGTAGTATCGGCCTGAATGCGGCATCGGGCATTCCTCAGGGGCGAATAGTCCTGGCGGTCGATGATAACTGCAGCGGTGGTGAAATGTTCCAGAAGGCCAACCAAGACACCGCGGACTCAGTGACAATCGCGGGTGTCGGCGCGGACCCCGGAAATAGGCCCGCGAGCAGGTTTGAATTATCGTATGGGGAGAATGCTCGCATTGCTACTCATGACACCTTTGCGTATTACGTCGGAATAGGCACCAGTGGTGAGCCATCCTTGATGCGCCAGCGCCTCGATGCCGAACCAGAACCCGCAGAGGAACTGGTGGAAGGTGTCGAGACCATGCAGGTTCTCTATGGCATTTCGACCGGCGTGCAGAAGCGAGCCGACACATACGTAACCGCAGCCGATGTCACTGACTGGGGCGAAGTCATGAGTGTGCGGTTGTCGTTCCTCGTTCGGAGCCCGGAAGACGCTAATAACGAGAATCAGATCCGCCGTTTCAATATGTTGGGTACCGAGTTGGTGACAGAAAATGATCGCCGCGCCCGGCTTATATCCACCATTACTGTCGGTATTCGCAACCGTCTGGAGTGATGACGATGATGTTCCAGTTTTCAGGTTTAAAAACAGATCAAGGCAGCGCTCTGATCATATCGCTGATCATGCTGCTGCTGTTGTCTTTGATCACTCTGGGTGGCATGCAGTCAACCATTCTGCAAGAGCGTATGGCGTCTAATCTTCACGACCGAAATATTGCGTTTCAGGCCAGCGAGCGGGCGTTGAGGGAAGGCGAGAACTGGCTGGCGGATAACGCCGGCTTGGCACTCACCAATGACCGCCTGGTAGGCCCGCAAACCTGGGATGGCAGCGGTAACGATGTGGTTACGGTGAACACCAATGACCCACAGCTTTCAGGCGAACCAGTCTATCACGCGGGCTGGGTTGCAGATTTTTGTCCGGGGCTGCAGGCGGGTGGTCCCTGTTTCGAGCGTTTTGCGGTGACATCCCGCGCTCAGGGCGGCACAGCACAGTCGATTGTGATTCTGCAATCCATGTTCATGCCACAACCTCTGTAACAGATTACTTCCGATATCATCGGACACAGGTAGGTTTCCATGCTCAAGCTAAAAGCAATAAATTCAAAGTTTTCAAAAGTCAGGGTGGCAGCGCTGTCCTGTTTGTTCAGTGTGTTCACGGTTCAGTCGGCGATAGCGGGACCGGTCGACATTTCTGAGGTGCCTGCGTACCTGGGTGGAACGGTTGCTCCGAACATCATGTTTATCATTGATGACTCGGGTTCGATGCAGTTCGAGTTGCCAGAGAGTCAATTTACTTCCGTTGTCCGCTATTTGTTTCCTCCTGTAGCGACCATGTATGGCGGTGGTATTTACGATCAGCGAATATTCGATTTTGATGATGATAATCCAAGAAATCGCTTGTTTCGCTCTCCTCAGGGAAATGCTTTTTTTTACAATCCTGCAAAAACATACGAACCTTGGTTCAGAGGCGACAGGAGTCAATGGGACGATGCTAGCCCGACTGCCGCTCCCCGCGTTCCGGGAAGATCAGAGTCGGGGACGGTGAATCTGACGGTCAGCCAACAGCACAATCAGTGGATCAGGTCGGCTAACAATAGTCTGTTCCAGAGCACGGCAAATCTAACATATTGGCCTATTACTTTTTACATGAAAAAGGAGGGGGCTGAACAATTTGCTAAGGGCAGTTACGTAAAGTATCAGGTGCGGAATGGTCGCGGTTATCGAACCGACTTACAGACCGGAAACGAAGTTGAAATTTCGACATTTGAGTTTGGCGAAGTTTCGCGCTCCGTCACAGAAGAGGTGCAGAATTTCGCTAACTGGTTCTCCTACTACCGCTCAAGGACCTTGGCCGCGAGATCGGGGATCGGCAACGCATTTTCTCAGCAGGGTGAAGGGTTGAGAGTTGGTTACGGCCGATTGAATAAAGGTTCCTCAAGCATTGACGGTGTCAGCACGAGCGTCATTTCTAAAGGAGTCAGGGCTTTTGCTGGTGACGACCGAGAAGATTTTTTCGAACGGCTGTATACGGATGGCGTTCCTGCTTCGGGAACACCCTTACGCCTGGCCCTGAAGCGCGCAGGTGAATATTATGAGCGAAGCGATAACAGGGGGCCATGGGGTGCCGATCCGGGGAACAATGACTCAGACGGTCATCTGGAATGTCGCCAGTCATTTACGATCCTGATGACAGATGGATACTGGAGTGGAGGTTCTCCAGGTGTAGGTGATGTGGATGGCAAAAATGGACCAGCGATTGATAGTTATGCAGGCTACCGCCCTGAATCCCCTTTTGAAGATGATCGCAGTGACACTCTTGCCGATGTGGCGATGTATTTCTGGAACCGAGACCTTCGTCCTGATCTACCGAATGATGTGCCCACCACAGGTATCAATCCTGCTTTCTGGCAACATATGGTTACATTTGGAGTTGGTCTTGGCGTTACTGGGATTATCGAAGACCCCAAAACCGTTTTCGACGCAATCGGTGATGAGGACGTGGACATTGAGTGGGCTGACCCTTTCTCAAGTGAAGCTGCAAAGGTCGACGATCTCCTTCACGCCGCTGTGAACAGTCGTGGTGGTTTCTTTAATGCTGCAGACCCGGATACATTTGCGACAGAGTTATCGGGTGTATTGACCACTATCGTTAGCCGGGTTGAAAACTCCGCTACAGCTGCTGCAGCAAGTTCTGCCGTTTTACGGCAAGATTCTTTGGCATTCTCGGCGGGCTTCAGAAGCACTGATTGGAGTGGTGCTCTTCAGGCTACCGAAATTCTAAAGGGCGGTGCCAGAGGGAAACTTATCTGGGACGCAGAGTTTGAGTTAGAAGCGAAAGGTGCCAATTCACGTGGTCTGTTTACCATGGCTGACGGCCAAGCGGTTGAGTTGAAACTGTTAAACAACCTCAGTGAAGCGCAGAAAGATGCTCTCAACACGGCGCCAGCTGGAACTGTTGATAATCTGGGGCAGAGCCGAATTGATTGGTTGCGCGGCGCGTCGCCTGGGGTCGGTAATTTCAGAAACAGGGTTTTTCAGCCGGAGGGCGGTGGCCCATCAAGGCTTAGGTTGTTGGGTGACATTATTGGCTCTAATCCCCAATACGCGGGCCCTGTGAATTATGGGTATCGCAGACTTCCAGGTACCGAGGGTTCATCCTATGGTAACTACCGTTCAAGTTCCGACTATTTGGCGCGGCCGAATGTTGTATACGTTGGGGCGAACGATGGTTTTCTGCATGCATTTGACGCTCTTACCGGCGAAGAGCTCTTTGGCTACATGCCAGGGGAATTGCTTGAGCCTGGTGATAATGACAGCGCTAGAATCAACGACGTGATGGAGCGCGATTACTCCCATAGATTCTACATGAATGGCACGCCTACAATCAGCGACGCATACATCAATGGAAGCTGGAGAACCATCCTCGTTGGTGCTATGGGTGTTGGAGGTAGAACCGTCTTTGCACTGGATATCTCGGATCCTGAAAATTTCTCAGCCAGTGATGTGCTTTGGGAGTTCACAGACCCAGATCTGGGCCGAGGTGTTGATTCACCCCAAGTGGTTCGCTTGCCGTCTGGTGAATGGGCTGCGGTGTTTGGCAATGGTTATAACTCTGATTCCAACGAGTCTGGAGTCTTCGTGGTCGATCTTGAAGATGGCAGTTTGATTGACAAGGTCATGACGGGCACTGGCAGCACTGCAAACCCTAACGGCATGGCAACGCCTGTGGTGTTGTTGGACCAGGCAACTGGTATTACAACCCGAGCATATGCTGGCGACCTGAGAGGCAATCTGTGGCGGGTTGATCTGAACAACTTCAATGATACAAAGTTGTTCACAGCAACCAGCCCGAACGGCAGCCCACAACCGATCACGGTGGCGCCGCAGATTGCGGAAAAGCCAAATGGTGATATTGGGGAGCTCGTGGTTGTGTTTGGAACCGGTTCGTACTTCCGAGTGCCCGATAGCATAGATAATCAGGTGCAGTCGCTTTACGGTATTTACGATGATGGTTCTAATGCAAATCTGGCACGACGGGATTTGCTGGAGCAGGAAATCACCAGTCAGCGTTCCTCAAATTTTGACGTGGAGTCAGAGGGGGTTACCACAACGGAGGCACTGGATATCCGGGTGGTCAGCGATAACGTACCGGGAGCGGGAGATGATGGCTGGTTGCTCGATCTTGATACCAGTGGTGGTGAAAGAGTGATTAGTCGGGCGGCCTTCCCATCCGGCTTCCCGGTCAAGCGGGTCCGGTTCAGTACGCTGATCCCTGACAACAACGTTTGCGGTGGCGGTCGTGAGGGCTACCTGATGGACATTGATCTATTGAGCGGTGGCCAGACTGACGATGCCGTGTTTGACCTTAACCGGGACGGTAAATTTGATACCGGCGATTCGGCAGGATCTGATATCGTCAATGGTATTCGTGGTGTCGTGAGTGGTGAGCAAATTCAGGTTGTGCTCGACAATACCACTGATTTGTTCATCGATTCGGTAATCGTTGATCTTCCGCCCGATTATACTGGGCCCAGACAGCCTGATCAGCCTGGCCAAGGCGATGATGATTCTGATGGCGGTACCGGGGATCTGGATGAGCCCCCTTGCACAGGTCCATTGTGTGGTGCTGCCGAAGGCTACAACTTTGGCAGACAGAACTGGGAAGAGCTGCGTTAAGTCTGAGCGATGTCAATGGTTACCGGTCCACTGTGCCGGTTACCATTGTGCATATTGAACAGTAACCAGAGAGAAGGAATGCCTCGTGGCACGAAGCGAGAAAGGTTTTACGCTGATTGAGTTGATGATCGTGGTCGTCATTATCGGGATCATTGCTGCAGTCGCGATACCCAGTTATCAAAGAAACGTTGAGTCAACGCGTCGAACCACGGCCCAGGGCGATCTGTTAGAGTTGGCCCAGTTTATGGAACGAAGATACACCAACGGTTACGACTATCGTGATGCCGGTGGAAACGCTCCGACGTTGCCGTTCACCACTATGCCCCGTCAGGGGACTGGCACCTTTTACAACTATGCGTTTGTTGGCAACGTACAGCGCAGTGAGTACACCCTTCGAGCTACTCCCGCGGGATCACAGGCGGGGGACGATTGCGGCTGGCTCCAGATTAACGAGGCAGGCACGCGCACCAGCGAATCAGGGGACGCGTGGTGTTGGCAGTAGATTGTCTCAACAACTGATCGGTGTGCCGTCGTGTTTTTCTTTCACACCGTCATTGTTTCTGTCTTGGGCGAACCTGATTCGTCCTGACCGGCTTATAATGAGCTGTTGTCTGAGTGTGGGCTCATCGTTTCTTGCGCACCAGGTGACATTCCCCATTGTGCCTCGTGATGTTCCCAATGAGCTGAACTGGAAATATCTGCGGTTGCTGGGGGCTGGCTGGAAATGGCCGTTTCCCGAACCATGAAAAACATGAACCAGAAAGTCGCTGTTATTGAGGGCTTTTTGATTGTCTGGATCAAGAAAGATGGATATCGGGCTGTTCCAGTCAGATGTACATTTGCCATCAGAACCCAATGGGCAAATGGTTACGATCTGGGCGTGGTTAATTGCAGAGGTTCTGGCGAGGTGGAATGTCCGCATCAATCCTTTGATTTCCGACTGACTGCGCTGTCGATCGACGAGGTTCCCGATTGAGTGAGTGGAAGCAGCAACGATAGTTACGAGCAGTGCGATACAGATCACCAACTCGATCAAAGTGAAGCCACGGCTTCGGCGGAGTGATAGCATGACAGACATCCTTGTGTGGGCGTAATCGCCGCTGAATACAGAACATCCTGTTCTGTTTTTGTTTTCGGGAATATATCAGTCTGAAAAGCGCCATTCTGTGAACCAATTACTCCATTCCCAACTTCTTCAACCGATACCGCAACGCCCGAAAAGTGATCCCCAGCCGCTTCGCCGCCGCCGTCTTGTTCCACCGTGTAGCCTCAAGCGCTTTCTCAATAGCCTGTCGCTCGATGCTCTCCAGGTAGCCTTCAAGATCTATCTCCCCCTCGGGTACGGCAGCCGGTTGCGCATCGCCGTTTTCCAGTGCAGCGGGTACAGAGCCACCGGGCAAGGTGCCACCGCCAAGGTGTAAGTCGCCAGCGTCAATCAGGTCTTCATCACAGAGCGTAAACGCACGCTCCAGAATGTTTTCCAGCTCTCGCACGTTGCCAGGAAAGTCATAGTCCTGAAGGCGCGTGATGGCTGCGTCGGTCAGCCTGGCTGGGTCGCATTCGTACTCTTGAGCAATTCTTCGAAGAATATGATCAGCCAATAACGGAATGTCACTTGCCCGTTCCCGCAGTGGCGGCACTGCCAGTTCAATCACGTTGATCCGGTAGAAAAGATCCTGACGGAAGCTGCCTTCCTGCACCAGTTCCGGCAGGTTTTTGTGGGTGGCGCTGAGCACCCGGATGTCGACCGGGATTTCTTTGGTATCGCCCACCGGACGAACAGCTTTCTCCTGAATCGCTCTCAGCAGTTTTACCTGCATGGCCAGGGGTAGGTCGGCCACTTCGTCCAGGAACAGCGTGCCACCGTCGGCACTGCGGAACAGGCCGTCCTTGTTCTCCACGGCGCCGGTAAAGCTGCCTTTTTTATGGCCGAAGAATTCGCTTTCCATCAATTCTGAGGGTATGGCGCCACAGTTAACGGCGATAAAGGGGCCTTCAGCTCTCGGGCCCTGCAGGTGGATCATCCGGGCGACGAGTTCTTTACCGCTGCCCGATTCGCCACTGATAAAGACCGGTGCCTGGCTGCGGGCCAGTTTGCGGGTTTGGTTGCGGAGCTTGCGGAGTTCCGGCGATTCACCCAGCAGCAGGCCGGGATCGTCGGTTTCGGCGGCATTTTGGCTGTCAGGCTTTGATAATTTCAGGGCGCTGTTTACCAATTCCCGTAGTCTGGGCAGTTCTACCGGTTTGGATACGAAATCAAAGGCGCCGGCTTTAAGCGATTCGATGGCGGTATCCATGCTTCCATAGGCAGTAATCACTGCTACCGGGGTGCAAGGCGCGTTTTGCTGAATCCAATGCACCAGCTCGATGCCGTTGCCATCGGGCAGGTTCATGTCGGTCAGGCACAGCTGCGGTTGGTGCTGTTCCAGAAGTGCTTTAGCTGTGTTCAGATCCGGTGCTGTATAGGTGGTGATGCCCATGCGGGTCAGGGTAATTTCCAGCAAATCCCGGATATCCGGCTCGTCATCAACAATCAGCGCTGTTTGAGTAGTCATTATCAGTCTTCGGTTCCTTGTTGAATTGCAAACGCCCGATGGCCAGTGTTGTGGTTATATCATTCGCCCGGGGTGAGCGAAGGTAATGCGAAAGCGACAGCCCAATTTTTTGTCGTCAACCAACGACAGATGCGCCTGGTTGGCTTCGCACAGTTCCCTGGCCAGATACAGGCCGAGCCCGGTGCCACTCTTGTCGGTGGTAAAAAATGGCTCGAATACTGAATTACGGTTTTCCGGTGTGATGCCTGGGCCAAAATCCCGTACGTCAACGTAGGCTCTTTCGCCATCTGCCGTGGCGCCTACAACTAATTGTATCTTGTTTTGCCCGGTCTGCTGTTTGCTGTAGCGCAAACCATTGTCACACAAGTTGACCATGACCTGTTCAATCTGGCTTTTGTCGAATCTGGCCGGGGGAATATTCTCCTCGGCCAGCAGTTCGATGACCGCTTCCGTGCCATCATCCTGAGTTTGCTGGAACTCACTCTGGAATTCTGCCAACCAGCCTTTCACGTCCACCTGTTCGGAATTGGCCGCCCTGCGTCTGGACAGATCAAGCACGTTTTCGATAATGCCGTTTACCCTTTTTGAATGCCGGCGAATGATGTCGAGCATCTTCCGGTCCCCCTGATCTAGATTGGGGGATTCTTCCATCAGCTGGGCGGCGTGGCTGATCGCCCCGAGCGGATTGCGAATTTCGTGGGCGATGCCGGCAGTCAGTCGGCCCAGTGAGGCCAGCTTCATCTGCTGGGCCTGCTGGGTCACTTTGCTCATGTCTTCGATGAACACCAGTATCTGATCGCCTCGTTCTTGATCCAGTTGGGTGAAGTTTGCCTGCAGTAAAGGCGATGTTGAGGACGCCTGAAATGGCTCGATGCGCATACCCGGGCTTTTTAACCAGGATTCCAGACCACGCTTGAGCGGTCTGGGCAGGATTCGGGGTTGGTAGGCCGGAGCTGCCTCATCAACGGCCGCTCCGAAAAGCAATTCCTCTGCGGCGGCGTTGGCCAGCCGGACCTGGCCAAACCGGTCCAGCACCAGGATGCCGGTGCGCATCCGCTGGATAATTTGCTGGTTGATCTGCTCCAGTTCAACGATGCTTTTGGCTCGGCTGGATGCCAGCGCCTCGCTGCGAATCATCCGACGGGAAATGCCTTGCAGGATAAACGCCGCGGCAAAGTAGAGAATGCCCAACGAACCGGCGCGTACGATGTCATCCGCCGATTCATTGATGGCGAGGACTGCCCAGCCGGAAATTCCGAGGGAGCATATGGCGGCCAGGGCCGCGTAAAAGGTGCCCATGCGGCTGGGCGTGAGAATGTTGCCGGCAGCGACTGACACGATAACAAGGTTGGCCAGGCCATTGGTAATGCCAGTGCTCGCGAGTAGCAAGCCGTGCATGATCAGTATGTCGAGTAGGATGGACAGCGTGATATGCCGCTGTCGGGGCTGAAAACCGGCCAACATGATCAGAGCAATAAAGGCATTAATGGCAAGATACGATGCGACCCCGGCCTGATAATAGTCCAGCCAACGAAATTTAGTGTCTGCGGTGAAGGGATCAACAAACAACAAGCCCACTAACATCAGACTGATGACCAGACGGTAGTGATTGTAGATACGGAACAAGCGGGCCTGCTGGCGCTGGGCTGGCTGGTCCAACCCGGCGTAGGGAGACGATGCTGTTGATGAGTCTGCTGCCATGAGTCTGTTTATCTGCCGTGTGTCAGGAGAAATCCCCGTGCTTGCGGGGTTATAATAGCCTTTTAACGGCAACAAGTTACAGGAGCCTTGCGCATGACGGTACAGGGTACAACCTCTGCAGAAACAGCCTCCGCCCGCAAACTGCGGGTGGTTATGGCCCAACTGGATTTTCTGGTGGGGGATATTCCCGGTAATACCGAGTTGATCATTGAGGCAACCCGCAAAGCCGAAGAGCAGCATCAGGCCGACCTTGTCGTGTTTCCGGAGCTGTGCCTGACCGGCTACCCTCCGGAGGATCTGTTGCTCCGCCCAAGCCTTGATCTGCGGATAGATGAGGCATTGCAGCGCCTGCGGCAGGCGGATTTGTCGCCGGCCATCGTGATTGGCGCTCCGCTCCGCTCTAAGGGTTTGCTTTATAACGCGGCCGTAGTGATTGAGGGCGGGCAAACTCTGGGGGTTTACTTCAAACGTTGCCCACCCAACTATCAGGTATTCGATGAACGACGGTATTTTGCTGAAGGCAGCGACAGCCTGGTTCTGGATATCAGGGGTGTACCAGTCGGTATAACGGTGTGTGAGGATCTTTGGAAAGATGGTCCGCTTGAAGATGCTGCGGCCGCTGGGGCGCAGCTTATCCTCAATCTCAACGCATCGCCTTACGACATCGACAAGCAGGCTCGCCGCAAGGCCCTGCTGGAGCGCAAGTCATCGGAAAACCGGGTCAGCGTTGTGTATGTGAACCTGGTCGGCGGTCAGGATGAGCTGGTGTTCGACGGCGGTTCCATGGTGTATGACCACTCCGGCACTCTGGCGATGGAGATTCCCCAGTTTGTCGATGGTCTGTTCCCGGTGGATTTCCTGTGCGAGCATCACTGCCAGCCGGTATCTGCACTCCTGCCTCCCGAGCCCTCGCTGGAAGCCAATGTCTACAATGCCCTGGTAACGGGCGTGCGGGACTATGTCAACAAGAATGGCTTCAAATCAGTGGTCTTGGGTCTGTCTGGCGGTATCGATTCCGCCGTTACTCTGGCGGTGGCGGTCGATGCGCTGGGCAAAGAGCGGGTGAGGGCGGTGATGATGCCGTTTCGCTACACCTCCAGTGCCAGTCTCGAAGACGCACAAGCTCAGGCTTCAGCGCTTGATGTCCACTATGACGTGTTCTCTATCGAGCCCATGTACGACACTTACATGGCCACGCTCGCCCAGCCGTTTGAAGGAACCCAGCCCGATACTACCGAAGAAAATCTGCAGGCGCGCTTGCGAGGCGTGTTGTTGATGGCGCTGTCCAACAAGTTCGGATCGCTGGTGTTGACCACGGGCAATAAGAGCGAAATGGCCGTCGGCTATTCCACCTTGTACGGCGATATGGCTGGTGGTTTTGATGTGCTCAAAGACGTGCCGAAAACACTGGTATTCCGTTTGGCATGGTACCGCAACACGCTGTCGCCGGTGATTCCCGAGCGAGTGATCACCCGGCCGCCATCGGCAGAGCTGGCGCCGGACCAGAAAGACGAAGACAGCCTGCCAGGCTACGACATCCTTGACCAGATCCTGCATTTGTATGTTGAACGGGATTACAGCGCTGAGGCGATTGTTGCCGAAGGATTTGATCGGGCCGATGTGGAGCGGGTTACCCGGCTGGTCGATATTAATGAATACAAGCGCCGGCAGGCGCCTATTGGCGTCAGGATTACCGAGCGCGGCTTTGGAAAGGATCGTCGTTATCCGATCACTAACGGTTGGAAGATCGGCCACTGAAGGGCCAGTCTGAACACAAAAAAGGCCGGATGATCACTTCATCCGGCCTTTTTTGTCAGCGGTTTACTCGTCGCCGATCAGACCAAAAGTCACTACATTGGTCAGCGATCGGTTCTGACGCTGTAGCCGGTCAGACTGGAACTCGCCATTTTCGTCAAACGCTGCGCTGTTCGGAAAGTTCTGGCGCAGGGTGGCAATGGCGTCGCTGGAACCTTTTTTGATGTCCATGAAGCGGAAGGTGTCGGCCAGTAAAATCAGAGCTTCTTCGACGGCGGGTGAGGATGGATAGTTCTCGACGACATAGCGAGCCCGGCTATTAGCCGCAATGTAGGCCTCACGTTTGATGTAGTAGCGTGCTGCATGCAGTTCCAGCTCGGCCATCCGGTTGCGCACGGCGATCATGCGCTGGCGGGCATCCGGTGCGTACTCACTGTCTGGAAAGCGGTTCAGTAGCTGGGAGAAATCCCGGAAGGCCTGTAACTGCTCACCCGGGTTGCGAGAGGCGACATCAATGGCGAAATACCGGGCCGCGAGGCCAATATCGAGGTTATAAGAAGCCAGGCCACGCATATACAGCGCATAGTCCAGATTTTCACTCTGTGGATTCAGTCGCATGAATCGGTCAGCGGCCGCTCGGGAGCCTTCAAGGTCCAGGTTCTGATAACGGGCGTAGATCAGATCGAGCTGAGCTTGCTCGGCGTAGCGTCCGAAAGGGTAATAGGTTTCCAGGGCGTCCAGATTCTGCTCGGCTTCATTGAAGTTGCCCGAGTTCATGGCCTGGCGGGCATTCTCATAATAGGTTTCTTCCGGCAGCACTTCCGCTTCTTTCTGGGAGGCGCAGCCAGCGGCGAACGCGATGATTGTGGAAAGTAGCAGTAATCGGACAACTGATCTCATGCCGGAATCCCGTATAATGGTCAAACTTTGAATCGATGGGCCATTGTAAAGGGTAAGGCTGCCTATGTGCAGTGTTAACCGGATGTTCGTGGCACAATCTGACCGAAACGTAACATCGCCACCGCTGGGGTGGCATGGGTTGCTCTCATGAAACTGGCGAAACGAGGCTGAATGTCTTCCGATAACCGAATAACTGGCCGTTACAAGATTCCCCCCGAACTCAGCGACAAGCGTCTGGACCAGGCTGCTGCGGAGCTGATTCCCGAACACTCCCGCTCACGGCTGCAGTCCTGGATCAAGAGCGGTGCTCTGACGGTTAACGGAGCAATCCGCAAACCCAGGGACAAGGTGATGCTGGATGACGTGCTGGATCTGGACGCAGAGCCGGAAGTGCAGGTGACCTGGCAGGCCGAGCCCATCACACTGGACATCGTTTACCAGGATGAGCACTTACTGGTTATCAACAAGCCGGCAGGCCTGGTGGTGCACCCTGCCGCTGGGCATGCCGACGGTACATTGGTCAACGCTCTGCTTAACGTCGCCCCGGAAGTGGAGAACCTGCCACGGGCGGGCATTGTTCACCGGCTGGATAAAGACACCTCGGGCATTATGGTTGTCGCGCGTAGCCTGATTGCCCACACATCCTTGGTGGATCAATTGCAAACACGCACCATGGGCCGGGAGTACGAAGCGGTGGTGGTCGGCTCGTTGACCGGTGGTGCTACCATCGAAGCCCCCATCGGCAGGCATCCACAGGATCGCAAGCGCATGGCGGTGGTTTCCTCTGGCAAACCAGCCGTCACCCATTATCGCCTGATTGAACGGTTTGCGGCCCACACCCATATCCACTGCAAACTTGAAAGTGGCCGAACCCATCAGATCCGCGTTCACATGACCCACGTGCGCCACCCGCTGGTGGGCGATCCTGTTTACGGTGGTCGCCTACGCCTGCCGAAAGGCACTACTGAGGAGCTTCGCCAGGCATTGGCGGCTTTTCATCGCCAGGCGCTGCACGCACGAAAATTGACTTTGCAGCATCCGGAAACCGGAGAAACCCTGAGCTGGGAAGTGCCATTACCAGAAGACATGGTCCAACTGATCGAAGCCCTGAGAAAGCACGTCAAAGACCTGGAAGACAATGATTTCTGACCAGGACGTTCTCAGGCCTGACTGGCAAGCGCCCAGCCACATCAAGGCGTTAAGCGCCACCCGCAAAGGCGGTGCAAGCCAGTCACCCTGGTGCAGTCTGAATCTCGGCAGTCATGTGGACGATAACCCCGAACAGGTCGCTGAGAACCGTCAGCGACTGGCCGATTTAGCCGGACTGTCAGCCGGCAACATCGGCTGGCTGAATCAGATTCACGGCACAGGCGTTGTGGAATTGACTCCAACCAACGTAAATGTCGTAACCACCGCTGACGCCAGTTATACCCGTCACCCGGGTATCGCCTGCGCCATCCTCACCGCCGACTGCCTGCCCGTCATCCTCACCGATGCCGAAGGCTCGGTAGTTGGCGCGGCCCACGCCGGCTGGCGCAGCCTGTGTGGCGGTGTGCTCGAAAATTTGATCACCGCCATGGCCGTGCCTCCATCCAATCTGCGAGCCTGGCTGGGCCCCGCCATCGGCCCCGACAACTTCGAAGTAGGCCCGGAAGTCCGGGAGGCTTTTGTGGAACAAAACTCGGAAGCGATCAAAGCGTTCACCCAAACGGGCGCCCGCCCCGGCCATTTCATGGCGGACATTTACCAATTGGCGACCCAGCGCCTGAACAAAGCCGGCGTATTGTCTGTTTCTGGTGGCGGCCTCTGCACGGTTAACGACAAAGACAGATTTTATTCTTACCGAAGAGATGGTCAGACTGGGCGTATGGCAACGCTGGTGTGGGTGGCGCCGCGATAACTGATTTCCCCGAATAGAGCGAATCCGACTTCAGCTCCAACTGATCGGGGGCCGAGGCGAGAAACGTTGTCCAGAACTGTCTGCAGCAGGGATGCTGCAGCCAAGCCTACAGGGGTGAGGCCGAGCGTATATGAAGCGTAGCTTCATGCGACAGCCGAACGACTGCAATCTATGATTGCAGGCTGGACCCCGAAGGGGGATTTACGGCGTGTTCTGGACAGCGTTTCTTGCCTCGGACCTTTCCCCAGTGTCCACGTCCACAACTGACGCCCGTCAAATTTCTGACGATTTCACCGTTGGCCAGCTTGAAGTCCCTCAACATGCCCCTACATTGAATAACAAAGCAATCAGAATACCCGCGCCATCCAGGCAAGCCCGGTATTCAAAGAAATTCGGGGAACAGAAAACATGAGAATCGACAAACTCACCAGCAAGCTGCAAAGCGCACTGGCCGACGCGCAATCCATTGCAGTCGGCAAAGACCATAACTTCATCGAGCCCGTCCACCTGATGCAAGCCTTGCTCGACCAGCAAGGCGGCTCCATCAAGCCGCTACTTAAGCAGGTGGGCGTAGAGCCCGGCCGCGTGCGCCAGGCCATCGCCAAAGAAATCGAAAACCTGCCCGAAGTACAGGGCAACGCGGGCGACGTCTCCATGTCCAACGACATGGGCCGCCTGTTTAATATCTCTGACAAGTTGGCCCAAAAGCGGGGCGACCAGTTTATCTCCAGCGAACTTATCCTGCTGGCCGCCGTTGAAGACCGCGGCTCTCTGGGCCGGGTGCTCAGAGAACAGGGCGTCGACAAAGCAGCACTGGAAAAATCCATTGATGACGTCCGTGGCGGCGAAAGCGTTAACGACGCCGGCGCCGAGGAAAATCGCCAGGCCTTGTCGAAATACACCGTCGACCTCACCGAAAGAGCCGCTGCCGGCAAGCTCGACCCGGTCATCGGTCGTGACGATGAAATTCGCCGCACCATCCAGGTGCTTCAGCGTCGCCGCAAGAACAACCCGGTATTGATCGGTGAGCCTGGCGTTGGCAAAACCGCCATTGTCGAAGGCCTTGCCCAGCGCATCGTGAACGGCGAAGTACCAGACAGCCTGAAAGATAAAAAAGTGCTCTCGTTGGATATGGGGTCTCTGATTGCTGGCGCCAAATTCCGAGGTGAGTTTGAAGAACGCCTGAAAGCGGTGCTCAACGAGTTGTCCAAACAGGAAGGTCAGATCATCCTGTTCATCGACGAAATTCACACCATGGTCGGCGCCGGCAAAGCCGAAGGTTCCATGGATGCGGGCAATATGCTCAAGCCTGCTCTGGCCCGCGGTGAATTGCACTGTGTGGGGGCTACCACGCTGAACGAGTACCGCGAAAACATCGAGAAAGACGCGGCTCTGGAGCGCCGGTTCCAGAAAGTGCTGGTGTCCGAGCCTAACGAGGAAGACACCATTGCCATTCTCCGTGGCCTCAAAGAACGCTATGAAGTGCACCACGGTGTTGAGGTGACCGACGGCGCCATCATCGCCGCCGCCAAATTATCACATCGTTACATCACTGATCGGCAGCTGCCCGACAAGGCCATTGATCTGGTCGACGAAGCGGCCAGCCAGATCCGTATGGAAATGGACTCCAAGCCAGAGGCACTGGATCGTCTGGAGCGCCGGTTGATCCAGCTGAAGATCGAGCGGGAAGCGCTGAAAAAGGAAACGGATCCGGCTTCGAAGAAGCGCTTGGAAGAACTCTCGGCGGTGATTGGCAATGTCGAGCATGAATACGCCGACCTTGAAGAAATCTGGAATACTGAAAAAGCGGCGTTGCACGGTTCCCAGAAGATCAAAAGTAAGCTGGAACAGGCGCGTATTGATCTGGAGAATGCTCGCCGGGCCGGCGATCTGGGCCGAATGTCTGAGCTCCAGTACGGCACTATTCCTGAGCTGGAACGCCAGCTGGATATGGCCAGCCAGGCTGAAATGATGGAAATGAAGCTGCTGCGTAACCGGGTGACCGATGAGGAAATCGCCGAGATCGTATCCAAGTGGACCGGCATTCCCGTGTCGAAAATGCTCGAAGGAGAGCGCGACAAACTGATGCGGATGGAGGAGGCCCTGCACGGCCGTGTCATTGGTCAGCATGAGGCGGTTGAAGCCGTATCCAATGCGGTTCGCCGTTCCCGTGCCGGGTTGTCGGATCCCAATCGTCCCAATGGCTCGTTCCTGTTCCTGGGCCCCACCGGGGTAGGTAAAACCGAGTTGTGTAAGGCTCTGGCATCATTTCTCTTCGATACCGAAGAGGCCATGGTGCGAATCGACATGTCCGAGTTTATGGAGAAGCACTCCGTGGCTCGCCTGATTGGTGCGCCTCCGGGTTATGTTGGATACGAAGAGGGCGGTTATCTGACCGAGGCAGTGCGACGTCGACCCTACTCCGTGCTGTTGCTGGATGAAGTGGAAAAAGCCCATCCGGACGTGTTCAACATTTTGTTGCAGGTACTCGATGACGGCCGTCTCACGGACGGGCAGGGCCGCACCGTAGACTTCCGAAATACCGTGATTGTGATGACCTCCAATCTGGGCTCTCACATCATTCAGGAGAAAGCCGGGGAAGAGAATTACGAAGATATGAAATCCGCGGTGTTGGAGGTTGTCGGCACCCACTTCCGGCCGGAGTTTATTAACCGGGTGGATGAAGTGGTGGTTTTCCATCCGCTGGCGCAAGACCAGATCCAGGGCATTGCCCGCATCCAGATCGAGAACCTGGCGCGGCGCCTGAAGGATCAGGATATGAAGCTGGAACTGGACGATGAGGTCATGCAGTTGCTGGCGGAAGTAGGTTACGACCCAGTCTACGGCGCCCGCCCTCTCAAGCGTGCGATTCAGCGGATGATCGAAAACCCGCTGGCGCAGAAACTGTTGCAGGGTGAGTTTGTCTCGGGTGACACCATTTCGGCCAGGGTACACGGCAGTCAGCTGGCGTTCGCCAAGGCTTGAACTGCGCGGCTACAAGTCGCCGGTAAAAGAGGGGCCGGATAGCTACTGCTATCTGGCCCTTTTCTCGTTCTGGGTATCGATGCTTAGCGCTGTTCCGGAACCGCAGTGTCGGGTCCGCAATTTTCGTCTGCAATTTCTTCGAACCGGCGACGTTGCTCGTCAATTTCTTCAGGGCTCAGATAGCGCTGCTCGCCATTGTCCTCAACGCGGATTCTTGCGTTGCTGCTGATTGTTCTCAGGTTGGACTGGGCTGTTTCGCAGTTGGCCTCCCTCTGTTTGCGACGCGCTTCCTCAACGGCGCTTTCCTCGCGACGCTGCTGCTGTGCCTGTTGCTGCTCTTCCAGCTCGTTAAGCTGATCTTGTGGACTTTGCCGTTGGTTGTCCGAATTGCGGCTGGTGCCTGAGCGCACATTGACCTGCTCGGAATTTTTGCCCGTCGGCTTGCGGTCACCAAAGTGGGTGACGCCACTCTCATCAGTCCACTTATAGACAGAGGCGGCATCTGCCAAGCCAGGCGCCGCTGCCACCAACATTGTCAGCATCAGGATTCTTCGATTCATGTTTCTACCCGCTTTTGTCTACTACCTGAAGATATCATGCCATCGGAACGGCTGATTTTCTCCTGCCTGGTTCAAAACTCTCGCACCTTTATTTTTGCCAGTATGGCAGAGTGTTGAGGAAATTGGTCGTAATTAAGCCACAGCGCCTATTGACAGTGAGTTTCCCGCTGTCAGAATTACCGATTGCCTGAAGACTGGGGTCAATACGGCAGGCAATCCCGAGCGAGTATCCCCCGTTAATCACCACACTGAGTTCGCCGCACGCTGGCGGGCGATGGTTGTTGCTTACGTGCAACCCGTTGATTGGTCGTTCTCCGCAACCCTCAGGAGGGCGGCTGGCCAGGAGACAACCTCTTATAAATAGTGTGGAGGAGTATGCCGGTTCCGCTTTCATAAGAAGCAGAGTAACCGTGAATCCAGGCAACCGGGGCGTAACCCGGCTCATTCACTCGTAGAAGAGGGTAGAAAATCGTGGAGTTATTGTCTGGCGCCGAAATGCTGATCCGCTCCCTCAAGGATGAAGGGATCGAATACATATACGGCTATCCGGGTGGTGCAGCCCTTCATATTTATGATGCGCTGTTCAGGCAGGATGATGTCAAACATATTCTGGTGCGGCACGAGCAGGCGGCGGTCCACATGGCCGACGGCTATGCCCGGGCAACCGGAAAACCAGGTACCGTTCTGGTGACCTCTGGCCCTGGTGCCACCAACACCATTACCGGCATTGCCACCGCCTTTATGGACTCCATTCCTATGGTGGTTCTGTGCGGTCAGGTCGCTTCCACCTTGATTGGTGAAGATGCCTTCCAGGAAACCGACATGCTGGGCGTTTCCCGGCCGGTGGTGAAGCACAACCTGAGCGTGCGCCATCCGGAAGAAATTCCTGAGGTGATTCGCAAGGCCTACTACATCGCAGCGACTGGCCGCCCTGGCCCGGTTGTGGTCGATATCCCCAAGGATATGACCGCACCGAACGAGCGCTTTGAGTATTCCTATCCGAAGAAGGTCAAGCTGCGCTCCTATAACCCGGCTGTTCGCGGTCACGCTGGCCAGATCAAAAAAGCTGTCGATATGCTGATGGCGGCCAAGCGTCCGGTTATTTACGCCGGCGGTGGCGTTATTCTGGGCAAGGCGTCCAGCCAGCTGACAGAGCTGACCCGCACGCTGGGCTTTCCGATCACCAACACGTTGATGGGTATTGGTTGTTATCCCGCGACCGACAAGCAGCATATCGGTTGGCTGGGCATGCACGGCACCTATGAAGCCAACATGGTCATGCATCATTCAGACCTGATTCTCTGTGTCGGTGCACGCTTTGACGATCGGGTAACCAACGCCACCGAGAAGTTCTGTCCTGGCGCGCGGATTATCCACATCGACATTGATCCAGCGTCGATTTCCAAGACCATTGATGCCGACGTACCCATTGTTGGGCCGGTCGATGCAGTCTTGAAAGAAATGATCTCGCTGGTCAAGGAGAGCAAGGAAAAGCCGGATGCAGATGCACTGGCGTCCTGGTGGAAGCAGATCGAAGAGTGGCGCGCGTTCCACGGGATGCGCTACGAGACCAGTCCGGATGTGATCAAACCGCAAGAAGTGGTCGAGATGCTTTGGCGTCTTACCAACGGCGATGCGTTTGTCACCACGGATGTGGGCCAGCACCAGATGTTCACGGCGCAGTACTACAAGTTCGACAAGCCCAATCGCTGGATCAACTCCGGTGGTCTGGGCACCATGGGCTTCGGTCTGCCGGCGGCCATGGGCGTCAAATTGACCCATCCGGATCACGAAGTCTTGTGCTTTACCGGTGAAGGCAGCATCCAGATGAACATTCAGGAGTTGTCCACCTGTAAGCAATACGACCTGCCGGTGAAGATTATCAATCTGAACAACCAGGCGCTGGGCATGGTCAAGCAGTGGCAGGACATGAACTATGAGTCCCGTCACGCGGAATCCTACATGGAATCCTTGCCGGACTTCATCAAGCTGGCAGAAGCCTATGGCCACGTTGGCGTGCGCATTGATCGCAAAGAAGACCTCGAGCCCAAGCTCAAGGAAGTTCTGGCGATGAAAGACAAGCTGGTGTTTGTCGATATCTATGTTGACCGCTTTGAGCATGTGTACCCGATGCAGGTTGCCCGTGGTTCCATGAAAGATATGTGGCTCAGCAAAACGGAGAGGGTGTGATCATGCGTCGAATCATTTCTGTTTTGCTGGAAAACGAGCCTGGCGCGCTGTCACGGGTGGTTGGGCTGTTCTCTCAGCGCAATTACAATATCGAGACACTGACGGTTGCGCCGACCGAGGACGAAACGCTGTCGCGTTTGACCGTGACCACGACCGGTTCAGACAAGGTCATTGAGCAGATTACCAAGCAGCTGAACAAGCTGATTGAGGTGGTCAAGCTGGTGGATCTGACCGAAGGTGCTCACATCGAGCGTGAGCTGATGCTGGTTAAGCTCAAAGCTACCGGTTCTCAGCGTGCGGAGATCAAGCGCACGGTGGATATTTTCCGAGGCCAGATTGTGGACGTGACCAGTTCCGTCTACACCGTGCAGTTGGCCGGGAACAGTGAAAAACTCGATGGCTTTATACAGGCGGTCGGTACCTCTGGAATTCTGGAGGTGGTGCGCACCGGTGTATCGGGTATCGCGCGAGGCGAAAAGGTGCTCAGCCTCTGACGGCTGTCATAAAAAATTTGAACATCATGGCCTTGTCGGGCCATTAATTAATAGTAGAGGTTTCTCATGCAGGTTTATTACGATAAGGATTGTGATCTTTCCATCATCCAGGGCAAGAAAGTCGCCATCCTCGGTTTTGGTTCACAGGGCCACGCCCACGCGTGCAACCTGAAAGATTCCGGTGTTGATGTGGTTGTCGGTCTGCGTCCGGGTTCTTCTTCCATTGCCAAGGCCGAAGCCTATGGCCTGAAGACCAGTGATGTAGCGTCTGCTGTCGCTGGCGCCGACGTTGTCATGGTGCTGACGCCGGACGAGTTTCAGGCTCAGTTGTACCGTGACGAAATCGAACCGAGTCTGAAACAGGGTGCTACTCTGGCGTTTGCTCACGGTTTCGCGATCCACTACAACCAGATCGTGCCGCGTAAAGATCTCGACGTCATCATGATTGCACCGAAGGCCCCAGGCCACACCGTGCGCACCGAGTTCACCAAGGGTGGCGGTATTCCTGATCTGATCGCGATCTTCCAGGACGCCTCCGGCAATGCCAAGAACCTGGCCCTGTCATACGCCAGCGGTGTGGGTGGCGGTCGTACCGGTATTATTGAAACGACCTTCAAAGACGAAACCGAAACCGACCTGTTCGGCGAACAGGCCGTTCTGTGTGGTGGTGCGGTTGAGCTGGTGAAAGCCGGTTTTGAAACTCTGGTTGAAGGTGGTTACGCGCCGGAAATGGCCTACTTCGAGTGTCTGCACGAGCTCAAGCTGATCGTTGACCTGATGTACGAAGGCGGTATCGCCAACATGAACTACTCGATCTCTAACAACGCCGAGTACGGTGAATACGTAACCGGCCCTGAAGTGATCAACGAGCAGTCCCGTGAAGCCATGCGTAACGCACTGAAGCGTATCCAGAGCGGTGAATATGCCAAGATGTTCATCTCGGAAGGCGCGCTGAACTACCCGTCGATGACCGCCCGTCGTCGTCAGAATGCGTCCCATGAAATCGAGGTTGTGGGTGAAAAGCTTCGCTCCATGATGCCATGGATCTCCGCGAACAAGATCGTGGATAAAGATAAGAACTGATCGGGAATTCCCGTTAGGTTTGAAAGCGCGGCCCTTGTGGCCGCGTTTTTCGTATATACTCCGCTCAAACGCTTTCCGGAGTTTGTGGAATGACTGAAGAGAAAAAAACAGACGCAAAGCCTGAATCAAAGAATTCACCGGAGCTGGAAATTGCGGCCGGTGAAGTGGTTGAGGAGGAGCTGGTCGAGGGCGCCAAGGTGCGCCGTAAAGGCATCTATTTATTGCCTAACGCACTGACAACGGCCTCTCTGTTTTCCGGGTTCTATGCCATCGTCTCCGCGGCGAATGGTGTTTTTGATAACGCTGCGATCGCAATATTTGTGTCAATGATTCTTGACGGGCTGGACGGTCGCGTCGCCCGGATGACCAACACTCAAAGCAAGTTTGGTGAAGAGTATGACAGCCTGGCGGACATGGTTGCTTTTGGTGTCGCTCCCGGCATGGTCGCGTTTTTTTGGGCGCTGAACGGCCTCGATAAAGTCGGTTGGGCGATCACGTTTATCTATGTGGCTGGTGCGGCCCTGCGCCTTGCCCGCTTCAATACTCAAATTGGGTCGGTCGACAAGAAGGTCTTCGTGGGCTTGCCAAGCCCTGCTGCAGCGGCCTGTGTTGCGGGTTTGGTCTGGTGCTTCCATCTTTATGAGCCGGCTACCTGGCTTACCCTGCTGTCTATCATTGTTGTGGGTGGTTCAGGTGTGCTGATGGTCAGCAACGTTCTGTACCGTAGTTTCAAGGATCTCGACATGCGCGGTCGGGTGCCGTTTGCAGCTATCCTGTTGGTGGTGCTGATCCTTGTGGTGATCGCCTTGGATCCTGCTACCGTATTGTTTACAGCGTTCCTGATCTACGCGTTGTCCGGACCGGTGCGAGCCTTGTTCAGGTATAAAACAAAGCGCACCTGACAGGTCAATGGTTCCCGTCCGGTTGTTGCCGGACGGGAATTTCTCCAGGAATTGCCGGTCAATCAATCAACCGCGTCCTCTGGAGTTGCCCCATGCTCATCAAACAGCGCCCATCCTGGGTCCTGCCTGAATCCGAAGTCACCCCGAAATCTATTTATCTCAATCGTCGGAAGTTTATGACGGGCGCGATTGCGTCTGCCGCGACACTTGCGGTCCCGGGCTTGTTGCACGCAAGCGACACATCGTCTGACCTCAAAGCACTGGACTATCGAGCGGCGCCGGAGTATTCAACGGATGAGAAGAAGACTCCGCTGGATGACGTGACTGCCTACAACAACTTCTACGAATTTGGTACCGGCAAGGGCGACCCTGCAAAGTATGCGGGAGAGATGTCGGTCGACCCCTGGTCAGTTGAAGTGGAGGGCGAGTGTGAGCGCCCTGGTCGTTATGCGCTGGAAGACCTGTTGAAGCCTCATGACTATGAAGAGCGTATCTATCGGCTTCGTTGTGTCGAGGCTTGGTCGATGGTGATTCCCTGGGTGGGTGTCCCGTTGGCAGCCGTGATCAAGCAATTGCAGCCAAACTCTCGAGCCAAGTACGTCTACTTCGAAACCTTACACGATCCCAAGCAAATGCGTGCTCAGCGCTCATTGTTCAGTACCGTTGAGTGGCCTTACCGTGAAGGCCTCCGCATGGATGAGGCTATGAACGAGTTGTCGTTCCTCGCCGTTGGACTGTACGGAGAAGCCTTACCAAATCAGAATGGCGCTCCAATACGTCTCGTTGTCCCCTGGAAGTACGGCTTTAAAAGTATCAAATCGATTGTGCGCATCCGTTTCACGGAGGAGCAGCCAAAGACCAGCTGGGAAATGCTCGCGCCGAGTGAGTACGGCTTCTACGCGAATGTGAATCCCGAAGTGGATCATCCGCGGTGGAGTCAGAAAAGGGAGCGGCGGTTGCCGTCCGGCATTCTGCGGCCAAACTGGATCGAAACCAGCAAATTTAACGGATACGGAGAACAGGTGGCTCAACTATACAAGGGTATGGATTTGTCCAGGTTCTATTGATGGCAGCCGTTAAGCATCAAACCATGATTTTGGTTGTCAGTAAGTTGCTGCTGTTTTTGGCTGCGTTATTGCCGCTGGGTTTTATAGTCACAGATGTGCTTGCCGGACGTATTGGCCCGGACCCAGGTCAGGCGATCACCGAGCGCTTGGGTTTGGCGGCTTTTCAGTTTCTGTTGCTGACTCTGGTAGTCACACCGTTGAGGCAAATCACAGGTTGGAGTGGCTGGCTGCGTTTGCGTCGAATGCTGGGCCTGTTCGTGTTCTTCTATGCTTGCCTGCATATCTTGGCATTTTTGCAGCTACTTGTGGGGTGGGGCGATCTTTGGGCAACCTTTACCCAGCGTCCTTATATCATTGCGGGCGCGAGCGCGTTCTTGTTAATGGTTCCTTTGGCAGCGACGTCGACCAAAGCCATGATGAAGCGGGTTGGCCGGGGGTGGAAGCCGCTGCATCGTCTTATCTATCCGGCGGCGGTATTGGTTTGGGTGCATTTTCTCTGGCAGGCAAGAAGTGACATCACCGAGATGGTGATTTACGGATCAGTGCTATTCGTGTTGCTACTATTAAGAGTCTATTGGTTTGGGTTAACTACCCTTATTCCGCTTCGTCGCCGCTAAAGCTGTGTAAAAGTCAGTCAATCTGACGGAAGATTGAGCAGGGGAGTAGGTGGAAACCGAAGCGTCTGGGTTTTTTTCGGATCGGCCGTTGACTCCTCGGCTGAGGTCTGTAGAATGCGCATCTCGCTTGAGGGGCAGGCCGCTGAAACGGCTCGGAACTTGAGCGATAACTGCTTGAAAAATT